>Ga0256404_1000112_pt1 | contig 189543 bp, 158 predicted proteins | sample RumenRJG_01DNA_FD_185990 | JGI IMG/M metagenome (GOLD analysis project Ga0256404, IMG submission 185990) | Bovine rumen microbial communities from Lethbridge, Alberta, Canada - RJG_01 | ecosystem: Host-associated > Mammals > Digestive system > Stomach > Rumen | place: Canada: Alberta...
TCTGTAATAGCGCTTATACCGGTACTTTGCGCATACATATTCGCAAACAAATACTTTGTATCGGGACTTGCCGCAGGTGCGGTAAAAGGTTAAGTTATAGACGGCGATCCCCTCTGCCGTTTATATAGATAAATCTTATAAACGAAAAAAATCCGCAGTTAAAATCTTTTAACTGCGGATTTTTTTATAAATACAGTGTAATACTTTCGATAAAAATACCTCCTGCGGATTTTACCGCAGGAGGGTTAATTTTCTATTTAAACAATTCAAAGATTTGCAAATCACGAAGGTTTTTTACAAGCGCTCTCATACTTCCCACATTAAACTTTCTCAATATTCTCGAAACCTGTACCCGTATAGTACCTTCTTCAACAACACGTTCCTTTGCAATATCCTTATACGATTTGCCGTCATATACAGCCTTTAACACTTCAAATTCGCTCGATGAAAGATTTCGCACAATATTTACGAGATAAAGCATTGATTTCTGCGCACGTTTTATTTCCTTTCCCTGCTTTAAAATAGCCTTTGACACTTCGGGGCTTAATTCTATATTATCTCTCGTTGCGTCTTTTATTGCTCCGATAATCTCCTCTTCACTGCATGTTTTAAGTATATAATTTACCGCTCCCTCGCAGAGCGCCTCAAAGATATACTCATCTTCTTTATGCACTGTCAGAATGATTATTTTTATATCGTTTTTTATTCCTAAAATTTCAGGTATAAGCAATACGCCCGAATTATCACATTCAATCTGCATATCCAAAAGCAAAACGTCGGGCATTTCAGCCTGTATCAGGTCAAGACATTCTCCGCTTGAATTTGCACTGCCCTTAAAATCAATACTGTCCTCTCTGTTGCAGATAAATTCGATGTAGTCGCATATCTGTCTGGAGTCGTCACATATTGCTACAGAAATTTTATTCATGGTTTATACTAACCCCTTTCTTGCCAACCTTTTTTCGCCTATGGTAGGGAAATACAGCTGAAATGTTGTGTACTTTCCTTTTTCGCTTTTAACGGATATTCCACCGTGCTGCTGCTGTACTATTTTTTTCGCATAGCTCAAGCCTATTCCGCCACATTTTGACCGCTTTTTGGTCGAATAAAACGGTTTGAAAATCTTTTTAATATCTTTTTTGTCAATTCCGCAGCCGTTGTCGGTAATTTCAATCACAATAAGGTTATGTTCGCTGAACGAGGATACGTCTATAAAACATTTTTCTCTTTCCGAGCAAGCTTCAACGGCATTCATAAACAGGTTTACAAACACCTCCGTAATGTGTTCTTTATCGCCTGCAATAATGTCGTTTGCAGTGTTGTATTGTTTTGTAACGATTATGTTTTCGCCTATAGTGGTTTTGTGCAATGCTTCTTCTATACAGCCGTACAGCGAAAACGGGCTGAAATCGACCTCTACATCACGCAGTAGGTCAAGGACTCTTGAAATGCCCTCCACCGATTCGCCGCATAATCCGCCTATCTGGTTATATATTTCGGCGGCTTTTGCGGTGTTGTCCTCTTTCAGATACTCACCGCCCATATATGTAAGCTTTTCTATTCCGACAAACGAATTTTTATAAATATGCAAAAGCATTCTGAAATTTTTGTCAACCGCTTTGCTGAGCCGAGCCGATTCTTTTTTGCTTACAATTGTGAGGTTGTTAAACGGCTTGTACCTCAGATTTATTAATATAATTACTGCCATTACGACAAGAATAATCATTGCCGAAAATGAATATGACGGCAATTCGCTCGGCTTGTCAGGGAATTTTATCAGTCCCGAAATCGACACAAGGTTTTTAAAGAATACGCCCTGTATAAAGTATATGTAAACATATGCGTCCATACTGCACAGCAATCCCATAAACAAAAGGGTTTGTTCACGGTTTTTGCGTATTTTGGTACGTATCGCATAAACTGCCATAACCGCAAAGGGAAGCATCATATACAATATAATAATTATATGCCCGAATTCCCCCAAAAATACCGTGATGTTTTCATTGAATGAAGGACCGAGCAATGTTTCGGGACTGTTCAGATAAATGTACAGCTTCCAGGAAAAGCTCGGAGCGTTGCAATATACGAAAAACAAAATTGGGATTACCATAAGCGCAGATAAGTACCACTTTATCTCGGAAAACATTCGTATAAAAATAATGTTTGACGCCATAAACAACCCTATGCCGATATTAAACAGCCATATTACCAAGTCAAACGGACATTTCAGCTTTACCATGAATTTATAAAACCGATAGTCAATATCAAAGCCGACCGTGTAGAACGAGGTTTTTGATATGTACAATACCGCCGTAATCATAATCAGCGCCACACTTATATAATAAAAGGACAGAGCGACGTTTATTTTGTTTTTATTGTTAAACATAAGAAATGTTACGGTCATCAGCATAATAAACATAGCAGAAAAAAGCATATCAAATCGTACCTCCCCATATACAATTTTATCATCAGTCGCACATTCTGTCAACAGACTATCCCTTTATACTTCCTGCAAGAATACTGTCGGTGAAGAACCTGTTAAGCACAGCATAAATAACGAACATAGGCAGCATCGCAATTGTGGTTTCCGCAAGCATAAGGTCCCACGAAACCGCACCCTCTCCGGATTTTTTCAGCATCATAACTCCGACTATCAGTGTTTGCTGTTTCGGATTTGATATTGTAAACAGAGTCGGCATTATGTAGGAATTCCACGAGCTTTGAAAGCTCAGTATGAAAATCATCGCCATAACAGGTGTTAAAAGCGGAAGAAGAATACGGAAAAACACGCCCGTAAACGTACAGCCGTCAATAATTGCCGCCTCGTCCACATCTCTCGGAATTGTATTTATAAAGCTTTTGACAAGATACATATTCACGGCAGGCATTCCGAAGCAGTTCATCACTACCAGTCCCAACAGCGATTTGTTAAGTCCGAATACCTTTAAAACATCAAAGGTCGGGTAAATGGTTATTCCGCCCAGATTGATAAACATAAGCGCCGAAAACATAACAAAAACAGCTTTTTTCAACTTAAATCTGCCCCGTGCGAAAACGTATCCGCTTACTGCCGAAGCCACCAGTGCCGAGATTACCGAAAGTCCCGTAAACCATATGCTGTTCCAAAGCATACGGGGAATATTCATAAACTCCGAGTTCCATGCGTTTTGATAATTTTTAAAAGTAAAATCTTTCGGCAGTATGCTTTCGGGAATAGCCATAATTTCCGTGTTGCTCTTAAACGAAGATAATATTACATAAACTATCGGAAACACTGCCCATATAAATACCGCAAACAAAAATGCATACATTGCGGCATTAAGGATTTTTTGTTTCATTTCTGCCCTCTTTTCAGTATAACTGCGAATACTTTCCGCTTGATTTAAGAAAAACGAATGCAATAAGAGCATATATAAGCGAATTGATTATACCCACAGCACAGCCGTAGCCGACGTTCACAATGTTTCCGGAAAATGCCGGCATAAATGTGTTTATAAGATATGCCGCCACGGTATATGTACTGCCGCCGGGGACACCGTTTGTCAGCGCAATGACAAAATCTCCCGTTTGCAGTGTGTTGGTTATTACAATCAGAATAATTGTCCGCACAACAGGTGCGGCAACGGGCACGGTAATGTGCAGAAGCTTTTGTTTAGCGTCAGCACCGTCCATTTGCGCCGCCTCATACAATTCGTTCGGAACGTTATCAAGGGCGGTGCAAAAGCACAGCATACTCATTCCGAAGGTGTTCCATACCGAACTTGTTATAAGAACAAACATTGAGCCTGCCGATGTTTCAAACCAGTTTATATTTTCGGTTATCAGATGAAGTTTTTTTAATATTATATTTGCGACCCCGAAATACTGAAAAATATTCGAGAATATCACACCTACAACCGCCACGCTGATTATATTCGGCAGAAGATACGCCGAGCGAAAAATGCCCGTTCCTCTCATTTTTTTGCTCAGTATAACGCTGAGGGTAAAGGTCAGAAGAATTTCAAGCGGTATCTTTATTGCCGCAAACTCAAACGTCGTAAGCCATGAGTGCCAGTATGCCTTGTCATGGAAAACATTAATGAAATTCTCTGCGCCGACAAAGCGTGTATGCTGGGGAATCATATCATAGAAATATTGGGATTTTTGCACCGACCACAGAATGGGCCATATTGTAAAAACCAAAAATCCTATAAGCTGTATTCCGATAAGCAAATAGCACTGTGCCGCCTCCGACAGGGATTTCCCGTTTGCAGGCTTTTTTGCGGTTGTTTTTATGCTTAATCTGCTCATCCGAACGGCTCCTTCCCGATAGTGTAAAAATTATTGCAGTCTTGTGTCGAAATTCAAATCAATGTCACGGCTGTAATCATAATCGGGGTGCGTGTCAATGTATAACTGTATACCGTCATTGTTGTCGTTTTCACATTCCTTGACCGCCTCGTCTATTTTGTCGGTCGGTATTTTTCCCGTCCATATTTCATCTGTCCATAGCGACACTATGCTCTTTTTCCCGATTACCTCTGTTTTTGCCCATTCCCGCTGTGTATATGAAGTGCTTACAAACTCGGCAAATGTTTTCCAGTTCGCCATTTTTTCGGGGAGTTCTATGTCTTTTACAATGTTAAAATCATACGGTATTGTTTTTCCCGATTTGTATGCTTCACGAAGCATTTCATTATCCGTCATAAATCTGTATATCGTCATAATTTGGTCATCGGAAAGCTTGTTTTTTAAATTCGCATTTATACAGCACGAACCTCCGATATGGGCAAAGGTCTTGTGCCTTTCGCTTTGCTCAAGTCTCGGAAGCGGTGCAATTCCCCAGTCGCATATTGCCATAAACTGCTCTGTAAGTACGGCATAGTCATAGCTTCCTGCAAATTTCATACCTATTTTTCCCATAGAAAACTTTGCACGTGCGGGGTCGTTGTCTATACCCTCGGCACCCGGAAAACACGAGCCGTCCTCTTTTATGCCCATATATATCTTCATTATGTCGGCTATTTCGCCGAATTCATACCGACCCGTTGCGGGATTGTATCCGTTTATAAATCCGGAGCTTACCGATGCGACATTATTGATGTCCGAGCCGTACCAGCCCTCCCATTTTGCGGGGAAAATTATTCCGTATTCCTGCTTGTCGGGATTGGTAAGCTTTTTTGCGTCCTCTCTGAGCTCCTCGAGAGTTTCCGGCGGCTTTGCCTCGCCGTTTTCGTCAACAATCCCGGCTTTTTTAAACATATCCTTGTTGTATAATAAACCGTATGTAGTTGTGCTGTACGGAACGGTATATATCTTGTTTTTATATCCGTAAAAGTCAGCGTTAAGATATTTCGGATCGTATTCCGCAATGTATTCATTTCCGCCCTCTATATCGTTAAGCGGCAGAATATAATTGTTTGCCGCCAGCCATTCAAGACGGACTCCGCCGCCGAACATATCGGGAGCCTGGTTTGTTACAAGCGCAACCTCAAGGATATTTGCAATATCGGGTTTTACGACATATTCTATTTTTACGCCTATGTCTTTGCCCGTTGTTTTATTAAATTTGCTTATGCGATCCGACATAAACTCCTTGCTGTGGGAATCGCCGGACCATATTGTCACCGTTTGAATTTCTCCGTCCGAAGTTATTCGTCCGCAGGAGGTACAGCAGAAAACGACTGCCGCAAAGAATATCCAAAAAAGCTTTCCCGATTTCATACAGTTGACTCCTATCATAATTATACATTATATATTTTATAATACTTTGCTCAAATATTCAAGTTTATGTTTTGTTAACATTTTTCGTAAAGGCGGTAAAAAAAGAAGAACCCCTTGCAGAAAGGGGTTATGATTTGGAATAATTTTGCCTGAATTGCTTGGGCGTCATATGCACTTGTTTTCTGAATTTGTCTATAAAATAACTGGTTGTGGAAAATCCCACATCGAGCGAAATATCCGTTATGCTTTTTTGAGTGCTTATAAGCAGACGCTGAGCCTCGCTGATGCGGACATAATTCACATAGTCCGTAAAGCTTCGCCCCATAACCTTTTTAAACAATCTCGAGAAATAGCTGTGGCTCATATAGCATAAATCCGCCGCACTGTTTGACGCCGCCGTGCTGTAATTGTTCTGCGCATATTCGATGGCTTTCTGCACCGATGCCATAGCTTTCGGCGGTATAAGGCTTTTTTGCGAATTGCAGTGAGAGTCCCAGTAGCGCAAAAGCCATAAAACAATATTAATCGCATACATTCTGACCGCAAGCTCGTACCCGAAGCCTTTGTTTTCCCACTCGGCAACTATTTTCTCAATCAGAGCCGGTATTTCGCTGTTGTCTATTTCTTCCTTGCCTAATTTTACGTTGTGCGTGTATGCGGAGGATATAAAGGGAAGAATGTATTTCAATTCACGCACGGATTGCTCCGACGCATACAAAATCTGCGGCATAAATTTTATGACAACATACGTGCTTTCGTCCTGGTTTGAGAAAACAAAATGCGGTCTTTTTGAGTTTATCACGATAAGCTCGCCGTTTTTCAGTATATGTTTGTCATCTTCGCACCACACGTTTATATCGCAGTCTATCCCGTAAAGAAACTCTATGTAGTCGTGATAATGAAAATCTATTTTGCGTGCGTTATTTATATCGGAGCGTGAAGCTTTCATCAGCAGACACTGAACAGGCACTTCAAAATTATCAACAACCGCTTTTTCTTCTTCGTGAAATTCGTATTGCATATGCCAAACCTCTACAACAAAAAAATGATATTTTTTTCTATAAATAATTATAGCATACATATCCCGAAAATGCTATACTTTTTTTAAACAAAACAATGAGGAGGTATAAAAACAATGAAAAAATTAAAAGTCGGTATTATAGGCGCAGGCGGAATTGCCACGAATGCACACGCACCGTCATACGAAAAAATTGACAATATTGAAATTGTCGGAGTATGCGATATTATAGAGGAGCGTGCGCAAAAGCTGGCAAAGCGTCTCGGGGCGGAATTCTGGTGTACGGATTATAAAGAAATATTCAATATACCCGATCTTGATGCGGTTGATATTTGTACGCCGAATTATCTTCACTCGATAATCGCCGTTGAAGCGCTTGAAAGAGGCTTGAACGTTTTGTGCGAAAAGCCTGACGCAATCAATACCGCAGAAGCGGAAAAAATGAAGAACGCCGCAGACAAAAGCGGCAAAACCCTGATGGTTATACGTAATAACAGGTTTATGAATATGTCGTCATACCTTAAAAAGTATATATCGGACGGAAAAATGGGCGAAATATATGCGGCTCGCTGCGGTTGGCAGAGAAGACGTGGTATCCCCGGTAAGGGCGGTTGGTTTACAACCAAGGCGCAGTCGGGCGGAGGCCCTCTTATTGATTTGGGCGTACATATGATAGACTTGTCAATGTGGCTTATGGGAAATCCGAAACCGATTGCGGTAAGCGGCTGTACCTATGAAAAATTTGCAAATTCCGATGTGTCGGACTCGGTAAATTCAAGATTCGGCGACGCAAAATCGGGCGGTACGTTTGATGTTGAAGATTTGGCAATGGGCTTTATACGTTTTGATAACGGAGCTTGTATGCAGATAGAATTTTCATGGGCTTCAAACATAGAAAAGGAACAGAGATTTGTTGAATTAAGGGGAACAAAATCGGGAGCGATGTGGTCCTCGGCAGACGATAAGCTTAAAATTTTCGGCGAGGAGTACGGAAACACTGTAGATTACCTCCCGAATTTGGGCGATAATCCGCATCATCATCTTGGCAATATCAAGCATTTTGCAGATGTTGTTTTGAACGGAGCGGAGCCTATGTTCGTTCCTCAGCAGGGATTAAATATGATTAAAATACTTGAGGGATTTTACCGCTCGGCTGAAGAAGGAAAAGAAATATTACTGTAAAAGAGCCAATAAAAAAACCGCCGTAAGGCGGTTTTTTTATTGGTTTTTTATTCTGCAGCTGAAGCTGTAGCAAGCTTTTCTACAAGAATGTTGTCGAAGTATACTGCCTGGTGAGTATCGGTGCTGATGCTGAACTTTAAGAGATCGTATGCATAATCTTTTACATGCTGGCTCCAGTCAAAGCCCTCCTGTGACATATCGGGCAAATCTGTGTAAATTACAAAGTACTGCCAGTCACCGGCTTTAACCGTAACGTCTGTAAACAGGGGATATGTTCTCCAGTAATACATCGCTTCGGTGGTAACATTCGTTCCGAGATTGGCTGCAACGGTGGCGTCTGCCAATTCAGACTTGGCATAGAATGAAATTCTGTACTTGTTTCCCTTTCCTATGCTGTTTGCGGCTTCTTCCGAAAGCTTTGTAAGTCCGTCTCTCTGCATAGTTCTGAATTGGAAACCGTTGTTTTGATGACCTGTTAATTCACTATTTGCAAGACACACTGTTTTAAGTGATTTATCACCGTATCTTGCCGGTTCATCGGATACTATGTCTATTGTGTTCTGACCATTATCAAGAGGGATAACCGTTCCGAGAACATTTGAAATATCCTCACGCTGTGAATTTTTTAAGCTTTGTTCATTTTCAAAGCTTAACGAATAAATTTTCTCTCCTGCTGTTCCGATTTCGGCAGAACCGTAAACGGAAAGCGGTGTAATGTTTTTAAGATTGTCCCAGATGTATGCCTGAACAAGCGTTCCGTCCGCTGTTTCTTTTGTCAGATCAAGCGGAGTGTCTGAAACGGCTTTGCCGTCTGTGATTGTTACATCATTCACGGATACATCGGTAAGCTTTTTGAAATTATCGTCCGTAATTGCATAGCGTGCGAGGATAAGCTTTGCCGCACCGTCGGGAACGTTTAATCCGCAGAACTGGAAACCGAGACTGTCTGCTGTTGCCGGAAGCTCGGTCGTGTTTTTGGCGGTTGTTATACCTCTGATGTCCGTTACTTCAAATACGTTGTTTTTCAAAGCGGAGGGCATGGTTGCGCTTCCTGTTGCACCTGCTCCGTCAAAGAAGGTTGTTTCGGAGGAGGAAACAGTGTCGTTGGGAATAACATAGTCCGCAGTTACCGAAAAATCGCTTATGTATAAGTTGATTACGGAATTGTCGGCAATATTTGCAAGACCCTTTGTTGAAGGCTTCCATTCAATTGACGTCGGCAATGCTGATGATGTCATCTCTGCTGACTGGTTGTTTATAATATAACCCGATTTCCATGTGTCGCTGATGGTCAATGTGCTTGCCGAGTAATCAAGATTGTACGCCATCTTGTTCCAGTTTTTGTATACAAATGTGTTTCCTCGTGCATTGCTGACTTTGGGTGACTTAATAAGCATATAACAGCCGCTTCCGATACTTCCGACGTTCAAGGACGGGAATATGAGTTCTCCGTCAGCGGTGTTAAGCTTTCCGAAATTATCAAAACCAATTCTTTTTTGAGGTGTTTCCTCGGTTACTGTGCCCGACCAGTCGTCTTCAACCATATAAAAATAGTTTACGTCTACTTTTTCGGGATTTCCGAGGTCGTCTCCGGCAAAATCAATATTGTGCGAAAGTGAGAACGCTGTGTTTTTTGTCATTTTAAAGCAAAGCGTCTTTACGTTTCTTGTTGTGTTGTTCTGCCAGGGGTATTCTTTTGTAACAACCGTGATTTCGGGAAGGCTTCCTTCGCCGTCGGGTGTGATGTTAAATCCGATTTGAGCAAGCTCTTCCGGGGTAATTGTAGCTCCGTCTTCATATGCTGAAAGATCCTGCTCCATGATTGTTTCGGTGCGGTATATGCTTTTTGCCGAAACAAGCGCAGGCAGACTCGGGATTAATGCGAGTGCTGCCAGAAGTGATACGAGTTTTCGCATTTTCATAACTGTAATCTCCTTTTTTTAATTTTTTTCTGAACAGAGAACCTGTCTTAATCTAATTATAAGAGAGTTTGGATTTAAAAACAAGTTACTCTTTTGTAAACATTAGCGGTTGAATGATGTTTACAAAAGAGTAACTTGTGCGGACTTTTTCTGTATGGTATAATCGTTATATAAAGAGAGGAGGCATATGTCTTGAAAGAAAATAGATTTAAGCGGGCTGTTTCGGCAGTGCTGATTACCGCTGTTTCCGCAACGGTGTTTGTTGCGGCACCGGTATCGGAGGCGGCAAAACCGGTAAGACCCGAGCCTGATTTGAACGGCTACAGCCAAGAAGCTACCTATAATATTAACGTACTTCCCGATAACCGTCAGGAAATATACGACTGGGGTTCTTGTGTTGACCAGGGCGAATTTACAAAAAGCTCTACATGGGGCAGGGGTTACGAGGCGTCATATTCCGCAGCTCTTAACGACTGGGGAATGACAATGTTCAGAATAGGTATGCCGTCGCCCAATTCATATAATGAAAATAAGGAATTTGATGAAACATATATGCAGCTTTATCTTGATAAAGCAATCAAACCGCCGGTCGAGGCGGGAATTACCAAATATATGATAAGCTGCTGGCATGAGCCGATATGGATGCGTTCAAAAGACGCACGAGGCTGGAACTGTCTGCTTGACGAGCACATTGACGATACGGTGGAATGGATAATAAAGGTTTTTGATTACATAACCGATCACGGATACCCTGCTCCATACTGCTATTCAATTCAGAATGAGCCGAAAGACCCAAACACAAACATTTCCAACGAGCAGATGAGAGTGCTTTCAAAGAAAGTCAGAAAAGCGTTTGACGAAAACGGATACGAAGATGTTAAAATAGTGGTTCCCGAGGGCGCCTCGGTACGTCAGCAGAGAATGACTTTCGGAAATGAATTCGAACTGTTCCGCAATGATCCCGAATGGGCAGACTCAATTGATGTATTTGCGCATCATTCGTATGCTCAGGGGTTTGATGAGCTTGATACCCTTAAACAATACATCGATTTTTTGGACGAGTATCCCGACAAGGAAAGATGGCAGACGGAGTTTTCGGGCGGAAACAAGGAACCATGGTTTACGGACAGAAATATTACGTTTGATATGTCGATGTTCTTCCTTAAAGTCTTTATGGGCGATATGGAATGGATAGGCTGTAACACGTGGATGTTCTGGTACGGCGGAATTGAAACCGGCGGAAAAATGTATGAGAACGGGGATTTGTACGGAATGGGTGCGGGCGGTTTCCGTACCACGGGCGCACTGCTTTACAAATCGGAGGGCGATGACGGAGTTACAAGCTACAGAGAAGGTCCTGCATATAAAATGCTGAAGATGGTATTTAACAATGTCCGGCCCGGCTCGCACGTACGCAGACTGACAACGGACGATCCGACTTTAAGAAACGAAATGGATTATATGGTTGACCTTGCCGCATTTGATACGGACAAGGGAACGGCAGTGATGATTGCCAACACCGATGATTATCCGAAGCACTATAATCTGAACAATTTAAAAGGAAACAGTGCGGCAATCTATTCAATAAAGGATACGGAGATATACAGAACGGATACGGCATACAGAAATGTTCTGGACGGCACGGCATACGAAATCACAATTCCTCCGATGAGTATTAATCTCGTTATGACCTCCGATGAGGATATTGCCGCACCGAATATGCAGCTTGAATTAAATCCGCTTATTATAAAAAGCGGCGATACGTATGTGAGCCGTGATGATGAAATAGACTTTGCGGGTATTATTGATGAGAATGACGCAAAGCTGTACATTAACGGTGATGAGGCGGAGATAAAAGACAGGAAGTTTTCGCAGAAGATAAAAATTTCCGAAACGCCGAAAATACAGATGTATGCGGTTGACAAGGCGGGCAACAGATCAAAAACACAAACCGTTAATTTCAAATGCGAGCCTGATTATACGGGCATCAAGCTTGACGTATACGATATAAAATACAATACAACAAAATGTGTGCTCAAGGGACTTGTAAATGCCGAGTCGACAATTTATGCAAACGGCAACACAGCAAAATCCGGTGCAGACAACAGATTTGAGATTGAAACGGAGCTTAAGCAGGGCGAAAATAAATTCACCGTTTATGCGGTCGATTTAAAGGGAAATAAGTCGGAAGAACAGGAGATTGACGTTTTCTGCGACTCCATAGCTCCCGAAATTACAATAACAAACAAGAGCCTTGTAACGGATAATCAGCAGATAATGATTACCGGAAAGCTTTCCGAAAACGCAAAGCTCAGCATTGGCAATCAGGAGGTTAAGGTAAGAGACAATTTGACCTTTGCACATACTGTAACGCTTAAAGAGGGCGTAAACACAATTACGGCAGAGGCAACGGACGATTACGGAAACAAGGGCGAAAAATCCTTTGATGTAACGTTTACAAAGACGGCAAACACTCCGCATCTTGTTGAGGGCGAGGCTTATGTAAGACGTGCAAACGGACATATCAGCCTTGACGGAAAGATTGATGAAGATGACTGGAAGCTCGACCTGGCAGCGGCAAAAATTACCGAGGGTGTTCAAAACAACGTTGTTAAGTTCGGTATGCTCTGGGATAACAGGTATCTGTATATTGCGGCTGACGTAACGGACGATGTATGGAAAATAGAAAGCAACCGTCCGTACAATAACGACAGCGTCGAAATATTCCTCGATCCTTCAAACGAAAAGAAACTGGGATATACCGACGAGAATAAACAGCTGTTCTCCGCATATGTAAACAACGATACAAGCAAGTTCTATCCAAACACACGTGGAGAGGTTAAATCCGCTTATATCAGAAACGATAACGGTTTCACCTGTGAAATCGCAATACCGTGGAGTACGGTCGGCAGAGACCCGTCCGACGGGTTAAAGATTGGTATCGATCTTGTATTTGACGATAACGACATCGGCGCCGACAACAGAAACACCTGTATTGCATGGTGGGGTACAAATATGAACTATTCGGACGCTTCGGGATTTGGAACAATTATCCTGACGGAACAGCAAGATGTTACGTACAAGGATATTCCGTACACGTATTTCGATGAAAAGACCGAGGAACCCGCAGAACCCGATACGCCGCCCGAGGATAACACCCCGAAGGATACGGGTATGAAGCTTCTCTTAAACGGTGTTGAAATACCGGGAAGCGATCCCGTAATGAACTCCGGCGGAAGAATTATGGTTCCTCTGCAAAGAATTGCGGATGCAACGGGTGCGGAAATAAGCTTTGGAATAGGAAGAAGAATTATCTTCAAAAAGCCTGACGGAAGAACATCGTATTTCTATGACGAATGGTCGGAAATAAGCATAAACGGTGTTGAAAGTGTTGTTGATAAGCCTGTTGCGGAAACGATAAATGAGAAGGTTTACGTTGAAGCCGAGATTATGGGCAAAGTTTTTGAAGGCGCAGTCAACATTAATGCCGACAAGACGGAGCTTAACATTACAGGAAACTACTAACTGTATTGATTGTCGTGCACCGCATAAAATATGCGGTGCACGGCAGTTCCCCTTAATGCCTGTAACGCAGATGATTTTTAAAATTTTGGGTGCGAAAGGAATGGTTACAAAATATGAAAAAGACAGAATTCAGACACAGATTTATTTGTATGGCAGTTGCGGCAATTATGCTCGTATCTTCCGCAAATTTTTCTATGACCGCTGCGCTTGCGGAGGATACCGCAGGCGAGGTATTTACCGATGTGGTTGAAAATATAGATTTTGAAAATTATGAGGACGGCACGGAGCTTTCGGAGGCAGACCTTGCCGAGCTGGGATTTTCGCTGAAAAGCCAGTTCGGGGGCGTTGTGCCGAGAGCGGTTGTTAAAGATGTGCCGTTTAAGAAAAGCGGAAGCTCAAAGATGCTTTGCATTGAAATAGCAAAAACCACTCCGTTTTCTCTTCAAAAAGATGTGAACTTTTCAGGAGCAAACGGCGTAGAACCGCTGAAAGCAGACATTGAGTATTCATACGTCTTTATGGATAGCTTAACGGATAATAAAGATCCCGATAAATTTAAAAAAAGAATTTCATACAGTGATTTCGGAAGCTTAAACTCCGATAAAAAAGTGCTTATGAAGGCGTCTATGAGCGCAGGCGATTTGAACAGCGGTTCATACGTATATGTAAAAGACAGCGGCGCAGGATATTTCGGATATACGATATGGAACAAAGTGGCGTATAGTTTGGATTATGCCGAAAATAAATTCAGCGGCGGATTTAGCGTAGACCCTGAACGTGAGGGCTGGGGCGGAACCACTTATCTGAAATTTAAAGAAATATCGCTTGACGGTGCACTGCCGAAAAGCCTTACATGGACAACAAATAAATTTGACGCACTCGCCGATGACGCAATGTCCTATCTGTATATTGATAACATAAGTGTAAGAGTGCAGTATGATATGCCCGATACGATAACGGGAACGGCGCCTTCGGGAGCAGACGTTCAGGTGAAGGTATATAACGGTACGGACGTGCTTTATACAAGAGAAGTAACGGCGGACAGAGACGGTTCGTACAGTGTGCCGTCAAACTTTGCGCTGTTCGGCGAAAATTCGGAAGCTGAAGTTACGGTAAACGGCAAAACTTTCATCAGAAAAACAAAATATGCGGTTACCGTTGACGGAAACAAAGTTCTCGATATGAACAAGTTCGCAAAGGACGAAAACAGCTTATACTTTGCTGACATAAAGCTTAACGGCGGTTACAGCTTTGTATGCCCGGACGGTACAGCGTCGGTTGCGGGTACGGTTGAAAGCGTAAGTTATAACGGCGATGCAACGGTTGTTGCGGCGGTTTATGCATCAAACGGCGCAATGAAACAGCTTGAACAGCAAAACATCAGCCTTACGGCGGATAATTCGGCATATTTTGCGCTTACTCTTTCGGCACAGGCGTCGGATACAATCAAGATTTTCTGCATAGACAGCCTTGACAATATGTCGCTATTGGGTGTCGGATATATGATTAATTCGGAGCTTTCGGGAACGGATTACGGCAGAAAAGCCGTATTTAATGCCGATGAAGCAAAATGCGAATTTTACCCCGTTTCAATGAATTACGAAACAAACGGCGAATTTGCGGAAAGCGGTTACGTTGTTATAACGGCTGAGAATAACGGAATTAAGTATTTCAATGTTTACTCCGACGAACTTCCGAAAGTAATTCTTGAGGATAAGAAATCAAATGAATATACCTACAATGTGTATATGTATGACAAAACCGGCAAAAAGACACTTCCGCCGTTTGAATACGTATCTTCGGACACATATCAGGGGTATTTCGATATTCTGAACAATTCGAATACCGAGCTTGAAGAATTTACCACGGTAATAAATACCGCCTCGCTAAAGCTCGATACGGCGGATTACAATGCGGCGGAGCCTTTGGCAAAGGAAAACGTACTGCGCTTGTTCAAGCAGTATAAACCCGCTATAATATACAAAGTGGGACAAATTCAGGAGGTGCTCGATAAGGCATACGGAACGATGATTTTTGTAAACACCGTACCGACGGCGGAGCAGATTAAGAAATACTCGGCAATCGTATCAAATGACAGAACAAAGTTTGATGCGTCGGGTTTAAATGAAAATGTTGTTTCCGATATTTTAAGCATACTTTCGTCAAGGGAAAGAACGGAAGAAAATATAGCCGAGGTGCTTTCGGACGCATTTATTGCAGGTGTTGTAAGAAATGCTTCGGGCATTGCCGAGGCGGAACAATATATTAATGCTGATTTTGCGGATTACATAAAAGCAAACACAAACGTAATATCAAAGCTCGGTCTTAACAAGAACGATGTATATGCGTATGTTTTAAAGGAAAAAGCGGATGTCGCATCGGCGGCAGATATTAAAAACCTGTTTGATGAGGCTGTTGAATATGTAAGAAACAATGCTTCGGAAAAAACAGTTCAAATTACAGCGGTGAAGTTTCTTGATAAAGACGGAAACGAGTTTTCAACGATTGACGAATATCTCGGCAAAATAAAATGCCGTGTAAACTATTCGGCTGCTGAGGGCGAGGATCTGTACATAGCATTGGCATATTACAACAACGGCACATTAATTAATTCACAGCTTGATAAGATTGTGACGGACGCAAGCGGAGAATATACTACGGGGTTATTGAACGTATCCGAAAGAAACGGCAAGGGCATTTACAAAGTCGAGGCGAAATTCTACAGCAATATCTCCTCGCTTACAAGCTGTACGGATAAGGAATATTCAATTTCCGAAACGGTTTACAGCAATGTTCTAAATGTACTCGGTTACGATTTCGGCGGTTTTGAGCAAGGCGCAGATACAGGCGGTAAGCTCTCAAATATGTGGAGCAAATTCGAGCATACGGGAACATGCGCCCCGGAGATTTCTCTCGTGAATAATCTTGGCGGTGCGAACGAAAATGTCAGAAGCGGAAACTATGCGGCGAAAGTTATAACTCACGCAAACAAAGACGGAATTGCAATAAACAACGTCATAAGCGGACCTGCCGTTACAAACGACAGCTTTAATCCCGAATGGAAAAAAGGCGAAAACGGTGTGCTCGGCTATTTAAGAGAGAGCGGAGCGGGCAAATACAGACTTACCGCATATTTTAAGCCTGAGATTAACAGCAATATGCGAATTGCCGTAAACCAGCAGTCAAATGCAAACTACGGTCAGAAGTTCCAGACTTCGGCAACGGTTTATGCGGAAAAAGGCAAATGGACACAGGGCAGCGTCGAGTTTACATTAAGCAATACCAAGCTTAACAATATGACAGGGTTCAGCGTTAATGCAGCTGCCGACGCTTGCTTTGATGACAACGGCAACGATACGGATTTCGTGTCGCAGACGTATTACATAGACGACATCAGACTTGAAAAGCTTGACGAGAGCGTAGCCGACGAAAACTCAAATTATTCGGTTTGCGGTACGGCGGCGGCAAACAGTGCGGTTGAGCTTATGGTTGTCAAAAAGGAAGCGTATGACAATAACGCCGTAACAAACAGCGATATTGAATATATAGGCGGTACAACCGCAGATGAAAAGGGAAATTTCTGCTTCAATATAGAATTCGGCAGAAACGAAGCCGAGTATGCGGCGGTAGTAAAGTGCGGAAGCAAGTCTTACCGCAGAGATATGGACTATGCTTTGGAAAACAACGGCAGAAAGTACATTGAACTCGGATACTTTGATATATCGTCACTGGACGGAGCTTATATTCAGAATATAAGCATTTCGGGCAGAGATACGCTGTATTCAAATATGACACTTCCGAGCGGAAGCACGGTGCTTAATATTCCCGTGTACAGCGTTGACAGAAACGGCACTGCCGTTCTGGTTGCGGCGGTATTTAACGGCAACGGGGAATTTAAGAGTGCATATACCGATGAAAAAGCATTAACGGCAGGCAGTGAGTCGAGTTTCACAATTACCGCAGACACGGAGGAAGGGGATATTGCAAGAATATTCCTTATCGACGGTACGGATAATATGAACATTCTCGGAAACTCGTATGAAATTTCAAACGGTTTGTCAGAATTTAAAACAGCCGACAGCCAAACTGCGGCGTCGGGCGTAAGCACGGTGTTCAGCCCCGCAACGCTTTGCGCAAAGGTTAAGGCAAGTATTTCAAAAGAGGGATATGTGACCGTGCTGGCGGTTGATAAAGACGCAGTAAAGAGTCTTTCAAATATCAGGTATGCCGATTTCTGCAAGTCGGACTCATCATCGGGTATCATGGCAATGCTGAAACTGATGGAAAATGACGAAAACGATAACAAGGAGTTTGACATATATATCGGAAACAGCAATATTACGGATAAGCAGAGCTTTGTGTATAAGAAATCTTCAAACTACCAAAGTGAGTACGATAAGCTTAACAATAATCCTTCAACAGCGGTTGTTGAAAGCGTACTGAAAAATCCGGAGCTTGATATTGACCTTTCAAAGCTTAACGCATTGTCGGGAAAATACTACACACGTGCGCTCGAACTGTTTATAGCATTTAAGCCCAATCCGATTACAAGTGTTCCTCAAATTCAGAGCACTATAGATTTGGCGGCGGAAACGGTACTTGCGTCAACGGCTCCGACAGCCGATATGCTTGCGGAGCTGGGAGAAAAACTCGGACTTAATGCAGAGCTTTTGGCGGAGTTTAAGAGCAGTGCGGTAACCGATGCGGTGAGAAATGATACTGCGGAGAATATGAAGAAGAATATTCCCACGGCAATTACAAAGGCAAGTCTTAACAGCCAGTTTGAGTCGGCGTATGTTGCGGCGTATATAAAGAATATGTCGAAGAAGTACCAGGATACGCAGTCGCTTGCGACGGATAAGTTTGACAGCTATATAAAGCTCGACAAAACAAAGCCGTCGGCAAATAATCTGAGTATGGCGGACGTGTTTAAGACAGTATACAACAGTATTTCAAAGATAACAAGTATTGCCGATCTGACGAAGCTTTACAATGACGCCTCAAGCGTTAAAAAGACACAGCCGAGCGGCGGAAGTCCCTCGGGAGGAAGTCCTTCAACGGGAAGCGTGCCGTCGGGCGTAATCAAACCGTCGGATAATACGCCCAAATCGGATATTTTCGTTGACGTAAAAGCGGATTTCTGGGCGGCAGAGTCAATTCTTAAGCTTAAAAACAAAGGCGTTATAAGCGAGGACGAATATTTCAGACCGAACGACAACGTATCGAGAGAAGAATTTGTAAAAATGATTTCGGTAGGCTTTGAATTAAAGGCAAACGGCAGCAGCGAGACTTTCAGCGATGTAAATGACGGAGCATGGTACGCCGAATTTGTAAAAGCGGCGGCGGATAACGGCGTTATCGGCGGAATAGGAAACAATATGTTCGGCGTCGGTCAGCCTATCACCAGACAGGACGCAGCCGCTATAGTCGGCAGACTTATTGCCGATAAGCTTACCGAGAAAAACGCAGACTCGTTTACGGACGGGAATGATATTGCGTATTATGCAAAAGAGGCGGTTTCGGGACTGTCGGCGGTTAAAATCATAAACGGCTATGATGACGGCACATTCCGCCCGTATAATTATCTCACCCGTGCCGAGTGCGCAAAGATTTTGGCAGCGGTGCTTGAGCTTGCAAAATAACAAGGAGGTAGCATATGAAAAAACAAACAGCAGTTATCGCTGTAATGGTTATGATTTTGAATATGTTTTGTGCAGTGACGTCATATGCGGCGTCTGAAAATACATCACGGCGCAGTGAAGCGATTGCGGTTGTAAACGGTTTGGGTCTTGCAGAAAAATCAGACATTTCCGAAAAGACTGCCGACAGCAGAATAACCCGTGCGGAGTTTGCGGGAGCGGCGGCGTCTCTTTCGGGAAATGTGCGCAGCAGTTTTGAGCCGACATTTTTTGACGTACAGCCGGAAACCGCTTTTGCGGACGAGATTTACACACTGCGTGACAGAAACGAAATGGTCGGATTTTCAGACATTGAGTTTGGTACAGACGAGATACTGACCCTGGAGCAGGCAACAATGGTGCTTTTGAGAGTGCTTGGCTACGCACCCGTTATAAAGGACGGAATGTGGGATATGCAGACTGCGGTACAGCGTACCGATTTGTATAACGGACTTCACACGTCGGTTTCTTCGGAACTTACCAAGGGTGATGCGGCACTGTTGATTTACAATGCGCTGACCGCCCCGGTGTGCGTAAGAGATTACGGTTCGGACGGCGGATTTTCGGTAGACAATACCCGAAGCATTTTATGGGATAACCTGAAAATAGGCATAAAAAGCGGCATTGTTTCGCAGTCGTATTTTTCGTCGCTTACCGCAGGGGAGGCGTCCGTGGGTGAAAATGACGTTGTTATCGGCGGAGACGTTTTCTCGTGTGAGAATTACCCCGACGGCAAAAGCTATTTCGGATACAATGTGGAGTGCTATTACCGTGAGAATACAGGCGGCGGAAACAGCGCAGTGTTTATGCTCCCGAAAAAGAACAAAGCCGTTACGGTCAATTCGGAGGATTTTGAAAGTTTAAATAACAAAACTTTCAAATATGTGACACACAATACGGACTATCGTGTTACGGAAAAAACGGAAAGCTTAAAGCTTGACGATAATCTTGATGTTGTATACAACGGTGTTGTGTGCCCCGATTATACGGACGATGATCTGTTGCTTAAAGAACGTACGGGATATTCTACATTTATCGATAACGATAACGACGGCAAATATGAAGTTGTGCTTATAACCGAATGCCGTGACTATGTTGTTAATTACGTGAACAGTAAAAACAAAACGATATATACAAAGTGGCAGGATAATGTGGATTTAAGCGGCACAGACAACCTGTATGTATACGATGTGCGCGGTAAAAGCATAGAACTTGACGCTATACTTTCTTCGGATATAGTAACCGTTCAGATGTCAAAGGACGGTAAAAATGCTGTGCTGATAAGAACAAACAGCGTATTGGAAACGGCGGTAAAGTCGATTAACTACAGTAAACATAAAGTGACTTTGGCTGATGACAGAGAGTATGACGTTGACGACTCGCTGTGGGTAAGGATAGAAGATATACGCATAGGAACATACGGAATGTTTTACTTTGATTACCGCGGACGGCTTGCGGGACTGCTCTTTGAAAATTACGGCTCAAACGAGGGATATGCATTCCTGAGCCGTATATGGTGCGACCGTGGTGATGATACAGTATATGTTAAGCTGTTCCGTATGTCGGGAAAGATGGAGCAGTATACCTTAAAAGATAAGGTCACGGTTGACGGCGACAGAATAAAGGCGAAGGATTTTTATAACAGTGTAATGCTTACCGACAGCACTGGTGCGAAGTATCCGAACAGGCAAGTGATAAAATTCAAAACCGCCGACAATGACGGAAAAATATATTTCATCGATACGCCGAACAAGGGCGTAAATGAAACCGACGAATCGCTGATTGTCAGAGGATACAGAAATACTACAGGCTGGGAAGCTTACGGAAACGGTTATCTCGGATATTATGTGGCAATGGCAGGATTTGCAAAAGCAATGAGCGTCCCCATGCCGGCTGACGGCGAACCGGCATCGGTATGCAATAATTTTAACGACAGCGATTATTATATTATCCCGTGGTCGAGCAGTAAGCCGGGTAAGAATTTTGACGCTTTCCCGATAAACGAAGCAGGCATTGCCACCATGATGGTAAATTACTATGAAAAGCGCAGCAGTGTTACAAATTACGGCGGAGACGAGGACCTTGAAAGCTACAGGAAAAACAGCTCCGTAATGGTTAATGATATTTCGTACGGTTTATTTAACGAAGAACCGGCATATGAGCTTGAATATTATGATAACAACGTTAAGAAAACAGCGTTTGCGCTTGATGAAAAGGTACTCAAAAAGCCTGTATACACCGATGACGGTACCGAAACAGGCGAATATAAAGATGTTGTAAGAGGCGATGTTGTAAGATTGAGCATTGCAAGCGACGGAAGAATTACGTCACTGCATGTTGACTGCGATGTGGAGCGAAAAGACAACAAAATGTTTTTTTCGGAGAGCTTGAGCAAGCTGTATTCCGCAGAGTGCGGAGTGGTGTATGCGGCAGGAAAATCGGGAATAAAACTTTTGATTAATCCCATAACCGAAGGAGTATATAAACCCTCGGAAATGTATACGGACGCATGGATTTCAAGATTGTATAACGCAAATATGTCCTGTACGGTATACAACAGGGAGGAGAACACCGTTTTGGCAGGCTCGTACACCGATGCTGTAGGCTTAAAACAGGACCCGGATAACCCGGCGATAGTTTTGGGCAGATGCAATGCGGTAGGTTACAATCAATTGTTTATAATCAGATAGGAGAGACGGATATGAAAAAAATAATTTCTGCGGTTCTGGTACTTGTGACGCTGATGTCATTTGTGCCGGTATATGCCGTAAAAGGCGACAGCTACTCTGATTATGAACAGCAATCGGAGGCATTGAAAGCGCTGGGCATTGTTTGCTTTGAATTTAATGAGGGAAATTACGGCGATTTAATAAGCAAAGCCGATTTTGTGCAGTCAGCCGTACGATTTATGCGTGACGATATTTCAAGATACGTTGCGGATAAACCCGTATTTGCGGACGTACCTGTCGACAATACGTATTTTGCCGATATTGAGTGTGCGGCGTCGAGCGGTCTTTTGGATAAGACAGAGAATTTTTATCCCGAAAAATATATCGATTATGACGAGGCGCAAAAAATACTCGTAAGACTTACGGGATATGAGGAGCTTACGGAAAACGGAAATTATACGGGAAAAGCGGGACAGCTTAAAATAAATTCGGGAGTTACCCCAAAAGACGGCGTAAGAAAATGCGACGCAGTGCGTATGCTCTATAACTGCCTTGATGTTGATATTCCCGAAAAGGAAGAAATAAGCGCAAACGATTACAGGTTTGTGTACACAAGAAAAGCAATCGAGGCATACAGAGGGATAAAGCGCAGTACGGGCATTGTAAGACAGACATATCTGTGTGCGGTTGACGGCGGCGGAATAAGCAATGTAGGGGAAAATGATGTTGTAATAAACGATGAAGTTTATACCTGCAATTACGGAAAAACATATGATTTTCTCGGCTGTAACACAGAGTTTTACTATGATAAGGACACCGACACAATTTTGTATATAAGAGAATACAAAAATGAATGTATTGAAGTAAATTCGGAGGATTTTGAGTCCTTTTCGGGCGGACGTTTTTACTATTACAGCGGAACACGCAAGTCGGCTCTGCGCATTTCCGAGTCTGTTGACGTTATATATAATATGGATTATTATCCCGATTACACAGCAGACGACATTCTGCTGAAAGGTCTGACGGGAAAGGATACCTTTATAGATAATAACAACGACGGTATCTATGAGATTATAAAAATAGACGAATATAAGGACTATGCGCTTTCATCGATTGATGCCGAGCATAAAATACTTTATACAAAAAGTCCCGAGAAGATTATAAAGCTTGACGGCTGCCGCAGTCTTACTTTTATTGATGCGGATAAAGGCGAAACCGATATAAGTGTTTTGACGGCGGAACATATAGTTTCTGTTCAAAGGTCAAAGGCGGAGCGGGAAAGCGACGCAATATACAGAATTTATTCTTCGGCAAAAACAAAGTCGGGTACGGCAACATTTGTCGGAACAAACAAAGATTTTGTTAAAATCGATGGCGAAAAATACAGAGTAAACGCAAATAATGCTTCAAGCATTTACAGCGGACAGGCGGGATTGATTTATTTCGACTATTTCGGCTGTGTTGCGTATGCCGATTATTCGATTTCGCACAGCGGATATGAATACGGATTTCTGATTTCCGTGTGGAAGAACGGCGATGACACCGTTGCGGCAAAGCTTTTGGACAGCTCGGGCAAGGTGGCGGAATATTCATTCTGCGACAGGGTCAGACTGGACGGAAAAAGCAAAAAGCCGTCAGATGTGTATGCCAATCTTGCGGAAAGAGGACATACCAAAAGACAGCTCATTAAGTTTGAGCTTAACAAGGACGGCAGTATTTTAAAAATAGATACCAAAGAACACGGTGAGAACGAGCAAAAAGAAACGGAGCTTAAAGTAGAACATTATATAGACTCGCACTGGTTTTGGAGCACTTCGGGAACCAACAGCTTAAATGACGAATATTGTTTTACAAAAGACGCTGTGATGTTCCTTGTTCCGAACATTTCCGATAATGTGAATGCAGACATTAAAAATTACCGTGTTACCACACCGCAAAAGTACCATATCCCCAGTAATACATATGTAACAATGGACGTTGCGGATCCCGATGACTGCGGTATATCCGAAGTCGGAGTGTATTATTATCCGTACTCGGAAACCGTAAATATCGGCGGAAACGATGCGTATTCTACTTTTAATCAGACAAATAGCTATATGGTTGATAGCGTAACGCAGGAGTTAAATGATGATGATGAGATAAAAACCTATCTGTATTATTTTGAAGACGGACTTACCCTGCGTGCGGAGGTGCTTGACCCGAATGTCACAAAGAAGTACGCATACAAAACAAGCCTGGGCGAAGGCGAAACGGATTGGGTTATGAGAAACAGCGACGGAACGAGAGTAACCAAAGACCTTGCCAAGGGCGACATTATTCAGTTCCGCACCGACGACAGAGGAATTATAACCTCGGTGTATCTCAATAATGACAGCGAAAGAGTGGATAACGGACGTTTTTCTGCCAATTCCATAGGCGAGTTCGGTATGATATATGCAAAAAGCGGAAACGGAATTGAAACAGTGGTAAAGCTCCGGGAGGAAGCACCGCTGTATAATCCGTCAGAACCGGAAAAAACATTTGAGATTACAGAAGCGCCCAGACCCGAAACGTGGAAACCGTATGATTTCAGCAATCAGCAAGACAAAACCGAATTGGACAAAATAACCGTGAGGAGCTGGCTTTGCGACAAGCTGCCTGTCGTATACAACAAGGAGAGAAATACCATACGTTTGGGAAATTATTCGGATATAGTGGATTATAAAACCGCAAAAGCAAATCCGTCCCTTGCGTATCTGAGAGTATATCACGTAACAAACAGGTGCTTATTTATTTATGAATAGAAAGGATATAATTATGAAAAAAATATCAATTGTTTTATTGACTTTGTGTATGCTTTTTGCGGCTGTAAGCGTTATGGCGGCAGAACCGAGCGGAAAAGCGCTGTATCCTATTTATAACGATAAGTTCAGCGGGGGCTGGATAAACGGCAAAAAAATCGGGGCGGCATGGCTGGGAGAGTGGCAAAAGCTGACGCCCGGTACCGAAGGCAACAGTATAATGTTCCAGATAGGAGCCGGCGAGGACGGCGATAAAGCCGCCGCCGCTGTTACGGACGGCATAATGCCCTGCCTTGATGTTGATAATTCGGCATTGCAGTTTTGGCTTATCCCTTACAGTACCGATAACGAATGGTCAATAGGCTTAACCTGCTGGGGATTGGACGTGCGTTCGAATAATGCCGGCTACATAGGCGGTTTTTCGGCGATATATGTTCCTATAGCCGATTATGCGGATATATCGGAAAGCACGCTTAATAAGTGGCAGCTTGTAACCATTCCGCTTTCGGATATAAGGGAAAAAGGCGTATTTGATCAGTATTCCGACACGCAGATGACGGAATTTGACTGGTATCGTGTTGCCGGGATTTATATTACGGGTACAAACAGAGGATACAAAGGTCTGACAAAAATTGTGGCACTTAACGATATTAACGTGATACGCTATCTAAATGAGCCGACGGAGATTGGCATTACGGAAACTGCAAACGGCGGATATGTTTCGTGGAAGCTTCCCGATGACGCAGAGGGAACGGTTATATATAAAGACGGTACCGAGATAAAAAGAGTGGCGGCGCCGGTTACAAGCTGTTACCTTGAAGCGGGTACATACGAATTCCAGTCATACGGAGCGGATATGTATTCTTTAAAAGAGCAGATAACAGTAAACAATCTGCCCGTCAATACCCCAGCATTAAAAGGCGAGCCGACCGTGCGGAATGCAAAATTCATATCGGACAGCGGCAAGGATATTCTTACATGGGACGATACGGCGGACAGCAAGTATTATTATATTTTCCGTGACGGCAAGCTTTGCGCAAGAACCTCATTGCGTTCGGCTGTTCTTACGCCTGTTGAAAATACGGGATATAAAATTACCGTCAAGGGAAAAGCCGACGCGGGCGAAATGGTAACCGTTATGGCAACAGACAGCACAGGCGGAGGACAGCCGTATTTTGAGCAGACATCAGCAGATGAAAACGGAGATTTTATATTTTCTTTCATAACGGAAACTTCTCCGTCGGATATAAAGCTCAATTGCGGCGGAAATATAATTGACGCAAAAACAGACAAGAATATTTCCTGTACAATGCAGCCTACAGAAACCTATTCTGTATGCGGCGGCGATGAAAACGAAGCAACACAGACCGTGGAATTTACATCGGCAGACAGGGAGATTGCAATTTCGGAGTGTCTTTATGAGGACTCGGACGGCAATTTGACAAATGATTTTTATTCTTTGAGCAGTATAGAAAAACTGAACGTAAAAATCAGAAACAATGCCGAAAGTAAAAGCGCCGCGCTTATAATGGGCGTTTATGACTCGGATAATAATCTTATAAAAACAAGCAAAAAAGATATATATTTGATACCGGGTGAGGAAACATACAAAATAGACGCAAAGATTGTTCCTGCCGCAAACGACGGCTGTACCGTAAAGTTATTTTTATGGGACGGAACGGGCGCTATGGAGCCGATGTGCAAGCCTGCGGCGATTAAGAATAATAAGCAGACGCTTAAGGAATATACTCTGTCGGTAAACGAGGAGGATTATCAGACTATAAAGGGCTGGGGACTTTCTCCCGATTTGACAATGAACTACAGCGCAACCGCAATAAATAACCTTGACAACTGGACAGAAGCAAGCGAAGCACTGTATAAGGACCTCGGAGCAACGATGACAAGATCGTTCCTTGCCGCAAAGCTTTTGGAGGACGGCAAGGAAATGGGATTTTCGTATCCGGACGAATTGGTCGATATTGAAAAAATAAGGAGCGCTGTGGAAGAAGACAGAATATCCTGGAAAGATGTCGACGCAACAGTCGCCCAGGTCGCAAGAAGTGTCAGATACGGAATAAATGATTATATAATTTCAATGTCCTCGCCTCCGCGTGCAATGCTGATGTACGAGACATATTATTGGAGTGACAAACCATATTATTTCCTGCGTGAAGATTGCGTGGATTTGTATTGCGATGTGATTTTAAAAGAGCTTGATTACATTACAAAAACAAACGGACTTCCGGCACCGACGGCACTCAGCTTGCAGAATGAGCCGGAAAACGGCGGATATACTCCGAGATACAGACCCGATATGTATAAAAAAATGCTTGTGGCATTGCGAAAAATTCTTAATGAAAACGGTTACGCCGACGTTAAGCTTTTCGGACCGGAATGTTCGTCATATCCGGGAACATCTGTATCTGCGGGAGACAGCACGGGAATTTTTTCAAAAGTGGATCAGGAATATGCAGATGCGCTTGATATAATAGGCGTTCATTCGTATGAAGGAGGTTATCCCGATTTGGCGAAGTTTGACGAGGGTATAAGTCAATATGCAAATCCGCCGGAGGTTTTGCAGGGCAAGGACAGATGGCAGACGGAATATTGCGTAAACGAACGTGCCGAACCGGGAAAGAATTTTGAAATGAATGCGGCTCAGAAAGAGTTTAAAATACTGAGTGCGGATATCGGCTGGGCAGGAAACAGCGCATGGTTCCACTGGAGCGGATATTATTATTACTATGCACCGCTTGCCGACCGTATAACAGAGGTTTCGCAGGCACCGAAAAACGGAGAGATAAGGTTTATTACGATGACTCTCGGATACGGCGTGGGAGTGGAATACCACCCGAACAAAACCTATGATATGCTTCAGATGTTGTTCAAAAACATACCGGTAGGCTCGGTTGTAAAGCGTGTAACGCTTTCCGATAACTGCACGGAGATAGTAAATGAGGGCAAGCACCTTACAGATGTTATCGCTTTTGAAAACGGCAATTCTTCGATAGTTGCTCTGACAAATGACTCCGAGGAGGATTTGTCGTTTGAGTACAGCAATCTTAAGGGTACAACGGCAAAATGTTATGCTGTTGTAAACGGCATAAGCTCGGTAGCGGATATAGGAACAAAAAAGGTTGTTGACGGAAAAGTCAAAGTGGTTATTCCCAAGGACAGTATTGTTCTTATTAAAACACAATAAACAAAAATGAGTTCGGTATTGTACCGAACTCATTTTTGTTTGTTGTTAAAAGATTGTTATTATCACAACAGGATAGATTTTTTCTCATAAAACAATTTACATACATTTTACCTCACTGCGGTATCAGAGTTAACTTTAAAAATGTATAATTACAATGTAGTCATATAATAACTACATCATTCACTATAGAGGACTTTGACTATAGATTTTGGAATGTATATTTAAAACCTACAAAAATATTGGGGAGAATGCATAAGGATAGCGATGAGGAAGAATATGAATATTGCTTAAACAGAGACCGACCTGATTATTCGTATGGAATATTAATGACAAAAGCCGGCAATAAATATGCAAAACAGTATGCTCAAAATGGTTTGTTAGGTTATTTGATAGATGAAACACAGAGTTATTGGGCGGTAATAGGTAATGAAGGGTTAGGCGTATCAGCAACATTTTCAAATGAGGGAAAAATTATAATGGATGTGGATTATATCACCATAACGCCGGAAATGATAGACTACTTAAAAGAGAAAAAGCAGTTAGAAAATGCATTATCGGAAATAGGAGAACAAGCAGTAAAAGATTTAAAGGTATGCAAACATCGCAAAAGATAAGGGCATTGCTTCCGGAGTGGGAGATGATATGTTTGCTCCGAATGCAACCATTACCGCAAGCCAGTTTGCAACACTAATATTGCGCAATATGGGCGAAAATCCCGATTGGCAAACCGCAATAAATACTTTTGTTGAAAGAGGATTGCTTACTTCCGATCAAGCCGAAAAAATGGACTTGTTCACCCGAGGCGATATGGCAAAAATTATATATGAAGCAAAACAAAGAAGTATGTTTTAACAAAATTTCTGTGTAGTTTTTGCAATGCTCAATACAGCGGCAGATGAGGTTATTTAAGGTCACATTGCTGAGTAAGTTATAAAGGACGCAAGCAGGGGGATTTATCCTTAAATTAGTACGCTTTGGTTCACCGAAACGCTGGAAGTGAACCACTTCACGCTGACGCAGGAATTTTATTACGTCATTTACATCGGGATCGTCCGACAGGCGCAGAATATTGTCATATGCCGCACGAGCTTTTTGCTCTGCTGCTACCGCGTATGCACAACAAATTAAGAAAAAAACGGACAAACATTCCGCTGCAAAAAAACCGAAAAAACGCCGAAATGACGCCCTTTGCGGCGTCTTTTTTGTTATCTAAAACAGAAAAAATTATTAAAAAATCAGGAGGAATTTAAAATGGTAGAATTTTTAGTTACAAAAGGAAAATTGATAGTAAGAAATGGTGAGCCGCTTATTGTGGTCGATGGAGAAGAAAAAGCACTTTCGAAAGAAGAATTCATTTTGTGGACAAGTCTGCACTGGAATATTTTAAATAAGGAATCTCTTAATGCGGAGTTTGGCAGACGGATGAAAAAGTACGGCCTTTATGGAGATGTTTCTTTTGAGCAGACGCTTTCAAGACTTAAGACCAGAGGGCTTGTTGCATCAAAGTCGGATTATCTTGCAGCAGATGCGCTCTACAATCTGGTAAAAGATTTGTATGTGGTACCACTTGGAAGTGTAAGCGGTTTTAAGAGAGTGCTGACATTTGCATATATGTTTTTTGTTCAAGGTTTGCCATTTGATGAATGCAGAGAGGCTATGAAGGATTTTAATCTGAACTGCCTTGAAAAACAAATTGTCAGTTTTGCAAAAAGACTTAAGGTGTCCTCGGCAGAACTTATCCGTATCAGCGATAAAGACTTGTGGAATATAAAGTCTGAAGATGATATTGTTCCCCTTGCCTATGAGAAAAATGAAGATATGGATTCACTTGGAAACTTCACAAGATTTTCAAAAGATAAAACTAAGGTGCTTGAGGCAATTGTGAATCTGTACTTAAAGAAACAAATTGTATTTGAATAAGAAAGGTTCGGTGACTTATGAAAAAAACAGTAAGTATTTTATTAATGGTAGTAATTATGGCAATGTGCGTGAGCGTATCTGCTCAAAGCAGTGTAAGCGTAACTCTTGACGGGAATGAGATTTATTTCCCTGATGCAAAACCCTTTATCGATGAACGTGACAGAGTTTTAGTACCAATCAGATTTGTATCGGAGGCATTAGGTAGCGTGGTTGATTGGGAAAATGAAAGCAGAACGGCAGTTATTAAACAAGGTAACGACGAAATCTGCTATACAGTTTATCAGCCGATGGCATACTTAAACGGTGAAATGATGGTTATGGATACATACGGAATTTTAAAGGATTGCAGAACGCTGGTTCCCGTAAGGTTTATTTCAGAACTTTTGGGGTGCACAATTGTCTGGAATGAAAACACGTCAACAGTTGTTATTACATCTCCAAAGGCAGTAACAGAATTTCCCGAACCAGAGATTTCTGTGAATTATCCAAAGAGTGTTACCGACAAAAGACTTCTCTGGATTGACATTGATAATTACAGAGATTTTGAACGAAGCGGCGATTATGAATTCAAAATTGAATTTGTAAACCCCATACAGTTCAATACATACGAGCAGGATGAAGGTGCAATCAACGGCTGGCAGAAATATTCAAGATGTAATTTTATTTCAGCAACCAATAGTTATAAAACTATCTATTCGATCACAAGAGCATTTTATACTACCCGTGAGGATATGAAAACCTATAAGCCTAAAGACGGCGATAAAATTACCTTTGGACTGACAGTAAGAAACAAAGTGACATGTGAAACCCGAGAGTATATTTTTACGGAAAGCTTAAAGCTGCCGTATGATATAGAAAAATAATTTAAGGAGGCAGACGATATGCTCTACAATAAAATTGATACCAGTAAAGTAAAATCTGAAATGAATATGGATTTTGAACAAATTCAGAAAGATTTGACAAAGTTCAAAAACCACACATCGATGCCGCAAGACGATGTAATAACGCTTATGAATTATATCGGCAAATTTGAGCGATTGATAGCGGATGAAGATTATAATGAGCTTGAATAAGTTTGATAATAAGAAATATTTAAGATTAACAGTAGCTTGTAAAAAATACTTATTGGAAAATTATCCGGAAAGATTTAAGTCTATATTTACAGGAGCAGCCAGAGCTAACAAAATACGCAACGAAGAACACAGACGGACAAGGTATCACAGACTTGGTGAGCTTTTAATTCTTTTAGACCTTGCAGACATAAAATATTCTCTGATGAAAAAACTCTTTGGAAAAGGACTCATGGATTTACAGAAGCAGACGGCACAGACTTTACAGACTATTCATCGAGTAAAAGGACTGCAGAGTTCTATACAGCAACAGAATTAAAAGCCTTGGGCTTTTTCGGAAACGCAAGAACATCAAGAGCAATGGGGATTATATATTCACATCCTGATATATTTGTAATATATTACTTTACCGATGAGTTTCCAAAATTGGAATACAAAACTGAACATAGTTTTTGGCACAGTGTAGGATATAAAATTCATTTCCATTTACAATGCGATACTAATTCACTTGCAAAAACTATTTTTATAGGTGATAGCATGAAAATTCTTATGGGTATTTTACGACATAAAAGAAAATCCACAGAAAAAATTCTTAAAATGAACTACTATGATGATGCTGTTATGTTCCTTGATAAATCTCATCTTGGCTCAAGGCAGCTTATGTATTTCATCAATGAAAGGGCTCGGAATGAGATGAAAGAGTTTGCTTATAATTATTTTGGAGCTGACACTTCAGGATATCATATAGGCAGCATTTCAAATACGGGAACTTTTGTTATGGATTGCACTGTTTGTAATCCAAATGATATTTCCAATGTAAAATATATCAGCACGGGAAAATCTATTAACACTAAATCTGTTAATGTAATGTGCTTTGATTTTCAAATGCCTTTTATAGAGAAATATGTGGGTGATGCTGATAACGTTGAATATTACACATATGATTCAGAAAAAGTATTAGGAACGGAGGATACGAGATGAAAAAACATATAACTAAAAAAGAAAAAGGATTTGTGCAGGTGGCTAACAGCATTCTGTCAGATCCTGATATAAGCTTAAAAGCAAAAGCTGTACTTGCTATTATGTTATCACTCCCTGAGAACTGGGATTTCAGCATAGAAGGAATTGCAGGTAAATGCAAAGAAAGCAAAGATTGTATCGCTAAAGCAATAAATGAACTTATTGATGCAGGTTATGTGAGAAGAACAAAAACCCGTGGGGATGATGGCAGAATAACTAAATGGGATTACGAAGTTTTTGAAAAGCCATATACCATAAGCGAGCATAAGGAACATAGCAAAAAGCCGTGTAATGGAAAATCATATCAAGAAAATCCAGATATGAAAAACCCTTCACAGGATAATCCTGATGCGGAAAAACCTGAAATGGTAACTCCAGTTCTGGAAAAACCAGTTCTGGATAATCCGTCACTGGAAAATCCATCAGAGGATATTCCAGAGGAGGAAACCAAGGGTATAAATAATACTATAACAAATAAAAAAGAAAATAATAATATTTTATATAATAATACTCAATCTAATCCTATCCCATCTAAGAATAAAATAAGTTTTAATACACTACGTGAGCTTGGTGCAACAGAAGATATGCTTCCTAAAATCGCTGAAACTTCATACGAGGGTGGCGGATACAAGTATATGACACACGCAGATATCTTGAATTTGCTGAAAGATTGCTTTTAAAATTTAAAGGTGAGTCTATGAACACATTTGAAAAGATATATGAGGTTGTTAAAAGCATCCCCAAAGGCAAAGTTGCAACCTACGGTCAGGTGGCACTTTTAGCAGGAAATCCCCGTTGGGCAAGGGTTGTGGGATATGCCTTGCATGTAAACCCTGAGCCGGGGATAATTCCTTGCCACAGAGTGGTGAATCGCGAGGGCAAGGTTGCACCGTCGTTTGCATTTGGTGGCGAAGGAGTTCAAAGACAACTGCTCGAATCAGAGGGCATTGTTTTTGAAACAGATGGCAGGATAGATTTGGAGAAATATAGTATATAATTTCCGTCAGGAGGGATAACATGAGAACAAGACAAGAAGTGATAGATTTTTGCTTGTCGCTTGATGACACATACGAAGATTATCCTTTCCACGACTTTAACTGGACAGTAATGCGTCACAAGGGCAACAAAAAGATGTTTGCGGCTATCTACGAGCATATGGGCAATATCTGGGTCAATGTAAAATGCGACCCGAATCTTACATATATGTGGCGGTCTGCCTATGAGTCGGTTGTTCCGACGTACCATATGAACAAATGGCATTGGAATTCTATCATTCTTGATGGGAGCATACCGCCAGAAGAAATCAAGAATATGATTGACGACAGTTTTGAACTGACCAAACCCAAAAAGCGAGGTAAAAAATGATGATAGAAAAGATAGCAGAAATGATAAAGGAGTGTAACAGCATTGTTTTCTTTGGTGGTGCAGGCGTATCTACCGAAAGCGGTGTGAAGGACTATCGCAGTGCAGACGGACTGTATAACACCGTAAAAGAATACGGCGTGCCACCCGAAGAAATATTAAGCCACGACTTCTTTTTTCAGGATACAGAAACTTTTTATGATTTTTATAGAAAATATTTTATCATTGAAGTTGAGCCGAACAACGCTCACAAAGCGTTGGCAAAGCTTGAAATCATGGGTAAGCTCAAAGCAGTGATAACGCAAAATGTAGACGGTCTGCACCAAAGAGCAGGAAGTAAAAATGTAATTGAACTCCACGGGACTGCAGAGGATTTTTATTGTGCCTCCTGTGGTAAAAAAGGTGACACAGGCAAGGTCTTGTCAGAAATCAAAGACAAGAATGTACCAAGGTGCGAATGCGGCGGCATTATGAAACCAAAGGTTGTCCTCTATGGCGAAAACCTATATGACGGTGTTGCAGAATCGGAGGTACACTATATCGAAAACGCCGATATGCTGATTGTTGGCGGAACTTCTCTTGCGGTGTATCCTGCCGCATCTTTTGTTAGATATTTCAGGGGTAAATATATCGTTATGATTAATAAGTCTGAAACGGAATACGATAACAACGCCGACTTGGTTATCAGGGAAAATATCGGCGAAGTATTCAAACAAGTAATGGAAAAGGTTGAGGGTTAATGCGATGAAGAAAGTTCTATGTATTATATCCGTCTCATTTTGCATACTGCTCACCGCCTGCGGAAATGATAGCAGTATAGGAATTATCGGTGGCGCAGACGGACCGACCTCCATAATAGTCGCAGAAAAAGGAGAAAAAGCAATGTACGAACAAATTACGGCAGAGACGGCCAAAAAGATAATGGACTCAGGCGAGGAACATATCATTTTAGATACAAGAGAACAGGACGAGTTTGACGAGGGACACATCCCGGGAGCAATCCTGATTCCATATACTGAAATTGAAAATAAGGCAGAAGAAATGCTTCCTGATAAGGACAAACTCATTTTAGTATACTGCAGGTCTGGTAGACGTAGCAAAATCGCAGCAGAAAGTCTTTCCAAACTCGGCTACACCAATATAAAAGAGTTCGGCGGTATTATCGACTGGTCGTATGAAATAGAAAAATAAAAGGAGAGTTACCATGATTAAATTTATTTGTTACCCTAAATGCACAACTTGTCAGAAAGCGAAGAAATGGCTTGATGACAACAAAATAGAATATGAACTTCGTGATATAAAAGAAGATAATCCAAGTCTTGAGGAGTTAACTGCGTGGTATAAAATAAGCGGACTTCCTTTAAAGAAATTCTTTAACACTTCCGGGCTTTTGTATAAGTCAATGGAGCTTAAAGACAAGCTTCCTACGATGTCCGATGAAGAGCAGTTAAAGCTTCTTGCGACAGACGGAATGCTTGTAAAACGTCCGCTTGCTATAGGCAAAGACTTTGTTTTGGTTGGATTCAAGGAAAGTGAATGGAGAGAAAAGATGTGAATAGCAAGTTATTCATTTCTTAACAGTTCAAATTTTTAATATTAAAACATTTAATGACGAATCTGATCAGAGGGATTCGTCACTTTTTGCTAATTTGAAAATACAAAACTGTGAAAAGGTGCAAAAATCTCTTTTAGAATATTGACTATTTTATATTTCTGTGGTAATATTAATATATAAAAGTGCAAAAAGGTGCAAAAATATCTTTTGGAGCCATGAACAATATGGAAATTAAGCGTGATTTATATTTGAATAAGTTGATTAGTTTGAAGCACAACGGATTGATAAAAGTTATAACCGGCATCAGAAGGTGTGGAAAGTCGTATCTTTTGAATGAAATCTTTTATAACCATCTTTTAGAAAGCGGTGTAGATGAGAAGCATATCATCCGTTTTGCGTTTGATTCCGGTGATGATTTGAATTTGATTGGTGAAAGCATAATCGAAATAGAAAAACAAAAAAGAAGGGTTAATCCCGAAAAGTTTATGGCGTATATCCGAAATCAAATGGAAGATAATGAAATGTACTATCTTCTTCTTGATGAGGTGCAGATGCTCGATTGCTTTGAAACTGTTTTAAACGGTTATCTTCGCAAGAAAAATATGGATGTTTATGTTACCGGAAGTAATGCGAAGTTTTTATCAAAGGATATAATAACCGAGTTTGCAGGTCGTGGTGACGAAATTCATATGTATCCGTTAAGCTTCTCTGAGTTTATGACGGCATACAAGGGTGATAAGTATGAGGGGCTTTCCGAATATATGCTCTATGGAGGCATCCCTTTAGTAGTTCTCAGAGATGGGCAGGGAAATAAGGCATCTGCCCTTGAAAATCTTTTCAGCGAGATTTATGTAAGAGATATTCAGAAAAGAAACAAGGTCAGAAACATCGGCGAGCTTGAAGATTTGCTTAACATAGTATCTTCTGCCATTGGTTCTTTAACCAATCCGGAAAAATTAAAAAACACCTTTAAATCTATCAAGAATTCAAAAATTACTTCCACAACAATCAAAAAGTATCTTGATTATCTTGAGGATTCATTCTTGATTGAATCGGCACAAAGATATGACATAAAGGGAAGGTCATATATAGAAACCCCTAAAAAGTACTATTTTTCCGATATGGGGCTTCGCAACGCCCGTATAAATTTCAGACAGTTCGAGCAGACTCATGCAATGGAAAATGTAATCTATAACGAACTAAGAATGCGTGGATACAGAGTAGATGTCGGAGTTGTTCCGATTACCGAAAAGAACGAGAACGGTCAAACTGTCAGAAAACAGCTGGAGGTTGACTTTATATGCAACCTCGGTTCGATAAAATACTATATACAGTCTGCATTCTCTATTCCTGACGAAGAAAAGAGGGCGCAGGAAATAAGACCGTTTAAGAAAATTGATGACTCATTCAAGAAAATCGTTATTACAAAGGACATAGTTGTGCCTTATTATGATGAAAACGGAATTCTCACTATGAATATTTACGATTTCCTTATGGACGAAAAGAGTCTTGAAAAATAGAAGGTGCCCTCTTATGATAGGCAAAGACTTTGTTGATTTAAAGAAAGTGAATGGAGAGAAACGATATTAGAAAGAATTTTGGGGCAAAAGCTATTTTATATCCTATGCCGGTACTTTAATTCAGGCAAACACGAAAAAAAATGAACTTGATAATGGAGAAATAAGAAATTTTCAAAGGTCGGAAAAACAGACTTCTGGAAGCATGGAAAGTACAGACTTCAAGAAGTCGGAAATATCGACCTCTGAAAGTCTGTATATTAGACTTCAGGAAGTCGATTATATAGGCACTAATGAAAATAAGATAAATAATAAATATAATTATACTGAATCTAGTGATACTTAAGGAATAGTTGCGTGCCCCTCGAGCATGTTAGAATACATTTGGTCCTTTATCTATGTTTTTATTGCACGAGAAAAATATCTAAATTAGCAAATTGCGTTGATTATTTGCCTATTATATGCTATACTATAATAGCATTATTGTACCCAGAATTAATATTAGACGGAAGGTGAGGAACAATGTTATGAAATCAGCGAATAAAGTAAAAATGCGAACAAGTATTATTGTATTATTCTTCATTATTGTTGCCGCTTTCTGCAAATATGCATATCGTTTGTCGGATGTGGTGCTATTTGATAAGTTTGCGGTCTTTGTTCGTGTATTTATATATATCGGATTGTTTTGTGCATGGGCTGTTTCAATTAATAAGCGTATTCTTCACAGTCAGGTTAGAAAAACACTTGTTACGGTAGCAATAATAATGATATTTTGGCTGACAGTTAGAGAATTCAAGTGGCGTTTGGTTATTGATTTAACTGCACTGCGCTATCTGTGGTATACATACTATATTCCGATTATGTTGATTCCGCTTATTGCTTTGTTCATATCAATGTATCTCGGCAAACCGGAAGATTACCGTCTGCCGAGGTGGACAGCGTTTTTGAGTTTGTTTACATGTATGCTTATTGCATTGGTGCTGACAAATGATATTCACCGGCTTGTCTTTATTTTTCCAAAAAATTCTTCTGTTTGGACAGAGTATGAATGCAGATATGGAATTGGCTTTTATATCATATTTGCATGGGCATCTGTTTGCGGTATTCTTTCATTCATTATTATGCTTACAAAATGCAGGATTCCGCAATCAAAGAAGATTTTGTCTCTTCCGCTCATTCCGGTAGGAATTGCAATTTTATACGTTGTCTTGAATTGTATGCATGAACAGTTTATCACATCTATATTTAATGATATTGCGGTTTTTGATTGCCTCGTTTTTACTGCATTTTTTGAAAGCTGTATTCAATGTGGGCTAATTCAGTCAAATACCGGTTATCCCGAATTATTTCACGCCTCGGTTTGCTGTTCTGTGCAAATTGCAGATAAAGATTATAATATATGCTTTGAAGCCGAAAACGCAGAGCCGATTTCAAAAGAAAAAATGGAACTTGCAGCGAAAGAACCCATAATCATAGAAAACAGTAAGCGTCTACATAATATGCCCATTCCGGGTGGTTACGCTATTTGGACGGAGGACATATCGGCCTTACTGAAATTACGTGAAACTCTGGAAGACAGAAAAGAAGAGCTGAAGGAACGTAATGAATGGCTGCAATATGAATATGAAAGGGAAAGAGAACATCAAATCGTAGAGGAACAAAACCGTTTATATGACCTGCTGCAAAGTAAAACGCAAAGGCAGCTTGACAAAATAGAAGAGCTGACTCAGCAGTATAAGAAAACCGATGCATTGGAGGATAAGCAAAGAATCCTATCTAATATTTTGGTTTTGGGGAGCTTTATAAAAAGACGGAAGGATTTTATTCTGTCAATAGATTCAACGCCAACTATTCCCGAAAAAAAGTTGTCGAGTGCTCTCGGAGAATCCTTTCGTGCTCTTAATAAGATGAACATTAACGGCGGATTTTTTGTAAACGCAGAAAAAGAGTTTATTGACGGAAAACTGTTGACGCTCGCTTACGATTTTTTTGAAGATGTCATTGAATTGGTGCTTGATATTGCAAAGTATGTAAATGTCAGCGTGTGTGTAATAAACAGTGTGCTACGAATCAATATTATGGTGGATTGTAATTGTGCCACGGATTATCTTCGGTCAAAATATCCTCATGTAAATATATTTGTTGAAGATGACGGAATGGAATTTGTTATGCCGTTAGAAGGAGGTGCGAGATAATGACCGGGTTTTCTTTTCTTGCACCAACATGGCAGTTTTTACTTGCAGGATTGTTGTTTTTTTCTGCAATGAGTGAGCTTTTTGTATGCATATATCAATATAGATGCATAGGTAAGCTGAAGGATTGCTTAATTGATGCTTGTCTGTTTGTATTATTGCTTTCTATGCTTTCTTTTACGGTAACGGCTGCACATATCGGAGAAGGTTTATTCTTTATTTCTTTGCCGTGGGGGTGTTTCCCTATATTTACGGCGTTGATATTTGCTCATTCAGCCGGAAGTGTATTAAACTGTTATAAAGAAAGTAAGGAAAAATTGTCTCCTTATTCTGTTAAACAGGCATTGGATAATCTGAACTCCGGAATTTGTTTTGCAGATGATAATGGAAAAATCGTGCTTATAAATCATACAATGGGTAAGCTTGCGTCTGTTTTAATCGGGAATTATCCTCAAATGCTTGGTGAGTTGCAAAACGCTCTTAAAGTACAGCATAACGGCGGCAGTGTTGTACCAATAGATAATTCAGATGAAATTTATCGTTTTCCAAGCGGTAGAATATGGCGTTTTCAAACATTTCCTTTAACTCAACATGATTTAGAGGGGTATACGCAAACCACAGCGCAGGATATAACTGAACTGTATAATGCAAATATGTGCCTTCGTGAAGATAATGAAAAGCTAAAGAAAATAAATAGGAAAATGAAAAAAATGTATAGACGTCTTGCCGATAGAATAAGAGAGCAGGAAAATTTAAACTTAAAAATGAAGATTCACGATGATATCGGCACCAGTCTGATTACTATTTCTAAAATTATGGACGAAGGAATAAACGAGGATATTGAAACACAGTTAACACGTTTACAAAATGCAGTCAGTTATTTTTCAGGGCGCACTCATATCATAACGGGCACCTTTGAAGATGTTCAAAGAAAAGCTGCTGAAATAAAGGTAATGCTATCTCTTGACGGATATATTCCCCAAAATGATGTATTGGAAAAACTGATTGTTTCTGCTGCCGGCGAATGCGTTACAAATTGTGTTCACCACGCACATGGCAGTCAAGTTAATGTAAAAATTACTAAACAAAATAATATTTACAAGGTTGTTATTACAAATAACGGCACAGCACCTAAAGAAAAAATAGTCGAAGGCGGAGGGCTTTCAGCCTTGCGCAAAAGTATTGAATCTGCCGGGGGAGAAATGTATATTTCTCACAGCCCTGCATTCGCACTGATTTTAAATTTGCCGGGAAAGGAGAAAGAATTATATGATTAACACTATTATTGTAGAAGACAATATCTATATGCAAAACCATTTATCGAGTATGCTTTCAGGCGATGAACGATTTAACCTTATTGCATCGCTGTGTGATGCATTTGAAGCTGAAAAAGTCTGTAAAACAGAAAATGTGGATTTGGTACTTATGGATGTTCAGACACTGCATAATCATTCCAGACTCGCTGCCGGAGAACGCATCCGCAAAAGCGGACATAATACAAAGATTATTATTGTAACCTCGCTTATAGATCCGGAGGTTCTTACAAAAGCAAAAATGTATGCTGCCGATAGTCTTTGGTACAAGGATCACGGAGATAAAGAACTTATGGATGTTATTAATCGCACTCTTGCAGGAGAACGAATCTTTCCCGATGCATCTCCCAATGTGGAAATAAAGGATATGTTCTCTGATGATATTACTCCAAGGCAAATTGCTATTCTTCGACGCTTTGTAAAAGGGATGACGTATGATGAAATTGCTGAAGACCTGAAACTAAGCAAAAACGGAGTACGCTGGAATCTGGAGCAAATAATAGAAAAAGGCGGTTTTCAGAACAAGCATGAACTGTTAGCAGCCGTTATAGAAAACAAACTCATTGTAACAACACTTGAAGAATAATGAATTTTCCCGGCTTTTAGCCGGGATTTTTTTGCGTCTAAAGCATTTTCCGCCGCTTGAACCGGTGAGTTCTATCCAAAAATATATAATATATTTTCTGTTACTGGCACTTGTGCCAGTGACTTATCTCAAAAGAGTTTGTATAATAGGTATAAAGGAGTATCTATACCTGTAATTAAAAAAAGGTAGGTGAGTTTTGTGAAAAAAATCGTTTTAGATATGCAAAGCAGGCTATATGCTAAAGCAATCCGCAGATTGTTAGTGCAGGAATTAGATAATTATCAGGTTGTTATATCAAAAAGTCCGAGCGAAACTGCAAAGCAATGTAAGCTCCTTCATCCTTATGCTTTGCTTATGGAGGTTACCGGTTACACCCCGTGGAGATTGGAAGAACGACTATCAATAAGGGATATGGTAAAAAAAGACAGTGCCGACTGCAAAATTATACTTATCGTCGATGATGTATCTGAACCGGAGCTTGCCGAAAATGTAAAAAATGCAAAACAAAGTGGGTTGATAGACGCATTTCTCTTTACTTCAACTACAGAGAATTATCTTGTTGCGGTAATGGATAGTCTGTAATATCACATAAAGGAGGAGAATTTATGGATACCATTCAAAACTACAAGTGTCCTTGCTGCGGAGCTCCGCTTTTATTTGATGCCGAAAGTCAGAATCTGCATTGTGAATTCTGCGAAAATACTTTTTCACTTGAAACAGTGCAGCAGATGGAAGAAGGTTCTGCCGATTCGGGCGGCGCATCTAAATATGATTGGGAACATTACGAGCCAAGGAACTTTGAGGATACAAATGAAGTAAACCTTGCAAATTACTCTTGCCCGTCCTGCGGAGCGGAAATTACCGGCGATGATACACTGGGCAGTACGGTTTGCCCGTATTGCGGTAATTCTACCATTGTCAAAGGTCAGTTCGAGGGAACCTTAAGACCTGACTACATAATTCCGTTTAAGCTAAATAAAAAAATGGCAATAGCGGCATTTGAAGGAGATTTCAAAAATGCCCCGTTCCTGCCCGACAGCTTTAAGAACAAAAAGAAAATTGAAGAAATGGCAGGTGTGTACGTTCCTTTTTGGATGTTTGACTGTGATTGTGATGCGGCAGTAACCTACAACGCAGAAAGAGTGACGGCATGGAGTGATGCAAACTATAATTACACCAAAACAGATTATTTTAAGCTGTTCAGGAGCGGAAGTATCGGCTTTGAAAACATTCCCGTTGATGCTTTAAAAAAGGCTGACAACACATATATGGAGGCTGTGGAACCGTTTAATTACAAGGATGCTGTAGAGTTTTCGGGCGCATATCTTTCGGGATACTTAGCCGACAAATATGATGTCAGTGCTGAGGATAGCATTGAGCGAGCAAATGAACGAGTAAAAAATTCTACCATTGAGGCTTTTAATGATACGACCAATCGCTACACAGCGGTAATCCCCGAAAGCTCAAGAGTTGGATTTTCAAACGGTAAGATAAGATACTCTCTCCTTCCGGTATGGATGCTGAATATTAAGTATATGGATAAAATGTTTAAGTTTGCAATTAACGGTCAGACCGGCAAGGTTGTGGGCGAATATCCGATTGACAACGGCAAAAAGTGGAAGTATTTTGCCAAGGTTGCCGCAGCAGCATATGTGGCAGCAGCGGCTATCGGCTGGCTGCTACTGCATTAAGGGGGTGATGATATATGAAAAAAATGTTTTCGTGTATGTTGCTTCTTTTAATATCAATGACACTGCTCTTACCCGTTTATGCGGCATTTGAAAATCCGCCGATTATTGACGATGCCGGATACCTTATGCAATCAGAACTTGCGAAGTTGTCAGAAGAGCTTGAACAAATCCGTGAAAAGTATAATTTTGAGGTTGCTATATATACCGAATCGGAAATGTCGGGAAATACAGCCGAAGAAGCAGCGGATGATATTTATGACTATAACGGCTACGGCGCAGATGAAAATGATGATGGAATGTTGCTTTACATCTGCCGTGATACAAGAGAATATCACTTCACCACTCACGGGAAAGGTCTTAAATACTTTAATAAAAACGGCCTTATCTATCTTGAAAGCAAGGTTTTGCCATATCTTGCGGATGATAACTACTACAAAGCCTTTGAGGTATATATTAAAACCGCAGATGAGCTTCTTAAGATGGCAAGTGAAGGTGAGCCCTATAACGAAAAGCAGTACAGCACAAAATACCTAATCGGCGTTATTGCTATATGCCTTGTTGCTCCGCTTCTGATAGCTTTTTGGATGATGAAAAAGAAGCTTAAGAAAATGAAAACGGCTGTAGAAAATGATTATGCTGCAAATTATATGAAGCCCGGCAGTATGAATCTTACCATGTCAAGAGATTTATTCTTGTATTCAAGAATTACAAAAACGGAAAAACCAAAGGGGAGCTCCGGCACGCACACCTCATCGTCAGGCAGAACTCACGGAGGACGAGGCGGAAGTTTTTAATTTGGAGGGTAATTATGAAAAGAATTTTATCATTTATTCTATGTTTAACAATGATTTTGAGCTTTGCAGCGATTGTTCATGCAGAGCGCTATTCAAAATTTACTGATGTAACACAGGACAGTTGGTACTACGAAGATGTTGATAATGCCGTAAGGCTTGGTATTATCAACGGCAAAACAGAAACAACCTTTGCTCCCGATGATAATCTTACTTATGCCGAAGCAATAAAGCTTGCAGCTTGTATGTATCAGCTTTACAAGGATGGAAGCGTGTACCTTGTATCAGGAGGAAATCCTTGGTATGAAACCTATGTTAATTACGCAAAAGACCACGGAATAATAACAGATAATTTTTTCGATAAGGTTAAGGACATTAATAAAAAAGCTACAAGGGCGGGATATATGGAAATATTCGCAAACGCCCTTCCCAATGAGGCTCTTGAATGTATCAACAATGTTCCGGATGGCTCTATTCCGGATGTTCCGATGGTTCACGAGAGTGCAATAGCTATTTACAAGCTCTATCGTGCAGGAATTCTGACAGGTGTGGATGCCAATCACAACTGCAAGCCGGAGGATAACATCAAAAGATGTGAGGTTGCAGCAATCATCACAAGAATGATGGATGAAACTAAGCGTATTAAGTTCAGTATGGGAACAAATGCCGAAGAACCTAAAACCGAAGAACCAAAGCTTGAAATTCCGAAAGATGCAGAATTTGCTCCTGAAATCAAGGAGGATGAAGCTTCAATACCAAAAGCAGAAACACCCGACATGTATGAGCCTTTTGAAATTGCAGTTCAGCCTACGCACATTGCAGGAGCTGATGAGGGCGATGAGCTTAAATATACTGTTAAGGCAACCGGAGGAAAGACTCCGTACACATATCAGTGGGTTTCAAGAGGCTGGCATAATCAGACAACAGCAATAAACGATAGCGAGTATGCAAAGGGTACAAAAACCAATACTCTTACAATGATTTTCGATATTGATAATCCATCTTCAAGCCAGTTCAGATGTGAAGTTACAGATGCATTGGGACAGAAAGTTCAGTCAGATTACGTTGAACTTCCTGAAAAGATATTTATTTTTAGCCCTGAAAGTGTAACAAAGTATAATGGCGGATACATATTTGCAGGAAGGGTTTCTAAAGGATCGCTTAAAGCAGGCGAAACCGTTGCAATCTCACTTCCCGGCGAAAACATTAAGGGCTATGGTGTAGCTTCAAAGCTTGAAATGTTTAAAAAATCCATTGACGAAGTAGAAGAAGGCAATTATTGCGGAATTTTAATACAAGAACTTCAAGATTATCCATTTGAAGGTTTTATCGAAGAATCCTACAGTGAAGCTATGACAGAGTACATAGAAGGATTGGGCAATTATGGCGTAAAGATACCTTTGACGGTTGTAGAATGCCATGTTCCTGCATATACCAAAGGCAAGCCATGTGTTATTTATCCGACAGTAAGAGGAGGAACACCTCCTTATACGTATGAATGGTATATGAGAGAGGGCAACGGAGAAGAACAGAAGGTAGTAAATAACGCCAAATACACAGTGGACGGCAGTAATTTATACATTTATGAAGATGAAGATGAATATGTAAATGATGTAAATTACCGCTGTGTTATAACCGATGCGGCAGGTAACACAGAAGAGATAAGAAACTGGCGAATCTATTCGGGAACAACGCCGTATATTTCCAGACAGCCACGGGATTTGTATGCAAACCCCGGTGATAAGGTTACATTCAAAATCAGTTCACGAGGTGCTGAACCCACATTTCAGTGGTATGTTAAATACGATGGCAGAACAACCTGGCAAAAGATAGATTCAACTGATTCCTGGGCAAGCGGAGCAACTACTCCCTATCTCACTATTCAAGTTGAAAAGACAGATTTAATAAACCACTGTGAATACAAATGTGAGGTAAAGCAAGGAAGCTATGGCGTAAGTTCAGATGCAGCAAAGCTGCTTCCTGAAAATGTTGTTATAACACAGCAACCGAAAAATGTGTCCGCAAAGCATGGGGAAAAAGCGCAGTTTACGGTAAAGGCAGAGGGTGCAAACGGACCGTTTACATATCAATGGCTGATACAGACTCCCGATAACGAAATTCCGCTTAAGATTACAGACGGATTCCCGTGGGCAGAAGGTCAGTACACAGATACTCTTTCAGTGGCTGTTGATGAAAAGAAGCTTACATCTGATTACAAGTTCAGCTGTATTGTAACAGATAAAAACGGCGTAAAGAGAATATCCGACGAAGCCTATGTTATTGTTACTTCCGATGCAAGCGTAAAATTGGAGGAAAACTATTCCAACAAGCCGGACATGATAGTTATTATGCCTTAAATAATAAATAATATAAAATAAAGAAAAGAGGTAAAAAACATGAAAAAAGTATTATCAGTAATCCTTGCACTTATGATGAGTGCATCCACATTGACAGCGGTATGTGCTGCCGAAGGTGACGGAAAGAAAGACGTTGGACCGCATGAACACCAGCTTATGGATAAGGCAAATATCTCTTGCCATTATTCAGAATGTACCATTTGTGGTGAGCTTTTTAATGTAGTTGACCACACCTTTAAAGATGGAAAATGTACCGTTTGCGGACATCCTGAAATGATAAATCCTTTTGAGGATGTAAAAAAAGATGCGTGGTATCATGATGAAATTGTAGAAGCTGTTTACACGGGAATCATTAATGGTAAAAGTGACACAATCTTTGCTCCTGATGATCTTCTCACATATGCAGAGGCTGTAAAGCTTGCGGCTTGTATGAGTCAGGTTTACTTAAATGGTAATGTTACTCTTACATCCGGCACGCCGTGGTATCAACCTTATGTGGACTATTGCAGAATCAACAATATAACAACAAAGGATTATGACTATAACGCAAATGTAACAAGAGCAGGATATATAGAAATCTTTGCAAATGCTCTTCCTGACAGTGCTTTTGAGGATATTAACAACATCCCTGATGGAAGCATCTTAGATGTTAAGGATAACGCCCCTTATACAATCTATGTGTATAAAATGTACCGAGCAGGAATACTCACCGGCGTTGATGCGCTTCACCACTGCAAGCCTGAGGATAATATCAAGCGCAGCGAGGTTGCGGCTATTATTTCTCGTATGATGAATGATGATAAGAGAATTGAATTTGATATGCCGGGCACTTCGGGCAAAGAAGAACCCAAAACAGAGGAACCTAAGACAGAGAACCCCGGAACGGATAATCAGAAAGTAGAGATTTGGGATGACCCAACCAATGTAGCTCCCCAAAATCCTGAAGCTACAAATAACGATCCTGCACAGACTGTTACACCGGATGTAACAGTAACACCGACTAAACCTGTTGACGGTGGACAGCAATTAGTTCCGGATACAGAGCTTACCATCCTCAAACAGCCTGAAAGCTTTGAGGCAGATGAATATGGTATAAAATATGAAGCTGAGGTTCAGGTATATGGCGGCAAAGCGCCTTACAACTATCAGTGGTTCTACTATACAGGTCACAGAAACAATACTGACAAAATTGCAAACGGCGATTATGTAAAGGATGTAACAAGCGACGCATTAGTTCTTTCTGTTGAAAAAGAAAATACACTTCTTGGCCGGAAAATTTATTGCGAAATAACTGACAGCAAAGGAACAACAGTAACAACAGATGCAATCAAGGTATACGGTCCGTTCTCCATGCCTGTTGATGAATCGCTTTTAGCTTCAGGTAAATATGCGCTTGTGGGCAGAGTAGCAGACGGTATTCTTAAAAAGGGCGAAAAGGTTTCTGTTATTCGAAACGGCAAGATTATTGCAATAGGTGTGGCAGAAGATTTGCAGATGTTTGATAAGTCTATGGATGAAACTGCTAAGGGCGATAACGTTGAAATCGTATTTAACAGAGAATACGGTGTCAGACCGACCGGCGGCGATATTGTAGTAAAATATCAACCATCGCACAAGCTTGATACAAGCGATATTGTAAACTGATTAGATAGAATTTTGAACGGAAACCAAAAATTTAAAGGAGGCAAAGATTATGGGATTAGGCGATTTCTTTAAAAATATTTTCGGCAAAAAGACTTGTGCTTTTTGCGGAGGTGAGTGCGGAATGCTAAACCGCACAAAAATCAAGGGTGATGAGTATATCTGCGGCAAGTGTGATGATATGTGTTCGTTCCATATTCAGAAGTACAGATTCACAAAGGACGAACTGAGAGGTCATATGGAGTATATGAAACGCTCCGACCGCATCTACAAAGAAGTTGCACTAGCAGGCGAAAGATCGGAGAGATATCCTTCTGCCACTTCAAGGCAAGGTATAGAGTTCTTTGACGACATCGGAATGTTCCGCATCATAGACGGCTCAAAGGACAATAAAGAAAACTATCCAAAGGAGCTTTTCCGCTACGATCAGGTGGCAAGCTATGAGCCGTATATCGAAGAATCCGAAGAAAAGGACGAGAACGGAACAACCAAAACAGTATTTGGCGAAGGTGGCATCAAAATTACTTTGGTTGGCGGCAGAGATGATACAACCACTATGAGAAAAGGACTTCGTGCCCACCCTTATATAACCGAAGAAATTACTGTTTGCTTTGCAACAAACGACAGAGAAAAAGAAAACTACTTAAAATATGCAGAAAATGCAATCTGTCACTTTGACTACATATTCGGCGTAAACGATGACAGAAAAGGTTTGTTCAGCTTTGGTATGTCAACAAAAGAAAAGCGTGACTTAAAAGCAGCAGTTGCTTTTACCAAAACTGCATTTGATGCAGTAAAGGTTGCGAAAGACGGCGGCGAAATTTCCGAAGAAAAGAAAGCCGAAATTATGGAAAATATGAATGCGCTTGATGATGCCCAGACCGGAGGACTTGCAGAATACACAAGACGTGCTGATGCGGCAGAAGCAAAAATAAACTAAATTCAGGAGGATTTACATTATGAAAAAGTTGTTATCTGTTATATTAGCCCTTACATTGGTTTTATCGCTTGCAGCATGTGGCGGCGGTGGCCCGACAGTAACAATGACGCAGGTTTGCGATGGTGATGAAACTATGAATGCAACGGTTACAGTTGGCTATAAAGACGGAACCACTCCTTCTGAAGCAGAAGCAGATGAGGCAGAGCTTATAAACGAAGAAAAGGATTTTTCTGTAGAGTTTTATCTTTATTTTGATAACGGTCTTGATTACTTTGTAGATGATGCTAAAACGGAAGAAACCTATAAAGAAGTAAAATATTCAGGATTTAACGGTTATATGTATCAGTGCGATGATTACGAGTATGAAATCTGCCTATATCTTGACGAAAAAGATGATTACGATGTTTATCTTTTCGCTTATGTAGCACCGGGCAGTGAACTCATTGATACAGAAACAACCGATATGGAAAAAATCTTTAACCAGAAAGAAGTTCAGAATATCCTGAATTCTGTTAAATACAAAGGTATAGAAAATAGTTCTAAATAAAACGGAGGTATGTTGAAATGAAAAAATTATTAGCATTATTATTAGCAGGAATTCTTGTATTTGCACTTGTTGGTTGTAACAATGCAGAAGTTTCGGAAGAAGCAGACAATTCAGGTTATTCAGAAGAACTCGACGAAGCCGAAGATGTAGTAAACAAAATCAATATGACCTACGGCGATGATGAAACAAAGATTACGCTTTATAAGCCCGAAGGCGCATTCTTTTCGGTTGATGCAGAGGACGCTGACGATGCAGGTGACATTGTAATAATGCTTGCTGACGATTATTCCTGGGATGCAGAAATTATGGGATATAAGCATTTTGAGGGCATCAGCAGTAACGTGCCATTTGTAGAGTATTATTTTGACGGTGCAGCATCTGATAATTATACATTCTATGATCAGGAAGCAACTGACCTTGGCATTGATTTTGAAGGCAAGCCTGTAAAACTCATCAGATACACCTACAAAGAAGTTGATGACGAAGAAGAATACAAAGAATGTTTTGTAGGCTTTGAATACAAAGGCACAGAAGACAGCGGTCTTTTTGGTCTGAAAATTACTCCTTCTGACGAAGAACTTTCAGATGATTACATAAAAGGTTTGTTCAACCAAATTTTCCGTCTTGAAAGATAATTTGTAAGCGATCGAAGGGAGCCTTCGCTCCCTTCTTCTCAAAACCCTTCAAACTCATATTGAAGGGTTTTGAGAAGAAGAATTTCTTTGCGAGAAAGGGGGTCGTTTTTATGATGCAAAAAACAGTATGTATAGGAATGGTGGTTTGCATTTTACTTTTCCTTTGCTCTTGCGATAAAGTACAAAATAACATTGTAAATGAAACTCCCAAAGAGGATATATCTTTCATTTCGGTATTGCTTGGCGATAAAAACATAGAGGAATGGAACGAAAATAATGTTATTGCCAACGTGGCGTGGAACAGCTTAAAACTTTCAGAAGATGATGAAAAGAAGTTCCCGAAACTAAAAAAGACCTTTGATACGCTTAATAATGAAGCATTAAAAGATGCAAAATCCCTGATGTATGAGCTAAACGGTGCAGCTAAGGATTTAGAGGGTAATGAATACAATCCCGTCTGCCTTGAAGGGCAGTCAAAAGTATATTTGCAAAGGGCGGATACAATGATTGTAAGCTTTTTAGAGGATGTATTTGTAAATTCCGGTGGCGTACATCCTGATTATCATTACATAACCTCCAATTTCAATCCGCAAACGGGAGAAAAACTTATTCTGACTGATGTAATGCCGAGCATAAGGGGTTTGCCCGATATTTTGGAAGGGGAACTGTGCATCAAATACGATTATCTGAATTTCGGCGTGAATCAATTGTGGACGATTTTCAAAGAGTATTCTCCGGAAGATTATAATTGGACACTTGATTATCAGGGTATTACATTCTGGTTCAGTCCTTATGATATAGCCGCTTATGCTGCAGGGCCTCTTTCGGTAAAAATTTATTTTGATGAAGAACCCTATATTTTCAATGAAAAATATACAAAAGCACCCTCCGAAAACTACGCTGTGATGCTTCCAATGCGACAAAAGATTGATTTTGACCTAAGTTCAAATGATGATAAAAAGGATTGCATTGAGATAGACACATTGCCGGATCAATACGGTTCTTACAATATGTTGTCGGTTACGTCAAACGGAAAAACCTTTATCGATGAAATCAACTATGCCTACGATTTTGATGTTTATTTAGCGCATATTGGCGAAAAAAACTACATTTATTCCGACTCATTCTCAGACAATGACTACCATATGTTCTGCACTTGGGACATAAACAGTGATACTCCCAAGATTTCGCAGGAGCTTTACGGCACGGAAATTGATTATGAGTATATAGAGGAAGGCTTTGAGGAAGGAACTGCCTACAAACAGGCATTCAATAACCCTGAATTTTTCAGACTTGAAACACGCTTTGAGATTTTAGGCACAAGAGGTGCAACATCAAGCTTTAAGCTAAGTGAAACAGACGGAAAGCCGATAATGATAGATGATGCTTATACATTTAATTACGGTCACGATGTAAAAACAGCAATACCTCTTGAAGCAGAACTCTTGCCGGATATGGAAAAAACAGAAATTCCTTTCGGAACGCTGCTTACGCCATATCAGACAGACGGAAAAAGCTATGTTGATTTAAAAACAGAAAACGGAGGAATAGTAAGGCTCTCTATCGATGTATCCAATTGGCCGAGAACAGTTAACGGCATTCCCGAAGATGAATGTTTTGAAGAACTATTATATGCGGGGTGATTTTGTGAAGGTGGTGAAAAATATTATGAAACTCACTGCCATTATAGCACTTATTGCGAGCCTATTCGGATGCGGTGTAGATAAGCCGCAAATAGCTGACGGCCCCGGAATGGTATATAAAGACTCAGAATACCGGACTCAGTATGCAAATGTTTTCGATTTTGATTCATGCGAGGGTACGCCGTATTTTGCAGTAGCGTTTTTAGGCTATGGCGAAGACAGACGGGGATTCAGAGATACTTATGTAGCAGGCATTTTTGAATCTCTTGGAGATTTTGCAATCGAGCAGGTGGCGCATTTTGATTTTGAAGGCGATGAATGGTATTTGATTGTTCCGAGGTATAAGGATTATGTTACTTTGACAAATCTTGAAACGGGCAAAAAGCACACCATATATCAGGGTGAGGCTTTTACTGTAAAATGTAATCTGTCTGATTTACATCCAAACATTGAAATCAGCACAGAAGATAGCCGAGGACATAAATTCAGTCCGCAAATTGGCGGAGACGGAAGACTCGTAACATCTGAAGATGTATGGGATATAACCGATTATTCGGTAATAGATGAAAATTTATATGTTCCGGAAGAAGAATAAATTATGGGATTATTAAAAGCAGGCGTAGGTGCTTTATCGGGGGGGGTACTCGCAGACTCTTAGCGTGATTATTTTTACTGCGAAAGTATGGACGCAGACACTCTTGTTCAAAAGGGCGAAAAGAAAGCCGGCGGACGTTCGTCAAATAAAAAAGGAACGGATAATATTATTTCAAACGGTTCTATCATCAACGTCAATGACGGACAGTGTATGATGATTGTGGAATCGGGAAAGGTAGTGGAGCTTTGTGCAGAGCCGGGTGAGTTCGTATATGATACAGGAACTGAGCCGAGAATTTTATACGGTCCTTTAGGCGAAAACATCAAAAAGAGCTTTGCGGAAATGGGCAAGCGTTTCACCTTTGGCGGTGAACCTGCAAAAGACCAGAGAAATGCGGATGAGTTCCCGAAGAACCAATGAATCCGCCAAAGTTCTGCCCTGAATGCGGTGATGTTTTTAATGAAAGCGATAAGCAGTAATATTGGAGGTGTCGTTATGAACTATATTGGTAAATGGCGATTTCATTCTATCGGCGTGATAAATGAGGCGGGCAATCTTACATATATGAATGCAGAAGAATATATAAATTCTCCTATGCCTTATATTGATGAAACAGATGAAGAAGCAATAACAAGTGAGATGCGTGAAAGAAAACAAATTACAAGCTCGTTGATTGAAATTTGCGATAACGGAAAGCTATTGATGCTTATTCCCATTCCAAAAGAGGAATATGAAAGTTATCTTGCTGAATTGGAAAGCGGCGGAGGAAAAGAACTTCGCCCCGGGATGATTTGTATGAGATGCTCTGATTGGGAAGAAAGAAACGGAGAACTGTGGTTTGATTCCGGTATTGAAGGCGAAGCATTTGGTGAGGATACAGATACTTGGGCAAAGGCTATTGATGAAAACGGACTATTCACATTTATGACAATGAGATATGAAAAGGAGTGAAAAAGTTATGGGTATTTTTGATTCTTTGAAAAGTATAGCTGAAAGCACAATAAAAAGAGATGCTTCAAAGACAATTACAAATGCAGTAAATTCTATTGGCAAGGGCAAAAACAGGTCTGAACGCTTTAGCTTTACTGCTATTCCTCAAAATTCAAGTGAGCTTCAGGCTTTTCCCGAAGCAACACTTGATACCCCTTTCAAAACTGCAGCACTTACCGTACTTGCATTGTGCTTATATAAAGATAATCCCGACGGTGTTATAGAAATGCTTGATTTTCTCAAAGGTCCCGAAAGCGTTAGTCCTTATGAAAAGCAGTTTTATAAAGACAGACTTTACGGAAAAGAATATATACCATTTTCATATTTTGATGGTGCAACACCTGACAATTGTTATACTCCATCTGCTCCTATGACAATAGCAATATATGAAAATCCGTATTCATTTGATAATGAAAATTGGGCAACCCTTTGGGTAAAAAGCGGTGGCGCTGACAATATGCGTTCAATTAAATTACGCAAAAAGCCTTCAACCGGTCAATGGTTTTTGAATGATGTTCAATGCCTGTCGGAAATCAGAGTTCCCCAAGAAGCCGATCCGTGGGCATAGCTATGAATAATAAACTTATCGGATGTTGGGTAAGTGCAGAGATGTCCTTTTGTACCTATAACTTTCTGCCTGACGGAAAGGGATTCTATTCCTTTTTTGATGCGAAAAAAGAATTTACATATACAGATAACGGAGATAATGTAATAATTCATTTTTCAGGTGATTTGATGAAAAGTACATTCAAATATACTATTGAAGAAGATGTATTGCTTATAGAGGACAGCTTTGGAGCTCTTATCAAGTACAAAAGAAATAAGGAGGAGCTTTAAGAATGAAAAAAATCTTGAGTGTTTTATTAAGTTTAGTAATGATTTTGTCATTGCTGCCAACGACAACCATGGCATCAGATGTCATCACTTCGATATACATTAAAAATGTAATGACACCGATTGCCGGCATAAAGTGGCAAGGTCAATGGGATAAATCCACGATGGTAGATAAGGATTCCAACTACACAGTATACCAACAACCCGAATGGTATGATGAAACAGAAAAAAGATATATGAAGCATGATGAATCCTTTCAGGTGGGACATATTTATACGGTTCAGATTTGGACTGAGGCAAAAGATGGATATGAATTTGATGCAGACGCTGCAGAGTATTATGTTACAGCGATGGTAAACGGAAAGGAAGCCAAAATCAGTAAAGCTTTTGAATATCAAAGGTGGGCTATGGCGGTAGTTTCGTATACCTTCCCTGAAGTAAAGGAGCATAAAGAAATCACACGTGTTGATGTTTCGGATATTATAGAACCGAAAATCGGAAGACAGTCTATAGCCCGTCCGCATTATCTTAAATACAGCGAGGGCGTAGAAGGGTACGATGCAACGTGGTATGAAAATTACCAAAGCACCGGTGCTGCCTTTGTTCGTCCGTTTACAGGTGTTTTTGCAGCTGAAAAAACCTATACTTTCGAAGTTGTATTGGAGGCAAAGGATGGTTATGCTTTTGCCCGTAAATCCACGGGACTTCCGGATGTGGTCGTTACTTTTAACGGCGCAGTTGTCGGTTATTCCATCAGGTTTGACGGAGCGGGCAGACTTGTTGTGCTTGAAGAATACGATTATTTGGGATCTGCCAAAGAAAAAATAATGGGTGTTGTAACCTACCAAATTCAAGAACCCGTAATCGGAGAAAAGCCTTCCTTCAATGCAGAAAACCAGCGTGAAGACGGAATCTATTATATTGATACGGTTGATCCCAATTCAACAAAGAATGGTATTACTTGGTACGAAGGTGTTGGGGGCGCACGCAAAATGGATGAGAACGATACCTTCAAATCCGGTGAATATTACTATGTCGCAATAAAAGTAAAACCGATAGACGGATACCAATTTGATACAGATTCAAACGGCGACTTGCTCGTAATAGGAGCTATTAACGGTAATATGTCGGTAATTGGAGGAAATGAGGAAGGCTTGTTTATAGGATATACGTTCGAAAAACTTGAAGAAATCACAGTAACAGAACCTGAGAAAGAACCCGAAAAACCAACAGAGACGGAAAAGCCAACCGAAAAACCTGAGGAAACAGACAAACCTGTCAAAAAGCCTACACAGACAGAAAAACCGCAGGAAACTCCCATGATGTCATTTGTTGATGTAGTGAAGGGACAATATTACTATGATGCAGTTATGTGGGCAGCAAATGAGGGTATCACGGGCGGAACAAGTGCTAACACCTTCTCTCCGAACTCAAATTGTTCAAGAGCGCAGGTTGTAACCTTCCTCCACAGAATGATAGCTTCCCCTGAGCCTGCATTAATAACCTTGCCGTTTACTGATGTATCGAGTAGCGACTATTTCTACAAACCTGTAAAATGGGCATTCGGCAGTGAGATAACCGGTGGAACAAGTGCAACCACATTCAGCCCGGATAGCAACTGCTCAAGGGCACAGGTTGTTACATTCCTTTGGAGAACTACGGGTCAGCCCGAAGCAAAATCAAGTAAGTGCAATTTTACGGATATTAAATCAGACAGTTATTACTATAAAGCTGTTCTATGGGCAGTAGAGCAAGGAATAACCGGTGGAACAAGTGCTAATACATTCAGTCCTGAAGATTCATGTACAAGAGGTCAGGTGGTTACTTTCCTTTACAGATTTATAAATGGGCAATAACTTGAGGGGGTGGTAATATGTCACGAATAATAACAAGTATTATCTTACTTATGGCAATGGGTTTTAGCGGATGCGGATTCCCTCGACACAATACAGACAACATCGATGGCGGTGTTGTAACACGAAATTCGGGCGAGGATTCACCAAAGGTTATCGAATCAACAGACATTATAAGCTTTAATTGTGAACTTTCCTTTATTGCTACGGTTTTTGATGAAGAAAATGAGCTTGAAGGCAAGGTTTACAAGATGAGCGCCGCTTTGGAAGATGGTACAGTAAAAGCAAAAATTGATTGGCACGATAGATCAGGAAACGGAGATAAAGCTGAGTTTGAAGCAGATGTTTCTTTTATGTCAAAGCTTCAGGCAATAGTGTCAAAATATGATTTAGCAAAGCATAACGGATATACCCACCGTGTATCGGGACTTCCTAATATGTATGGTGAGTGTATTGATATAAAATACGCATCGGGAGAATCAATATATGCATCGGATAACCAAAGCGGTTTTCTTGCAACGGAGGCTGCGATGGAATTGATAAATCTGTTTTTATCTTTTAATATCTGAAAATGAATATATTGCTATATGACAAGCGGAATGCTTGACGATTAAACAACCCCCCGTTTGAGCATCAAACGGGGGTTGTTGTCTTTGGCCAAAAGATAATATTTACTTTTTTAAAATTGCCTCCAGTGTGCTTGCCACTATACCGATTTCATAATCGTTGCATTTGTCAAGCATTCGATATATGCGTTCCTTTTCGGAAGTTCTTTTGCATAACAAATTTGGATAAAATATTAAATTTGAGTCTATATTCAAAGCAACAATAATATCGCACAGACTTTTGTAACTCGGACATTTATGTTCATTCTCGATAGAAGCAATATAACGCGGAGACTTGTTAATTTTGCTGCCCAACTGTTCACGGGTTAGACCTGCTGCAATTCGTGCTTCTTTTATGACTTGTCCTAATAAATCATATTTTTGTTGCACTCACAGTTCACTTCAAATATATTTTACTCCATTTATCTCAAATCATAAATGATATGTAGGTGTTTATTTATATAAAGTGTAAGGATAGTAACGTGAATTCTCCTGTATCGTTGGTTGCAGGCGACTTAGTTTGGACACTGATATCCTTTTGCGGATTGATTACAGGAGCGCCGTAGGTATCATTGGATTCCCAGATAGTCTTGGAGCAATCCTTAATCTTAATATCGTAAACATTCACACTGTACGCTATGTTGCTTGATACATTCATGATAACAAATTTCAAACTTCCGCAAAATCCACTGGTGCCGCCGAAGTGCATAAAGAACCGAGGCATATTTTCGGCGTGCTCCTGTTCTTCGGTAAGAGCAGTTTTTTTATCTGCCTCCGTCTTGATAATGCGATTCTGATACAGGACCAAAGCGCCCAAAACAACAGTACCGATGAAGGAGAGAATTGCACCGTAGTATCCGAGCGCGTCACCGGCATCCCATTCGGCTACAAACGCTTCTGAAATGGCAGGTACCTTATCATTCCTTCTTGGAAAAATGTGATTTTGTCACGGAGAGCGCCTCTGAAATAGGTTATACTACAAATACAAAACACAAGGAGGTATTCTTATGAGACTGAAAGATAAAGTTGCAATCATCACCGGAGGCAGCCGTGGCATTGGCTACGCTACCGCAGACAAATTTTTGAAGGAAGGTGCTACGGTAATCCTGACCGCAAGCTCACAAGGTTCTGCTGACAAAGCGGTTGCGCAGCTGAAAGAAAAGTACCCTGATGCAACAGTTGCGGGAATCAGCCCCAATCTGTCCAGCTTGGACTCTGTCCGAAATGCGTTCCGTGAAGCCACTGAAAAGTATGGCTGCGTGGATATTCTGGTGAACAATGCCGGCGTGTCTGAAAGCACACCTTTTACCGAATATACCGAGGAGATCTTTGATAAGGTCATGAATCTGAATGTGAAAGGCGTGTTCAATGCTACAAGAGCCGCCAGTGAGTGCATGATTGCAAAAGGTCAAGGTGTTATTCTCTCCACTTCCTCAATGGTCAGCATTTACGGCCAGCCCAGTGGCTTTGCTTATCCCGCATCCAAATTTGCTGTCAATGGACTGACGGTTTCCCTTGCCCGAGAATTGGGTCCGAAGGGTATTCGAGTGAATGCAGTCGCTCCCGGTATTACCCTGACCGATATGATGAAGGCTGTTCCCAAGGAAGTAATTGATCCGCTCATCAAGCAGATCCCTCTGCGCCGCCTGGGTCAGCCGGAGGATATTGCCAATGCATTTGTGTTCCTGGCATCTGACGAAGCATCCTATATCACGGGCGTTGTGCTCAGTGTAGACGGAATGGCAAGAACATAAAAAGGAAACAGGGCAGCTGGAAACGGCTGCCCTATCTTCAAAATATGGAGGTATACACATGAAAAGAATCATTCCCATTTTAATGACTTTACTGCTTCTCTCTGGTTGTGCAACGCAATCCGCTGAAAAAACCTATCGACAGATTACTATGGAGGAAGCTATTACGATGATGGAGGAGGAAACCGGATATATCATCCTCGATGTTCGTACTGCTCAGGAATATAGCGAAAAGCATATTCCCGGTGCTATCAATATTGCCAACGAATCCATTGGCACAGAGGATATCTCTGAACTGCCGGATAAAGATTAGCTGATTCTGGTATACTGCCGCAGCGGTAATCGGAGTAAGCAGGCATCTGAAAAACTGGTGAAACTGGGCTACACCAATATCATTGAGATCGGCGGAATTAATAGTTGGCCCGGTGAAACAGTCACCGGCGATAAGTGATAAAATCACAGAACAAGGAACGACTATTGCATATAATAAAGCCATAAAAAAGAAAACAGGAGGACTTAAATATGTCTGCTATCAGTGTTAATAGAAACAATTTCAATCAAGAGGTTTTGAACTCGGACAAGCCCGTCCTGATGGATTTCTGGGCTCCCTGGTGTGGTCCTTGCCGCATGGTAGTTCCTCTGGTAGAGGAGATTGCCAAGGAGCGCTCCGATATCAAGGTTGTTAAAATTAATGTGGATGAGGAACAGGAACTGGCTATGCAGTTCGGTGTGATGAGCATACCCACTCTGGTGGTTATGAAGAACGGAAAGATTGTCAATCAAGTCACCGGTGCCAGACCTAAGGCTCAGATTCTCGCCATGCTGTAAGGAGGTGCAAAGATGAGATTCTTCGATTTCCTGAAAGACCCTGACATCAATCAGGGTGTCAAAGAATATAGCGCTACGGATGGCGCAGTCCTGCTGGATGTTCGCACCCCCGACGAATACCGGCAGGGGCATATCCCCGGCAGTAAAAATGTTCCTTTGCAGTCCATTAGCAAAGTGGCTGGCATGATTGACAATAAATCTACCCCCATTTTTGTTCATTGTCTCAGCGGTGCAAGAAGCCGTCAGGCAGCTGCTATTTTGAAGCAGATGGGTTATACCAACGTGAAAAACATAGGCGGAATTTCCGCTTATGCAGGAAAGGTGGAACGATAATATGAAAGTTGTCATTGTAGGCGGTGTGGCAGGCGGTGCTACCGCTGCCGCCCGTATTCGCAGACTGAATGAGCAGGCAGAAATCATAGTTTTTGAGCGCTCGGGGTATATCTCCTATGCCAACTGTGGTCTGCCATACTATATCGGTGGTGTGATTACCGATCGGTCGGATCTGACCCTCCAGACCCCGGAAAGCTTCTTCTCCCGATTCCATGTAAACATAAAGGTGCGCCATGAGGTCACGGCTATCCATCCCGAAAAAAAAGAAGTTACCGTGAAAAATCTGGAAACCGGTGAGGAGTTCGAGGAGAGCTATGACAAGCTGATTCTCTCTCCCGGAGCCAAGCCTACCCAGCCCCGGCTTCCCGGTGTAGGTCTTGATAAGCTGTTTACCCTGCGCACTGTTGAAGACACCTTCTGCATCAAGGATTACATCAATGCAAACCATCCCAAATCCGCTATACTGGCAGGCGGTGGCTTCATTGGATTGGAGCTGGCAGAAAACCTGCGAGAGCTGGGGATGGATGTCACCATTGTCCAGCGTCCAAAACAGCTTATGAATCCCTTTGATTCCGATATGGCTTCTTTCATCCATAATGAAATGCGCAAGCACGGTGTAAAGCTGGCACTTGGTCATACCGTAGAAGGGTTTGAGGAAAGGGACGGCGGCGTGGATGTGCTGCTGAAAGACGAACAGCCTCTCCATGCGGATATGGTAATCCTGGCCATTGGTGTTTCTCCCGAAACCACCCTTGCAAAGGATGCCGGGTTGGAACTGGGCATTAAAGGAAGTATTGTGGTCAATGACCGAATGGAAACCTCCATTTCCGACATCTATGCCGTGGGCGATGCGGTGCAGGTGAAGCACTTCGTCACCGGGCAGGATGCTCTGATCTCTTTGGCTGGCCCTGCCAATAAACAGGGACGAATCGCTGCGGACAACATCTGTGGCGGAGACAGCCATTATACCGGCTCCCAAGGCAGCAGTGTCATCAAGATCTTTGGCATGACTGCCGCTACTACCGGCGTAAATGAGACCAACGCCAGAAAAACAGGGCTGGATGTTGATACGGTTATCCTGTCGCCCATGAGCCATGCAGGTTACTACCCCGGCGGGAAAGTCATGACAATGAAGGTGGTCTTTGAAAAGGCGACTTATCGCCTGCTGGGTGCGCAGATCGTAGGCTATGAAGGTGTGGATAAGCGCATTGATGTGCTGGCCACCGCTATCCGGGCAGGAATGAAAGCCACGGAACTGAAGGATCTGGATCTGGCATACGCACCGCCTTATTCCTCTGCGAAAGACCCGGTAAATATGGCTGGCTTTATGGTTGAGAATATCGCAAACGGTGTTCTGAAACAATGGCATCTGGAAGATGCAGATCGTCTTCCTCGTGACGGAAGCGTAACTCTGTTGGACACCCGCACTGTGGAAGAATTCGCACACGGACACATTGACGGCTTCTTTAACATCCCGGTGGACGAGCTGCGGGAGCGGCTGGGTGAGCTGGACAAGCGTAAGAGAGTCTACGTCATCTGTCAGAGCGGTCTGCGCAGCTACATTGCCTGTCGTATCCTGGCCGGAAACGGCTTTGACTGCTATAACTTCTCCGGCGGCTTCCGTTTCTATGATGCTGTGACCAATGATCGCTGTCTCATTGAATCGGCTACGGCCTGCGGAATGGACAAATAAACAACCGCCGCATCTCTCCAACAATTTTGGTAGAGATGCGGCGGATTTTCATCCTCTGACTGCAGCAAACATTTCAAACATCTGAATCACACTTTACCCCAAAAAGAAATCACTGACCAGCATTACACAGAATCCGGCCAGGAGCGCATAGGTTGCTCCGGTCTCGCTGCCGTGGGCATGGGTTTCGGGAATCATTTCATCACTGATGACATAGAGCATGGTTCCTCCCGCAAAGGCCAGAGCAAAGGGGAGAATGGCCGAAGCAATGCTTACGGCCCAATATCCCAGAAGCGTACCGACGACTTCGATCAGCCCGGTCACCATGGCGCATACAAAGGTTTTTACCGGGGATACGCCTGCTGCCAGCATGGGCGCAATGATCACCATGCCTTCGGGGATGTTCTGCAGGGCGATACCGAAGGCGATCATCATCGCCTGCGCCGTGTCTTCACTTCCAAAGCTGACACCGGCGGCAATCCCTTCCGGCAGGTTATGGATCGCGATGGCTGTGACAAACAGCAATACCTTGTCAAGGTTGGCGCTGCGGTGTGTTTCCGTATCGGTTCCCACCAGCCTATGCAGGTGGGGAACCAGCTTATCAATGAGATTCAGGCACACCGCCCCAGTAAAGATCCCGATGATGGAAACGAGGATCCCATGGGTTCCGCCATAATTGAGAGATGGCAGAATCAGTCCCAGTACAGCCGCAGACAGCATAACACCTGCCGCAAAGGACAGCACTATGTCGGAGAATTTGTGGGAGATATTCCGAAAGACAAAGCCAATGAGACTTCCAAAAATGGTCGCGCCCCCCACACCGAGGGCGGTGAGTAATACGATTTTCATCATCAACGATACAGGTCTTCTATGTATCAGAAAGTTCCTGCAATCTCCTTTCTTCACAAATCTCCACGGTGCCCCGCGCCAGCTTCACCATACCCTCGTTCTGGAAATAGCGAAGCATTCGGGTAACTACCTCACGGGCGGTGCCCATGTGTCTCGCAATGGTTTCATGGGTAATCTTGAGGATGTTTGTTTCCTCTAAGCTGCATTCCTCCAGCAGAAATTCTGCCAGCCTTTTATCAAAGCTTTTCCACATGATCTGCTCCATGAGCCACATAACCTCAGAAAAACGGGTAGCCATAATTTCGTTGGTAAAATTAGCTACCACAGCAGACTCTTTCATAATGCGCTGATAAGTGTCAGCAGAAATAACCCACATCGTGGTATCCTTCTGCGCCTCAATGGTGATCTCAAACTGAATGCTGTTCATCATACAGGAGGCGGAAAACAGGCAAATATCCCGATCAAACAAACGATAGAGGCTAATCTCCCGCCCTTCATCGGAAAGAATATAGGCACGAAGCTGTCCTCTTCTTACCAGCAGAAGACCGGTACACTCCACAGTTCCGTTGTGAATCACAGTCCCTTTGGCCACTTTTCGTAAAACTGCATTTTGCTCCAAAATCTGCTGCTGGGTCGGTGTCAGTTTGTTCCAAATTGGAAAATAGGATGAAAAATCCATGGGTACACCTCCTTGAATACACATAGTATAACATAATTTATAGCATATGTCAATAATTACTTGACATATAGGAAAAGGAGGTGTATAATGGTCGTATAAATGGCATATGCCGCAAATAATATGGAGGTGAATCTATGCCAAGACCGAGAAAATGCAGAAAAGTTTGTTGTTTGCCGGATAATGATGGTTTTGTTCCGGTTCGTGGCGGCAAGGAACTGACTCCCATTGTCCTGAATGTGGATGAGTATGAATCCATTCGCCTGATTGACCGTGAAGGTTTTTCTCAGGAGCAATGCGGAGAATATATGCGTATTGCCAGAACAACGGTTCAGCAGATTTATGCAGCTGCCCGCAAAAAACTGGCCGATGCACTGGTTGAGGGACTTCCTCTGCGAATCGAGGGAGGGGATTTTACACTCTGTAGCGGAAATAGCGCAGTCTACGGGTGCAGAAATTGCTATCAGCAAAAAATACATCCGATGCACGAAAAACCGAAAGGAGATAATATTATGAGAATTGCAGTCACTTATGAAAACGGAGAAATCTTTCAGCACTTCGGTCACACCGAACAGTTTAAAATCTACGATGTGGAAGATGGAAAAATCATTTCGTCTGAGGTTGTGGATGCTGGCGGCAGCGGACATGGTGCACTGGCAGGCGTACTGAGTGCACTGAAGGTGGATGCCCTGATCTGCGGCGGTATTGGCGGCGGTGCCCAGATGGCACTGAGCGATGTGGGTATCCGGCTTTATGGTGGTGTTTCCGGCAACGCTGATGCAGCAGCAGAAGCACTGGTAGCAGGCGAGCTGGACTTCAACCCCAATGTCCGGTGTGATCATCACGACCACCATGGGGAAGGTCACTCTTGCGGTTCCCACGGCTGCGGCCATCACTCCTGCGACTGAAATAGGTGATTAAGTCACGGAATATGTGTCGTAATTTGATAAAATATAGATAAAGGAGGCGGTAAACCCTATGAAACAATATGTTTGCAGCATTTGTGGATATATTCACGATGAAGCTGTCGGTGGCAAGTGGGAAGACCTACCTGCCGATTGGAAGTGTCCTGTCTGTAAAGCAGGCAAAGACGCTTTCAAACCCAAAGAAGAAAAAACAGCGTCCCAGGAGGTCCTTGAAAAGCCCCATGTGGACAAGGAACTCTCTCCCATGGAAATGAGCATCATCTGCTCCAATCTGGCCCGTGGCTGCGAAAAGCAGTATCTGCCCCAGCAGGCAGATGATTTCAGAAAACTGGCAGAGTTCTTCAGAAGCAAGGCTGCGCCCGTCGAGGAGGCCAGCACAGCCAAGCTGCTGGAACTCATTGACAAGGATTTGTCTGTAGGGTATCCCTATGGCAATGCTATAGCCGGTGAAAAGCCTGATCGGGGTGGTCTGCGCTGTCAGGTGTGGAGTGAAAAGGTTACCCGAATGCTCCAATCTCTGCTGACTCGATATGAATCTGAGGGAGACAAGATGTTGGAAAACACCGGGGTCTGGGTTTGCACGGTCTGTGGTTTTGTCTATGTTGGTGACATAGCTCCGGAGCTATGTCCGGTGTGTAAGGTTCCCAGTTGGAAATTTGAAAAAATGGAAGGGAGGGCATAACTATGGCTGAAAAATATGCAGTAAGGAATCTTCGCTTATGTACCAAGGATTGCCTTTGCCTCTATGTCTGCCCAACCGGAGCGACTGATACAGAGAACAGCATCATTGATCCTGAAAAGTGTATCGGCTGCGGTGCCTGTGCCGAAGCCTGTCCATCCTCTGCAATCTCTATGGTTCCAAAAGAACTGCCGCCGCAGCAGCCGAAAGAAGAAAAAGTTGTCGAAGCACTTCGTGGCTTAGTTCAAAGCAAAGCCAATGCAGAGAACATTGCTTCGCAGCTTCCTGATGTCTTGAGCGTCGCTGTGGAAAAATCCTCTCGCCTGATGGCTGAGGATCTGTGCAGAGAAGCCGGATTTATGCTGCCTCAGAGCAGCAACACCAGATCGTTTCTGGAAAGTATTAAAACGTATCCCGGCATTCCTGTGGATGCTGTGGAATCCCTGTTAAAAAACATTCAATTCAATGAAAAAATGGAGGAAAAGAAAATGGAAAAATGGAAATGCACAGTCTGCGGTTACATTCACGAAGGCCCTATGACACCTGATTTTAAGTGCCCCATCTGCAAGCAGCCTGCCAACAAGTTTGTGAAGATTGAGGATGCTGCGGCTCCTGCAAAGAATCCCTATGCAGGCACCAAAACTGAGAAAAATCTGTGGGAAGCCTTTGCTGGTGAATCTCAGGCACGCAACAAATATACTTACTTTGCTTCAGTAGCCAAGAAAGCCGGTTACGAGCAGATTGCTGCTCTGTTCCTGCATACTGCACAGAACGAGATGGAGCACGCCAAGTTGTGGTTCAAAGCTCTGGGCGAGCTGGGCGATACTGCCGAGAACCTGCTCCATGCTGCTGAAGGTGAGAACGCCGAGTGGACGGATATGTATGACCGCATGGCTCGTGAAGCTGATGAGGAGGGATTCCATGATCTGGCTGAACAGTTCCGTGGCGTAGCTGCCATTGAGAAGACCCATGAGGAGCGCTATCGCAAGCTTTTGAGCAACGTGGAGACCATGCAGGTGTTTGAGAAGAGCGGCGTTACCATCTGGGAGTGCCGGAACTGCGGACATATCGTAGTAGGAACCAAGGCTCCTGAGATCTGCCCTGTCTGCAAGCATCCTCAGGCATTCTTCGAAGTGCGTGCGGAAAATTACTAAGAATCAATCAACAGATCTTAGCTTATATTGCGAACTGAAGATCAGCAAATCTGAATTGTAGCAGGCGATCGGTGAAGACCTTCATAATGTCGAGTGCAAAAAAGCATACTGCATCAAACGCAGTGATGTTGTTAACGCCATTCAGCTTTATAAAAACGGCGCAATTTCCAAAGATGCTTTGGTAGAATGGGGCAATGTGGTTTGGTTTACGGAGCTTTATGTGTTCGATGATAAAGACGCGGATAGCATCGTCAGTGTGCTGGAGGTTTTGGAAACTATGGATGAAGACGATGTTATTATTTCGGAAAACGAATTATCAGAAATGATAACAGCATTAACCTCAAACACGGAATATACTCCGTTATAATCATTTCAAAATGAAAAGCCGGCAGTGTAAGCTGTCGGCTTTTCAAATACCAATAACTGGTATTATACGCTTGGTATGGCGGTGGGGAGCGATCCCCACTTTACAATCACCCACGTGCGAATGCGAGTTACGCCATCTTTCCAGCCAACAGATACAAAGTTCGCACACAATTACTGTTGACAGGATGGCACCCCCGGCGAGAATCGAACTCACGACTAATCCTTAGGAGGGACTTGTAATATCCACTTTACTACGGGGGCAAACACAACTACAGTTATTGTACCACACTTTTCCCTAAAAAGCAATAAAAACATAGCTTAATTTTGAAAAAAGGAAAAACCGTGCTAAGGTATCGGAAAATACTATATGATGCAAATATTAAAAAATTTTAAATTTTTTATAAATACCCTGTACGAAAGAGAAAAAATTTGGTATAATAGAAAAGTAATAAGATTTTTACTTGCAAATACGGCGGAACGGAGAAAGACATATGGCAGAAACGGAAGAAAGAAAAGAACGAGTAATACTTGCCGGCGTTCACAGCGGACGTGGCGATGAACTTTCGGACACTACCGAAGAAACCATAGCGGAGCTTGAGGAACTTGTAAAAACGGCGGGCGGCGAAGCTGTAATGAGCGTTGTGCAGAATAAGACCGACATAGAAGCAGGCACTTATATGGGCATAGGCAAGCTTGAAGAAATAAAGGAAATGATTGAGCTGCTGGAGGCTGACACGGTTGTGTTTGATGATGAGCTTTCGCCCGTGCAGATAAGAAATATATCGGATTTTCTCGGAGTAAAAATCCTTGACCGTTCAATGCTTATACTTGACATTTTCGCAATGCGTGCAAAAAGCGGCGAAGGCAAGCTCCAGGTGGAACTTGCACAGCTTAAATACCGTTTGCCCAGACTTCGCGGACTCGGAACGGAGCTGAGCCGTACAGGTGCGGGAATAGGAACGAGAGGACCCGGCGAGAGCCGTCTTGAAAGCGACAGACGGCACATAAGGCGCAGAATATCGGCACTCGAAGAACAGATAGAAGAGCTTGAAAAGCACCGCACGCTTATACGCAGACGGCGTGATAAGGACGGCGTGATAACCGCCGCACTTGTGGGATATACAAACGCAGGCAAATCAACGCTTTTGAACACGCTCACAAATTCGGACGTGTTTGCCGAGGATAAGCTTTTTGCAACGCTTGACCCGACTTCACGTATGATAGTGCTTGAGGATAACAGAAAAATTCTTCTGACCGATACGGTAGGATTTATAAGAAAACTGCCTCATAATCTTATTGAGGCGTTCAAGTCAACGCTTGAGGAGGCGGCTTGCGCCGATTTTCTAATTCACGTGATAGATGCGTCAAGCAGTGAGCGTGACGCCCAGACGGAAACGGTTGAACGTGTTCTCCGTGAGATAGGCGCAGGGGATAAGCCCGTTATAGGCGTGTTTAACAAGTGCGATAAGCTCGACATACTGCCGATAGTAAACAATAAATATGAGAAAAACGTGTTTATAAGCGCAAAAAGCGGAGAAAATACCGATAAGCTTATAGAAGCCGTTTCGGACGTTGCACCGGGTAAAAAGCAAAAGGTGCGTGCCGTTATTCCATACAGCGAGGGCGGACTTGTGAACGCATTGCACGAAACGGAAAAGGTGCTGAGTACCGAGTACGGCGAAAACGGCGTTATAATGGAGCTTATGGTTGACGAGAGTATGTACGGAAGAATAAAGGAGTATATAGATGTCTAAAAAAGACAGATATAAAACCATTTCGCAAAGAAGTGAAACTTTGCTGGTTGAAAAGAAGTCTAAGTTTATAACCAATGCCGCTCCTGCCGAAACGGAGGCGGAGGCGCTGGCGTTTTTGAACGAGATACGTTCAAAATATCCCGACGCAACGCATAATGTGTATGCGTATGTGATAGACGAGAACAATATTTTCAGATATTCGGACGACGGCGAACCGTCTGGAACGGCGGGTATGCCCGTTCTTGACGCAATCCGCAAAGCGGATATAGTCGACGCCGCAGTGGTGGTGACAAGATATTTCGGCGGTACATTGCTCGGCACGGGCGGTCTTGTTCACGCTTACGGCTCGTCCGCAAGCGGCGGACTTAAAAATTCGGGCATAATTATCCGTGAGAAATGCGATATTGTTTCGGTGCGTGCCGATTATACGCTTGCCGGGAAAATACAGCACAAAATGGCGGTTGACGGCTATGCCGTCCTCGATACCGAATACGGGAGCGACGTCACGTTTAAAATATGCTCGTCTATGGAGGATACCGAAAAACTTATAGCGGAAATAACGGATATTACAAACGGAAAAGCCGCCTGCAGAGTGGCGGATAATAAATATATTGACAAAGAGGTGCGGTAATGAAAAAAGTATTGATTGTTTTTATAAGCATAATAACTGCGGCGGCTCTGGCAGGTGGCGGATATTACGCAGGATATAAGGGATATACCGCCGATGTTGTGTCGGCGATACCCAAGCAGTCCGTTCCGGAAAAAATGCCGGAGAAAAAAGCGGAGTCAACAGCGGCTCCCGACGGGGATTCGGGCAAATACATAGGCAAAAGCGAGGCGTCCGCAGTTGAAAGCACGTGGTCGGAAATAGACAGCTGCAAGGCGGACGTAAACGGCGACGGTGCGGACGAGGTAATAGGTCTGTACACATCAGCCGAAACCGACGGCGGCGAAATCCTGTGGGACGACAGCCAGAAGTGGGCGCTTGAGGTTAATATCAACGGCGAATATTACATACTGCTTAATCAAAGCATTTCAAACGGCAGAGTGTATTTTGACATAGATGAGCTTAAGGACGGCACAAACGCAATCACTATCTATAATGTGTCGGCTGTGGGGACGTCCATAAAGCAGTATACCTACAGTAAAACGGGATTTGTTGAAAAGTCGGTGTACAACTCCGAATCGGTAAATAAACAACATTCGGGCATACCGGCGTATAAGTAAAGGAGTGTAATTATGAAGCTGACAAAGGAAAATTTTGATGAGGTCTTAAAATCGGACAAACCGGTGCTTGTTGATTTTTGGGCGGAATGGTGCGGACCGTGCAGAATGGTTTCGCCGATAATTGAGGATTTGGAAACGGAATATGACGGCAAAGCCGTTGTCGGCAAGGTAAATGTTGACGAGGAGGCGGAGCTTGCTCTGCGATATAATATCGTTTCGATACCTACCGTTATGATATTCAAAAACGGCGAAGAAGCCGAAAAGATTATCGGCGCAAGCTCGCAGGACGAGTACGAGGAAGCATTGGAGAAATATTTATAATTCAATAATTATGCATAAATATACAGTAATTTCGCTGTATATTTTTGTTTTATACAACGTTTTTAAAAAACGGGGTTGCAAAATTATTCAAAATAATGTATAATAATTTATAAAGGGAGTGGAAGAAAATGCTCGATGAAATTATCGGACTCGATAAAAAATATTATATGAATACTTTCGGCGACCGACTGCCCGTATGCTTTGAAAGGGGCAGCGGAATGAAGCTTACAAGCGCCGACGGAAAAGTGTATTATGATTTTCTCGGCGGAATTGCGGTAAACGCATTGGGACACGGTCACCCGATATTCGTTGAAAGGCTTAAGGAACAGCTTGGCAAGGTGATACACACATCAAGCCTTTATTACATAGAAAACCAGGCAAAGCTTGCGCAAAAGCTTGTCGAAAACACCTGTGCGGACAGGGTGTTTTTCTGCAACAGCGGAGCGGAGGCAAACGAGGGCGCATTTAAGCTTGCAAAGATTTATTTTTATAAAAAGGGAATTGACAAAACCGAAATAATAACACTCGATCACTCGTTCCACGGCAGAACGCTTGCAACGGTTGCGGCAACGGGGCAGGAGCATTATCAGGCGCCATACAGACCGCTCACACCGGGATTTAAGCAGGTTGAGCCGAATAATTTTGAGGCGATGGAAAAAGCCGTAACCGATAAGACGGCGGCGATTATGATTGAACTTATTCAGGGTGAGAGCGGTGTACACCCGATGAGCGAGGAGTATGTGAAAAAGCTTCGTAAGCTGTGCGATGATAAGGGAATACTTCTCATATTTGACGAGATTCAGACAGGAATGGGACGCACGGGACATCTTTTTGCACATCAGATGTACGGCGTATATCCCGATATATTCACAAGCGCAAAGGCGCTCGGCGGCGGTATTCCGATAGGCGCAGTGTGCGCATCGGAGGAGGTCGCAGGTGCGTTTGAGCCGGGCGACCACGGTACTACGTTCGGCGGAAATCCGTTTGCAACGGCGGCAGGGCTTGCGGTGTTTGAGGTATTTGAAAAAGAAAAGCTTGTTGAAAATGCGGAAAAAACGGGCGAATATTTTATTGAACGGCTCAATGCACTCAAAGAAAAGCATACCGATAAAATAAAGGAAATACGCGGGGCAGGCTTGCTTATCGGAATAGAGCTTGATAAGAGCATTGCAAAGGACGTATTTAAAAAGCTGTTTGACGACGGTATTCTTACAAGCCTGTGCGGAGGTACAACGCTTCGGCTTGCTCCGCCGCTTATCATATCGGAAAATGAGGTTAATCTGTTCATAAGCGAACTGGATATTATATTAAAAAAAGTAGAGGTGGCAAATCAATGAAAGATTTAATAAGTCTGCACGATTTAACGGCAAAAGAATTAGAGAATTTACTGGCGCTCGGATTAAAGCTTAAAAAGGAGCTTAAAAGCGGTATTCCGCATAAAATCCTTGCAGGAAAAACGCTCGGTATGATTTTCACAAAATCATCAACAAGAACACGTGTTTCGTTTGAGGTGGGAATGACTCAGCTCGGAGGTTATCCGCTGTTTTTGTCGTCAAACGACATTCAGCTTGGCAGAGGCGAAACCATACACGATACCGCAAAGGTGCTTGAACGTTACCTTGACGGAATTATGATAAGAACATACGCACATTCGGACGTGCTTGAGCTTGCGGAGGAGGCGTCCATACCGGTAATAAATGCGCTTACCGACCTGCTCCACCCGTGCCAGGTGCTGGCTGATCTTATGACCGCATATGAGCATAAGGGAAAGCTTGAAAATCTTAAGCTTGCATATATAGGCGACGGAAACAATATGGCTCATTCGCTGATGTACGGCTGTGCAAAAGCGGGAATGAACTGCGCCGTTGCAACGCCTTCGGGATATAAATGCGATGCGGAGGTTGTTGAGAACGCAAAAGCGGACTTCAAGGCGTCGGGCAAGGAACTGCTGATAACGGAGGATCCCGTCGAGGCAATAAAGGACGCAGACGTTGTTTATACCGACACATGGGTATCAATGGGACAGGAGAGCGAAAAAGCGGAAAGACAGCGTATCTTTATGCCGTATCAGGTAAACGGCGAACTGTTTGCACACGCAAAGGACGACGCCGTGTTTATGCATTGTCTGCCGGCGTACAGAGGTTTTGAAGTAACAGAGGACGTAATAGACGGAAAACAAAGCGTAATATTTGACGAGGCGGAAAACCGCCTGCATGCGCAAAAAGCTGTAATGGCAACACTTATGGGCTGATAATCGGGGAGGCGGCACGCTGATGAATTGTGATATTCGGATAAGGAAAGCGGATTTTAACGACGCTTCGGAAATACATAACATAACCTTAAAAGCGTTTTCTGAATATGCCGCCGACACAACAGCAAACAGGATTGACGCCCTCACCGAAACAGAGGACGATGTAAAAAACGATATTGAAAAAAAGCTCGTGCTTGCGGCGGAATACCGCGGCAGGCTTTCGGGCAGTCTGCGGCTTGAAGTTTCGGGAAAAAGCGCATATCTTACGAGATTTGCGGTAAGAGCCGAAAGCCGCAGCAACGGTATAGGCAGTGCTCTTATAGATCACGCCGCCGACGTTGTGCGGAGGTCGGGCGTGGAGGAAATTTATCTGCATACGGATTTGAATATGCGTCCGCTTGTGGAATTTTACAAACGCCACGGCTTTGCGGTGAAATCCTCCGAAAACACAAGGGGTTATACCCGTGCGTTGCTTGTAAAAAAATTATCGTAGCTAAAAAAGGAACTGCAAATATTTTTGCGGTTCTTTTTTTGCGGATATAGGTTAAAATCTGCAATGTATATGAGTTGACACCTGCGTTTATTTATTGTATAATATATTTGATATGCGGCGGAGAATTTTTGCCGTAAAATAAACAAAGAAGGCTTTGCGATGGATATACATCTGATAATGCAGTCTGCGGGGCAGATACTGTATCTCGGTTTAAAACAGACAGGTGAATATATAAAATTTGTTACCGATTGGCTTAAGGTGTTTTTCGGGAATATGCGTGTGCCGTCGTTTCCGAACACGATAAAGGTTTTCTCAAACGTGACCGCAAACAAACTGCTGTTTTTGGTTATTGCGGCATATGTTCTGGTAATGAACGTGTGGGCGTTTTCAATGTACGGCAAGGATAAAAAGCACGCCAAAACACGCAAGAGGAGAATTTCTGAAAACAAGCTTATGACGGTATCTGCGATTGGCGGCGCTGTCGGCGGACTTTTGGGAATGATAGTTTTTTCACACAAGACAAACCACTCCAAATTCAGAGCCGGACTGCCTGTTTTGTGTGCGATACAGCTTATTCTTTTCAGCTTTGTATTGGGATTTTTGGGATTTTGGGCGTTCTTCTGATTGGGTGAGATATGAAATTCGGTAAATTTAAAACGGAAAACAATATATTTCTTGCGCCTATGGCAGGCGTGAGCGATTCGTCGTTTCGGCGCATATGCAGAAGCCATGGCGCAGGAATGACATATACTGAAATGATAAGCGCAAAGGCGCTGCATTTCAAGGACAAAAAAACGGCGGAGCTTATGCGCATAACGCAAAGCGAGCGTCCGTGTGCGGTGCAGCTGTTCGGCTCGGACCCCGATATAATTGCGGAGGCTGTCGGATACGCAGTGCAGACGGGTACGGAGCTTATAGACCTTAATATGGGCTGTCCTGCGCCGAAGATAGTAAACAACGGCGACGGCAGTGCGCTTATGAAAAATCCGCCGCTTATGGGAAAAATTATGCGTGCGGCGGCGGACGCATCGCCCGTTCCCGTTACGGCAAAGATAAGAAAGGGATTTGACAGCGACAACGCAGTCGAGTGCGCAAAAATCCTTGAGGATAACGGTGCGGCGGCAATAGCCGTGCACGGCAGGACACGTATGGAGTTTTATCACGGCGAGTCGGACTGGGACACCATAAAAAACGTAAAAGCGGCTGTGAAAATCCCCGTTATCGGTAACGGCGACATAAAAACCCCCGAGGACGCAAAGCGAATGTTTGAATATACCGGATGTGACGCCGTGATGATAGGCAGAGGCGCACAGGGAAATCCGTTCATATTCAGGCAGATAAACGAGCTTATGAAATACGGCAGGGTAAGGTACAAGCCGACCGATAAAGAGCGTATATGCCAGGCTCTGGAGCATGTTTTTATGCTTGTGGGCGACAAAAGCGAAAGCAGGGGAGTGTGCGAGGCAAGAAAGCATATTACATGGTATATAAAAGGTATGCACGGTGCGGCAAGGCTGAAATCGGAGATTTTTCAGATTAGTGATTTTGCCACAATGCGGAAAATTTTGCTGGAGTATATTAATCAACTGCAATAAAGATTGTCGGATTGCGAAAAAACCACTTGAAAAGACAGACGTTTTCTGATAAAATAAAATAATACAATTATACGGATTAAACGGCTGAAAGGAGAAGAAAAATGGCAGATAAGTTTGCAAAAGAAGGACTTACGTTTGATGATGTGCTGCTCATACCTCAGGAATCGGAAGTGACTCCGAATTTGGTTGATTTGTCAACGCATCTGACGAAACGCATTAAGCTGAACATTCCGTTTATGAGTTCGGCAATGGACACGGTAACGGAAGCATCTATGGCGATAGCTATTGCCCGCGAGGGCGGAATAGGCATAATTCATAAGAATATGACTATTGAAGAACAGGCGGCAGAGGTTGATAAGGTAAAGCGTTCGGAAAACGGAGTAATTGCCAATCCATTCAGTTTAAGTGCAGACCATACTCTTAAAGACGCAGACGATCTGATGGGCAGATACAAAATATCGGGCGTGCCGATTTGCGATGAGAACAATGTGCTTGTCGGTATCATAACCAACAGGGATTTGCGCTTTGAGGAGGATTTCACCAAAAAGATAGACGATGTTATGACGAAAGAAAATCTCATAACGGCGCCTGTCGGAACAACTCTTAAAGAGGCGCAGGCGATACTGTCGACACATAAAATCGAAAAGCTCCCTATCGTTGATGAGGAAAATCATCTTAAGGGTCTTATCACAATCAAAGATATTGAAAAAGCAATAAGATACCCGAACAGCGCAAGGGACAAGGACGGCAGACTGCTTGCCGGTGCGGCAATAGGCGTAACGGACGATTGTCTTGACCGTGTTGCGGCGCTTGTGGGCGCAGGCGTTGACGTGGTTTGCCTTGACAGTGCGCACGGACATTCAAAGAATATAATGAACAAAGTCCGTGAGATTAAAAAGGCATATCCCGAACTTCAGGTAATTGCGGGAAATATTGCAACCGCCGAGGCGGCAAAGGCGCTTATCGAAGCAGGTGCGGACTGCATCAAGGTGGGAATAGGCCCCGGCTCGATATGCACCACACGTATAATAGCCGGCATAGGTGTTCCGCAGATAACGGCAATATATGATGTTTCCGAAGTGGCAAAGCAGTACGGTATCCCCGTAATTGCGGACGGCGGAATAAAATATTCGGGCGACTGCGTAAAGGCGATTGCCGCAGGTGCGGACGTTGTTATGATGGGAAGTCTTTTGGCAGGCTGTGACGAAAGCCCCGGCGAGTTTGAAATATACCAGGGCAGACGTTTTAAGGTATACAGAGGTATGGGTTCTCTTGCGGCTATGGAAAAGGGTTCAAAGGACAGATACTTTCAGGTCGGCTCGAAAAAGCTTGTCCCCGAAGGCGTTGAGGGACGTGTTCCCTACAAGGGTCCGCTTTCGGATACGATATTCCAGCTTATCGGCGGAATGCGTTCGGGTATGGGTTACTGCGGTACACCGACAATACCCGATCTCAAGGAAAATGGCAAATTTATAAGAATAACCGGCGCAGGCTTAAAAGAAAGCCACCCGCATGATATTTATATCACCAAGGAAGCGCCTAACTACAGTTACAATACACAGGGTTAATCGGGAGGAAAATATAAATGTTTTATTTGGGAATTGATTTGGGCGGTACAAATATTGCTGTAGGTCTTGTTGACGAAAACAGTAAAATAGTTTATCAAGATTCAACACCCACGCTTGCAAGCCGTCCGGGTGAGGAAATAGTAAAGGATATGTGCGCATTGTGCGAAAAGGTCGTTAAGGAGTCAGGACACACAATGGACGAGGTTGCGTCAATCGGCGTAGGCTGTCCCGGAACGGTGGACAACAAAAACGGCGTTATTGCGTATGCAAATAATATCCGAATGGAAAACTTTCCTATGAGAAAGCTTATACAGTCGCATATAGATAAGCCTGTAAATCTCGAAAACGACGCAAATGCGGCGGCTTACGGCGAGTATATCGCAAACGGAAACGGCGTTGACGATTATATATTCATAACGCTCGGCACAGGCGTAGGCGGCGGAATAATAATCAACAAAAAGATATACAGAGGCTTTAACTGCGCAGGAGCAGAGCTGGGACATATTACGCTTATGGTTGACGGCGAGCAGTGTTCGTGCGGCAAAAAAGGCTGTTGGGAGGCTTATGCTTCGGTTACGGCGCTCATAAGACAGACCGAGGCGGCTATTAAGAAAAATCCCGAAAGCCTTATGGCAAAGATTGCCGAGCGTGACGGCAAGGTAAGCGGCAGAACCGCATTCGAGGCGGCAAAGCAGGGCGATAAAGCGGCTTTGGACGTTGTTGCTATGTATGAAAAATATATCGCCGAGGGCCTTGTAAGCATACTTAACATATTCCAGCCCGAAAAACTTGTTATAGGCGGCGGAATAAGCCGTGAGGGAGATTATCTTTTAAATCCCGTCAAGGCGCTTGTGGATAAGGACGATTACAATAAGCATATGCCGAAAACCGATATAGAAATCGCATCGCTGTTTAATGACGCCGGTATAATCGGTGCGGCAATGGCGGCGGCAAATAATTGAGAGATTTATAAAAATAGTGTTGCGTAAGCAACACTATTTTTGTTTGTATTTTATTCCTCACGGTTATCCGTTACGTAGATAATGCAGGCAATCCCGGCAATCATCGAAAACAAAATTGCTCCGCCGATTGCACGCCGGCCGCTCCTCCCTTGAATAATCCGATTATGCCGGCAATAATCATAATAATTACAGATACTGCGGTTCTGAACTTTTTCATACGCATTTCACCTCACCGAAATTTAATTTATAGCTCTTTCATATAAAATTTATCCATAGTGCCGTGCAGAACGAAATCGGGACGGTCGATTTCCTTAAAGCCGAGTTTTTCGTATAACCGTATGGCGGCTTTTAAATCCGAATGTGTTTCAAGATATAATTTTTTATAATTTTTCTCTCTTGCAAAATCCTCTGCCGTCTGCATTAATCTTCTGCCCAAGCCTTTTCCTTTTGCGGCGTCCGTTAAGTACAGTTTTTGTATTTCGGCACAGCAATCAATATTTTCAAATTCCGCAATGCCCGCACCGCCTATAATTTCATTATCGTCCTCCGCAATAAAATATGCTCTTTTTTCGGGCAAAGCCGAATAATATTTGCTCAAACAATTCAACTCGGGATCAAAATAAGCGGTTCCGGGAATATCAAGCTTAAATTTTTTCAGATTTGCCCTTATAATTTCCGCAATTTCGGCATTGTCCTTTTCGGCGATTAAGCGTATTTTTATATTATCCATAACTATCCTCACTCCATTAAAAACTCCAATGCAGATACGCCGCCAAGATTGCAAACAAAACGGACGGCAGCATATTTGCCACATTGATTTTTTTGCCCCAAACCAAATTTACTCCGATACAGAAAATCAAAACAGAGCCGATTAATGATAAGTATGCAACGGCGGTTTCGGTCATAATCGGTGATATTAAGCGTGCAAGCAAGGTTATGCACCCCTCAAACACAAACACGGGAAGTGCGGAAAAAGCACAGCCTTTTCCCATAGATGAGGTCATAACCGCAATGATTATAAAGTCCAGAACCGATTTTACAGCAAGTGTGGAAAAATCATTCAAAAGTCCGTCTTGTATAGCGCCCACAATAGCCATTGCACCTATTGAAACCGTCAGCGAAGCGGTTACAAAAGCGTTTACAAATCCGACGTCACCGCTGTTTCCCGTTTTCTTTTTGAGCCATTCGCCGAATTGTTCAAGTCTTTTTTCAATGCAAAGCAATTCACCGATTACAGTCCCTATTGCAATACACAGCACAACCAGCATTGATTTGCCGCTTGCAATTTTCATATTCTCAATTTTTAACATTCCCTCCATGGCGCCCGCAATCGCTATAAAAATAACGCATACACCGCACGCTTTGGTTAATGCATTTTGCTGTTCTTGCTTAAATAATTTCCCTGTAAAGTGTCCGATTAATCCGCCGAATATTATGGCGGCACTGTTTATTATTGTTCCTGTTACCAACATTTTTTTCACCGTTTCTTATGTGTTTTACTCATTTTAACATAAAACCTGCAGGAAAGCAATTGATTACTTTTAAAAAAACTTTTTATTTCTAATGTTCTTTTAATCATAAGGCAGTATAATAATGTCAAAAGGAAAAAATGATGAGAAAAATGTCCGTTAAGCTGAAAATAGTTTTGTGGTACACTGCGGCAATAACGATAATATCCGCTGTTGTGTTTATCGCTACCACTTCATTCGGCAAAGATATGCTCAAGCGTGATATTATAGGACGTGTGACACGTACCGTAACGGACAGCTCAAGGCAGATTGTAGGACCGGACGGGGTATTTCGCCCCCGTCCGGATTTCAAGTTTTACGAAAACGGCGTGCATATGCTCTTTTATGACAGTGACGGCAATCTTGCGGGCGGTCAGGTTCCGTTCGGAATACAGGAAAGTATTGATTTTGAGGACGATAAGGTGCGCCTTTTAAACCTTGACGGTAACGATTATTATGTTTACGACAGGGAAATACGCCGCACTTTTATACCTGTGGATAAAATAAGCAAAACGGCAAGGTGAAGCTTGTGCGGGATTTCCCCGAAGGGATAACGGAAGTATGGGATTGGGTCTTTCTATGGTTAAGTGGATAGCGCAGCGCCATGGCGGCAGTGTTGATGTTATAAGCAATCAGGGAAAAGGCTCGGAGTTTGTGTTCACTTTTCCGCAGACAAAAAAGCGTTAGAATATGTTTTTTCAAAATAAAACGAATTTTTTGAAAATTTTCCTTGACTTTATGGTCGGAATGTGTTAATATATTCAAGTACGAGAAGTGTGGAGAAGTATCGAAGTGGTCGCAACGAGCTGCACTCGAAATGCAGTTGTCCGCAAGGGCACGTGGGTTCGAATCCCACCTTCTCCGCCACTAATTCGGGATGTGGCTCAGTTTGGTAGAGCACTACGTTCGGGACGTAGGGGCCGCTGGTTCAAATCCAGTCATCCCGACCAAAATCAGAAACCGCATAAACGCTTGAAAATATAGTGTTTATGCGGTTTTTCGTTACATTGAACAATTTCGTCAGTGTAGTCAAATGTAGTTATTTTTTCAAAAAAAGTTAGTCAAAAGTTAGTTAAAAAGAGTGTATGTGATAAAAAGCGGAGCAAGGAATTTTCCATGTTCTGTTTATATAGAGTGCAGATTAGTCACGTATTTACGAAATTTTAAATCGCACCGTATTTTCTTATTTCGGACGGCGTTTTTCCAAGCCTTTTCTTCATCACCTTTCTGAAATACGATGCTGAGCTGAAATTCAGCATATCGCTTATTTCTTCAACCGTTTTGTCGGTTGTAAGCAAAAGGCTTGTTGCTTTATCGCATATAAGAGATTGCTTAAAATCATTCGGAGTGGATTTCAGGTACTTTTTGAAAAGATAATACAGATACGATTGACTCATAAAGCATGCCTCGGCAATTTTCTCCGCATCAGCATAAGGATTATCGCATATATACTTTTTTGCGTTTTCCAAAGCGGATATTTCTCTGCCTGTCGGGACATGGAGCATATTCGGCATAAGCGCTGCCAGAGCCGAATAAAAAATTCCAAGTGTTTTTGCCGTTACGGTAACGCCCAAAGGTATGCTTTGGATTTTTTCGGAAATATCCGCCGTGCAGTCGAGCTTTTGCAGAATATAGCTTATACCGCTGTCCGACGGCATATTTGCAAAACCGAGCGAAATAAAGGATATTTCATCATTCCCGTACCAGTACGATTTATAGGAAAGACCTTTCGGAATAAAGAAATATTCACCCTCCGACACATCTATAGAATTATACCTTGACGTAAGACGGCAATGCCCCTTTGTCATATGTGCCACATAATTCATCGGTGAGCCGTGGCTGTTGTCGGTGCAATGATATTTATTAAAATTTATCCGATAAAATAAATAATTGTATTCGTAAAATATATTATTCATATTACCCTCCGATACTGCAGAATTTTACCCATTAATTGCAGTATACTATATTTACGCAAGCTTGTCAACCTGTTATAATGCTTGTATAGGGAGGTCGGAAAAATGAAATCTATATTATTTACGGAAAAGAATAAGGCAGAGCTTGTAGACGAAGAACTTCCGAAGTGCGGCGACAATGATGTTCTTGTAAAGCTTGCGGTATCAACAATAAGCAGCGGCACGGAGCGTGCCAATCTGACGGGCGAGGTGCATATTAATGCGTATTTGAAAAATGAGCCCACGACTGCGCAGTTTCCGCGCCGTTCGGGGTATAGCTCATCGGGTACGGTTGAGAAAACAGGCAAAAATGTGACCTCGGTTACGGTCGGCGACCGTGTTGCGCTGTCATGGAGTTTTCATAGTCAATATGTGTGCGTTAATGAGGAAAACGTGACAAAAATCAGCGATCCGTCCGTATCGTTCAGCGAGGCGGCAATGTGGCATATAGGCACGTTTCCGCTTGCCGCAATCCGCAAATGCCGCCTTGAAACGGGAGAGTCGGCAATCGTTATGGGTATGGGTGTGCTCGGATTGGCGGCGGTTAAGCTGTTAAAGGCTTCGGGCGCTGTGCCTGTGATTGCCGTAGATCCTGTGAGCGAAAAGCGTGAGAAAGCATTGGAAACGGGCGCAGATTATGCGTTTGATCCGTTTGATGCGGATTTTGCTGAGAAAGTCCGTTCCGTAACAGACGGCGGCGTAAACGTTGCGATTGAAGTAACGGGCAACGGCGCGGCGCTTAATACGGCGCTTGACTGTATGGCATTCTTCGGCAGAGTTGCGCTTTTGGGCTGTACAAGGCACTCGGATTTTACAATAGATTATTATAAGAAGGTACACGCTCCGGGAATTTCGCTTATCGGCGCTCATACGCTTGCGAGACCGAAATGCGAGTCATCACCCGGAATGTGGACGACAAGGGACGATGTGAAAGCTTTGCAAAAACTGGCGTCGTACGGCAGGCTCCGGCTCGGCAGTCTTGTGGAGGAAACCCATTCCCCGAATGAGGCGGAAACGGTGTATAAACGGCTTGCGGAGGAAAAATCTTTTCCGATAGTTCAGTTTGACTGGAGGACGCTATGAAAAAAATCAGAATTGCGCAGATAGGAACAAGCGTAAACAGCCACGGGAATCTTGTATTTGACTCGTTAAGAAAAGCCGGCGATATGTTTGACATAGTCGGATATACAATGCCGCAGGAGGCGGACGAAACGTATTTCAAAGACTGCCGCAAAATGTCGGCTGACGAGATTTTAAATGACCCCTCGATAGAGGCGGTAACGATTGAAACGGAGGAGGAGTATCTCACAAAGTATGCGCTCCTTGCCGCAGAACACGGAAAGCACATACATATGGAAAAGCCGGGCGGTACAAAGCTTTGCGAGTTTGAAAAGCTGATTGAAACAGCGAGAAAAAATAACCTTGTGTTCCATACGGGATATATGTACAGATACAATCCTGCCGTACAAAAGCTTATTACGGAAGTCCGTTCGGGCGGGTTCGGCGAAATCATCAGCGTTGAGGCGCAGATGAATTGCCGTCATTCGGACGAAGTGCGAAAGTGGTTGGCAAAATACAAGGGCGGTATAATGTTCTTTTTGGGCTGTCATCTGGTGGACCTTATTCTTCTGCTCAAAGGAAAACCCGATAAAATTATTCCGCTTAATAAAAGCACGGGTATGCACGGAATAAATTCAACCGATTTCGGAATGGCGGCGTTTGAGTATGAAAACGGCGTATCGTTTGCAAAGGTGTGCGATGTTGAAAAAGGCGGATTTTTAAGGCGTCAGCTGGTGGTTACGGGAACGAAAAAAACAGCGGAATTAAAACCGCTTGAAATTATCTGTCCCGACGGCAATATATGCACGGGCGTGGCAGAATGTTCATCGGACGACTGGGTAGCGCCGAGTGAAAATCATGAAACGGATAAGTTTGACAGGTATCTTGAAATGATGCGTGATTTTGCACGGATTATAAGAGGCGAAACAGAAAACAAATACTCATATGATTATGAGCTTGAACTGTATAAAACGGTTCTGGAATGTTGCAAGGAGGGTTATTAAAAATGAAAGCAATACTTGTAAATGACGACAGAAGCTTAAGGTGGGACAACGTGCCTGACCCGCAAATTAAGAGCGAGGAGGTTCTTGTTGAAATTCATGCAGCAGCATTAAATCGTGCAGACCTCATGCAGCGTGAGGGAGATTATCCGCCTCCTCCGGGATGTCCGGATTGGATGGGACTTGAGATTGCCGGTGTTATAGTTGAAATGGGTGATGAAGCAAAGGTAAAATCTAATTGGAAAATCGGAGATAAGGTATGCGCCCTGCTTGGCGGAGGCGGTTATGCCGAATATGCGGCAGTAAAATATGATATGCTTATGCCTGTTCCGAAAAACTGCACTATGGAAGAAGCTGCGGCAATTCCCGAAGCGTTTGCAACTGCATATTTAAACTTGTTTATCGAGGGAAATATAAAGCCCGGAAACACGCTACTTATGAATGCGGGTGCGTCGGGGCTTGCAAGTGTTATAATTCCTATGGCAAAGGCATTCGGTGTGAGAGTGATAACAACTGTTCTGACCGATGAAATTGCACAATCAATAAAGCATCTCAATGCCGACAGAGTTGTCGTAACGACAAAAGAGGATATTTCTGCGGTACTTAAGGATGAGCTTGCCAACGGACACAGCGTAGATGTTGCTATTGACTGTCTGGGCGGCGAGATTATGGGTAAGTGCATACATTATCTCACACACGGCGCAAGATGGATTATGATTGCGGCACTTGCAGGTCAAAAAACGGAAATAGACCTTAAAAACATCTATGTAAGAAATGTGAGAATTATAGGCAGCACACTACGTTCAAGAACACCTGAGGTTAAGGCACAGATACTCGCAGAGCTCGTTAAGAACGTATTCCCGAAGATTGAAAGCGGAGAGGTTAAGCCGACAATTTATAAGACTTTGCCGATAACCGAGGCAGAGGCTGCACACGATATTCTCTACAAGGGACAAAATGTAGGAAAGGTAGTACTGACGGTAAAATGACAGAGATAATTTCTATAGAATACGGAAAATCGGTTTTATCGGAAGGTATGATATTTCACAATGGAGTAGACGATAAGTTTCGCCCCATCGTATTTATGATATACCTCATAAAAACCGAAAACAGGCTGATTTTGGTCGATGCCGGATGCGTGACCATGCCCGGCTTTGAAATGACTGATTTTATAGGTCCCGTTAAGGCACTCGGCAATTTGAATATAAAACCGGAGGATATTACCGATGTTATCATTACACATTCGCATCATGACCATATTGAATGTGTAAACGAATATAAAAATGCAAATATTTATATTCAGCGTGATGAATACGAAATGGGAAAACAGTATTTTGCAGACGGTATGAATGTTTGCCTGTTCGATAATGAAAAAGAAATTTGCCAAAACGTAAAAACGATAAAAATCGGCGGTCATTCAAAAGGCTCCTGTATTGTTGAAATTACCGGTAACGAAGAGAAATATATCATTGCGGGAGACGAATGCTATTTGCACGAATGCTTGAAAAAGAGAATACCTACAGGCTCATCATACTGCCCGGACAAAAGCCGCAAATTTATTGAGAAATACGGCAACGGTGAATATGCGGTTCTGCTGTGCCATGATATATAAGTGGAAATATAAAGATAAGTAGCCGAAAATCTCATAAATCTGAAATATACGCAAATTTAGTCGTGTAAAATTTTTGAAAATAGATGATTTTCATTATTTTTGATAATTCATCGATTTAGGAGACAGGCTCTAATACCGTATATGCCAAGAAGATGGAAAGACTTCTTTTTTGCAACCCCTAAATTCAAAATGCACCCCCTTAATGAAATTCTATTAAAATATAACTTCTTTCACATATAAAAAGGATTGCTATTCGTATTTTATGAATAGCAATCCTTTTTTCACTGTATAGGAAATTGCGTTTTTTGAAAAAGTATAATATAATAGAAATTAAGTCAAAAAGAGCATAACAAAAAGAGGTAGTGCAAAACCTCGAAAAAGTTATTGAATTTTTGAGTTCTCCGTTAATTGAAATTGAGATGAGGCTTTGTGAATATGGAAAAAATATATTAAGAAGAATTGCCCCAAGATTTGAATTTTTTAACAAACGGAGTGCTGTTAAGGCAAATTTGGAAAAGTGTCATTTTATGACCGCACTTGCACAAGAGAGGGTCGAAATGAAATGACAGGGAAATAGACGTTCTCCATGAATTGCGAAGAATATGGAAACGTCTTTTTTCTTTTTGAATAAACAAACGTAAGCTGGTTTCATGTTTATGATGCTTGGCATAGATGCCGTAATATCAAATCAACTTAAAGTGTTTTTCAGGTATATGAATAATTAACTTTTTGATAAAGTCAACAGCAGAAACAGTTTCGGTAATTCATATGTTGTCTTCATGACGAATGTAGTGGAAAGTGACATTTTCTCCGTCATAATTATCAATTCTTGAAGTGGAGATAACCGGTCTGCCGAGGTATCTTCCGATATATTTTAAAACATCCTGATTGTTAGTAAGAGTAGGCTAGCATATACATAGAAACCATTAGGGCAATGTTTATATATGTAAGATTTAACTTTTTTAAAAGATTTGCCAATATGATCTTCAAGATAATTCAATAAAGAAAAAAGAAAAGCCTACCCCTCAAGATTGAGGGGTAGGGGTGTTGATGTGTGAGTCATCGCACTTTTTTAGTGGCGGACAGACAGCTATAGCAAAAGGCATCAACGCTGCACAAATATCACGCACGGGTAAATTCTTTAACAACACTCCCGAAACTGTTTCAGGTTTGGTCGATACAGGACTTGAAAGCCCCAAAGATACGTTGTCGTATAAATTAGCTGAAAAAGCTTCCCAAAAGAACGGTAAGCTTTCAAATTATGAAGTGGGACAATTGTATAACGCCAATGTAGAACAGATTGCAGCTGAGGAGTCAGAAGCGCAAAGAATAACAGGAGAAACAGTGGAAAATACACCGAGCGCAACAACCTCCGAAGCGTATTCTGCTGTTAATGATACTTCTATCAACACGCAAAGCGTAACTCCGATTGCGGATGAAGGCATTACAACAAGCACGCAGTACGAACCTGTCAAGATTAATGACACGTTCAGAGATACAAAGACGGGAAACACGCTGAGAATAAAGGAAAGAAACGCAAAAAATGTTACTGTTGAGGTTGACAGCGGTACAAAAACAGACCTGAGAATATATCCGGCAAGTTTTGTTGATAAACAGTTTAACACAAACAGCCGATACGCCGCAATACCCGAGACGGAAAATGCGGTCACGGAGGACGTTGCTCACAATGACAGCTTATTAAAATCGGCGTTGAGATTGTCAAAGCTGTTTTTTTTTTCTGCATTTTCGGCTTCAATCGCCGTGACTTTTCCTTTGTACCTCTCAACGTCCGCCCCGTGCAAGCCCATAATCTTGTTCAGCTGTTCGTCCGTTGCTTCGGCGAATATCGCCTTTACATCTTCTCTTTTCATAAAATTCCTTTCTGCCTACGCTTTTTACGTGGTTGCGTCACTCGGCTCGACCGTTTTACGTCTAATCTACTGACGAATTTTTTGTATAAAAAAAGCACTTACAATTAATGTAAATGCTTTGATTATTGAATTGTAAAATTTTATACATTCATATAGTTCAAATCGTCATCATCTTGTGATAATTCTTCAAACGCCATTTTGGCTTCTATCGGTGCATCATCTCTTATATGCATTCTTCCGTTTTTGTAGTATTCATACGGTTCGACTATTTTGGATAATTTCATTTCGCGGTCGGTTAATCGTTTACGCACAAGTTACACTCCTTTTAAAATTTTCTTTGTTCTGTATTCCGTGTAAGCTTCAAAGCTACGCCCTCTTTCAAGCATTTGGCTTGCATAATCACTGATTATATATATATATATAATACCCCTGTTCAGTGAGCTTGTCAAGCTGTTTTTCTGCTTTTTTGTCGAGCCAAATGTTGTCGATTATTGGTATGACGGAAAGGTTATTGACAGGTACAGTCCTGCGGAGTATAATAATATTACAGACGCAGGCGGAGTTAATAATTCGGGAAATGAATATTCGTTATTAAATAAGGGAAAGTCAAACAGATTTGCTGTTCCAAACAAATGGCGTCCCGATTTATCGGTTAAAAAGCTTATTGCATTGCAAAATGATATTAAAAATGAGATTAAATCAAGCAAGCAATATGTAACCGACGGTGCAAAATGGATATTCACCGATATAGACGGTACAGATGTATTTGCAATATACAGTACCGAGGATTTCAGTGAGCCTACTATTTTATATGAGTCTAAAGACAAGCGTGCAGAGATTGAAAAAACATATTTATTAAATTTGTTGGAGGCAGTTGAAAATGAAAGTGTTGACGGAAAATCAAGAATTATTGGCGAAATATTTGGGGGCAATTGGGTGCGACTTCGGGACAGTATTCGAGATAGTGACAAAACTGTGGGACGAGGAAGCAGTGATAGAGATGCTGGAATTTTGCAGAGACAATCACCCCGCAAGCCAAGAAAAGCTCTTGAAAATGTCATCAAAAATTTACTTGAAATACAAAGAGAGAATAGACGCACTTCCGGAGTGGTAAACGATAAAGACCAAGGAAGATATTTTTTGAGTACAGACAACGGCAATTTGAGATATTGTTAAAATAATTAAAGATATATGTTGACATTTTAAGCGTTTTTTATCGCATAAAATAAGGGGTTGCAGAGGTCAAAGCAGGCAAGGTAATGGTTTTATATTACCCTGCCCGAAAATGCAGTTTTCGTTTTCTACGGGTCAATCCCCTCATTTTGGAGCCTAATTTGAGGTTTACACAAAATGAGGGATTGACCCAAACTGATTTAAGCAAATCCGACTTTTTTATCTGTGCCGTATGAAATTTCAAAAAGCCAACCCTCTTTTTCTGAATCATCCGGAGAATGAAATTTACTTTCTATTAACCCTAGCGATTCATATTTGCTTTCTCCCAACGAATGATAAGGTTCCAACTCTATATGCAAAATATTCTTAAATCTATTTGCGACATTGCAGATGCCTTCAAAATGTTCTTTTCTGTCATTACATTCCGGAATTATAGGACATCGGAGAATAATACTTTTTTCCATATTGTTCAAAAGAGCTAAATTATCCAAAATCACACCGTTACTTACACCTGTAAACTTTTTATGCAGTTCGTCGGTCGTCTCCTTATAATCAAACAAAAATAAATCAACATACTTGGATATTTCTTTTATTCTGTCTGTCGATGTAAAACCGCAAGTTTCTATTGCAGTGTGTAATCCATTTTCTTTTGCTTTTTTCAGTATTTCCAAAGAAAAATCAAACTGACACAGCGGCTCACCACCTGACAGAGTTATTCCGCCTCCGGAATTGTCATAAAAAATTTTGTCTTTTAAAACCTCATCTATTACTTCATCTGTTGTAATCTCCCGCCCTACCTTCTCAAGTGCTTCGCAGCCTGTTTTTGTACACTCAAAACATTTTATGCAATTTTTTTGTGCAAATTTATGAACCCCATTATCAAACAAATGGCATCCGTTTTCGCAAACGGCGGCACAACGCCCGCAGTTTACACACTTGTCCTTATAAAACATAATTTCCCGTTTTTCGGACTGTGACTCCGGGTTATGACACCATATACACTTTAACGGACAGCCTTTCAAAAATACAGTTGTCCGTATTCCCGGTCCGTCATTTACACAGAATTTCTGTATGTTAAATATTGTTCCTTTCATTGTGTTCACCATAAAATCAATATTGAGTCCTTTTTAAAACCGCCATTTGCTGCCATTTTGGCAAGCTTACAAAATATTCGCTGAATCCGTATAGTCTGACTGTGAGACTTTTATACTTATCCGGATTTTTCATTGCATCTTTCAGTGTTTCCGCATTTATAACACTTATTCCGATATGCAATCCACCCAATTTAAAATACGATACTGCCAACGCTTTTAAAATATCTGCGGATATATTCTGTGAAAATGTAATATTTAAGCCGCCGGTTGCCGTTCTCTCAAACGGAAGTTTGGACAGGCTTTTCAAAAGTGCGGTAATTCCGTCTTTATCTGCCCCATATGTCGGTGACTGATTTTCCGAAAACGGATCGCCGTCTTTTCTGCCATCGGGTGTTGCCCTTACCGTCCAAGCATTATCACGCTCAAGCGAATAAAAACCGCCTATTGCATAATAGTTTTCTTTAAGCTCAAGTTCGTCAACAGCATCCAAAAACGAATTTGCCGCAATAACCGTGTATTCATCCGCATCAGAATCATTGCCGAACCGAGTATAATTCAAAATCTCCCGTCTTAATTCCTCTTGATTTTCATAATTGTTATTTAATATTTCCACAAACTCATTATATGAGAATCTCTTTTCCCTAAAAACAAGCTTATCCAACACCATGAGTGAATCACCCAAAGTTGCAACACCGGGGCAAAACACATTGAATATCTTATACTTTGAATTGCCGTCACAAGGATAGATACCTTTGTATGCCGTATCGGTATGAAGCAGGCAATCAAGCATAAAGCATTTTCTCGCATATTCTTTGTCGGAAAAGCCTTTTTCTTTATTTTCTATGTCATTTTGAATATCATTTTTCAGCGCTGCGGTCAAGTCCTTTGTGAGATGTTCAAGATCTGAATATTCCTTACTATTTATCACATCAAGAAAAATTTGCAGTGTTGGGGTGTAATATTCGAGCCGATACGAATAATAATTCAAATCAAATGTACAGCACGCAGAAAATGTAAACTTCTTTGCATCCTCCGGCGAAATACCCTTTTTAATAAGCGCATTTACAATTAAATCATAGTTATATATATGGAGTTTGTCAACAAGCTTGCTCATTGCCGAAAATACTTCTTTTGTAAATTCTTCATTTGCCTCCGGCTTTAATAAAACCGTAATCTGCGGCTGTGCCATGTTATTCATTACCGCTGATTTTAAAACCACTTTTGAAAACTCGTTCGGATTTTCGCCGCCGATATTAACATACTGCTTTGAAGATTGGCACGGCACGGGTTTAGATTTATAGTTCCATGCACCTCTTCCGCAGATTTCGTTTGTTTTCATAAAAAATCCTGCCAAAAGCTCGGTTAATTCTTCTTTACTCGCTCCGTCCGCTATCGCTTTTTCATAAAAAGGCAGCATATACTCATCAAACCGTCCGAATGCATAATCACGCTCGCCCACATAACAGCTTGCAATCATATGCATAATCCAGATGCTCTGAAGTGCGGAATAAAAATCATATGCCGGTTCATACGGCACTTTTTCAAGTGCATTTGCCATCCGGTCAAAGCCTTTGCTTTTTGCAGTTGCTGCATATCTTTCAGTATAGCTCTTAATTGCATTCACAACTATCTCTGCATTTTGAGCAAAAATCAATGAATCTTCATCAACTTTTTCCTCCGCTGCATCTTTTATTTTTTTCAATACACCCTTCAAACCGTATTTAAGCAAGCTATCATAATCGGGACTCATATGTCCGGTCGCACACAAAAGCCGATTCGGTGCAGACATACCCGGGTCGGGATTTGCTTCAAGCACTCTGCCTGCAAAATAATCACAATCTTCTATCGGTGTTGAAACCTCTGACATCAGCCTTGAAAATATGAGAGCATATTTATCAGGTTCGTTATACTCGCCGAATTCTTTTTCCAAACGGTTCAATATGCGTTCGCGCTCAATAAAACACGCGTCATTATCACTTTTAAAGATCAATTCTCTAAGGCAATTCAAATCAGCCATTTTTTAATCCTCCAAATCAATTTGTGCAAGCGTTGCAGGCAGTTCATGTGCCGTATTGATAACTATATCATTTGTAACGGTGTCAAAGCACGAAACAACAATTTTACCGTTCCATATAATCGGCTCGCCCGGCTCATCAAGCTCGCCGTTGAATCCGTCTGTATCTCCGTTTTGACACAGCTTAGTCACTGTACCGTCCGGAAGTATTTTTACAATCGCATTTGCACAGAAGTCTGCAATATACAGATTACCTTTCCCGTCCATAATCATTCTCCTTTATAATTTTTCAAATATCGGTTCAAGCGCATAATACGCATCGTTAAATATTTTTTTCATCTCTGAATAAATCTTTTTATTTCCCCGATCAGGTATACCTGCCTGAATCAAGCTTACAATTTGATTATGTGCATCAGACTCAGCCTTTTTAGACGGGAATTGGTGAAAATGAAGTTCCCAAATCTACTGTGGCAGATGACGGGCAAAATCCTGTTGATGTTTTAATGAAATCGGGTTTAACTTCCTTTGCAATTTCATAAAGCTTAATTTTTTCATCATCCGTCAGATAACAGTTTTCAAAAATCACTTTTGATGTAACATCATACTTGCGGCAAAGTGAAACCGGCGTTTCCATTTCTTTTTTTATATAGTCAAGGTCACCTTGCTTCATCTTGCCGATATTTATTACATAATCGATTTCTCCGGCGCCGTTTTTTATTGCCTGTTCCGCTTTATACTACTCCTTATCCGTAAAAGTCACCTCATCATTACATTTTTTATCAAAATAAAACTATCCGACAATCTCATCAGTTTCTTTGATGTCAAGATTTAGTACTCCTGTTTCCATCCTAAACTTTTCCGTAAATCTTTTTGTAGGCGTTAATCTATTAAAGGACTCATAATTATTCTTACGAATGTATCTTTCTATATTTGAATCACACAGCATGATTAATCCTCTTTGTAACCTAAATTTAATGAAATATTTCGTGCAGCATTCTTAAGCAGTGGCAATTTATCGTTAACAAGGGTATTCATATTATCATAAATTGTAAGCGATGATATACCTGCCGAAGCGATAACCCTGCCATTATCATCATATATCGGACACGCAATACATATAATTCCCTTTGCAAATTCTTCATTATCTGTTGAATATCCCTGTTTTTTTATACGATCTGCCTCGTCATTAAATTCATCCGAATGTTCTCCGTGAGCAAGCAATATTTTTCCCGGTGCAGAGGTTTTAAGCGGATATTCACCGCCGACACGACCGTTAATGCGAACCTCTTTCGTTGAATCAAAATGAAGCAAATACAATACATTCTCCTTATTTTTTATACCGAGATAAACAGCATCGCCTAATTGTTCGTTCAAGCTGTGCAACTCATTTTCGGCCATTTCCGCAAGAGCATATTCCGGAGTGCATTTTGACACTATCGAAAACGGTTTCAGTGTAAAGCGATACTTTTTCTGAACGTTATCACTCAAATAAATCCAATTATATTCAAGTAATGACTCCAATACTCTTGAAGCCGCATTTTTATTGATTTCAAGCGAATTGCATATATCCGCAAGTCCTATTTCTTTTTGAGTTTCCGAAAAAAACTCAATAATTCTTAAAGCGTAATCCACCGCCGGAGCTTTTGACATACTAACACCTCTTATTATTGTTATATATTTATAATAATATAATAACTATATAATGTCAAGCTATTTATTAAACTTTTTATATTTCCAAACAAACATTGAGCAAATAGAAGTCATTTTAGGGGCGGTTTTGGGTTAGGATATTACCTTGCTCAAAACCGCCTTAAAAAGTGTTGATTTTGCGGTGTTTTCAGCCGTCTATTTGCTCAATTATATCTTGTCTTTTAGCTTTTACAGTTCGTTTTCTTTTTCTTGTTTACGGCAGATATTTTCGGTTTTTTGCACACTTTTTTGATTTCTGTATAGGAAAGTGCGTTTTTTGAAAAAGTATGATATAATAGAAATTAAGTCAAAAAGAGCATAACAAAAAGAGGTAGTGCAAAACCTCGAAAAAGTTATTGAATTTTTGAGTTCTCCGTCATAATTATCAATTCTTGAAGTGGAGATAACCGGTCTGCCGAGGTATCTTCCGATATATTTTAAAACATCCTGATTGTTAGTAAGAGTAGGCTTAGCATATACATAGAAACCATTAGGGCAATGTTTATATATGTAAGATTTAACTTTTTTATTATAGCGTACTGAAAGAAAGGAAAGGATTATTCAAAATATAATTTTTTTGTGAAAAATATTGAAAAATTTAGTTATATATGGTAGAATAAAATCACAAAACAAAAAAACTGCCAAAGGCAGTCTTTAATGCACACACATTGTGTAACCGAATAATCGGCGATTTCAATAAATTGTTATTTGAACTCGTAGTGTAAATTTATAGGGTAATTAAATTTACACTTGCATTATAGCACAAAAGGGAGGAAGTGTCAATATGGGAAATAAAAAAAATTATTTTGTCGGACTGGACATAGGAACGGACTCGGTCGGATATGCAGTAACGGACGAGGATTATGCACTTTGCAAACACCTCTCACAGCCTATGTGGGGCGCAACGCTGTTTGACTCAGCCAAGCAGTGCGACGAGCGCAGAGGTTTCAGAAGCGCACGCCGCAGACTGAACAGGCGAGAGGACAGAATACGTCTTTTGCAGGAACTGTTCTGCGGTGAAATCTCAAAAACAGATCCGCACTTTTTTAAACGCATTGCTGAAAGCGCATTGTTCAGCGAGGACAGAACCGTACTGCCTTCCGAAGCTTTCGGGAAAGAATATCACAAAAAATATCCCACCATACACCACCTTATCACGCATCTTATGGCATCGCACGAAAAAGAGGACATACGCTACATATATGCCGCCTGCGCATGGCTTACGGCACACAGAGGACATTTTTTGAACGATATTGACGCAGACGATGCAGAACAGCTTTCAGATATAACTCCGCTGTACGATGAATTTATGCAGTGGTTTGCCGATAACGGGTATGATACCCCGTGGGAATGTGATGTTGATAAATTTTCCGAAATAATAAGCAAAAAAGCACGTATTGCGGAAAAGGAAAAAGAAGTATACGCACTGGCTTTCGGCGGTAAGAAACCGTCGGACGATGCGGAGGAATATCCGTTTTCAAAAGCCGCACTGATTAAGCTTTTGTGCGGCGGAAGCGTAAAGCCGAAAAATCTGCTGCTTGCGGACGAATCTGCGGCAGAGGCGGAGGGCAGCATAAAGCTGAGCGATGCGGAGGGGCTTGAAACCATAATGGGCGAACTCGGCGATAATGCGGAGCTTTTGCAGAAACTGTCACGTATATATGACTGTGCGGTTTTGTCAAAAATACTTTCAGGTTATTCTTCCGTGTCGGAGGAAAAGGTTGACGAATACAACATTCATAAAAAGGACCTTGCGGAGCTTAAACGTCTGATAAAAAAATACCGCTCCGATAAATATGACGATATGTTCCGCAGTTCGGCAGGCAAAGGCTACTGCGCCTATTCGGCAAACTACAAATCCGACATAAAGCCGGTTAAGCTTACGGAGCACAGGAATATAACACGTGATGATTTTTACACCGCCGTAAAAGCGGTTTTGAAAGGAATAGAACCCGACGGCGAAAAGGACGCAAAATCAATAGAGGATATACTTTTGCGAATGGAACTGGGTACATATATGCCAAAGCAGGTAAATCCCGACAACCGTGTAATACCGCATCAGTTGTACTACAGCGAGCTTAAGCGCATACTCAAAAACGCAGAGGCGCATTATCCGTTCCTCAGCGAAAAAGACAGCGACGGAATTACGGTTTCGGATAAGATAAAATCGGTATTTTTGTTCCGTATTCCTTATTTTGTCGGTCCGCTCAACCGCCACAGCAAAAATGCGTGGATTGAAAGAAAAGCAGAGGGGAAAATATATCCCTGGAATTTTAAGAATGTGGTTGATTTTGATAAAAGCGAACAGGGCTTTATAGACAGAATGACAAATAACTGCAGCTATCTTCCGGGCGAGGACGTTATCCCTAAAAATTCCGTTCTGTATTGCAAATTTTCCGTGCTGAACGAAATTAATAATATCAAGATTGATGAAAGACCCATAACCGCAGAGCTTAAACAGCGCATATTTAACGAATTGTTTATGCCGAACGGTAAAAACAAGGCAAAGGTTACATTCCGGCGTCTTGCCGATTTCTTTGTTACGGAGGGACTTATCGCAAAAGGCGAGGAAAGCCGCATAAGCGGAATAGATACCGTGATAAAATCATCAATGAAGCCGTTGTTTGATTTTTACAGGTTTACTTCTTCGGGAACGCTTTCTGCGGCAGATGTTGAAGAAATAGTAAAGCACTCCACATATACGGAGGATAAGAGAAGATTTCGTGAATGGTTAAGAGGCAGATACAATCTGAATGATGCGGATTTGAGATACGTTTCATCGAAAAACTATTCTGATTTCGGCAGACTGTCCGAAAAGCTTTTGAACGGCATTGAGGGAGTAAACCGCGAAACGGGAGAAATAGGTACGGTTATGCATTTCCTATGGGAAACGAACGATAATCTGATGCAGATAATTGCCGATAATGACAAATATAATTTCCGCAGTACCATAGAGGAAATGACGAAAGAGTATTACTCGGAAAATCCCGTATCGGTCACGGAGCGTTTGGACGAAATGGGAGTATCGAATGCTGTAAAGCGCCCCATAATGCGTGTTATCGATATTATGTCAGACATAACAAAAGTTATGAAATGCGAGCCGAAAAAGATTTTTATTGAAATGACACGAGGCGATCTGCAGGGCAAAAAAGTAGGGCGCACCGTGTCGAGAAAAGACGCTCTGCTTGAAGTCTACAAGGGAATAAAAACCGGGGAAGCAAAGGAAATTATCGAAGAAATCAATTCTCTCGGCGATGAGGCGGATAACAGACTCCAAAGCGAAAAGCTGTTTCTGTATTTTCAGCAAATGGGAAAGTGCGCTTACTGCGGACGTGAACTGCATATATCACAGCTCGGCGGCGAGGACTACAATATAGACCACATATGGCCCCAGGCATATATTAAAGATGACAGTATACATAACAACAAGGTGCTTGTTCATTCAGAGGAAAACGGAGCAAAAGGCGATAATTACCCGATTGATGAGCAGATACGCACAAAAATGCATGATTTCTGGAAATATCTCAGAAATGCAAATCTCATAAATGAAGAAAAATATAAACGTCTTACAAGAAATACTCCTTTCAGCGATACGGAAAAAATGGGATTTATAAACCGTCAGCTTGTTGAAACAAGCCAGTCGACGAAGGCGGTTGCGGAAATTTTAAAGGAAATGTATCCGAATACGAGAATAGTGTATGTAAAAGCAGGATACGTATCGGAATTCCGCCACGACTACGGCGAAATCAAGGAGCGTGCGTCGGGCGTGAAGCTTACAAATGAGCAAAAACGTGAAATGCAGCTTGTAAAGTGCCGTTCGATAAACGACATTCATCATGCAAAAGACGCATATTTGAATATTGTTGTCGGAAATGTAATTGATGAAAGATTTACAAGCAGATTTTTCAGCGTTAAAAAGGATAAATATTCGCTTAAGAGTAAAATCCTTTTCGGAAATCCCATAAAATCATCGCCGGAGGTATGGGATCCGAAAGTACATCTGCCTGCAGTAGATAAAGCAATGCGAAATAATTATGTACATCTGACGAAATATCAGACAGAGCAAAAAGGCGGTTTCTTCGACCAGATGCCGCTGCGTGCGGGGAATGGTTCGCTCATTCCGAGAAAGAACGGACTTGATCCGTTAAAATACGGCGGATACAACAAGACCTCTGCATCGTTCTTTGCTTTGGTAAAATACAAAAAAGGCAAGAAAAATGAGCTTACATTGTTGCCTGTGGATTTGCTTATTGCTGAAAAATTTAAGAGCGATAAAGAGTTTGCGGCGGAATATGCACGGCAAAAGCTTGGTGAAAAAGCAGAAAATATAGAATTTCCGCTCGGTGACAGAATACTTAAAATAAATACGGTATTTTCACTTGACGGCTTTAAGGTATGTCTTGCCGGAAAAGCAAACGGAGGAGCTTTGATATTGCTTCGCTCTTTGGAAACAGCTTTTTTCACCGAAGATTATACGGCTTATATAAAGAGAATAGATACTATACTTGAAAAGAAAAAGAAAAATCCGAAATATACCGTAAGCGAGAAATTTGACAGAGTTTCCACGGAGGAAAACGAATTAATCTTCAATTATCTAAAGGAAAAAATAAACGGAGACAAATTCTTAAAAATGCCGGGGGCGCATTTGACTCTCGGAGAAGAAGAATTAGAAAAATTTAAAAATGCGGATATTTTCGGACAGATGGAGTGTATCTCAAATCTTGTCCTTTATCTGAAAACAAACCGAGCAGGTACTTGTAATATGCAAATTATAGGTAGTTCAAAAGGCTCGGGAAGTCTATACTTAAGCGCAAGTATAGGTAATTGGAAATATTCTGACGTGCGTATAGTTGACAGGTCTGCGTCCGGTCTGTACGAAACGGTTTCGCAAAACCTTAAGGAGCTGTTATGAGCTGGCGGACGGTTATGATAACAAGCCGGTGCAAGCTTGATTTAAGTATGGGATATATGGTAATCAGAGGTGATGAGACCAAACGGGTTTTCCTTGAAGAAATAGCAATGCTTATCATTGAAAATCCTGCGGTCTCAATGACCGGCTGTCTGCTCTCGGAGCTTACCAAACGAAAAATACGTATAATTTTCTGCGACGAAAAGCGGACGCCTTACGGCGAACTGCAGCCTTACAGCGGCTGCCACGATTCTTCAAGAAAAATACGGACGCAGATAGTATGGACGGAGGATCAGAAAAAGTCAGTATGGACTGAAATTGCCGCAGAAAAAATACGTAATCAGGCGCAGCTTTTATATGATTTGAATTGCATCAAAGAGGGAGATATGCTTATAGAATACGTTTCGCAGATGCAATACGGCGATGAATCCAACAGAGAAGGACATGCCGCCAAGGTGTATTTTAATGCGCTTTTCGGGAAGGACTTTTCAAGAGGACAGGAAAATCCTATAAATGCCGCTTTAAATTATGGTTATTCGATTTTGCTGTCAACATTTAATAAAGAGGTTACAGCAAACGGATATCTTACTCAGCTCGGACTGTTTCACGACAATATGTTCAATCCCTATAATCTTTCCTGCGATCTTATGGAGCCGTTCCGCATAATGGTCGACAGAACGGTTATAGATATGGAGGTTGAGGAATTTACAAAGGACGAAAAATATTGTCTGCTTTCTATGCTTAACGAGCCTGTGACCGTTGACGGCAATGTGCAGACTCTGCTCAATGCGATAAAAATATATACAAAAAGTGTTTTCAATGCAATTAACGATTCGGAAATATCGTTAATACGCTTTGCACAAATATTATGAGTTACAGATTTATGAGAATTATAGTTTTTTTCGACCTGCCTGTCGAAACACCGTCCGACAGGCGTGAATACAGAAAATTCAGAAATATGCTGTTAAAAAACGGCTTTATTATGATGCAGGAGTCCGTATATTGCCGTATGGTGTTAAACGGCTCCGTGCAGAGCTCCGTGTTTGAAACCGTAAATAAAAACAAACCGCCCAAAGGTATTGTTCAACTTCTTACGGTAACGGAAAAGCAGTTTGCCGGTATGTCTTATATTACGGGGACATCAAAAAGCGATATTATCGACAGCGATGAAAGGCTGGTGATTTTATGAAAATGACAACTCCGCTCGGAAATTCGGCATTTGAAATAAAAGAGGGCGAAGTATTTTCTCTTGTAATCGAAAATAAAGCGCTGTTTCGCTCATACATTGAGGAATTGTATAAACAAAGCGAGGGTGCAGATGGGAAAATAGTTTTATCTGAAAATGGTACTCCTGTGTCATTGCATAAAAACGTTAATATTATCGATAAATTTATTCCTTTTTCGGTAAATACAAAGCAGGTGCTTTCCGGTATATGCTCCGCTTTGGAAAAACGTGCGGAGGACGAAGAACATTTTTTAAAAACCTCTCAGCTTATGGCGGATATTGAAAACTATATATCGGAGCTATGCTTTGATTTTCCTTTCCGTACCGAATGTACAAAGCTTACTCCGGAAACTGTAATAAAGGCTCTGCATGTTTCTGCCGCCGAGGATTATGAGTCGCTTACCGAGGCGGTACTGTATTATATGTCGCTCGTCACCGAATTTGACGGGAGAAAGCTGTTTGTGTTTATAAATATGCGCAGTTTTTTCTCTGATTCGGAAATGCGCCGCTTTGCGGAGGAGGTCCGCCTTAAGCAGATGTATGTTCTGCTTATAGAAAGCCATGCGTATGAAAATATTGAAGGAACGGAGCGGCTTGTAACAGATGAGGACCTTTGCGAGTTTTAATTTATGATTGACAAAACCGCATAAAATCGGTATAATATTAATGTAGATTTGGTAAAGGTTACCCTATATACACATGCCTATCGTAGAGGCATCTCTCGGATTTTGAGGTTTGAGAGTAGTGTAAATCTATAGGGTAATTAAACCTTCCTTTCTCATATCTCTACCACACATAGGTTTGAGAGTAGTGTAAATCTATAGGGTAATTAAACTTGAAGAAAGAAACGATTTTGGAGAAAATAGTTTGAGAGTAGTGTAAATCTATAGGGTAATTAAACGAAACCGAAAGAAAATTATATGATGCAAGGTTTGAGAGTAGTGTAAATCTATAGGGTAATTAAACAACACACACGGCAATCCTGCACGATTTACAGTTTGAGAGTAGTGTAAATCTATAGGGTAATTAAACTTTCAAAATTCGTGGGGTAAACAATGGGCGTTTGAGAGTAGTGTAAATCTATAGGGTAATTAAACGATGAAATAGGCAATAAATTTGACGAAGTAGTTTGAGAGTAGTGTAAATCTATAGGGTAATTAAACAGATGCAAAGTGCGTTCAAGGAGATACACTGTTTGAGAGTAGTGTAAATCTATAGGGTAATTAAACAGGCATATTGCAGAATGCTGACGGAACGATGTTTGAGAGTAGTGTAAATCTATAGGGTAATTAAACATGGTAAAGATGTTTCGGGTTACGAAGCACGTTTGAGAGTAGTGTAAATCTATAGGGTAATTAAACTCGTACAGGCGATCGGATTAGTACCGAGCGGTTTGAGAGTAGTGTAAATCTATAGGGTAATTAAACCGTATATTTCGGTACAGATACATAGTCGGAGTTTGAGAGTAGTGTAAATCTATAGGGTAATTAAACAGAAGTACAATATAGCAATCTGGATGATAAGTTTGAGAGTAGTGTAAATCTATAGGGTAATTAAACCGGCTGTTTTGTCGAACGCCACACAATTAAGTTTGAGAGTAGTGTAAATCTATAGGGTAATTAAACAAGATTGTGAGGCGTTCATCTCAACCATTGTTTGAGAGTAGTGTAAATCTATAGGGTAATTAAACAAAAGGAGGTGATTACAGTGCTTTCCAATTGTTTGAGAGTAGTGTAAATCTATAGGGTAATTAAACTAATCAAATCCCCATATGTCACGTGACTTGTTTGAGAGTAGTGTAAATCTATAGGGTAATTAAACCGGTGCTGATTACATCAGTTACACCGTCTGTTTGAGAGTAGTGTAAATCTATAGGGTAATTAAACAAAAATGCACGGTTCGCCGCATTCGCCTGGTTTGAGAGTAGTGTAAATCTATAGGGTAATTAAACTAATCCGATATTTAAACCTGTACATCAGTGGTTTGAGAGTAGTGTAAATCTATAGGGTAATTAAACTAATCCGATATTTAAACCTGTACATCAGTGGTTTGAGAGTAGTGTAAATCTATAGGGTAATTAAACAACTACACCCATTACAATTCATTTATGTTGGTTTGAGAGTAGTGTAAATCTATAGGGTAATTAAACGGTTACACCGCTTGAAAAGGCAAACAATAAGTTTGAGAGTAGTGTAAATCTATAGGGTAATTAAACACAAGAGCAAGTATGATATTATACTACACGTTTGAGAGTAGTGTAAATCTATAGGGTAATTAAACTGTTGAACGTACTATTAACACTAAAGGTTGTTTGAGAGTAGTGTAAATCTATAGGGTAATTAAACAAGATAGCTTTGCGGCAGTCAAAGCCACCGTTTGAGAGTAGTGTAAATCTATAGGGTAATTAAACCGATACGGCGTTACAATGAACGCCGCACAGTTTGAGAGTAGTGTAAATCTATAGGGTAATTAAACATTTTTATCAAGGTAGAAGTTATATAGGTGGTTTGAGAGTAGTGTAAATCTATAGGGTAATTAAACCCTATAATTTTATTTATCCACCCCCTATGAGTTTGAGAGTAGTGTAAATCTATAGGGTAATTAAACTACTGATTTTATCAATCCGTCCCAATCGTTGTTTGAGAGTAGTGTAAATCTATAGGGTAATTAAACCGGCAAACAACAACGAAACATCGCAGATGAGTTTGAGAGTAGTGTAAATCTATAGGGTAATTAAACAAAAAATAAGCGACTTAGCTATAAGTCAATGTTTGAGAGTAGTGTAAATCTATAGGGTAATTAAACGCAATGATATTATTTTTATCAAGCACATTGGTTTGAGAGTAGTGTAAATCTATAGGGTAATTAAACTACAGAGGCTTGCGCAGCAATGAAACAGTTGTTTGAGAGTAGTGTAAATCTATAGGGTAATTAAGCACATAAAAATCCGTATTCTGTCAAGGTAATTAAGATAATCTCGGCAGAAATACGGATTTTTATATTTTAAGGTTTACATAACGTCAGCACTATGGCGGATGCTTATCCGAATGCAAAGCTTTTATTTTACTTTCTTAAAAGCTATTTCTTTCAGCGGCTCAAAGCCAAAACTTTTTGCATATTCATAGACCTTTTTATGATATTCGGTATTGCTCAGAAATTCGGCGCAGTGGGCGTCACAGCCGATAACAATATCATTTCCGATGTCCTTTGCTATTTCCCAAAACTCATTATGCGGATACTGGCGGTGTGTAAGAAAACCGATCATATTTATTTCCAAAGGCACGGAGAGCAATTTCGCTTCCCGGCACATACGCTCCATATGCTTTGCATATAAATCCGCATCGGAAAGCGGCAGGGGAAGGTCGGGGTGCGCTATGTATGAGAATTTGCCGGTATGTATAGCTTCAATTACCAAATCAACGTATGCGCCCAAAATTCTGTCGTCCGAACAAGGGAGAGCCGAATACTCGCCGTTAGGCTCACAATCCAGAAAATGCTGACCGAGTATCAGATAATCACATTCATAACTGCATATGTTCTCAAGCATGGCAGAAAATCTTTTGGGGAAATATTCAGCTTCATAGCCTATAAAAATTTTAATCTTGTCCTTGTATTCTTCACGGAGCGAGGTTATATCCGAAACATAATCCGCCGTTTCGCCGACCTTCATTCTCATATTGGATATAAAACCGTCCTTGTACGGGTATGGGACGTGATCCGAAAATCCCAGTATTTTCATACCGCCTTTTACAGCGCTTTTGACATATTGCTCCGGAGTCCCCTCCGCATGCATACATCTGTATGTGTGTGTATGGTAATTTGCGTACATTATTCTTACACCTCTGCATATTTTTTTCTTTATTATATCATACTCGGAAAAAAAGTCAAGCTTGACATTGGGATATATATAATGTAGAATAGCTGTAGGCTGAATAAAATTCCGCATCTCGCACATTTGCGCTCGCTTGCATATATACATATGCGGCGTTCGCTTAAATGCACAATCTGCAAAATTTTCTTTCAGCCTGAAATAATGTGAGAATAAAATTCCGCATCTCGCACATTTGTATACAGGTGCGGCGTTCGCTTAAATGCACAATCTGCAAAATTTTCTTTCAGCCTAATAATGCGAGAATAAAATTCCGCACAGTTTTCAGCCTTAATAAGAGAAAGATAATATTTCACAAGGGGAGAAATATATGAATATAAAATTATCGGAGCATTTTACTTACGGAAAACTGCTGCGTTTTTCGTTCCCAAGCATTATGATGATGATAGTATCGTCCGTGTACACTATAGTAGACGGCTTTTTTGTATCAAGGTGCGTCGGAAAAAACGCATTTGCGGCAATAAATTTAATTATGCCGATACTTATGGCAATAGGCGCAATAGGATTTATGGCAGGTACGGGAGGAAGCGCGCTTATTGCCAAAACCATCGGCGAGGGTCATAAGGACAAGGCTAACAGATATTTTACAATGATTACCTACATGGAATGTATCGCAACGCTTATTGTTTCGGCAATTACTTTTGTGTATATACGTCAGATTTCGGAGCTTTTGGGCGCAAGCAAGCTTATAATAGACGACTGCGTGCTTTACGGAAGAATTTTGTTGGCGTCTATGGTGTTTTTCGTATTGCAAAACAGCTTTTTAAGCTTCCTGGTAACGGCGGAAAAACCGAGAATAGGCTTTGTTGTATCCGTGGCGTCGGGAATAATGAACGTGGCGATTGATTTTGTTTTGGTATACGTATTAAAAACGGGTCTTGCCGGTGCGGCGGCGGCAACGGCGGCGGCTCAGATAACGGGTGCGGTTGTTCCGCTTGCATATTTTGCGTTAAAAAAGAACAAGGCGCTTTCCTTTGTGAAAACCAAACCTGATTTTAAGGCTATCGGTCATGCCTGCGCAAACGGAGCTTCGGAAATGCTCACAAACCTGTCCGCATCGGTTGTGGGAATGTTATATAATGCGGAGCTTATGCGTGTCGCCGCCGAAAACGGTGTGGCGGCATACGGGGTAATAATGTATGTAAGTTATGTTTTTAACGCTATATTTTTCGGATACGCAATAAGCTGCGGTCCGATAGTGGGATACCATTACGGAGCAAAAAATGATTATGAACTGCAAAGCTTTCTCAGGAAAAGTCTTGTTATAACGGCGGTTGTATCTGCCGCAATGACCGTTACGGGAATTGCGTTTGCACGTCCGATTGCGGAGGTTTTTGTAGGATATGATATGGAGCTGTGCGATATGACCGCAAATGTTTTAAGACTTTACAACATTGCTTTCAGTATGTGCGGATTTAACGTGTTTGCGTCGGCATTCTTTACAGGTCTTAATGACGGAAAAACCTCGGCGATTATTTCTGTTTTGCGGACGCTTATTATTCAGGTGGCGGCGATTAAGATGTTTCCGATTTTATGGGGCGTGGACGGCATATGGCTTGCGATAGTTGCCGCCGAGGGCGTAACGCTTGCGGTGTCGGCAGCGCTTTTTGCGGCGAACAGAAAGAAATACAACTATATATAAGTGAGGGACGCTCGTATGTTTACGGTTAAACTGGCGGCTTTGACTGTCCGCATTGAAAACAAATATCCATATGTAGAGAATATGTGCCGTGATTACATTATAAGCGGCAATCAAGTTGATTTTGCGGTATGCCCGAGCGATGACGAGATAGAAGCGGAGGGCAGAGGCATTGCGTTTCTGGCACGCAGCGGCGTTGGAAAATCCACGCATATAAATCTGTGGAAACAGCTTTTGGGCGACAAATGCGAAATAATAAACGGCGACAAACCGCTGATACGGTACAAAAACGGCGGAATAACTGCCTACGGTACGCCATGGGGCGGAAAAGAGGGCTGGAATATTAATAAAAGCGTTGTTCTTACGGACCTGTGCTTTTTGGAACGGAGCGAAAAAAACAGTGTGGAAAAACCGCTTGAATCAGAAATCCCCGTCCGACTTATGCAACAGATATACATTCCCGCAGAAAAAGGGGAAAAGTTTATCAAAACGCTTGAGCTTGCCGATAAGCTTATCGGCTGTACAGAGCAATATAAAATCTTGTGTAATAAAGATATTTCGGCAGCGGAAACTGTGTATAAAAGGATAATCAGGGGCGGAGAATAATAAACAATATTATTCTCCGCCCCTGATATGTACTGCAAAAGGTGTATGGTGCGGATTTTGGCGGCACCGAAAAAATATTTTCTTGAAAATTCAAAAAAAGTGTTGACAAACAATGAAAAACGTGGTATTATATTACTTGTGGTCATCACGAAAGGATATGCGCTATTAGCTCAGTTGGTAGAGCACCTGACTCTTAATCAGGGTGTCCGGGGTTCGAGCCCCCGATGGCGTACCACAAAAAACGCTTAAACAAATGGTTTAAGCGTTTTTTTGTGTTTGTTTTCGGCTATGCATAAAACGGCATAAAACAGCATACTTTTGCATTTCTAAGTTGTCAGAAATGAGATTATGAACAATAGTGTGCAAACCAAATGTTTTTTAATAAAAAACGGGGCAGAGTGTATTTCCGATTCTCTGCCCCATTACCCCTTTTGGCTGTTGCCATAACATATTATACCTCAATGTGTCTGATTCGTCAATATCATTCGGTACACATTCCCCCCAGTTGAGGTATTTTCGTATTATTCGTCCAGGCTCTTTTCGGGAGCGGAGTTTCCGCCGCCGCCGGATGTTCCCGTGTTTGCGCTTTCACCGCCGGCAGGCGCTGAATTGCCACCGTCCGATGAATTACTGCTGCTGCCGCCTGACGGCTCCGTATTTGCGTTTCCTCCGACGGGGGCAGCTCCTGTATTATGATTGGTCTTATTATCCTTATTTTCGCCGTCAAGGCTCTTTGAAGGCGCCGCAGAAGCTGTTGGAGCGTCTGTACTCTTTTTCCGTGATGCGTGTGACGCATTACAGGTTGCTTTTGGCTGCGTTCCCTCCACAAAATATGCCTTTTCTGTCGGACAGGTGCTTGTTGCAAGATTGCCCGAGTATGTGCATATGCTCTTTTCAACGACATTTGACGGCTTTGAAAGCTCTTTTGCGGGCAGTGACGAGTGAATTCTGCTCATAACCTGTTTCCATGCATTAAGCGCCGGATTTCCGCTTACGCCTGCTTTTGAAAGCGAGCCGGGTTCGTCAAATCCGTACCATACGGCGCCGACATAATACGGTGTAAATCCGATAAACCACTTATCAAAGTCTCTGTCCGTGGTACCCGTTTTGCCGTAAGTAGGCATATTATCAAGCTTTGCCGAACGTCCCGTACCTACCGAGGAATCAACAACGCCCGAAAGTAAATCTGCCGTTATATACGCCGCCGCCGCACTTATCGCCTGCGACGAATTTGCCGAGTTCTGCAGAATAACCTGTCCCGTGGAGTCGACCACCTGTGTATAAGTGTACGGAGCGATGTATTTTCCGCTGTTTACAAAACAGCTGTAAGCCGCACACATTTCCTTTACGGTGACGCCGTCTGTAAGACCGCCGAGCGACAGCGACGAGTAGTTTTTGTCGCCCTCAACAAGCGTTGATATATGGAACTTGTTCTGCAGATAACCGAACGACGAGGAAAGTCCCACCATATCCAAAACCTTTACGGCAGGAATATTTGACGAGCGTGCAACCGCCTCCATAACGGTCATATCGCCGAGGAAGTCGTTGTATGAGTTTTTCGGCGACCAGTTGTCGTTCCCTATTGTTATCTTTTCGTCCTTTACTATTGTAGCCTCGGTTATTTTACCCATATCGACAGCCGGACCGTAAACCGAAATCGGCTTTATTGATGATCCCGGCTGACGCCTTGTCTGCGTTGCTCTGTTCCAGCCTCGTATGTCGGTTTTTTCGCCTATGCCGCCGACAAGTCCCTTTATGCCGCCGGTGTACGGATCGATTATAACCATTGCGGACTGACCGCCTTTTCCCGTTGACGGGAAGTTTCCGGTGTTTTCAAACACCTTTTCCATTGTTTCCTGTATGTTTTTATCTACAGTGGAGTAAATTTTAAATCCGCCGTTGTATACCTGCTGTGTTGCGAAATCTTCGGAATAACCCTTTTGCGTCTGCAAATCACGTATAACGTCCGCAACCACTTGGTCAGCAAAATATGACGATACGCCCTGCTGATTGCGTTTTGCCGAATGGCTTACCGAAAGCTTTGTATTCACAGCCTGCGAATACTGATCGTCGCTTATCTTTCCCAGATCAAGCATCTTCTTCAGCACGACATTGCGCTTTTCCGTGTTCTTTTCCGGCTGAGCTATTGGGTCAAATTCGGACGGATACTGAGTGATGCCCACTATTGACGCCGCCTCGGCAAGCGAAAGCTGCGACGCATTTTTATTGAAGTAGGTCTGCGACGCCGCTTCAACGCCGTAGCAGTTGTTGGCGAAGTAAACAATGTTAAGATACATTGTGAGAATTTCGTCCTTTGAAAGCTGGCGTTCCATAGCGACCGCACGCATCATTTCCTTGATTTTACGTGTTGCGGTCTTGCTTTTCTCGTTTGTGATATTTTTTATAACCTGCTGGGTAATGGTCGAGCCGCCGTAGTCCGACGAGCCGAAACCGACCTTTGACAGAATGTATTTTCCCGTTGCACCCAGAGTACGCTTTAAGTCAACGCCGTGATGTTTGTAAAAACGCTCGTCCTCGATCGACACCATTGCGTCCTTGAGGTATGGCGAAATATGCGCCGAGTCTATCCATATACGGTTATGCGACGACTGTATCTGCTCATATTCCTTTGTGTTTCCGTTTGCATCTTCATAATATATAAATGATGAATAATTCAGCGTAAGAGTCTGAATATTCATATCTTTTATTTCTCTCGAAACTGCCGCATACATTCCTATGCCTATGCCTGTGCATATGATAAGGCAAATGAGCAGAGCCGATAAAATTATCGTGCGTATTTTCTTGCGCAGCGCTCTGTTTTTCGGACGCTTTTTTCGTTTATTCTGCGGACGGGGCTGATTTTCCAAAGCGGCTCTGTGCGCACGGCGTCTTGAAAGTTCCTCGCCGCCGGCACTTGTTCCTTCCGATGACGACGCTCTTGATGTGAGCTTGTCATATTCGTCCCAGTTAAAATCGCTGCCGCCGCTTTGGCTCTTTCTGTTCCTTCTGCTGTAATCCGACAATCCGTATCCCTCCTTAATGTGTTTTGAGTATACTTACTGTTATTATACATTATTTATTCACATTTTGCAACATTTATTTTTTACACGGGTTTTCAACGAAAAAAACGGATACCGTTTTTTACGGTATCCGTTTCGGATTAAGAATTAATCATTCTGTTCACCGCGCTTAAGAGTGCATATATCGAAGCGGTATTGATGTTTGCATCAACGCCTGCCCCCCATGCGGTTTTGCCTTCGGGAGTTTTAATCGCAATATATGCGGCAGCCTTCGAGTCGGATTTTCTCTCAAGCGCATGTTCGGTATATTCGCATATTTCAAATTCTTTGCCTGTGTATTTTCTCAGGCACTTGCACGCCGCGTCGAGCGGACCGTTTCCGTCAGCCTTCAGCAGGTGCGTTTCGCCGTTGTCGGTGATTGTCATTTCAAATGCGGTGCTGTCGCCCGATACGGTTGAATGATAGCTTACACTTGAAATCGGAGCTGCGATGTTTACGTATGTATCCTTGAATGCAACGTGTATTTCATGGTTGGCAAGAACGGTCTGCTTTTTGTCGGACAGTTCATTGATAAGCTGTGAAAATTCAACAAGCATACTTTTCGGGAGCGTGTAGCCGTATTTGTTTTCCATTACATAGCTTACGCCGCCTTTGCCCGACTGACTGTTTATCAGTATTGGCTCGTACTTTCTGCCTATGTCGGACGGGTCGATTGTAAGATACGGGTTTGCCCATATCTTTGAACCCTCTTTTTCAAACAGGTCAAAGCTTTTCTTTATTGCGTCCTGATGCGAACCCGAGAAAGCGACATATGCCATTTCGCCCGCATAAGGGTGGCGGGGATTTATCGGCAGCTTGTTGCAGCGCTCGTATATTTCTATAACCTCGTCAATGTTTTCGAGGTTAAGCTTGGGGTCGATGCCCTGCGCAAACATATTAAGCGCAACCGTAATTATATCCGTGTTACCCGTGCGCTCGCCATTCCCGAACAGCGTTCCCTCCACTCTGTCCGCACCTGCGAGTATTCCGAGCTCCGTCGAACCTACTCCCGTACCACGGTCATTATGTGCGTGAAGGCTTATTATAAGATTTTCACGGTTGTTTAAGTTTTTGCACATATATTCTATCTGGTCGGCGTAAACGTTTGCCGTTGCAACCTCGATTGTAGAGGGCAGATTTACTATTACCTTTCGTTCGGGAGTCGGCTTGAATACTTCAAGCACGGCGTTTGTTATCTCCGCCGCATATTCCGGCTCGGTGCAGGTAAAGCTTTCGGGTGAATATTCGTATCTGATGTTTCCGTCAAGGCTTCCTTCGACCAAATCAACCACAAGCTTTGCGCCGTCTACGGCAAGCTGCTTGATTTCCTCTTTGCTCTTTTTAAACACAACCTTTCTCTGCAATGTTGAGGTTGAGTTGTACAGATGCACTATGGCATTCTTTGCACCCTTTAAAGCCTCGATGGTTTTCTTTATAATGTGTTCTCTTGCCTGCGTAAGCACCTGAATGGACACATCATCGGGGATTAAGTTCTCGTCTATAAGACGGCGTACAAATTCAAATTCTGTGTTTGACGCCGCAGGAAATCCTACCTCTATTTCCTTAAAGCCGAGCTTTACGAGAAACTGAAAAAATTCGATTTTTTCATCAATTGTCATAGGCGAGTAAAGCGCCTGGTTTCCGTCACGCAAATCCACACTGCACCATACGGGAGCCTTTGTAATCTCCTTGTCCGGCCATTCTCTGTTTTTCAGAGGAACGGGGTGATACATTTTAACATACTTTTGGTAATTCATAGCTTGCCTCCTTAAATTTTTGAAACAAAAAAGCCGAGTCACAATGTGACCCGGCTTTCAGTTATCCTAAGTAAAATATACGAGGGAATAACAACAAAACTGAAGACACATTGTCAATTCAGCTTGTCAATAGTAGGAGAGTATTCAGTTTTGAAAATGCTGATATATACATTCCTATACACCCTTTCGTACAATCTACGGTTATTTTACTATAAAAAATAACGAATGTCAATACTTTTTTCAAAAAAAGCGGTGCGGCACTTTACTTTTTTAATAAAAGACGGTATAATATTATGATGTAAAGATTTGTAAACGTATTTCGGCTCAATGGAGGATTGTTATGACTAAACTTGAAGAATTTAAGCAGAATATAAAAGGAAAGAACGTAACGGTGATAGGAATAGGAATTTCCAATCTGCCGCTTATAAAATATCTTGTTTCGCTCGGCGCAAACGTGACCGCACGTGACAAAAACAGCCGTGAATGGCTGGGCGAAAAGTATACCGAGTGCGAAAGATTGGGCGTTAAATGTATATTGGGCGAGGATTATCTCGATAATATAACAGACGATATTATTTTTAAAACGCCGGGTCTGCGCTTTGACGTTCCCGAACTTGTAAAGGCAAGAGAAAACGGAGCAATTGTAACCTCGGAAATGGAAACGTTTTTTGAGGTTTGCCCGTCGCATATAATTGCTGTTACGGGAAGCGACGGCAAAACCACCACCACAACGCTTATTCATAAGATAATGACAAAAGCCGGATACAAGACGTGGCTCGGCGGAAACATAGGAAATCCTCTGCTTGCCGATACCGATAAAATGTCAGAAAATGACTGGGTTATACTTGAGCTTTCGTCATTTCAGCTGCATACGATGAACAAATCGCCCGAAATAGGTGTTATAACGAATTTAAGCCCCAATCATCTCGACTGGCACAAGGATTATGCGGAATATATAGAAGCAAAAACAAATATCTTTACGCATATGTCGCGTGAGAATACAATCGTTTTAAATGCCGATAATGCCGACTGCGCCGCTCTGCTGCCGCTTGCGCATGAGAAAGTGGTTATGTTTGCAAGAAAGAAAAAGGCAACCGTATGGCTTGACGGCGATATTATACGTTACGGCAGCGAGGAAATTTTGAATATAAACGATATAAAAATCCCCGGTATGCACAATGTGGAAAATTATATGGCGGCAATTGCGGCGGTGCATGGCTTGGTGGACGCCGAAACAATACAAGAGGTCGCAAAGGAATTCGGCGGCGTGGAACACAGGATAGAGCTTGTGCGCACGCTTGACGGAGTAAGATATTACAACAGTTCGATAGATTCAAGTCCGAACAGAACAATCAATACGCTTAACGTGTTCCCAGAAAAAGTTATAATGATTTCGGGCGGAAAGGATAAGGGTATTCCGTATGATGCGGTAGGCCCTGCAATTGCGGATCACGTAAAAACGCTTATCCTTATCGGAGCAACCTCGGAGGTTATTTACGGCGCTCTCAAAAAGACGGGCAGAGAAAACGAAGTCGAAACGATTTTTGTAAAATCGTATGAGGAGGCTGTCAATACCGCAAAAGACAAGGCAAAAAGCGGAGATGTAGTTCTTCTTTCGCCGGCAAGCACGTCGTTTGATATGTTCAGAAATTTTGAGGAACGGGGAAACTTATTTAAAAAACTTGTAAACGAATTAGAGGGATAAACCGAACAAAATCCCGCATTGAAAGGAATGGTTATATAAATGAGAAAGCTTATAAAAAAACTTAGCGATATGCGGGGCGTGTCGGGCTTTGAATACCGCCTTAACAAAGAAGTGGCAAACGAGCTTTTGCCGTACTGCGACGAGGTGCGTATCGATCCTTTGGGAAGCGTTATAGCGGTGAAATACTGCAATAAAGAGGACGCACCGTCGGTTATGATTGAGGCGCACTGCGACGAAATAGGACTTATTGCCACCTCCGTAACGGACGAAGGCTTTATAACGTTTTCAAGCGTGGGCGGAATAGACCCAAGAATACTTCCGTCGCTTGAAGTAACCGTTCACGGCAAAAGGGACGTAAAGGGTATAATAGGCATAAAACCCGATTATCTCAACGAGCCGGGAAAAAGCATAAAGATGCGCGATATGGCGGTTGACACAGGCGTGGAGAATATAAAGGATATTGTAAGCGTCGGCGACAGCATAACGATTGCGCAGTCGGTGGGAAAACTCGGAAAAAAGCAGTGGAGCGGAAAAACGCTTGATGACCGTGCCTCTCTTGCGGCTGTTATACGTGCAATGAAAAAGCTTTGCAATAAGGAGCTTAACGCAGACGTTTATGCGGTTGCGGCGGTACAGGAGGAGGTTGGACTCCGTGGCGGAAAAACAACGTGTTACGGCATAAATCCGACAGTGGCAATTGCCATAGACGTTACTCACGGAATAACGCCCGATAATTCAAAGCGTGCATTTGAACTCGGAAAAGGCGCTACAATCTCGGTAGGACCCAACATACACCCCAAGCTTTCAAAGCGTTTGTTCGATACGGCGGAAAAGTACGGTATAAAAGCGGTTGCGGAGGTTGACGGCGGCTGTACGGGAACGGACGCATGGGAAATGCAGACGGCAGGGAACGGCGTTCCGACAGCGCTTTTGTCACTGCCTTTAAAATATATGCACACGGCGGTTGAAACGATTAATATTAATGACGCAAAGGCGGTTTCCGATTTGCTTATACATTTTATTGAGGATATGGAGGAGGACGTATCGTGGCTGAGCTTATAAAGGAATTGAGTATGCTAAACGGCGTAAGCGGAAACGAGGACGCCGTAAGGGAATACATTCTCGGAGAAATATGCGGCAAGGCGGAGGAAATAACCGTTGATTCGATGGGGAATATCATTGCGCTTAAGCGCGGAAAACGCTCCGATATAAAGGTTATGATAACTTCAAATATCGACGAAATTGGATTTATCGTTTCGGAAATAACCGAAACGGGTTATCTTAAAGTTGAGCCTGTTGGAAAATTTGATGACAGAAACATTATCTCGAAAAAAGTAACCGTCGGCGGTGTAAAAGGCATTATCGGTATGAAGGCAATTCATTTGCAAAAGCGCAGTGAGCGTGAAAGCACCGTATATGTGTCGGATTTGTTTATTGATATAGGAGCAAAATCAAAGGCGAAAGCTTTGGAAAAGGTCAGTTTGGGAACTTATGTCGCATTTGACTCCCCGTTTATCGAAACGGAAAACAGAGTTTGCGGAAAAGCTCTCGACCGAATGGGGAGTGTGTGCCTGATAGAGGCAATGAATACGCCGTGCGAATACGATACGTATTTTGTATTCAGTACACAGCGTGAGGTGAACGCACGAGGCGCAAGAATTGCGGCGCACAGAATACGCCCCGATATTGCGCTTGCGGTGGGAACTGCCGAAACGGCCGATATGTACGGCGTAAAGGAAAAGAACATATGCGCACGCCTGGGCGGCGGAGCAATTATAAATACAGGAGATAAAAATGCGCTTAAAAACGCAAAACTCACGGAATTTATCAGGCAGACGGCAGAAAAGTACGGCATAAAAAATCAGACGTACCGCAATATCGAGGGAACGTCGGTAAGCGGCGCATTGCAGACATATTCTGCGGTTGCGGTGGGCGAAGTTGATATACCGTGCAGATATTCGCACACACCGGCGTGTATGATGGATAAAAACGATATTTATGCGGTTACGGAAATGGTAAAAAGTTTTATACATGAAATCGGAGGGGCGGCAAATGGAATTATTGAATAAACTTACACAGGCGGACGGTGCATCGGGAAACGAGGGCGCAGTACGTGAGATTATAAAAAGAGAAGCGGCTGATTTGTGCGATGAGATATACACAGACTCAATGGGAAACTTGATTGCGCACAAAAAAGGAAACGGGAAAAAGATAATGTTTGCCGCACATACGGACGAAATAGGTATAATTGTCACGCATACGGACGAAAACGGGTTTATACGTTTCAGAAATCTGGGCGGACTGTATGTAAAACAGCTTGTCGGCAGACGTGTGCGCTTTGCGGACGGAACGATAGGCGTTATCGGCTGTGAGGAGGAGGCGTATAATAAAAAGCCGTCATACGACAGCCTGTATATTGATATAGGAAACGGCTCAAAAAAGATACAGACGGGAGATACGGCGGTGTTTACCGGCGAATGGTACTGCGACGGCGAAACGGTGATTTCAAAAGCACTTGACAACCGCACAGGCTGTTATATGCTCATAAAGGCAATGCTTGAGGTAAAAGAAAGCAAAAACGATTTATACTTTGTGTTCACCTCACAGGAGGAGGTCGGACTTCGCGGAGCAAGAACGGCGGCGTTTTCGATAGAGCCGGATTATGCCGTTGCGGTGGACGTTACCGACACAGGCGACACGCCCGATGCGCCTGTTATGGAGGTAAGTCTCGGCAAGGGTGCGGCGGTGAAAATTATGGATAAAACCATACTTTGCGATGCCGATGTGCGCACACATATGATAGAAACGGCAAAAAAGCACGGTATACCATATCAGCTTGAAATAATGAACGTGGGCGGAACTGACGCCGGAGCAATACATCTTACACGTGCAGGCGTTAAAACGGGCGGAATATCGCTCCCCGTGCGGTATGTGCATACTCCCTCCGAGATGGCGAAAGTATGCGACATAAACGCTTGCATAAAGCTTATTGCGGCAATAGCGTCGGAGGAATGGAAGTAAAAATTTTTCTAAAACGCAAAAATCCCCGTTATGGAATACATAACGGGGATTTTTAGTTAAACGATTTTCAGATTTTGCGCAATTGTTTTTGCCTCGGTGAGCCGAGCTTTTGAAGAATATGGCTGATATGGCTTTTAACCGTTGCAAGGCTTATATCCGGTATATCGCAGATTACCGCAGCGCTTTTGTCGGCACCTGCATTTCCGCATCGCTCAGCCGTTCCGCATACCGATAGGAAACGGGGAGCAGAAAATTCGGATAGCATACGGCCTGACCCCTTGTTTCCTTTATAAGCTTTTCGGTGAATTTTTTGTGCTTTGTGGGTACACATTCCTCAAGTATCGGCAAGACAGATATTCCGTATCCGCTTATCGGGCGGATAAAGCCGTATGCGTTGTCACTATACCAAAGTATGATTTGTTGATTTTACACAAGATAAAAAAGATAAGCTGTATGCTTTTTTTCGAATTATCGTCCTCAAAGCATAGGTTTTTTGCAATTTTTTCTTTACAAAGAGGATATTTTGTAATATAATAAATAATTGATATTAAAAACAGGAGATGTATGTATTATGATAAAAGCGGCGGTACTGGGCGCAACGGGCTATGCCGGCATAGAGCTTGTAAGGATTTTAACAAATCACCCCGATGCCGAAGTTGCGGTTCTCGGTTCAAAGAGCTTTGCGGGTCAGCCGATAAGCGAGGTTTATCCGAACTTAAGGGGAATACTTGATAAAGAATGTGAAGAAACCGATATTGACAAGGTGGCGGAGTGCGATGTGGCGTTTACGGCACTTCCTCACGGCGCATCGAAAGAGGTCATACCGGCTATAATCGGGCGCGGCGTAAAGGTTATCGATTTAAGCGGCGATTTCCGCTATGATGACGTTGCGGTATACGAAAAATGGTACGGACAGAAACATTCTTCGCCGGAACTTTTAAAGGAGTCGGTATATGGACTTCCCGAGCTTTACAGAGATAAAATCAAAGGCGCAAGAATAATAGGAAACCCCGGCTGTTACACAACGTGTTCGATACTGGGCGCATATCCGCTGTTAAAGAGCGGCGTCGGCAGTGCGGAGAATATAATTATAGACGCAAAATCGGGCGTTACGGGCGCAGGTAGAGGCTTGTCGCAGCAGGTGCATTTCTGCGAATGTGCGGAAAACATGAAAGCGTATAAGGTGGCTTGCCACAGGCATACATCGGAGATTGAACAGGAGCTGTCCCATGCCGCAGGCAGAGAGGTGCTTGTGTCATTTACACCGCACCTTATCCCGGTAAAGAGAGGAATTTTATCGACGATATACATAAATCTGAATAAAAGCTGTACCACCGAGGAGCTTACGGAGCTTTACAGAGATTTCTATAAAGACGAGCCGTTTATCCGCATAAAAGAAGCCGGCACACTCCCTGAAACAAAGCACGTTGCAGGCTCGAACTACGTTGATATAGGCGTGGTTGCGGACGAAAGGCTGAAAAGAGCGGTTATCGTATCGGCGCTTGATAATATCGGCAAAGGCGCCGCAGGACAAGCCGTGCAGAATATGAATATTCTGTTCGGATTAAAGGAGTCAACGGCAATAGGCGGAGCGGGATTTTATCTGTAAAGGAATGATTTTGTATGGAAAGACTGATTAAAAAGGCGGAAATTTTAATTGAAGCGCTGCCGTATATGCAGAAATTCGGCGGTAAGACGGTCGTTGTCAAATACGGCGGAAACGCAATGATAAACGACGAATTAAAACATTCCGTAATAGAGGATATAACACTTTTGAAATTCATAGGCTTAAATCCTATCGTAGTACACGGCGGAGGACCGGATATTTCAAAAGCGCTTGACGAAAAGGGCGTAAAGAGCAAATTTATAAACGGTTTGCGTGTTACGGACGATATAACGATGCAGACGGCACAGCAGGTGCTTGTCGGCAAAACAAACAAGGAGATTGTGGCTCTTTTGAATGCCGCAGGCGGCGGAGCTGTCGGAATAAGCGGTATTGACGGAAACTTTATCGAGTGTAAAAAACAGTACACCGAGGTTGACGGCGAAAAAGTGGATATAGGTTATGTCGGTGATATTGTAAAGGTAAAGGAAAGTTTGTTAAAGCTTTTGAGCAATGATGAGTGGATACCCGTAATTGCACCGATAGGCACGGACGAGGAGGGTCACAGCTACAACATAAACGCCGACACGGCGGCGGCTGCAATAGCGGCGGCAATGCAGGCGGAAAAGCTTATTCTTCTCACCGACGTTGAGGGAATAAAGGACGCCGAGGGAAACGTGGTTTACGAGGCGTCAAAAGAAGATATAAGAAAAATGCTTGACGAGGGCGTTATAAAAGGCGGTATGATACCTAAGGTACTCGGCTGTGTGGACGCACTCGACAACGGCGTTGCCGGCGTGCATATTATTGACGGACGCATACCGCATTGTCTGCTCCTTGAAATATTCACAAAAACAGGTATCGGTACGCTTATAAAAGGCGATAAATATTAAATTCTGAAAGGAAAGGTTATATAAATATGAGAATGTCAAAACTACTTATGCCGACGCTCAGGGAAGTGCCGTCGGAGGCAGAGATAACAAGCCATAAGCTTATGCTTCGTGCAGGTCTTATCAGAAAGCTTGCGGCGGGGGTGTATTCGTATCTGCCGCTGGGACTTCGCAGTGAGAAAAAGGTTGAGCAGATTGTCCGTGAGGAAATGGACAAAGCGGGAGCGCAGGAGCTTTTAATGGCGGCGCTTTTGCCTGCCGAGGCGTATATGGCGTCGGGCAGATGGGAGGTTTTCGGACCGAATATGTTCAAATTAAAGGACAGAAACGACAGAGATTTCTGTCTCGGACCTACTCATGAGGAATTGTTTACGCAAACTGTTATAGATAATGTAAAATCATACAAGGAATATCCGATGACCTTATATCAGATTCAGACCAAGTACCGTGACGAAAGCCGCCCGAGATTTGGTCTTATGCGCGGACGTGAATTTGTTATGAAGGACGCCTACAGCTTTGACCTCACGGAGGAAGGCTTGAACGAGTCATACAAAAAGATGTATGACGCATACTGCCGTATCTTTAGCAGAATGGGACTGGACTTCACCGTTGTTGACGCCGACAGCGGCGCAATGGGCGGCAGCGGAAGCCAGGAATTTATGGTAAAATCGCCTGTCGGCGAGGACGGCATTGCATACTGCGACGCTTGCGGCTATGCGGCAAACTACGAAAAGTGCGGCTGTGTTCCCGAAGAAAAAGAGCAGATTGACGGCGATTTCGATATGGAAAAGGTACACACTCCTAAAGCTCACACGATAGACGAGCTTGTGGAGTCGCTCGGAATGGCGGCGCATAATTTCGCAAAAACGATTATTTATAAAGCCGATGACAAATACATTGCCGCAATGGTAAGGGGCGACAGGGAAGTAAACGAAGTAAAGCTTAAAAATCTTGTCGGCTGTGTCGATGATCTTGAGCTTGCACAGCCTCATATTGTACGTGAGATAACAAAAGCGGAGGTCGGCTTTGCAGGTCCTGTCGGACTCGGTATTCCCGTGTATGCGGACAAAGAAGTCGAAATGATGAAAAACTTTGTTGTCGGCGCAAATGAAACCGATATGCATTACCAAAACGTAAATATCCATAAGGATTTTGAGCCTGATATGATTGCCGACATACGAGTTGTCGAAGCAGGCGACAAATGCCCGAAGTGCGGCGGAGAGATAAAGACGGCGCAGGGAATAGAGGTAGGACATATCTTTAAGCTCGGCACAAAGTATTCCGAGGCTCTGGGACTTAAAGCACTTGACGAAAACGGCAAGAGCAATCCTGTAATAATGGGTTGTTACGGTATCGGCGTAACACGCTGCCTTGCAGCGGCGGTTGAGCAGTGCAATGACGAAAACGGTATAATCTGGCCCGTGGCAATAGCACCGTATCAGGCAATAGTTATTCCTGCAAACCATAAGAGCGAGGAGCAGGTCGAAATGGCGGAAAAGCTCTACCGTGAGCTTACGGAAGCCGGAATAGAAACTCTCATTGACGACCGTCCGGAGCGTGCCGGCGTTAAATTCAAGGACGCAGACCTTATCGGTATACCCGTAAGAGTGGTAGTCGGTAAAAAGTGCGGCGAGAACATTGTCGAGTACAAGGAAAGACGGATGGACAGCGCAATTGACAAATCATACGAGGACGCAAAAGCGGCAGTAATTGAATTTATAAATTCACAGCTTAATAAATAACTATCAAAGCAGACAAACCTCAAGCGGTTTGTCTGTTTTGGCATTGGGAGCTTGTGTTTTTCGGTATAGCAGACAGGCAGTTGAAAACGCATTTTAAGGACTGCAAAGGAGCAAAAAACCACCTTGTACGCCGAAAGTCTTGAAGATATGGTTTATGCTGAAAACGGCACTGCCGAATTTATCTGGAACATATAAAAAAGTAAGGTTTGTTAAGAACTCCGAAAAACCTAACATACCTTACCATACATCAACCCTTACAGCTGATGAGTATATTATACCATACATATTGCGGATTTGCAAGAGATTAAAAGAAACTTAATTTATACAAAAATAATTCCTTTTTGTTGTTGACTTATACGGCAAAGGTGTTATAATAAAATAATTTCTGAAAAAGGATATTTAAAACATTATGGACGATTATTTGTATATCACATTAAGGCAAAAAACGCAATTAAAGAACCGTGCCACCGAACGGTTTCATTATATTATTTGTCATATGATGACCTCAGCGGACGGCGCATAACCGAAAACGGACTTCAGTACGGCTTACTGCAGTCCGTTTTATCAGTATAGTTATTTACTGAGCGGTGTCTTTTTTGTTAAACAAAAGCGTTATGCACCACAGTCCGGCAAGTCCCACAATCGTAAAGATTATGCGTGACAGCACCGACGCCTGTCCGCCGAAAAGAACGCCGACCAGATCAAATTTAAAAAGTCCTATCAAAAGCCAGTTTATTGCTCCGATAATGACAAGTATAAGAGAAACTTTATTCAAAGCACATCTTCCTTTCCGATATATTTACGGCTTGTACATTTATATTTTTACCGCATATATAATATTTAAACATGGTAATATAAGTTATTTTTTTGATATATAATTTTATAGAAGAAAAACAGATGTGTTTTCGGAGGGGAAAATGGGGAGAATAAAGAAAATGTATTTGGCTGCCGTTTGTGCCGTGATTTTTGTGACGGTTGTTTTTGTTATGTTTGCGTCGGGGGCGGATGATGCGAAAAATATAAAATTTCTCAACGAATGCGGCTGGAGCGTGGAGAGCGGGCGCATAGAAAGCTCAGAAATAATCATTCCCGACCCGTTTGATAAGGTGTACGAGAATTATAACAGGCTTCAGCTGCAATCCGGTTTTGATCTGCGCCCGTACAAGGGAATGAAAGGAATGAGATATACCTACAGGGTGGTGAATTATCCGCTTGAAGTGAATGAAGAAGTACGAGCAAACGTTATCGTAATAGACGGCGAACCCGTCGGCGGAGATATATGCACGGTAAGCATAAACGGCTTTATGCACGGACTCAGAAAATAATATTGACAAACATTGCCGAACCGTATATAATGAAATTACAGAACATAAGTTTTGTGGAAATTTTTATTCATTAAAAAGGGGGATTTATTAATGAACAGAGTGGAAATGAAAATGCTTGCAAAGCAGCAAATCAGCGGAAACATCGGTATATTGTTCGTATGCGCATTGATCGTTGGGGTTATAGTTTCGGCTGCGAGCGGAATAACTTTCGGTATCGGCGGAATATTTGTTGCCGCACCTATGCAAATATCATTGTGCATGATATACCTCGGTTTGGCAAAAGGAACAAAACCGAAAGCCGGGGACGTTTTCAACGGATTTGAAGTTTTCGGCAAATCGGTATGGCTGACGATTATCACTGTATTCTTCGTATGGCTGTGGTCACTGCTTTTTATAATCCCGGGTATAATAAAATCATATTCGTACGCAATGGCACCGTACATACTTGCAGAAAACAATGATATGACGGCACGTGAGGCACTTAATGAGAGCAAGAGAATAATGGACGGACATAAGTGGGAGTTTTTTGTACTTCAGCTGTCGTTCATACTTTGGATATTGCTCGGCTCGGTAACTTTCGGTCTTGCATACATTTATGTTACACCGTATATGAATATGACAGCGGTGAACTTCTATAACAGCATCAAAGCGCCTGCGGAACCCGTGCAGGAAGCAACGATTGCGTAATTTTGTAAATAAAAATATCTCTGAAAGCAAGCTTTCAGAGATATTTTTTATTTTTTCAGGCTCTGCCACAGAGTCGGCAGAGCAGGCTCAAAATTCACGCCGTACCAGTGTGTTTTTGCGCAGTCGAGAGTCGCTTTTATGGAGTTTAACACAAAATCCACCGCAATGCGGCAAGCCTCGTCAAGCGGCTTGCCGAGGACAAGCGCCCCTGCGGCGGCGCTTGAAAACAAATCGCCCGTTCCGTGAAAACGTCCGTTTATGTTCTCTCCCATACAACAGCCGAAAACGTCCGTTTCACTGTCGTAAAACGCCGCGCCCTGTTCGCTGTCATTAAAGCTTACGCCCGTGAGAATGACTTTTTTCGCACCTGTCTTTGCAAGCTCACGAACAACGTCTTTTGCACGCTTTTCGCTGTATTTTCCGCCGTCATAGTCAAATCCGAGCAGGAGTGCCGCCTCGGTCATATTGGGTGCTATAACGTCTGCCGTTTCGCACAGGGATTTCATTTCTTTGGCAAATTCGGGCGTAAACCCGGCATACATTTTTCCGTTGTCTCCCATAACGGGGTCGACAAACACCGACGCAGTGCCGAAATCTTTAAATAAATTTTTCATTATCTGTATCTGCCGTATCGAGCCGAGGTATCCCGTATATATCGAGTCAAATGTTATATTGTATTTTTTCCAATGCTCCGTTATCGGCACTATATCCTCGGTCAGATCACGGTATGTATAATCCTTAAATCCGCCCGTGTGCGTGGAAAGCACCGCAGTGGGGATTACGCAAGCCTCGATACCCATTGCCGAAAGCACCGGGAGAGCCGCCGTAAGCGAGCATTTGCCTACGCACGATATATCCTGTACAGTCAAAATTTTCTTTAATTCCATTTGTATCACCTTCTTATATTATAAACAGCAGAACGGAAAAAAACAATATCCAAAAAGTAAAATTTATGTTGCAAATTATGGAAGTGTAGTGTATAATCTGTATGAAGGGCTGATTTTAAGAAAGAAAGGAATGATATTATGAAAAAAATAGTATCGACTGTTATTGCGGCAGTTATGGCGCTGTCTGTTATGCCGGCTTATGCGCAGGACGGAAAAACAGCAGAGTTTCTTAAAACAGTGAAGGATAGAATAGAAATTCCGGAGGCGCTTGAAAAATTTGAAAGCAGAGTAAGTGAGGACGAGGACGGTGTGCTGTACCGTTTTGAATGGTCGTCCGATAATGAGTATGTGACTGTTAATTGCAATGATGAGAAGGTAATAACCTACTATAATCATTACAAAGAAGAAAAATGGGAGGGAAACGATGAACCTGCGTTCCCGAAAACCGACAGCGAAAGTCTGCGGAAAATCGCAGAGGCTTTTGCGGTTAAGGCAAATCCGAGTGCAGAATTTAAAGTAACGGGCGAAAACAATGATTTGTACGGAAAGCGTGCGTTCTTCAATATCCAGAGTACCGAGGACGGAACAGATATAGCCGGGGAAAACGGTTATATTGAAGTGAATACGGAGGATATGTCGGTGACAAGTATGCGTTTCCCGTATTCAAAAATCACCGCATTTGACGGCAAAGATGCCGGACACAAAACAGAGGACGAAGCAAAATCGGCATTTACCGAAAAGCTCGGCTTTAAAATGGTATATCAGGGCTATTACAAGGACGGAAAGCAGTGTTTCTTCCCGGCATACATAAACGACAACGGCAGCAAATACATAAGCGCCGTTACGGGCGAGGTGTTCGAGTACGAGCCGCAGCCTGTATACAGAGGCTTGAAAAACGAGTCTATGGCGTCAGCAAAGGACGCAGGCGGCGGCAGCAACTTTACTCCCGCAGAGCAGGCGGAGCTTGATAAGATTGCCGGCTTGCTTTCAAAATCGCAGATTGAAAACAAAATCCGCTCAAACGGTGTTGTGACCGTTCCGAAATCATATAAAATGACGGGTATATCGCTTGAAAGACTGTTTGAGGACGAAAATGTATACCGCTACAGCCTTACATTCTCGGACGACGAAAATTATATAAGTGCGCAGGCAGACGCCAAAACGGGCGAGATATACAATATAAGCACTTACGGCGACTGGGAGGAGCTTAAAGACGCCGATCAAAAGACAACGGAAAAGACCGTTGCGGCATTAACTCCGTCAATAAGCGGCAAGTATACGTTTGACGGCAAGCAGATGTCCAGATACGAAAACGGCATTACGGTTTACGGCGATTGCGCACGTGTTTATACCGATAAGAACGGTAAGGTTAAAAGCTATTATATAAACTACACGTTAAACGGAGAATTTCCGTCGATTGACAACGCTTTAAGCGCGGAAGAAGCGGCGAAAAAGTTCTTTGAATATGCAGGCTACAGCAAGAAATATCTTGTAAACAGTGATAACAAAGCATATCTTGTATATGATTTTGACAAATCGGTTACTCTTAATGCGCTTACAGGCAAAGAGGTCGGATATGACGGCGAAGAGGTTACGAATAACGAGTACAAGTACAGCGATATAGATAACCATTATGCAAAGGAGTATATAGAAAAGCTTGCACAATACGGAATAGGTTTTTCGGGCGGTGAATTTAAGCCGAACGCATATATAACCGAAAAAGAATTCAGTGAGCTTATGGGATTTTTGCATATATATAACGGCGGCGGCGAAGATGTTTTGCTGACACGTGAAAATGCGGCAATAGACCTTGTAAAGGCAATCGGACTTGACGGTGCGGCAAAATACAATGATATATTTGTACAGTCGTTCAACGACGTTGTGCAGAACAAAGGATATATTGCAATCCTTAAAGCAATGGGCATATTCGGCGGAGATGAAAACGGAAACTTCAATCCCCAAAATAATCTTACCAGAGGCGAGGCTGCGGTAATGATTTACAAATATCTCAGCAGATAAGCAATGATTACAAAAGGCAATCCGAAAGGGTTGCCTTTTCTTGTGCATATAGCCGAAATGCGAAAAAAACGAAAAAACTTCTTGACTTTAGTGTAGTAAAGTGTTAAAATGATAAAGAAATCAAAAGAAACACCGCAATGTGCGGTACAGGGAGGATAAGGATTATGAAAAAAATTATTTCGGTAATACTGGCGGCAGCCGCACTTGTAACAATGACGGCTTGCGGAGCAAAGAAAACGGAAACTGCGTCCGATATGGATTACATAAAGGACAAGGGGAATATGGTTATCGGCTACACACTGTTTGCACCGATGAACTATATGGAAAACGGTGAGCTTATAGGCTTTGAAACAGACCTTGCAAAGGCTGTATGCGAAAAGCTTGGCGTTGAGGCAAAGTTCCAGGAAATCAACTGGGATTCAAAGGAGATGGAGCTTAATTCAAAGACTATCGACTGTATCTGGAACGGTATGACGATTACGGACGAAAGAAAAGAAAATATGTCAATATCGGAGCCGTATATGGGAAACAGACAGGTTATCGTTGTTAAGAAAGACAAGGCAGAGGCTCTCGGAAACAGCCTTGACGGAGCAAAGGTAGTTGCGGAAGCAGGCTCGGCAGGCGAAGAAACCGCAAAGAGCGACAGCTTGTTTGAAAAGGCTGAATTTACTGCAGTTGATTCACAGGCAAAGGGTCTTATGGAGGTTAAAGCCGGAGTAAGCGACGCCGTTGTGCTTGACTATATAATGGCGCTCGGTTCGGTAGGCGAGGGAACCGATTACAGCGATTTAACAATAATCGACAAGAACTTTGAAGAAGAAGAATACGGCATAGCATTCAGAAAAGGCTCTGACGTAACCGCAAAGGTAAATGAAGCCGTTAAGGAGCTTGCGGCTGACGGTACGTTAAAGCAGATTGCAGACCGTTATAAGCTCACTGATTTATTGCTTATAAAATAATTGCCGTAAGGTTGCCGCTGCCGGTTAATTCCGGCGGCGGCTTTTTGGGGCTTGAAAGGATAAAACAATTATGGAACAGATTATTGCGTTGTTTGCGGGTTTTGAACAAAACCTGATTATATTTGCCGTTACGCTGATTGCGGCAATCCCCTTGGGACTTATCATATCCCTTGGAACGATGTCAAAATTCAGACCGATACGGTGGCTACTTAAGACCTTTGTGTGGATAATACGAGGTACGCCGCTTATGTTACAGCTTTTTGTAGTGCTTTTTGCACCGGGACTTATAGGCGCACATTTCGGATTTAACGTAACGCCGCTTTCGAGAATGGGTTCAACTTTAACAGCGTTTATCATAAACTATGCGGCATATTTTTCGGAAATATACCGAGGCGGTATAGAAAGTATCCCCAAGGGTCAGTATGAGGCGGGCCAGGTACTCGGAATGACGCGCACCCAGGTATTTTTTAAGGTAATACTTATGCAGGTCGTAAAAAGAATTATAGCGCCTATGGGCAATGAAATAATAACGCTTGTAAAGGATACGTCGCTTGCGAGAGTTATCGGCGTTGTGGAAATTATAATGTATGCCGAGCGTTTTTCAAAGCAGGGTCTTATATGGCCGCTGTTCTCAACGGGACTTTTCTTCCTTGCAATGTGCGGAATACTTACACTGCTCCTGAACTACACGGAAAAGAAATTTAATTATTATAAGGCCTGAGGTGAAAACGATTATGCCAATTCTTGAAGTAAAAAACATAAAAAAAAGCTTCGGCAAAACCGAGGTGTTAAAGGGCGTCAGCTTTTCAATGGAGCAGGGTGACGTTATAGCGATAATAGGCTCGTCGGGCAGCGGAAAAACAACGCTTCTGCGCTGTATCAATTTTCTTGAAACCGCTACAAACGGTCAGATATACGTTGACGGCGAGTGCATATTTGACGCCGATAAAAACGAAAAGCTTACCCAAAAGGAACTGCGCCGCCGTCAGCTGAATTTCGGAATGGTGTTTCAGCAGTTCAATCTGTTTCCGCAGTACAGCGCAATTGATAATGTAACTCTTGCGCCGCTCCTTATGGCGAAATCACGTCCCGACTATGCGGCAAACAAGAAAAAGATACATTCGGAGATTGTGTCCGAGGCAAAATCTCTGCTTGAAAGAGTGGGACTGGGCGAAAAACTGGATAATTACCCGTGCGAATTGTCCGGCGGACAGCAGCAGCGTGTGTCGATAGCACGTGCGCTTGCGCTTAATCCGAAAGTGCTGTTCTTTGATGAGCCGACATCGGCGCTCGACCCGGAGCTTACGGGCGAAATTTTAAAGGTAATAAAGGACCTTGCGGCAAAGCACGTAACAATGGTGATTATAACGCATGAGATAGAGTTTGCCAAAAACGTTGCGGATCGTGTAATTTTTATGGACGGCGGAGTTGTGCTTGAGGAGGGAACACCGCAGGAGGTTATAGATAATCCGCAAAATCGCCGTACAAAAGAGTTTTTAAGTAAAATGTTGTAATCTAATGCAAAAAAATCTTATAAACTTGTAACAATATTTATCATAATGTAAATTAATGGTTATAATTCTGCACCCGTATAGGTGCAGAATTTTTTTATGGAAGGCATATAATGTTATACATAATGTGTATAATTGCTTATCATTTTTTATATAACCTGCTTTTTCGACAAGTTATGTACCAAAATGATGACATTATAATAAAAAAGTGGAAAAAAATTAAGTTTTTTTTGCAAAACCTCTTGATTTTATTTCCATAATATGGTATTATTTGTATATTGGAGGGGAGAAAACTTCTCTGAATATAAATAAATGGCAATATGTTGAAAGGGGAAATTCAATTGAACAACAAAAAAACAGTATTGATTGCAGACGATAACGGCAATTTAACACATGAGTTGGCTGCATATATAAATATGCAGCCTGACATGACAGCGCCTGCAGTTGCGGAAAACGGAGAGGAAGCATGGGGCTTAATCAAAGAGCTTAAACCCGATGTGCTTATCCTGGATATGGTTATGCCCAAACTGGACGGTATGAGCGTTTTGAAACGTATGAAAAACATATCACCCAAGCCGGTAATAATAGCATATTCGGTAAGCGCTCTGCAGAAAACCATCGAAACCGCTTCAAATCTCGGCGCTGATTACTATCTGTTAAAGCCGCAAAGCTGTGAAACTGTAGCCGATACTATCCGTGAGCTGACAAAACCCGAAACGGCGGCGTCAGCGTCTTCATCGCAGAAGAAAGAGGTAGACCTTGAGGCGCTTGTAACCGAGTTTATTCATGAGCTGGGCGTACCGGCGCATATTAAGGGTTATCAGTACATCAGAACGGCTATAATGATGGTGGTTGAGAATATGGATATGTTAAATTACATAACCAAACAGCTCTATCCGGACATCGCTCATGCTTACAACACTACTGCAAGCCGTGTGGAACGTGCCATAAGACATTCGATTGAAGTTGCATGGACAAGGGGCAAGCCCGAAACAATGAATGAAATCTTCGGATATACCATTCATACCGGAAAAGGCAAGCCTACCAACTCCGAGTTTATAGCTATGGTTGCTGACAGAATACGTTTGCAAATTAAAGAGTGTAAAACAAAAGAGTTCTTTTGAAGGATCCCAAAAAACAAAGTAGACAAACCTAAAACGGTTTGTCTACAGCCTGAAGCTGTGCCATCGGCACAGCTATTTTACCGACTGTCGGATCAGACAGGCGGTATTTATCATTTATCCTACGGGTACAGTGTCGGTTTTTTCGGCTTCTTTTTTGGGAAGAACTTTGTCAAATTCATCTTCACGCTTCATATTCTCAAAAGCGACCGACATCATAAGTTTTATTCTGTTGAGCTGATTAACCTCGCTTGCACCGGGGTCATAGTCAACGGCAACAATGTTTGCCTGCGGATACTGTCTGCGCAGTTCCTTTATCATACCCTTGCCCGTTACGTGATTGGGCAGGCAGGCAAACGGCTGAACGCATACAATGCTCGGCACTCCGCTGTTTATAAGCTCTATCATTTCGCCCGTTAAGAACCAACCCTCGCCTGTGCAGTGTCCGAGTTGGAGTACATTTTTCGCTCCTTCGGCAATTTCCGCAATGTGTCCGGGTGCTCTTGAGGCAAATTTCGGATTTGCCTCCATAACTTTCTTTGCGTGTTTTCTAAAGCTTTCAATTCCCATAATTGCAAGATTGCAAAGCCGTGCGGTCGACGCCTTTGTGCCGAGATTGTCACGCTTGAAATTGTTGTTGTACAGGCAGTACAGCATAAAATCGGCAAGCCCCGGCATAACAGCTTCTCCGCCCTCCGACTCTATTACCTCAACAATGTTGTTGTTTGCATCGGGGTGGAACTTTACAAGTATTTCCCCGACAACTCCGACACGCGGCTTTCTTATGCTCTCGTCAATCGGTATTGCGTCAAAATCGGCAATTATCTCATCAATTACCTTTTTCAGCTTTAAGTTTTTCTTGTTGTTGGTCAGTAAATCATTGTACAGGCGCTTGAGCCATTTGTTGTAGACTTTGTTTGTCTGTCCTATGTTCACTTCATAAGGGCGCACACGCATCGTGACAGCCATAAGCAAATCGCCCCATGTACACGCCTTTAAAAGTCCGCTCACAAGCTTCGGCGTTATTTTAAAGCCGGGGTTTCCCTCGAGTCCCGAAACGTTTAAGGATATTACTGGAACCTGCGGATAGCCTGCCTCTTTGAGCGCTTTTCTGATAAACGCAATGTAGTTTGTGGCACGGCAGCCGCCGCCCGTCTGTGTTATCATAACGGATGTGTTGTTTGCGTCGCATTTACCGCTTACAAAGGCGTTTATAAGCTGACCCGTAACCATAATTGACGGGTAGCAGGCATCGTTGTTTACGCTCTTTAAGCCTGCCTCGACGTCTTCTGCGGAGGCATGCGGCAGAACTACCGCATTGTATCCGCACGAGCGCATAACCGCCTCGAACATACCGAAATGCGTCGGCGACATCTGCGGGAAAATAATCGTGTGGCGTTTCTTTTCCTCTTTGGTGAATTTAACACGGCTTACTGTGTAATCCTCTATTTTGTGCGGCATAAATCCGCTTTCCGCTCTCTCGGTAACAGCCGCTTTAAGCGAACGCACACGTATTCTTGCCGTGCCGAGGTTGGAAACCTCGTCAATTTTAAGCGTTGTGTAAATGCGCTCGTGAGATTGCAGTATTTCCTGCACCTGGTCGGTTGTAACGGCGTCAAGACCGCAGCCGAAAGAATTGAGCTGTATAAGCTCAAGACGGTTGTTTTTAATTACCTCTGCCGCCGCCTCGTAAAGGCGTGTGTGATACGCCCACTGGTCAACAACACGTATATCACGCTGTAAATGCCCCAGATGCGCAACACTGTCCTCCGTAAGCACGGCAAAACCGAGCGAATTTATCATATCGGGTATGCCATGGTGGATTTCGGGGTCGATGTGGTACGGTCTGCCGGCAAGGACAATACCGCGCTTGTCATGTTCTTCAAGCCATTTTATTGTTTCCTCGCCCTTTTGTCTTATGTCATTTTTATATTTCTGAAGCTCATCAAATCCGATTTCGGCGGCTTTCGATATTTCGTCCGCAGTTACTCCGAAACTCTTGAGAGCCTTGCACATCTGTCGTTTAAATGACGGCTTATCCGCAAGATTTATAAACGGATAAATGAATTTTATGTCGGGACGGCGCACAACGTCCATATTATTGTATATTACCTCGGGGTATGAGGTAACCATAGGACAGTTGAAGTGGTTGCCTGCGTCCGAATATTCTATCTGCTCGTAGGGTATACAGGGGTAGAAGATAGTCTTAATTCCCTTGTCTATCAAATCCTGTATGTGACCGTGTACCAGCTTTGCTGGATAGCACGCACTTTCGGACGGGATAGAGTCTATGCCTTTCTCGTACAGCTTGTGAGTGCTTCTTCCCGATATTTTAACCGCAAATCCGAGCGAGGTGAAAAACGCCGCCCACAGCGGATAATTCTCGTACATATTAAGCACTCTCGGCAAGCCTATAACGCCCCTGGGCGCATCGTCCGCCTTAAGCACCTTGTAATTAAAGGCACGCTTATATTTGTAGTCAAATAAATTCGGCAGTTCGTTTTTCGATTTTTCAATGCCCGCTCCTCTTTCGCAGCGGTTTCCCGAAATGAAGCTTCTGCCGTCGCCGAAAGTGGTTATGGTAAGCTGACAGTGGTTACTGCACTTTTGGCATCTTGTGAGCGAGGTTTCAAACGAAAAGCTGTCAAGCTCGTCCTCCGCAAGTATGTCACAGCGCTCGCCTTTGTAATTATCCTTTGCAATAAGCGCACTTCCGAACGCACCCATAAGTCCGGCTATATCGGGACGGACAACGTTTTTGCCCGTCAGCAGTTCAAAACAGCGCAGAATTGCATTGTTGTTGAACGTACCGCCCTGTACAACAATATTTTCGCCCATAAGCGACGGGTCACGCAGTTTGATTACCTTGTAAAGTGCATTTCTGACTACGGAATACGACAGTCCTGCGCTTATGTCGCCGACTGTTGCACCCTCTTTCTGCGCCTGCTTGACACGTGAGTTCATAAACACGGTACAGCGTGTACCGAGGTCGACGGGACTGTCCGCCTTCATTGCCTCCTCAGAAAAACTTTCGGCGTCAAGTCCGAGTGATTCCGCAAACGTCTGTATGAATGAGCCGCACCCCGACGAACACGCCTCATTAAGCATTATCGAGTCGATAACGCCGTTTTTGATTTTCATACATTTCATATCCTGACCGCCGATGTCGATAACAAAATCAACGCCGGGGGAGAAGTGGTTTGCCGCTTTGTAATGCGCAATGGTTTCTATTTCTCCGCAGTTTATGCGGAACGCCTGTTTCAGCAAAAGCTCGCCGTAGCCTGTGGTACAGGCGTTAGCTATATATGCGTCCTTCGGAAGCTTTGCGTATATGTCACGGAGAATGTCAACGCCCTTTGCAATCGGACTTCCCTCGTTCTTGCCGTAATACGTGTATATTATTTCGTCGTTTTCGTTTATAAGCACCGATTTAATTGTTGTGGAGCCGACGTCAAGACCGAGAAATACTGCGCCGTGCGCATCGGCTATATCACTGCGCTTTGCAATATGTCCCGCATGGCGGCTGAAAAATTCGTCTTTGTCGCCGTCTGTTTTAAACAGCGGTTCCATACGTGTTATTTCGGCATCCGTGCCTTTTGAATTTTTCAGACTTTCCGTTAATGCGGTGATGTCCGTTTCGGTTTCATCATACATAAGCGCCGCACCGAGCGCAACGAAAAGCTGTGCATTTTCGGGTGTGGTAAATGATTTTGCCCTGTCACGGAGCGTGTCCTCAAACTGCCGTCTTAACTGCGGAAGAAAATGCAGAGGTCCTCCGAGGAAAACTATGTTTCCCTTTATGGGACGTCCCTGGGCAAGTCCCGAAATAGTCTGCGTAACAACCGCCTGCAGAATTGATGCTGCAACGTCCTCCTTTGCCGCACCCTCGTTAAGGAGCGGCTGTATGTCCGACTTTGCGAACACGCCGCACCGTGCCGCAATGGGGTATATTATCTTGTGTTTTTCGGCAAGCGCATTAAGACCGTCGGCGTCGGTTTTTAATAGTATCGACATCTGGTCGATAAACGACCCCGTTCCGCCGGCGCAGGTGCCGTTCATACGCTGTTCAAGTCCGCCGGAAAGATAAAGTATTTTTGCGTCCTCGCCGCCAAGCTCTATTACAACGTCCGTTTCGGGGAGAAATTCCTTAATAGCCGTCTTGTTCGCTATTACCTCTTGAACGAATGGCAAGCCAAGCATTTTTGAAAGCAAAAGTCCGCCCGAACCCGTTATAACCACGCTGAATTTATTGTCCTTTACAGTATCGCCCACTTCGCCGAAAAGCTCCGCAACGGTACTCTTTATGTCCGAAAAATGACGTCTGTATTCCGAAAACAATACTTTTTTGTTATCGTCAAGCACAACCACCTTTACCGTGGTCGAGCCTACGTCTATTCCCATGTGTAATCTGCTCATTATTGCCTCCTTGCAGGGGTAACCCCTGTTATAACAATCCTATTATATTATAGTGTTTTTATGCAGATTAGTCAATAGGAAAAAACGCTGAAAAATGACACGCCTTGACAAAAAACGAGCAAAATGGTAGAATGGGTTTTAATAAAATTATTAAAAGGTTGGCGGGGAACGGTGAATAAGAGGAAAGAGGAATTTCTCGAATGTGAGAAATTATGGATATTTGTTTTAATGATAGTCGTGGGCGGCTTTCTCGGAGCATACACATTTGTGCTTAAAGGCGGTGTTTTCTGCAATGCGAGACGGCGAATTTCGTAATGCTTGCGGTACAGATAGGCGTAAACCTTGTAAAGTGGTGCAGAAAAAGGGATATAGAGGTCAAGGATAAGCTTATAAAGCACCTGATTATGCTTGCTGCGTTTGTTATCGGCGGAATAGCGTCTACGGTGCTTTGCATAATATTCAAGGGAAAAGCAATATGGTTTGCGGAAATTCCGCTTTTTGTCGCATTTATCGACCTGCTTTATGCGGATTTGAGTTATGAGAAAGACAAAATCCACAGAGTCCCTCACGGACATTAAATTCCGCATCTTGCACATTTGCAATTCGGCAGGAGCAAGCCCCTGCCCTACAGTGTGCGGTTTTCGCCAACTCGTAGGGGTCGATGCCCTTCATCGACCCAAAATGGTATTTAAAAAGGAATGATTTTTATGATTACAATACGAACGGCAACGGAGGCGGACGCCGAAGAACTGCTTGAAATATACAAGCCTTATATACTCAATACGGCAATAACGTTTGAATATGATGTTCCGTCTGCGGAGGAATTCCGTGAGCGGATACGGAGCACGCTTTTGAAATATCCGTACCTTGTTGCAGAGGAAAACGGCGTGATTATCGGCTATGCATATGCCGGCGCATTTAAAGAAAGAGCCGCATATGATTGGGCGGTTGAAACGTCCATATATGTACGCACCGATAAAAAACGGTGCGGAGCCGGCAAAATGCTTTATGCTGCATTAGATGATCTTTTAAAAAAACAGAATATTTTAAATGTAAATGCCTGCATTGCGTATACCGAAAAAGAGGACGAATACCTTACTAACAACAGCGTGCATTTCCATGAGCATCTCGGCTATACGGAGGTCGGAAGATTTCATAAGTGCGGATATAAATTCGGCAGATGGTACGATATGGTCTGGCTTGAAAAATATATAGGAAAGCACTCTGAAAATCCCGAAAAGGTGAAATGGTTTTCGGAAATAAGCCGATGCCTGTAAAGGCACGGCTTATATTTGTATACAAAACCGATAAAAAAGATAGGTATTTAGGAAAAAGTGTTGATTTTTGCGGCGCAATGGTGTATACTGTAATAAACTTTAAAAGCGAGGTAGATATATCGATGAGAATGAGAAAAAAGAAAAACTGCGCCGCAAGAATGGAGCGCTGTGCGGATATATGGATAAAAGACCCCGAAAATCATAAAGGACGCTGGAGCGAATTATTCGGAAACGATAATCCGATACATATAGAAATAGGCTGCGGAAAGGGAAGCTTTGTTACGGGAATGGCAAAAAAATATCCCGATATAAATTTTGTTGCCGTTGAAAAGGTTGAGGACGTAATAGTAATGGCAATGGAGAAAGCCGCCGAGGCGGAACTTTCAAACGTGTTGTTTGTAGACCTTGACGCAGAGCGGATTGAGGATTTCTTTGAAAAAGGCGAGGTCAGACGGATTTATCTTAATTTTTCCGACCCGTGGAAGAAGAACAAGCAGGCAAAGCGCAGACTTACACATAAGAATTTTCTCGATAAGTACAAAAACGTGCTTTGCGAGGGAGATTATATATGGTTTAAGACGGATAACAGAAATCTGTTTGAGTTTTCGCTAAATTCCTTTTGCAGTGAGAATTATAAACTTGAGAATATAACGCTGGACTTGCATAATTCGGGCTTTGAGGATAATGTCGTTACCGAATACGAACAGCGTTTTATAGACGAAGGTGCGCCGATATACAGGCTTGAGGCGGTATATCTCGGCTGGGAGGATAACAGAAAAGGTTAATCCTTTTGCGTATCGGGAGCGGTTGTCACAAACTGCACCGCCGCACCGGTCAATGCGCATACGGCGCCTGCAATAAAGTTGACGATACTGCCGAAACGGTCCTTGAAAATAAGGAGCGCCGCAAGGTAGACCATAAGTCCTCCCACAAGCGAGGAGGATATAATTGTATACGGGCGGTACAGCTTAACCGACGTAACGCCCAAAAGAACAGCCGCAATTATGCCGGCGGCTATTGAAACAGGTTCGGGCATACCGTTAAGAGAACATATACTGTAAATAATGAGGTAAGATACAAACCCGTTAAGGAAAAATACGCCGCCTTTGAAGAAATGAAAGGTAAGCATTGAAGCTATAAGCGCCAATATAACCGTAACGGAGGCAACGGTGATTGTTGCGGCAATGCCCTTAAGGAGCAGTGCCTGACACGCAGCCTTGCCGAAAGCGCAGCCGACCGCACCGCCGCAAAGCACGCCTGCGCCGAGTACAACGCCCCGTATTACCTTGAATCCCGCAAAGCTTTCGCATATTCCGAGAGCTATAAAAGCGGCAAGGGACAGTATATATGATATTCCTGTGAGATTAAGTAAATTCTCCATGAGCTTCCTCCGAACAGTATGTTTATATAAAGGGCAATGCCCTTAATTAAAAGTATACCACATTTTTCACTAAAAGTGAATACTTTCCGACAAAATAATTAAACACAGAGGTGACCAAAAATGAACAACAATGTAAGAAAATTAACGTATACGGCGCTTTTTACTGCGATAATATGCGTGCTGACGTACATAGTAAAGATACCGAGCGTAAACGGCTATCTTAATCTTGGCGACTGCGGCGTGTATGCGGCGGCGGTACTGGGCGGACCGTTTATAGGTGCATTTGCCGGCGGAGTAGGCTCTGCGGCGGCGGATTTAATCAGCGGTTATGCGGCATGGGCGCTGCCGACGCTTATTATTAAAGGTATAATGGGAGGCGTGGTAGGATATGCATCGAGCAAAACAAAGCTTGTTTCCGTAAAGAATGTACTGTTTATGGTACTCATGGGCATATGGATGGTTCTCGGCTATTATTTTGCGGACGTACTGGTATTCGGAGAAACACAGAGCGGATTTATTGCGGCGCTTGTTGCAATGGTGCCGAACGTTATACAGACATCGGTCGGTATTGTGGCGGCAAACCTGCTTTTGGCGGCGCTTTCAAAGACAAAGTTTAAGTCGTTAAGATAAAGAGGAGATATAAATGAACAGTAGGCTTTCTAAGTTTGCGGATATGATAAAGGCGAGCGAAAACATAGTTTTTTTCGGCGGTGCGGGTGTTTCCACCGAAAGCGGAATAAAGGATTACCGAAGCAGTGACGGAATTTACGCCACCGTAAAGGAATACGGAATTTCGCCGGAGGAGATATTGAGCCATGACTTTCTTTTTGCCAAGCCCGAGATATTTTATGATTTTTATGCAAAATATTTTCTTGATGTGACGGCAAGACCGAACAAAGCGCATACGGCGATTGCCGAGCTTGAAAGAATGGGTAAAATAAAGGCTGTCATAACGCAGAACATAGACGGACTGCATCAGCTTGCAGGGAGCAAGAACGTGCTTGAACTGCACGGCACGACAAAGGAGTATTACTGCGCAAAGTGCGGCGCTCCGTTTGCGTACGAAGCCGTAAAGGAGCTTAACGGCAAAGTACCGTACTGCCGTGAGTGCGGCGGACTGATACGTCCGAAAGTTACGCTTTACGGCGAAATGCTCGATACCGAGGTTGAAAGCCGTGCGGTGGGCGCAATTTCAAAAGTCGATATGCTCATAGTCGGCGGAACATCGCTTGCGGTGTATCCTGCGGCGGCATATTTGAATTATTTCGGCGGAAGATATATCGCAGTCATAAACCGTGACGAAACATTTATGGACAATAAGGCGGACGTTGTTTTCCGTGAAAATATCGGTGAGGTTTTTGAAAACGTTATGAGCCTGTTATGATGTAAGTATCATTTTTTCCAATTCTTTGGCAGCCATGCTTAATGGCTGCCCTTTTCTTTTGATAAGGCAAATATTGCGTTCGGGAATTTCTTCACGCAAATCGATTATTTTTACGTTGTCCGACGGGTGTACAAATTCTACGGGAACAAAGCCTATCCCGAGGTCAGCCTCTGCCATAGGCAAAATCTGGTCTGCCGTAAACGCCTCAATATCGGGAGCGTACGGAAGATTATGGCTTGCAAAAAACGCCGAATAAAATTCAAAGGATTTTGTGTCCGCACCGAGCGAAATCAGCGGATAATCCGTTAATTCCGATAAAGACACTTTTCCGTTTGTGTGCGCTCTGCAGGTTCAAACGTTCCATAAGGTGCGGGGGCATGCATATGCCAGCACTATGTGTATAGGCAATATGCGGAGTGCGGTTGAGTCGCTGTGTGCGTACAGGCATAACCGTGATAAAGCTGTTCTGTACAAATCGCTCACATATTTCGGCGTTATACTTATTTTTGCCGTGGGAGCAGATATCGGCAGAGCCGCCACGCTGTATATAGGCGATAAGGCAATATGGCTTTGTCAGTATCCGAAATCGGGTACTGTTTTTGAACCGAAGTTGGGCAGCGGGAATATTTGAAACAGCAGCTTGTTCAAATATTCTGCACGGCAGTAAGTACATAGTGCAATATATAAAAAAATTGTATATATTGCACTATTGAATTTTGATATTGAATATGTTAAAATATATAAAAGGGTTATCGTTAACCCTTATGCGTATTTTTGATTTGCGGAAAGCAGCACATGTGCGTTATTTCAACTTAGGTATTTTATAATCAGCTAATTAAGAGTGCATGAAAGGAGAGAAAAAAATAAAATGGAAAAATACAGAGTATATATTGATAATGGATTGGCAGAACTTCAACCTGCAAGAGTGTCGAGATATCCGATTAACCGTAATTGGCCGGGACATCAAAGAATGCTTGATCAGACGAAGGAAACAGCATTTTTGTCTTTTAATATAAAAGATAAAAAAACGGTTAGAATTGAATGTGATTTTGGTATTAAAAATGTAATTGTCAGACCACTGTCGTTGAATATTAAGCCGACCATACAGGACCAAACAGTGATTTTTGAAATAAATAAACCGTGTCAGGTTGTGGTTGAATTTAAAGATGTATCGGAGGAGTTACATTTTTTTGCGAATGAGGAGAAAAAATATGAGTTTCCGGAGGAAAATGTTTTGTATTTTGGAAAAGGAGAGCATACCCCGGGCAGAATAAATTTGGTCAGCGGTCAGACGGTTTTTATTGACGAGGGTGCTGTTGTATACGGTGAGATTTACGGAATTGATGTCGAAGATGTAAAAATAATGGGAGGCGGCATATTAGATCACAGCAGGATAAAGGAGGAGGTCGAGCCGGATGGATTTATCGACCCGCCAAGACCGAGTCCGATAAAAATAGAGTATGGAAAAAATATTACAATATGCGGCATTGTGATCCGTGATTCGTGTTTTTTGTCCGTAAGACCCATATGCTGTGAGAATGTACACATAGATAACATTAAAATAATCGGAAATTGGAGATACAATTCCGACGGTATTGATTTGTTAAATTGCCGTCATGTGCTTGTTGAAAACTGCTTTGTCAGAAGCTTTGACGATTCCTTGTGCGTAAAGGGTTTTGCATCCGCTTATGCCGGCGGTATTCACCATAACGACAGGGATTACGACCTTTCGGAGGACATTGTATTCCGCAACTGCGTTGTATTTAACGAATGGGGGAAGGCTTTGGAGATAGGCATTGATCTTTGCGCAAAGAGAATAGAAAATTGCAGATTTGAAAACTGCGATGTTATTCATGCTACGGGACCGGTTATGGACGTTTCAAATGTTGACTATGCACATGTCAGTAATATTGTGTTTGAAAACATACGAGCGGAATATGACGAAGTCTCTTTTAATCCGATGTTTCAAAAGAATGAAGGAGACACGTATATAAATAAAGATACAAATTATATGCCGCCGTTAATGTGTGGTTTGGTATTTTATTCCGAGTATTATTCTTCAAAAGGAAAGAGAGGAAAAATATCAAATATTACCTTCAGTAATATCAGTGTATCGTCGCCGTCACTGGCAATGCCGCCATCGGCTTTTTGCGGTTACAGTGAGGAATACGGAGTTAAGAATATTAAAATAAAAAATCTTTACTTAAACGGTGAAAAAATCACGGATATGTCAAAAGCAAATATATCTGTCGGCGAATTTGCAGAAAATATTGTTTTAGAGTAGGTAATTAAAAAATGAGCAGAGTTACCATTAATGATATAGCAAAAAAAATGAATGTCAGCGCAAACACAGTTTCAAAGGCGCTCAACGGCAAAGCAAAGGTAAGCGAAAAGTTAAGAAAAAGAATTATTGCGGCAGCAACATCGATGGGCTACGAGAAAAATATAAATGCCTCAAGACTTTCTCAAAAGCCTATAAAAATAGGAGTGCTTGTAAACGGTTATAACAAAAACTATTACAGCTATATTTTATGTGGGTTAAAAGAGGCATCGGAGTTTCTTGCAGACAGGCATGTTGATACCAAAATAAAGGTTGTTGAGGCTTCAAGAGATGATTACGAGGCTTTGAAAATTTTAAGAGAATTTGCGGATAACGCTTTTGACGGAGTAATTATAAGCGATGTTAATTCATCGCAAGTATCGCCTATTTTAAAAGAATATGAAGAAAAGAGAATAAAATATGCGTTTTTAAATTATGATATTCCCGGAACAAACAGAAGTTTTGCCATGATAAACGACTACTCCTGCGCTGCGGGATTGGCAGCGGAGATTTTAAATCAATCTGTTGGAGCCGACGAAGAACTGGCGGTATATTCGATTGCCGATTCGTATACGCAAAGAAAGCTTGCTGAAAATTTTATTCGGATCTCAGCGGAGTTGGGCAGAAAAAATATCAGACAGACAAGTGACGAAGAAGAGCTTTTTTCGTGGAGCAATATCGGCGGAATATATGTAAGCCATGCAAGCTATATTAATATTTGCAGGAAGCTATGTGAGCCTGACCGAAAAATGCCTAAGCTTGTAGTGTCCGATTTATATCGGGACGCAATACCGTTTCTTGAAAACGGAACAATTACGGCTATTATATATCAAAATCCGGTAAAACAAGCTTTTTTGACCGTTGTCGACCTTTATGAGCTTATAAGCGAGGGGAAAAAATGCGATGATATGATGACTGTTGCTCCGTTGATAGTAATGAGAAGTAATTATAAAAGATATTTATAATCATAGTGAACGTGTGAGATTTTTTGCTGTAAATTCGATTTTTCTATGACAAAATATCAGTTCTTAGCGGGCAGGCTAACCGAGTTTTGGATTCATTGCCTTAACTGTAATATAGCACGGATTTTACGCCATATCAAGGGCAGTCTCACAAGAGACTGCCCTTGTACATGTTTTAGGCGATTAGCCGAGATTGATAAATCTCATCATCATAGCCGCCGCCTCGGCACGTGTTGCGGCGCCTTTGGGGTCAAGCATATTGTTTTCTTTGCCGCTTATAATTCCTTTGCTTACCGCCCAGGCGATTGCGTCGGCTGCCCAGTCCGAAATGCTCTGCATATCGGTAAATGCCTCTGCCGACAGCTTTTCGGGAGCTTCGCCCTTTGCGTAGTTGTACAGTATAACCGCAATTTGCTCACGTGTGATATTGTCATCGGGAGCAAACTCTGTTTCGCTTACGCCGTTTACTATGCCGTTTTCGGCTGCCCATGCCGCCGCTTTTTCATAGTAACTGCCTGCTTTTACATCGGCAAATTTGTTCTCGCCGCTTTCGGGAGAATTTGCCGCACGGTGCATTATCGTTACGAACATTCCTCTCGTTACATTGTCATACGGAGCAAATTCGCTGTCCGAAACGCCGTTAAACAATCCCTTTTCGGAACTGAATTTAACTGCGTCAAAGAACCAGTCTTTGTCTTTTACATCGGCAAACGGATTTTTCCATGCGGGATTTTCGTCAGTCTTTTCTTCGTCCTTTTTGGTATCGTCCTTCTTTGTCGAGCCGCCTCCTCTTATCGCCGGAGTATCCTTTTTGTAATCCGAGGTGTATTTAAGCTCTATTTTATCACCGCTGCTCAGCGTGTAATCCGTTATTCCGACCTGCGGTACATCGCCGTTTACATAGTACAGCCAGCCGCTGTTGACGCCTTTGTCAAACTGCGCAAGCGTTTTTCCGTTTGCGGTTACGGATTTTATGTATCCCTCATCAAGACCGTCTGCGGTGATGTTGTTTTCCTCAAACGCTTTTTTGAGCACATGATATACCTTTGAGCCGTCCTTTACCGTAACGGATTTTGCGGCGAGCCAGGTTGAGTCAAGCGCCGAAATACTTACCGTTACGTCAAATGTTTCGTCTGTTTCGGGTTCCGACGGAACGGTTACATTGCCCTTGCCGGTAGCTTTTGCCGGCTGACGGGCAGGAGTTGTTATTACGGAAATTTCGTTTTTCTTTGTGAACGAGTACAGATTATACGGCTGTTTTCCGTTTGCGTTGAATGCGGCAAGCGAAACCAGTCCCATAAAGCCTTGCTCGGTTGCGGAATTATCAACCTCGCCGTTGGAGTATGCGCTCACAAATCCCGTTCCCTGTGAATTTACGTAATACATGGGAGCGTCTGCAAGCGAAAATCCGTTCTTTACAAATCGGGGATCGCTTTCGGGGTCAATTCCGTAAGCAACAAGACCCGTTATAACCATAGAGTCCGTATAGATGTTACCGAACGAACCGTTGCTTCCCTGTGCGGCTGAAAGACCTGCAATTGCTTTTTCGGCAATTGACTCCGCCTTTGCCTTTACATTGTAAGTGTCGCCGTCCTCCTGCACGAAGCGTGCGATTGCCGCAAGCGCCCAGCCTGTCGAGTCGGGGTCGGTGTAATCGTATTCGCCGTAGGTGTAATGATACAGTCCGTCGCTTCCCTGTTCTTTTTTAAGTATGTCTGCGAGCGACTGTATTTTTGCACTGTCAAGCTTGGTGTTTCCCTGCATATCGGCAAGGAGCATCCAGATTGCATTTGAGTATGCACTGCCGGCATTTTCCGCTTTCAAAAGTGCGGCATTGTCAAACGACTTTGCGCTGTTTACGGGGAAAAGCTTCGTAGTATCCATACCGAGCGCACTTAATATTATTTCGCCTTTTGCACGGTCGGTAATGAGCGCTGTAGATTGTGAAAGCTTGTCTATTGCTAAGTTTATGTAGTTCTGCTTTGCCGAGTCGGATATTTTTGCATGCTCCGTATCGCCTTTAAGGTCGGAATATGCGTTCATACCCAAAACAGCCCAGTCGCTTAATATGTTCTTTGACGCATATAATACGGCAAGCTTGTCAAGAAAACGGTCTTTTGCGCCCGTATCGGGAACCGCAATTGCCTTGACGGATTTTTTGAACATAAGACCGTCTGCGGTAAAGGTAAGAACAGCGTTTACCGTAATTGCCGCATTTGTATCGTTTGCTCTTACAAGCTTAATGCCGCCGTTTTCATCTGCCGAAACGTATTCGTTTGCGTCAACTGCGGAGCTTACACCGATATTTTCACCAGCTGTTTCGCTGTCTTTGAGGAACGAATATACCTTATCGGTTTCCGAAAGACTTACGAGGTCGTTGTACTTTGCAGACTCGCTGATAAGTAAATCCGACTGCTCGGTATATTCAACGCCTGTCGGAACGGGAAAGCTTTCTTTCTGCTCCCAGCCGCCGCCGAGATCCGCTGCAAGAGTTTTTAACTCCTCGGCTGTTTTTGAGGTTACGTATGCGTTTTCCGAACTGTCAAGCGCATAGCAGTTTGTAAGTCTGCTTTCGGCAATTGTGCCTTTTCCGTATATCGGAAGTGCCGATACTCCGCTTTCGATGTTGCCTGTGTTAAGGCAGTTCTTGAAATATGGATTGCAGTTATCGCCCTGTGACGAGCCGGTGTTTCCGCATATGCCTGCGGCGGTGTTGGCACTCTTTATATTTCCTGTGTTAAGGCAGTTTTCAAACTGTACGCAGTTTTTGCTGTAGCCTGCTATACCTCCGGCAAGTCCCTCGGAGAATTGGTCGTTGTCAGCGCCGTTTATGATAATATCGCCCGAATTGTAACAGTTTACAAATTTTACGGTATTGTCAATCCACTGATAGCCTATATCGTCGCTCTTGTTGCAATAGCCGACAAGTCCGCCGACAGAATCCGTTGCCACTGCGGAAATGACAGCCGTGTTTGCACAGTTTGATATTGTTGTGTTTCCGCAGGCACGTGCGGCAATACCGCCGACATACGAACGGAGTTCGTTTGAATATACGCTTCCGCCGACAGTCAGGTTTTTAACCTCGGCGTCCTTTAAACAGCCGAACAAACCGCAGTACATATCGGTGTTGTCAACGTTAAGCCCGGTGATTTTGTGGTTTCCGCCGTCGAAAACGCCGTCAAAGCCGTATACGTAATTTTTGCCGAGCGGCGTCCACGGCTCAAAGCCGATGTCAATGTCGTTTGTCATAAGGAAATGAGCCTTACTGTATTCGCCGCTTGATGTGTTGAAGGAGTTTGCGAGGAAGATAAGATCGTTCTTGTTTTGTATAAGATACGGATTTTCCTCCGTTCCTCCGCCGTTTAAGAAGTCGGGGAGGGCTTCTTCGGTGCTGCCCGAAGCAGTCAGTTCAATTGTGTAAGCTCTGTCACGTGTTATATTTATTATTCCGCTTTTTGAAGTGTATCCGTCAGCCTCGGCAAGATATGAATACTCTCCGCCCTTAAGGCTGTAGGTGCGCTCCGATACGGGCGATACGGTTATGCCGTCCTTTGAAAGCGTGAACGATGCGCTATCGGGAGTTACGTTAAACGTAACCTCGTATGTTTTTTCCGCAAGCGTTACCTTTCTTGACATATCCGAAACCTTACCCGTATTTACGGTAAAGGTTTTTTCTTCATAACCCTGTGCACCGCCGACCGTGCATGTGTATTTTCCGTTTAATGCATTGTATGTATATACGTTTTCGCTCTTTTCGCCTGAAACCGCAGTTCCTGTTTCATCAAGGAGCGTAACCTCCGCATTTTCGGGGTAAACCGTAACCGTCAGGTTATGCTCTGCCGCCTCGTCGAGTGCGGGATACCATGCGGTAATGGGATAATCACCGTTGTTGGTGAATGCACTGCCGAGTAATGCGGCTGTGATTTCGCCCGTTTCCTTGCCCTCGGCAGTGCCTGCCGTAGGTGTGGCTGACGGGAACACCTCGAACGGACTGTATACTGATAAGGATTTGTTCTTTGTGCTGTCATAATAGCAGTTCTGCGCTGTGACCGTGGGGTATGAGTATTTTCCTGTTATATATGCAAAACCGTATTTTTTTGATCCGGTTAAAGTACCGCCGTAGAAACAGTTTGTAAAATTGACGGTAGATGACAAACCGAGAATGTTTCCGATCATACCGCCGCCTGCGCCGTAGTATGAGCTTGCTGCGGATACATCGCCGACAACCGCCGAATTTTTAATATCGGCAGATGAATATCCGACAGTACCTATAAGACCGCCTCTGTAGCCGTAACAGGAAACGTCTGCCGTGCTGTAGCAGTTCTCAATTGTAACTGCAGATTCGTTTGCATATCCCAAAAATGCGCCGCAGCTATGGCTGTCTTTCTTTGTTGTAAGAGTAACATTTGCATTATCTCCGATAATTGCGCAGTTTATAAAGTTTGCCTCGCCCCCGTTGGCATATCCTGCAACAATTGCGGCAGATACGTATGAACCGCCGTAGCTCTTATTATAATTAAGCGATACGTTCGGGTTTTCAAAAACAGTGTCGCGCACCGTACCGTTAAGCTTTGAAATCAACGCCGTGTGCGTTGTATCGTCCGTTGTGTTTTCGCTGATTGAAAGGTTTGAAATCTTGTAGCCGTTTCCGTCAAAATCTCCGTTAAGGCTTGCAATAGGCGACATTTCGGTGTCAGTCATATCAATGTCGCATAAAAGCTCGATTGCGCCCGTTATGTCCCGATCCGCAAGAGCCGCAAGTTCGGCGGCTGTTCTGATTTCGATGTCCGTATTTTCGACAGCTGCAAATACAAAGTTTGTAAATACAGAAAACAGCATTGCGGCTGATAATACCGCAGATAAAAGTTTTTTCTTCATGTAATCTCTCCTTATATTTATTATACAGCCGATTGCAAAATAACGTCGGGTCGATGAGGGCATCGACCCCTACGGCGCATTGTACATCGTAGGCATACCGCATACCGCTTGCGGGTCGATGAGGGCATCGACCCCTACGGCGCATTGTACATCGTAGGCATACCGCATACCGCTTGCGGGTCGATGAGGGCATCGACCCCTACGACATATTGTATACCGTAAGCGTACAGCTGTTTTACAATCAACCGATTACCTATATATAAAAGCCGAAAAAACGGCTGTAACCTTTTAAGTTACAGCCGTTTTTTTGCAACACAACAAAGACGGAAGTATTCCTCCGTCATTTTGAAAAGACACGCCGTAAGTCCGCAGCAGTCTTTTCAGCGCTTTAAGTATGTCTCCCGGCTTGTACGTCATAACTCTGTTTTGTCTTCCCGAAAAAATCAGTGACTGCCCTTGCAGGCGTAAAACAGCGCTCGGTACTTACGGTGGCGGCACCGCATATGATTTTCACACATTTCCATCTTAGCCGGCGAAAAAAATATCCGCCGGAGCTTAAAGCACTTCATAATTATTATGATTATACCATAGCCGCAAGTAATTTTCAATAGTTCAGATTGTTATTTTGCACATTTTAATTCAATTGATTTTTGTGAATTTTATGCGTGGATTATCGCTGTTAAAGCGTATTGAAACAAAAAATATCGGGAATAATTGTAAATGAATATTTAGGAAAGGAATGAAAATAAATGAAAATATTAAAGAATAGCCTTATAATTTCATCATACTTATTATTGACGGCGGTATTTTTTGCCGGCGGATACGCAATAGGAAACACGCAAGGGAAAAATGCGGCTCCCATGCCTGCCGATACGGATACCGTTAGCGCCGTTTCGCAGGGGAAAATATATTTTCTTGCGCTTGAGGATGGAACTCTTAATCTGTATCGCATAAGCGGGGGCGAAAGAGAGGTTATGGAAAGCGAAAAAATAGCGGAGGACATATATCCGTCCTCGGATATCAAAGAGCTGAAAAACGGCATAACATTTGACAATTTACCGGAAGCACAGCTCGTATTCGAGGATTTTGTATCGTAAATATGAACATTTTGTTAAAATATGCATTTACAGAAAAACGGAGAATACAAGAGAAAAAGAGAGATATTTAAAGAAAACACCGTAAAATATCAAAAAAACAGCGGTTGATTATTGATACAAAACAGTCCATAATACACTTATCAGCACTCGATGAATGAGAGTGCTAACAATCAAAGTAAATTATTTAAGGAGGCTTATATATGAACATCAAACCATTGGCTGACAGAGTAGTTATAAAAATGCTCGAAGCAGAGGAAACAACAAAGGGCGGTATTATTTTAACGTCCAAAGCACAGGAAAAACCGCAGGTAGCGGAGGTAGTTGCCGCAGGTCCGGGCGGAGTTGTTGACGGTAAGGAAGTCGTTATGGAGGTTGCTGTCGGAGATAAGGTGCTTATTTCAAAGTATGCAGGCACGGAGGTTAAAGTTGACGGCGAAGAATATACGATTTTAAGACAGTCCGACATTCTTGCAAAGGTTGAATAATAAGGGAGGAAATATATTATGGCTAAGGAAATTAAATACGGACAGGAAGCAAGACGTGCGCTCGAACAGGGCATCAATCATCTTGCCGATACTGTAAAAATTACATTGGGTCCCAAAGGCAGAAACGTTGTTTTGGGAAAGAAATTCGGTTCACCGCTTATCACAAATGACGGTGTTACAATCGCAAAGGAAATCGAGCTTGAAGACCCGTTTGAAAATATGGGCGCACAGCTTGTTAAGGAAGTTGCCACAAAGACAAATGACGTTGCCGGCGACGGTACAACAACCGCTACTCTTCTTGCTCAGGCACTCATAAGAGAAGGCTTGAAGAACGTTGCGGCAGGCGCAAATCCGATGGTAGTAAGAAAAGGTATACAGAAGGCTGTAGACAAGGCTGTTGAAAAGCTTGTCGCATCGGCTAAAAAGGTATCGGGTAAGGACGACATAGCAAGAGTTGCGGCTGTATCGGCGGCAAACGAGGAAATCGGCGTACTTATTGCGGACGCTATGGAAAAGGTTACATCGGACGGCGTAATCACCGTTGAAGAATCAAAAACTGCCGAAACATATTCGGAAATCGTTGAAGGTATGCAGTTTGACAGAGGATACATTACACCGTATATGGTAACGGATACGGATAAGATGGAGGCTGTTTTGGACGATGCGCTTCTCCTTATTACGGATAAGAAGATTTCAAATATCCAGGAAATTCTTCCGCTTCTCGAACAGGTTGTTCAGGCAGGCAAGAAGATGGTTATTATCGCAGAGGACGTTGAGGGCGAAGCTCTTTCGACTTTGATAGTAAACAAACTCAGAGGTACATTCACCTGCGTACCTGTAAAAGCACCGGGATTCGGTGACAGACGTAAAGAAATGCTTCAGGATATAGCAATTCTTACGGGCGGACAGGTAATCAGCGAGGAACTCGGTCTTGAGCTTAAGGATACACAGATGGAACAGCTCGGACGTGCAAAGCAGGTAAAGATACAGAAAGAAAATACGATAATCGTAGGCGGAGCAGGCTCGAAAGAAGCTATTGCAGACCGTGTAAGAGTTATCAGAAACGCAATTGAAACAACAACCTCGGAGTTCGATAAGGAAAAGCTCCAGGAAAGACTTGCAAAGCTTGCCGGCGGAGTTGCTGTTATCAGAGTAGGTGCCGCAACGGAAACCGAAATGAAAGAAATGAAATTAAGAATTGAGGACGCACTCGCCGCAACAAAGGCAGCCGTTGAAGAAGGTATAATCGCAGGCGGCGGCACAAGCTATATCGACGTTATCCCCGAAGTTGAAAAGCTTCTTAAGGAAACAGAGGGCGATGAAAAGACAGGTGTTCAGATTGTTGTAAAGGCTCTTGAAGAGCCGGCTTGGCAGATTGCAAAGAATGCAGGTCTTGAGGGCGCTGTAATTGTTGATAAAATCAAAGCTTGCCCTGTCGGCGAGGGTTATAATGCACTCACCGCACAGTACGGCAATATGATTTCAATGGGTATCGTAGACCCTGTAAAGGTTACACGTTCGGCATTGCAGAATGCGGCGTCTGTCGCATCAATGGTGCTTACAACGGAGAGCGTTGTGGCAGATAAGCCCGAACCTCCCGCACCGGCTCCGGCAATGGATCCCTCAATGGGCGGAATGTATTAATAGGAAATAAATTTTTGAGCATTATCTCAAAAGAGGCAAATACGCCCCGAAAACTAAGCTTTCGGGGCGTATTTTTTGGTCGATTTGGTCTGAAAAAACACACTTTAGTATATGAAAAATGAAATAAGACACTTAGAACATTCAAAGTAGATATATGGGCGTTAAAAGCAGACATAGGGAAAATGCAACTTCAAGAATACGGAGGATACATCACAATATGTTTTCTTGCCTGTTTATGTTATCTACGGATGGCTTATCTAACAGCTATATAAATGATGCTGAGTTCAAAAAAACCTGCACGGACTAATATAATTTAATAAAAGAATACGGAGTTGTAAGAATTTCAAAGCAACTTCAAAAATGGTTATTTGAAACAAGCAGTGAAGGATGTGGAGATGATATAATTGCTGTATTTGCTTACTTAACGCAATAAAAGTATAAGGGAGTAATTTTCAGGGATGCGCAATTCACAAATAATATAGTATAAAAAATTGATTTCGGGTGTAACGTGAGGATTTCATTATCTCAACATTGTTTTACCGATTGAAAATTTGAATTGACAAACAATGCGAAATGTGATACTATTATACAGTAACAATGAGGTTTCTTAACGGGGAACCTCTATTTATTTATGAAGGGAATGGTTAGATGAAAATTCAGATGAAAACACCGCTCGTTGAGATGGACGGAGACGAAATGACAAGAGTTATATGGCAGATGATAAAGGATATACTCCTCACGCCGTATATTGATTTAAAGACAGAATATTACGATCTCGGACTGGAACACAGAAATGAAACTGATGACAAGGTTACTTTCGACAGTGCCGAGGCTACAAAAAAATACGGTGTAGCCGTAAAATGCGCAACGATAACCCCCAATGCGGCAAGAATGACCGAATATAACTTAAAGGAAATGTGGAAGTCGCCGAACGGCACTATCCGTGCAATTCTTGACGGAACGGTGTTCAGAACGCCTATTCTCGTAAAGGGCATAACGCCGTATATCCCCACATGGACAAAACCGATAACGATTGCCCGTCATGCATACGGCGACGTATACAAGAATGTCGAAATGCGTGTTAAAGCAGGCTCCAAGGCGGAACTGGTATGCACCGACAAGGACGGAAACGTAAGCCGTGAAACCATTCACGAATTTAAGGGCGACGGCATAATTCAGGGACTTCATAACCGTGACGACAGTATAGAAAGCTTTGCAAGAGCTTGCTTTAACTATGCTCTTGATATGAAAAAAGATATTTGGTTTGCGACAAAGGACACTATCTCAAAGAAGTACGATCACCGCTTTAAGGATATTTTCCAAGAGGTGTTTGACAAGGATTACAAGGAAAAGTTTGACGCCGCAGGAATAGAGTATTTCTATACGCTGATAGATGACGCCGTAGCAAGAGTTATCCGTTCAAACGGCGGATACATATGGGCGTGCAAAAACTATGACGGCGACGTTATGAGCGATATGGTCGCAACTGCATACGGTTCGCTTGCAATGATGACTTCGGTGCTTGTTTCGCCGGACGGAATATACGAATATGAGGCGGCGCACGGAACGGTTCAGCGTCACTACTATAAACATTTAAAGGGCGAGGAAACTTCGACAAACTCCGTTGCAACGCTGTTTGCGTGGACAGGTGCATTAAGAAAAAGAGGCGAGCTGGATAAGCTTGACGATCTTGTTAAATTTGCGGACAATCTTGAAAAAGCAACAATTCAGACTATAGAGGAGGGCGTTATGACGGGCGATTTGTATTTATTGTCAACACTCCCCGAAAAGAAAAAGGTAAACACGCAGGACTTCCTTTATGCGGTAAACGAAAGATTGCAGAAATTAATGTAAAACATTAAAAGCGGCGGTGAAAAATCACCGCCGCTTGCTTTATTTGTCTAAGATACGTTCAAGCACGGAATTTATCATAATCAAATCTTTTTCGGAAAATTTTTTCAGCTTATTATTTATTTCACGCATCAAGCATGGATTTTTTATATCGGCATCGAAAAACTCCAAAGGTGTGATATTAAAATAATCGCATATGTTTAAAAATCCGTTCATGGACGGAAGCGCTCGACCGGAAGAAATGCTCTGGATATAGCTTTTGTTCTGACCGAGGTCAAGGCTCATCTGATACTCCGATATGTCCGCATTAAGCCGCAGTTCGGTTATGCGGTTGCGGATAAAATCTCTGTACGGCATTAAAAATCCTTTTTCGGTTTCATTCATAACATCACCCCTTATCTTAATTATACTACAGATATGACAATGCCGTTACGTATTAAATGAGTAATATTGGCGCAAAAATACTTGACATTACGTATATAATGTGATAAAATAAAGAAAAATATACCATAATTACACATTGTATGTGTAATTATGTGAGAAAGGAAGCGTAATGTATGAAAAAATTAAAAATGTGTTTTTTCACAGCAATAATAGCTTTGTTGCTTGCAGCTTGCGGCAGCAAATCAAATGTGCTGACAAAAAACAGCTGGTCATGGGATTGCATAGGCGGCCCCGATGTATTGGAGTTTTATGATGATGGTACATATGATTTTGGCGGAGTTGGATCCGGAAAGTATTCATTAAAAGATAATAAATTGAAATTGGAGAGAGGCTACAATCGTACATGGGTATGTACTTATGAAATTCATGGCGATACATTAATACTTAATGAAAGCTCAGGAGATGTAATTGAATTAAATAAAGTAAAATAACTAAAATTATTTTTTATGTTGCGTCCAATTACTAAAATGCGGGTGCATTGAAAAATATATGAAGGTTTTAATGTTTTTTAATTAGGAGAGGAAAATATGAAGAAAATAATATGTACTGTTTTAGCTGTAATAACAATGTGCCTGTATATGGTTGCTCCGGTAAGCGCACGAAATGATGTTACGGTAGAAATTAACGGAAAAAATGTGGTATTTGATCAGCCGCCGATAATACAGAACAACAGGACGCTTGTTCCTATGCGTGCTATATTTGAGGCAATGGGTTGCAAGGTGTACTGGTGGTCATCAGATATGTCTATAAGTGTATATAAAGATGATAAATGCATTATGCAGCTTTGGGTCGGCAGATACAGTATGCAGGTCGGTGATGAATATGTTACGCTGGACGTACCGCCTCAGATTTTAAACGACAGAACGCTTGTTCCCGTAAGGGCGATAAATGAAAGTATAGGTGCTGATGTCGAATGGGACGGTAATACCAAGACAGTAAGCATTACATATAATCAGTCACAGAACAGCGGCACAAGCTGCGCCCATAGTAATACCCGCCCGGTATGTATGATAGATTTAAGAAAGTTTAAAAATACAGGAAACAGTGAGGAGCATACAGCGATTGATGTGCTGGAGATTTACTGCCAAGACTGCGGTGAACACTTAAGAACAGAAGAAAGAGAAACACAAAAGGAACATAAATTCAGCGGTAATGTATGTACTGACTGCGGATATGAAATAAAGACAGCGTCGGCAACTCCGAAACCGACAGCAACGCCCGAACCGGCAACACCCGAAACCCCGTCAAGACCATCATCAAGCAATATGATTTCAGATTATGTGAACGGAGCGTTTATGTATATAACTGTTCCTGCAGGAAAATCTATTGAAGTGCCAAACACCTCAAACGGAAGTCTGAAAATTCAAGCGGAGGGCGTGTATAATGCGCTGGAACGCAAGTCTGACGGAACATTAAAGATCGGAGAATATAATGTTAAAAATAGAAAGGGGACCGTCAATATATCAAAAGGGTCGGACGCTGTAATAGAAAATTTCGGAAGTTATGATCTAACGGTTGCAATTCCGTCAGAGTATGCGATGTACAGCGAAACAAACGAAAATGTTTACGCAACAATGTATTTGTCAGCCGGGGAAAATGCAGAAATATCAATAACAGGCAAAGGTGTTTATACGTGCTACAAAAACTCCAACGAGTATGACTTTATAGAGTATACACCATCGAAAGACAGTTTGGATACTGCAGGAAGAAGAGCATTAAGCTACAACTACGTTTCATTACATACAAACAAAACCATGATAATCACAGCAAGAACACAGATGGAGATTTATTACTGTCCTGCCGCTATAAGCTGTACACGAACGAGCCAAAGTGCTTTTACCGAAGTTGCGGTTGCCGCAGGCGAAACAAAAAGAATACACGCAACGCAGAACAGCAAAACTATAGTGTTTACCGATGAAGTACATAATTATGACGCTGTGGTTTACAGTACGGAGGGCAAAGTGGTTTCTCAAAAACAGAATAAACACGATAAATCAATAAATGTAGGAAAAAGCGGATATGTTGACTTTACAAACAACTCAAACGAGACGGTGACAATAAAGATACCGAGCGTTTACTGCAGTGTGGATTGATCTTAGAGAACAGATGGCGGTGCAGTAGGGTGAGAGGAGAAAAAATGAAAAAAATATCAGTATTTATTTTAATTATGTGTCTTATATTTTCAATTTCGGGCTGTTCTTTTTCTAAAGACAGCCTGAACGGAAGGTGGGAATATGACACCTCGGAAATGCAGGATCCCGATATGAAGGGGTTCACGATAGAATTTACAAAGGACATGATGTATATTTCAAATTACGAAGATGGTACAAAAGTAACGGTAGAAGCTCAATATGAAAAGGACGACAGCACAATTTTTATCACAAATGCACAAATCAACGGCAAAGAGTTGGATATGGGCAATGACGGTGAGTTTTTGCAGATACCTTATAAACTGTTAGACGGCAAACTGATGCTGGAAATAGAAGATGTGGGTAAAATAATCTTAAAAAAAGTCTGACAATAAATATAGCCGCCGCATTATGCGGCGGCTATTGCTTTTGTGCATCTATATAATCAGCACAGTACCGGCTGTAATTGTCTGTTCTCTATCGCCGCCTCGCACGCCTCATTCAGCTTGCTGAAATCGGCAACAAGCGAATTCGGCTTCTTTTCGCAGTCGTCCTGCGAAAACGGAAGGAAATAGACGCCTTTATAATTCATAAGATTGCCTATGTTCTTTGCGGCACAGCCGAGCCCGTCGTTTGTGGACACGGCTATAAGTACGGGTCTTTGGTTTCTCAAATGCGCTTTTGCCGCCATTGTTACCGACGTGTCGGCTATTCCGCTCGATATTTTTGCGAGCGTGTTGCCTGTGCAGGGAAGAATAACAAGCAGGTCGAGAAGTCCTTTGGGACCTATCGGCTCCGCTCCTTTGACGGTATTTATTATTTCGTTTCCCGTTATCTTTACAAGCTTTTCCCGAAAATCCTCCGCTTTTCCGAAGCGTGTGTCGGTCGTGTATGACATCTCGCTCATTATCGGCACGATATTTGCGCCTGTTTCCGACAGCTTCTCCAATGCGCTTATTGCCTTGCTGAAGGTACAGAACGAACCGCACATTGCAAAACCTATCGTTTTATTTGCCAAATCCATTTTCTACACCCCCAATTCATTCAATATATTAAGTATGGTATCCTTTATTATTATTCCCGATGTGACTGGCGCTACCTTTCCGGGCAGTGACAGCGCCCAAATGACCTTTACGCCGAGCTTGTTCGCCGCCTCAAAGTCCACCCCGCCGGATACAATATTCCGATAAGACGCCGAATATTATCGTACTTGCTTTAATAAAGTGATTATAAGGAGGGGTATTATGGCGGAAGTGAAAATAATATTTACGGTGAAAGGAAAAAGCCTTAATGAAATACTGACGCAAATCCTCATCAGCAAAGCAAGGTGATTATATGGCAGGAAATTTAACCGCATTATATTTAAGATTATCACGTGATGACGGCACTGTGGCGGACTCGGAGAGCATTGTCAATCAGAAATTGTTTTTGCTTGAATATGCAAAGGCTCATTCACTGAACGTCATCGGGGTATTTTCCGATGATGGTTATTCCGGGCTGTCATTTGACCGTCCGGAGTTTAAGCGTATGATTAAAATGATTGAGGAAAAAAAGATAAACACCGTGATTACAAAGGATTTATCAAGGCTTGGGCGTGATTACATAGAGGTCGGCAATTACATAGACAAATATTTTCCCATGCACGGTGTGCGCTACATTGCCGTGAATGACGGCATCGATACGGACTCAGCAAGCAGTGCAAACGATATGACGCCGTTTCGTGCCGTGTTCAATGATATGTATGCAAAGGACATCAGCAAAAAGGTGAGGACGGCGCTCACAACCAAAAAAATCAGCGGTAAGTTTATCGGCGCACAGCCGCCGTTCGGGTACAGAAAAGACCCGCATGACAAAAATCATCTTATTATTGATGAGGAATGTGCAGTTTATGTGCGCCGCATTTACAGGGAATTTCTGTCGGGCAGTACGATTTTGGGAATAGCGCACAATCTCAGTGCAGATAAAATCCCAACGCCCTCAGAACAGAAAAAAACTATGGCGGTGCGGAAAAATTGTATATGGAACGATACAATTGTCAGGCGTATTCTGACCAATCCCACATATGCCGGGCATCTTACGCAGAATATGACACGGAAGATAAGCTATAAAATCAATAAAAAGGTACGCTTGCCGAAAAACGAATGGATTATCATAAGAAACACACACGATGCAATTGTTTCCCAAGAGGATTTTGATGCAGTATCGGAAATTCTGGCAAAGCGCAGTTATAACAAGCAAAAGCGTTCGGGAAAAACGCATTTGCTGTCGGGGCTTGTATTTTGCAAGGATTGCGGGGGCGGTATGAGCTTTGTAAGGCAATCCGAGACAAGAACATATCTTGTTTGCGGCAGATGGCGCAAAAACGCAAAGCTCGGCGTGTGCAGTTCGCACAGCATGAGAGAATTGTATGTTGAAAACATAATAAAGGATAAACTTAAGGAGCTGGCTTCGGCTATAGACACATCGGAAATTCTGAGCGCCGCCGAGACTTTTTTTGCAAAAGAAAATGACAGCGGAAATCTTACGGAACAAATAACCCGAAAACTGGAGGTATGCAGGCGCACTTTGCTTAGTCTGTACAAGGACAAAGCCATAGGGGCAATTTCGGAAAGCGAATATGCGGAAATGAGCGAAGAAATAAAATCAGAAAGAGAAGTTTATGAAAAAAGGCTCGGCGAATTACAGAAGAAATCCGACAATTTACGGTCACGGGCGTGTTTGAGAAAATTACTAAATTCGATTATCGGCTTTGAGGATATTGACCGCAACACATTGCTTTTACTGGTTGATAAAGTGTACATAGGCAAAAACAAGGAAACGGAGATACGGTTTAAATTTGACAATCCACAAAAATGAGAATATAATTATATAAAAGCTTTAATAATTACATTGACAAGCGTATGACGGTATAATATAATACTGTTATAAGAGATGCACAAGGAGGAAAGCAATGAGTATAAAAAAAATCAATCCGCCGACGAAGTATCCGCACTTTATACACGGCGGAGATTATAACCCCGATCAGTGGAAGGATATGCCGCAGATTTTAGAGGACGATATGCGGCTTATAACGGAAGCTAACTGCAACACAATGAGCTTGGGAATATTTTCATGGACGGAGCTTGAGCCTGAAGAGGGCAGATACGATTTTTCGTTTATGGATAAAATGATGGATATGCTTGCCGAAAACGGTCACAAGGTTATCCTTGCCACGCCGTCGGGCGCACGTCCTGCGTGGATGAGCTTTGCACACCCGGAGGTGTTGCGTGTGAGAGCGGACGGCGGCAGAAACAAGCATGGTCAGCGCCATAATCACTGCTTTACATCAAAGTATTACAGAGAAAAAGTCCGTGCGATAAATGCGGAGCTTGCGAAGCGTTATAAGGATCACCCTGCGCTTTTGATGTGGCACATTTCAAACGAATACGGCGGCTGCTGTTACTGCGAGGAATGTCAGAAAGCATTCCGTGAGTGGCTCAAGAAAAAGTACGGTACGCTTGAAAATCTCAATAAGGCATGGTGGACGGCGTTCTGGAGCCACACATACACCTCGTGGGATCAGATTGAGGCTCCGACCGACATAGGCGAAAACTGCACAAACGGTCTTACGCTTGACTGGAAAAGATTTACTACATATCAGACGGGCGATTTTATCGACAACGAAACCGCTCCTTTGCGTGAGTACACGCCCGACATACCTGTTACAACCAATATGGTCGAACCGATTTATGCGCCCGATTACAGAGAACTGCAGAAGCACGTTGACGTTATTTCGTGGGACAATTATCCCGAATGGCACGTGAGAGACGATGTGTATACGGCAACGATGTCGGCGTTTAACCACGATGTTTTCAGAGGATTAAAGCACAAGCCGTTTATGCTTATGGAAAGCACGCCGAGCCTTGTAAACTGGCGTGAGTACAACAAGCTCAAAAAGCCGGGCGTAAACAAGCTTGCGTCATTGCAGGCAGTGGCGCACGGTTCGGATTCGGTGCAGTATTTCCAGTGGCGTCAGGGCAGAGGCTGCTCCGAAAAGCATCACGGTGCGGTTGTGAGCCATGTCGGAACAAACGATACAAGAACGTTCCGCGAGGTTTCGGAGCTGGGCGGAATTTTAAAACAGCTTGATGAAATATTAGGCACAATAACCGAGTCGGAGGTTGCAATCCTTTACGATTGGGATAATCTGTGGGCATTAGAGGACGCAAGCGCTTATCACAAAAGCGACAAGGACTTTTTAAACACGTTATTAAAGCACTACTATGCGTTCTGGAAACAGGGTATCAACGTTGACGTTGTGGGTGCGTCCGACGATTTGTCAAAATACAAAATAGTTGTTGCGCCTATGCTGTATATGGTTAAAGAGGATCAGGTGGACAATCTTGAAAAATACGTCAGAAACGGCGGAACGCTTGTTGCAACGTATATGTTCGGCACGGTTGAAGAAAATTCGCTGTGCTACATAGGCGGTATGCCGGGCGGAAAGCTTAAGGACGTAATGGGTATTCTGACCGAGGAAATAGATACGCTTACGCCCGATGAAAAGAACAGGGTGAAAATTGTGTGCGGCAGGGAATATGACGCTGTTGATTACTGCGAGATTATCCATGCAAAAGGCGCAAAAGTGACGGGCGAGTTTGAATGCGATTTCTACAAAGGCAGTCCGGCGCTAACCGAGAACAAATACGGCGAGGGTGAGGCGCATTATATCGCTTTCCGTGATAACGGCGACTTCTGCATTGATTTCTACAAAATGCTTGCCGACAGAAAGGGCATAAAGAGAAATATCGAGTCGGAGCTTCCGCACGGAGTGACTGTGCAGTCACGTACCGACGGCGAAAATGAGTATTTATTTATACAGAACTATACTCCCGAAACCGTTACAGTGGACGGAGTAAGCGGAGTGATTATACCCGAAAATGAAAAAGCGGACGGAACAGTAACGCTTGGCGGTTACTGCGTTAAGATTGTTAAGAGGTGAGTTTTATGTGGGCATTGCTTGCAGGCTTGTCTGCGCTGTTTGCGGCGCTGACATCAATTCTTGCAAAAGTCGGAATTAACGGAGTAAATTCCAACCTTGCTACAGCAATCCGCACGGCGGTTGTGCTTGTTATGGCATGGGGCATGGTTTTTCTGACAAATTCCCAAAACGGAATATGCGATATAAGCCGTAAAAGCTGGCTGTTTCTGATTTTGTCGGGACTGGCAACGGGTGCGTCGTGGCTGTGCTATTACAAGGCGCTTCAATTGGGCGACGCATCAAAGGTGGCGCCGATAGACAAGATGAGCGTTGTAATAACGCTGGTGCTGGCGTTTGTATTTCTGCACGAAAGCTTTACGTACAAGTCGTTAATCGGAGTGGTATTGCTTACAGCGGGAACACTGCTTATGGTACTCTGAAATGCGGAGACGCTCAATGAAAAAAATGCATACGGGTGAATTATATTTGCCCGGTGACGACGAGATTATGAAAAGGCAGATAAAATGCCTCGATAAGCTGTATGAGTTCAATATGACACGTCCGACAGAACTTGAAAAGCGGCAGAAAATGCTAAAGGAAATGTTTGCGGAAATAGGCGAGGGCTGTTACATAGAGCCGCCGTTCCATGCGAATTTCGGAGGTGCGCATATTCATTTCGGAAAAAATATTTATTGCAATTTCGGCACAACGATGGTTGACGATACGCATATTTATGTCGGCGATTACACGATGTTCGGTCCGAACGTAACGGTTGCAACGGCAGGACACCCGATACTTCCGCAATTGCGTGAGCAGGCGTATCAGTACAATGCGTCTGTACATATCGGGCGGAACTGCTGGATAGGTGCGGGAGCGATTATTTTGCCGGGAATTACAATCGGCGATAATGTTGTAGTCGGTGCAGGCAGTGTTGTTACAAAGGATATTCCCGATAATGTTGTAGCAGTGGGAAATCCTTGTAAAATTCTTCTAAAAATAAACGAACACGATAAGGAATTTTATTTCAAGAACAGAAAAATTCCAAAAGAACTTATAAAATAAAAATTAAAGGACGATTGCATCAGCAATCGTCCTTTTGGTTTTTAGAATTTGTTTCTTTTTACGTATGTCGTGTGGAGCAGCTTGTGTGATTTTTCTTTGCCCGGCTTCTCAAAATAATCATCGTAAAGCATCTGCACAACGGGGCTTAAGTGCGACTTTCTGAACTCAAGATTTTCATCTGTATCATAGAGAGCCTTTGCGCGTACCGCCTTTAAGTCAACGCTGTTTCTTACAGAGTCGCTCTGCACAGGCTGTCCGCCGCCGTTTATACAGCCGCCGGGGCAAGCCATAACTTCGAGGAAGTCATAATGCTTTTCGCCCGATTTAATTGATTCAAGCACTGCTCTTGCATTTGCAAGTCCCGAAGCAACAGCCACATTGAGAGTTTTGCCTGCCAGTGTGTATGTAGCTTCTTTTATACCCTGAGTACCTCTTACCTCTTTAAATTCGATAAGGTCCGAACCGCCCTCAAGAATATCTGCGGCAGTTCTTAAAGCGGCCTCCATAACGCCGCCGGTTGCGCCGAATATTGCGCCTGCTCCCGTTGCAACCTCAAACGGATCGTCAAACTTGCCGTCGGGAAGGTCGGTGAATTTAATTCCGCCTCTCTTTATCATATCGCCCAATTCACGTGTTGTAAGCGATACGTCAACATCGGCAAAATCATATGCGTTTTCTTCCTCACGTGTACATTCAAATTTCTTTGCCGTACACGGAATAACGCTTACAACAAACAGGTTCTCGGGATTAATTCCGTTCTTCTGTGCATAGTATGATTTCAATACCGCACCGAACATCTGCTGAGGTGATTTACACGATGAAAGATTGGGAATGAAGTCCGGATAATGATGCTCTATAAACTTAACCCAACCGGGGCAGCAGCTTGTGAACATCGGAAGAACTTCGTTGCCTTTTATTCTTTCGAGCAGTTCCGTAGCCTCCTCAACGATTGTGAGGTCAGCGGTAACGTCCATATTGAACACGCTGTCAACGCCGAGCGCCTTTATGGCAGTAACCATTTTTCCCTCAACGTTTGAGCCTATCGGCATATCAAAACATTCGCCGAGTGTTGCACGGATTGACGGAGCGGTGAATACCAGTACCTGCTTTTCGGGGTCTGCTATAGCGTCCCAGACAAGATCCGTGTTATCCTTAACCTTAAGCGCACCTACGGGACAAGCGACAACGCACTGTCCGCAGCCTACGCACGAGGTTTCCATCAAGTCTTTATCAAATGCGCATTCAACAGCCGATTTGTAACCTCTGTTTACAACGCCTATAGCGCCTACTGACTGCAGTTTTGAGCAGGCAGCCGTACAACGGCGGCAGAGTATACATTTGCTGTTGTCACGGACAAGATACGGTGAGAGATTGTCTATCTCGCAGTCACGAATATCCTGCGGGAATTTGTCCTCATCTATACCATAGTCTGCGGCGAGCTTCTGAAGCTCACAGTTTGTGCTTCTCTCGCACGAGAGACATTTTCTGTTGTGGTTTGAGAGTAAAAGCTCAATTGTTGTTTTTCTTGATTCCATTACGGCAGGGGTGTTTGTGAATACCTCCATACCCTCCTCAACGGGATATACGCACGATGCGATAAGTCCGCGTCTGCCTTTAACCTCAACAACGCATACGCGGCATGCACCGATGCAGTTTAAATCTTTTAAGTAGCACAGCGACGGGATTTCAATGTTTGCCTCTTTCGCCGCCTGAAGGATTGTATAATTTTCAGGCACTGAAACGCTTATGCCGTTTATTTTTAAGTTTACCATTTATATTATACCTCCTTATCCCTTAACGATTGCATTGAATTTACAGTTTGTCATACAAACACCGCACTTGATACATTTTTCCTGATCAATAACGTGAGGAGTTTTAACTGCGCCCGAGATTGCGCCGACAGGACAGTTACGTGCGCAGAGCGTACAACCCTTACATTTGTCCTCGACAACCTCGTATTTGAGAAGCTTTTTACATACGCCTGCGGGACAGGTTTTGTCCTTAACGTGCGCAATGTATTCGTCCTCAAAGCAATGCAGCGTTGAGATAACGGGGTTCGGAGCAGACTGACCGAGCGCACAAAGCGAAGTGGCTTTCATATATGCGCACAAATCCTTAATCTTCTGAATATCTTCAATCTCGCCCTGACCTCTTGTGATTTTATCTATAAACTGATAAAGCTGTTTTGTACCTATACGGCACGGAGTACATTTACCGCAGGATTCGTCCACCGTAAATTCGAGGAAGAATTTTGCAATGTCAACCATACAGGTATCCTCGTCCATAATGATAAGACCGCCCGAGCCCATCATCGAGCCGAGAGCGATAAGGTTTTCGTAATCGATGGGGACATCGATATTTTCAGCCGAGATACAGCCGCCGGAGGGACCGCCCGTCTGAGCAGCCTTGAACTTTTTGCCGTTCGGGACGCCGCCGCCGATTTCTTCTACGATTTCACGGAGAGTAGTACCCATGGGAACTTCAACAAGACCTACATTTGTAATCTTTCCGCCGAGTGCGAATACCTTTGTACCCTTTGATGTTTCCGTACCCATACTTGAGAACCAGTCCGCACCCTTTAATATAATCTGACAAATATTTGCGTATGTTTCAACATTGTTAAGAATGGTCGGTTTCTCAAAAAGACCCTTTATTGCCGGGAACGGCGGACGGGGACGGGGTTCGCCTCTGTTACCCTCGATTGAAGTCATAAGCGCTGTTTCCTCACCGCAGACAAATGCTCCGGCGCCGAGTCTTAATTCTATATCGAATGAGAAGTCCGTGCCGAAAATATGGTCGCCCAAAAGACCGTATTCCTTAGCCTGTGCAATTGCAATCTTAAGTCTGTCAACCGCAACGGGGTATTCCGCACGCACATATATGTAACCTTTGTTTGCGCCGATTGTGTAGCCGGCGATAGCCATTGCTTCAAGCACCGCATGCGGGTCGCCCTCAAGGATTGAACGGTCCATAAATGCGCCGGGGTCGCCCTCATCGGCGTTACAACAGACGTATTTCTGATCGCTTACCGACGCTTTTGCGAACGACCATTTTTTACCTGTCGGGAAGCCGCCGCCGCCTCTGCCTCTTAAGCCTGATTTTATAAGAGTATCGACAACATCGTCCGGGGTCATAGTCGTAAGTACCTTTGCCAGCGCCTGATAACCGTCCGTTGCTATGTATTCTTCAATGTTTTCAGGGTCGATAACGCCGCAGTTTCTCAGTGCGACACGCAGCTGCTTTTTATAGAAGTCCGTTTCATCAAGCGCTTTTATCGAGCCGTCCTCGCAGACTGTCTGCTCGTAAAGCAGTGATTTAACAACGTTTCCGCCCTTTAAGTGTTCATGAACTATCTCCGCAACATGCTCCGGCTCAACTCTTGCATAGAATGAACCCTCGGGATAAACTATCATGACAGGACCTAACGAACAAAGACCGAAACAGCCTGTTCTTACTATTGCAACTTCTTTGTCAAGACCCTCTTTTTTGAGTTCCTCCTCCAAAACTTCAAGTATTTTCTTACTGCCCGATGAAGTACAGCCCGTACCGCCGCAGACAAGAACCTGATGTTTATAACCGGTACTGCCGGCATCTCCGCCGTGACAGCGCATAGCGACAATTTCTCTGTTTTTGTCACGTATTTCGTTTAACTGTTCGATTGTAAGCATTAATATACCTCCTGTGTTTACGACCTATACTTGTTGAGTATGTCGTCAATCTGTTCAACGGTCATTCTGCCGTAAACGTCGTCATCAATCATCATAACGGGCGCAAGTCCGCAAGCGCCGACGCATCGACAGGCGTCAAGCGAGAACAGACCGTCCGCCGTACATTCTCCGACTTTTATACCCAGCTTGTCTTCGAGAGCTTCAAGAATTTTATCCGCTCCCTTTACGTAACAGGCAGTACCCAAGCATATGCTTATGCGGTGTTCGCCTTTCGGGTTAAGCGAGAACTGTGAGTAAAAGGTGACTACTCCGTAAACTTCGCTTAACGAAACGCCGAGTTCCTCGGCAATTATTGTCTGTACTTCAATCGGCAGGTATCCGTAAATGTCCTGTGCCTTTTGGAGTATGGGCATCAGAGCGCCCCGCTCTGTTTTTGCTTCGGCAATGAAGCTGCGCAATTCGTTTTCCTGTTCTTTATTTCCTTTAAAAGGAATCGCAGGTTCTTTGTACATTAGATTTCCTCCTTTGGCTGCGTTTAATCTCTGAAAGAGCCGTATCTCAACGGACTCTAAAACAGTCTTGTTAATATTATATCATAGTTATGTATTTTTTCATATAGGGCAATTGTTACTTTTTTATCGAATTTTTTTGGCTATTTTGTATACCTTGCCGCAAACAGAACAAAGTAGACAAACCGCTTGCGGTTTGTCTACAGTTTATCGGGAGTTTTAATTTTTAGCAGATGCCCTGCTGCATCATAGCTTCGGCAACCTTTGTAAAGCCTGCAATGTTTGCACCGGCAACAAGGTCAAGCTTGCCGCTCTTTGTAAGGTTGTAATCCTTAGCTGCTTTTGTTGCGGCATTGTATATCGAAACCATAATTCCGTGGAGCTTTGCGTCAACTTCTTCAAATGTCCATGACAATCTCTGTGAGTTCTGGCTCATTTCAAGAGCTGATGTTGCAACGCCGCCTGCATTTGAAGCTTTACCCGGAGCAAAGTATACACCGTTCTCCTGGAGATATACGGTAGCGTCGAGAGTTGTCGGCATATTAGCGCCCTCTGCAACGATCATTGTGCCGTTTGCAACGAGAGCCTTTGCGTCGTCGATAAGAAGCTCGTTCTGTGTAGCGCACGGAAGAGCAACATCGCACTTAACTGCCTGCCAAAGACCTGCGCCCTCAACATATTTTGCCGACGGATGAGTTTCGGCATATTCCTTAATTCTGCCTCTCTTAACTTCCTTGATTTCTTTTACTGCATCAAGGTCAATACCGTTTTCGTCGATTACATAACCGTTCGAGTCTGACATTGTAATAACCTTTGCGCCGAGCTGCTGACACTTCTGGCAAGCGTATATAGCAACGTTTCCTGCGCCCGATATAGCAACTGTTTTGCCTTCAAACGAAGTGCCGAGTTCCTTCAGCATTTCGTCAACAAAGTATACAAGACCGTAGCCTGTAGCTTCTGTTCTTGCGAGCGAACCGCCCCATGTAAGACCTTTGCCTGTAAGTACGCCTTCGTATACGTTCTTTAATCTCTTGTACTGACCGAACATATAACCGATTTCTCTTGCTCCTGTTCCGATGTCGCCTGCGGGAACGTCCGTGTCAGCGCCGATATGACGTGATAATTCTGTCATAAAGCTCTGGCAGAAACGCATAACCTCCATATCCGACTTACCCTTAGGGTCAAAGTCACTGCCGCCCTTGCCGCCGCCGATAGGAAGCGTTGTAAGGCTGTTCTTGAATATCTGCTCAAAACCGAGGAACTTGATTACGCCGAGGTTTACCGACGGATGTAATCTCAAACCGCCCTTATAAGGTCCGATTGCCGAGTTAAACTGTACTCTGTAACCTCTGTTTACCTGAACCTTGCCCTTGTCGTCTACCCAGGGAACTCTGAACATTACTACTCTCTCAGGCTCAACGAGTCTTTCAAGCAGTGCAGCCTCTTCAAATTCGGGGTGTGCGTCAAGCACCGGCTGGATTGTTTCCAATACCTCCGTTGCAGCCTGGATAAATTCCGGCTCGGAAGCGTGATTTTTCTTTAATTCTTCTAAAACTCTTTCTCCGTATTTCATAGTTGTAATAAACCTCCTGTAAAAATTTTTTCTGCAAAGGCGAATGTGCTCTGCATACAATAAATATTCTACCACTTGTGCTCGGGTTGTGTCAAGAGGAAAATCGCATAAAAACGCCGTTTTCGGCACGCCTGTGCGGCAAACGGCACACTTGTGCGGTTGTTAGCGTTATATAACTTTTGTAAACAATTTGTGACGAAAATTATTTTTAATATCGGAAAGTGATGCGTCGCTTTTTGCCGACAGGCTTATGATTTTTAATATCGGGGGGTTTACAAACATTTGTTTTTCCTGTATAATATTTGTGGAGGTGCGGTAATGGAACAGTTGACGGTTTCGGGCGTAATTGAAGAAATAATCTACAGCAATCCCGATAACGGGTACACAGTGTGCGAGGTGGATAGCCACGAAGAGGGAATGTTTACGGCAACCGGATATATGCCGTATCTTTCGGAGGGTGAGAGCGTTTCCCTTACGGGCTGTTGGACAACGCACCCGGATTACGGCGAGCAGTTTCGTGTGGATTATTACGAAACCATTATGCCGACGGACGAACAGACAATATTAAAATACCTTTCATCGGGAGCAATAAAGGGCATACGTGAAGCAACTGCAAAAAAGCTTGTGGACAGATTTGGAACGGACATTCTTCAGATTTTGCTGACGGAGCCGGAGCGCATAGCCGAGATAAAGGGTATTTCCAAGGATAAAGCAAAAACGATAGGCGAGTCGTACAGAGAACTGCAGTCCATGCAGAGCATTGTTATGTTTTTGCAGCAGTATAACATAAATGCGAATGTGGCGGTTAAAATCCATAATATTTTCGGAGCGGGCGCAGTGGACGCAATAAAGGAAAATCCGTATGTGCTTGCGGATCGTGTTGACGGAATATCGTTTAAAACGTCGGACATGATCGCGTTTAATATGGGACTCCCGAAAAACAGCGTAATACGCATAAAAGCAGGCGTAAAGTATATTCTGCAGAATGCCGCCTACAGCAACGGGCATACATACCTGCCAAAAACTTTGCTTATCGAGCATGCGGTGTACAAGCTTCAGGTAGAGGAATTTGAGGTGGAAAACGCCGTTTCGGATTTGCTGATACATCACGAATTATATTCGGACAATATAGAAAACGAGGACGTGTACTATCTGTATTCATTTTACGAGGCGGAGCATTATGTCGCAAGGCGGCTTGCGTCAATGTCGGTGCATGAGCAGAAATTCGTTATGACGGAGGAGGACTGCGAAAAGGCAATAGATGAGCTGGAGGAGGCAAACAGCATATCGCTTGCGGGCGAACAGCGTGATGCGGTACATACGGCGCTCTTGTCGGGGTGTATGGTGCTTACGGGCGGACCGGGAACGGGAAAAACCACTACAATAAACGCAATTATAGAAATTTTTGATAAAATGAAGCTGTCGGTTGCGCTTGCCGCACCTACGGGACGTGCCGCAAAGCGTATGGGGCAGGTGACGGGTTGTGAAGCAAAAACAATTCACCGACTTCTCGGCACGCAAGCAGAACACAACGGCGTTCACACGTTTATACACACGGAGGAAAATCCGCTCACAGCAGACGTTATTATACTCGATGAGGTGAGTATGGTTGACATAAATCTCATGTCGTCATTTTTAAAGGCGGTAAAGCGCGGTGCAAGACTGATACTTTCCGGCGACAGCGACCAGCTGCCGTCAGTCGGACCGGGAAATGTACTTCACGATATAATTAACAGTGAAACTGTGCCTGTTATACGCCTTAACAGAATATTCAGGCAGGCGGAGCAAAGCACTATAATAACCAATGCGCATAAAATAAATCGCGGCGAAATGCCCGATTTGGCGGTCAGGGACAGCGATTTCTTTTTTCTGCACCGCAACACGCCCGAACAGGCGGCGTTTACCGTTGTGGATTTGTATAAAACACGTCTGCCGAAAAGCTACGGTATTGACCCCGTATCAAGCATACAGGTGCTTTCGCCGACCAAAAAGGGGATAGCCGGAACAATAAATCTGAATAAGCTTTTGCAATTGCATATCAATCCGCCGTCGCACGATAAGGCGGAGCACACCTACGGAAATACCGTCTACCGCACGGGTGACAAGGTGATACAGACAAAGAATAATTATGATATGCCTTATTCTCGTTCCTACGGCGAACCGGGAATGGGAATATATAACGGCGATATGGGTATAATCGATGAAATAAATACAGACGATAAATATATGACGGTGATTTTTGACGAGGACAAGCAGGTAGAATATCCGTTCACAAACTTAGACGAGCTTGACCTTGCGTATGCCATAACGGTGCATAAAAGCCAGGGAAGTGAGTTCCCGTATGTGCTTATGCCCGTATGCAGTTTTTCGCCTATGCTTATGAGCCGAAACCTGCTCTATACCGCCGTGACGAGGGCGAGAGATATGGTGGTGCTGACGGGCAGTGAGAAAACGGTGTATGCAATGACCCAAAATAATTCTTTCGGTCAGCGTTTTACGGGATTAAATCAGAAACTGTCATTTTTTAAGGAAATAGTAAAGTAGGGGACATTTCCGCAATAACACAAAACAAGGGTCGATGAGGGCATCGACCCCTACAGATTGCGAAACCATTCACCATATGGCAGGGGCTTGCTCCTGCCGAAAGAGAAAACATTCGCAATTTTTTTGTATGTGATGTACTTATGTTTCCGCAATAACACAAAAATAAGGGTCGATGAGGGCATCGACCCCTACAGATTACAAAAATCGCATATTGTAGGTCAGGGGCTTGCTCCTGCCGTTTATATCATAAATTTATCCGTCTCTTCAAGCTCGAGAGCTTCGGCGATTTTCTCAAAATTCTTTTTTGCATTTTCAAAACCGCTCGGGTGGTGACTGTCACTTCCGAAATAGAACTTGCACCCCTCAGCTTTGGCGGCACGGTACATACGCAGATTTTCCTCAAATTCGCCATCGCTCATTTTAAGAGAATTAAAGTTCAATTCTATTCCCGCACCGGCTTCTGCCGCTTTTTTGAACAGGCGTCTGTATTCGCTGTCGGGAATAGCCTTCAGCACGTCGAGATAATGTCCGATGTATATCAACGGACAGCTTAAATGCGCTATTCCTATCTTTTCAAAAGGCAAATCAATATCGAGAACGGCGTCAAACCTTTCTGCCCATAATTTTGCACGTTCCTCCGCATTCTCGTCCCCGTTCACAGTCAAGCCGTTCATATGCATATGAGTTGTTGGGATTATGATAAAGTCAAAATCATCAAAACGCTCTTTCGGTATGGCGAGCGTGCAGTTTTTGTCAAGCTCCGTTTCACAGCCGAAAAGAAAGCGTATCCCCTCCGATTGCGGCAGCGGCTTTATTTTTGAAATGTTTTCAAAATTCTGCGGTACATACCATTCGCTTGCGCCCGGTACGGCACTGTCCCAGTAATGGTCGGTAATGCAGATTGTGTTAAATCCCTTTTCCTCCGCATATTTTAAGATGTTGTACTTGTTTTGGTCGGTGTCATTGTCTGCACATAATGATAAAAACGAATGAATGTGCAAATCGTGGTCTGTTTTAAATTTCATCATAATCCTCCTCTCTTATGCCAAAGCCTTTTTTATTTCCCGGGATTTCCATGCTCCCGTAAAATACACGCCGAGCGAGAACAAACATTCAACCGCCCATGATATTGCCCAGCCGAGATACACGCCGTTCATTGCAAAGAATTTGACCGAAATATATGTAGCAATAATTCTCGAAAAAGCGCCTATAAACGTTGCCGCAACGAGAAAACGCATGGCGGCGACTCCCCGATAGAACGAGTGGAACAGGTTGTTTACCATATTAAATAATATGAACGGCATACAATACCTTGCGAATACAACCGCCATTTCCAGCCCCTCACCCGTACTGCCCGACGGCAGAAACACCGAGCAGAAACCCCGTGCAAATATAACGGTCGCAATAAGCACGGGCAGAACAAACACAGCGCCTTGTAAAAATCCTACACGAAGTCCGCGCTTTATGTTTTCGTATTTGCCTGCGCCTATGCTCTGCGCCGCATAGTTACTCAAGGTCTTTGACGAGTTTTGGTATATTGTCGCATTTACATCATAAACCCTCAAACAGATAACGTATGCCGCTGAGGCGGAGCTTCCGATAGCGTTTACCATAGGCGAAATAACAACCGACGCAAAATACATAAGCATTTGCTGAATCATTGCCGGGACGGAATATACAAGCGAGTTTTTCAAAGGTTTTATCGCAAATTTAATTCTGTATTTGTCAACGCCCATTTTCTTAAAACAGCTTTTTACTTCAATAAAATAGAATATGTCAACCACCAAAGCCGAAAGCACTGTTGATGCCGCAATACCGCATACACCCATGCCGAGAACCTTTACCGTAAAGAGATTTCCCGCAATGTGCAGAACGGTTGACAATACCGACATAAAAAGCGGATACGAGCTGCTTCCGAGCGAGTTCATTAGGTACACACCGTTGTTGTTCATCAGCAGAAACACTGAACCGAGCATATATATTATGAAATATACGGCGGCGTCATCTCTTATTTTCGGGTCAAGCGACAGTATATCGAATATCGGGTTTTTAAAGAGGATTATCAGAATGCTTAAAGCGAGTATTACCGCCATCATAAGTATGTAGTTTACATAAATCACGGTTTTGAGCTTTTTGTAATCCTTTGCTCCGAAAAGCCTTGCTGTAAAAATCGAAAATCCCACACCGTATCCCCAGAAAATCGATGAGAAAAACTGTATAAACGCCGAGGTCGAACCGATTGCCGCCAAGCCGTCGTAGCTTAATATTCTGCCGGCAATCACCGTATCTATTATGCTGTACGCCTGCGAGAGAAAGCCGGCGAGTATCTGCGGAACGGCAAACAGCAAAAAGGTTTTGTAAATGTTGCCTTTGGTTAAATCTTTCATAATAATCTCCATTCTGTGCCATACGGCGAATATTGCATGGGGCATCGTCACATGCACTTTTTACACGGAAAAGGCATAAGCTTCACACTAAACTCCTTTAATTGCAACGTGGAAAAGATACAAGTAGATTTTTCACGTTAGCCCTTGACTTTCCGAAAAATCATTATATAATTATTATAAGCAATTTATCATCTTTTTTCAAGTGCGGCTGAAATAATGAATAATTCTCAACTTTTATCAAAAAGGAGCGCATTATGTATCAGAAAGAACGTATAGACAATATATTGAGTATTCTCAAAGAAAACGGGTATGTCACGGTGAAATATCTTACGGAAGCACTGCACTACAGCAACGCCACTATAAACCGTGATTTGAATATTATGGAGGGGCGCAAGCTGATAGTGCGCAGTTACGGCGGTGCGGAGCTTTTGGAAAGTGTTTCGGTGCCGCTGGAGTTCCGCTATCATAAGGCAAAGCTTGCAAAACGGAGAATTTCCAAGCTTGCCGCCGATATGATTTGCGACGGGGACACCGTGTTTATAGACGGTACAACTACAAGTGAGGGTATCGGGGATTTTATAACCGATAAAAAGGACATCACCGTAATAACGAATAATATGGCGCTTGCGGCACATTTGAGCGAATACGGGATAAAAGCTGTCTGCACGGGCGGCAACGTTATCGAAGCGCCGTATATGCTGGACGGAAACGATGCGGTACATACCATATTAAGATATAATACCGATAAAATGTTCTTTTCGTCGGGCGGTGTGAGCGACAGCGGAATTATAAAATCGGGAACGCTTTCGTACAGTCAGATTTATGACGCCGCATTAAAAAATGCCGATAAGGTTTATTACCTTATCGACAAAAGCAAATATAATATTCATCTGAAATACAATCTGACGGATTTTTCAAAAATAGACACCGTAATATGTGACTTTGATTTCCCCGAAGAAACCGTAAAAAAGTATGGAAATACAAAGTTTTATAAGGTATAGATTTGTTCCCTCAGCTTTTGTTTTTGCTGAGCGAAGACGACGCCAACAAAACCACCATTGCGGTTATGCATATAAAGCCTGCGTAATCGGCGGCGGCAAATTTTGTTTTGAGCCATGCCGCCGCAAAGAAAGCCGCCGCCATAGTTTCAACCGAGGCGAGGAGCCCGGCTTTTACAGAGCCTATGTCCGCCGCACTCTGCAAAAACATTGAAAATGCCGCAACCGTTCCTATTATAATGATTGCCGCCAAAGCGAGGATAATCTCCCAATCAAACGAAACAGATACTCTCCATGTGCGCATTGCAAGGGTAAGCACAATACCGCCTATGAGCATACCGCACCCGGTTACGGGTATGCTCCCGAACCGTTTTATAAGGTCTACGGGAATAACAGTGTATGTCATAAGAGATATTGCCGCAATAATGCCCCATATAAGACCTTTTGGCGATACAGCAAGCGAGTCTAATCTGCCGTGCGACGCTATGAGGAATATTCCGAACAGCGCAAGTATGAGAGCGCACAGCTCAATCCAAGTGGGGAGACGTTTTACGGTAATGCATGTGTAAAGCAGAATGAACGCCTCGCCAAGATACTGAATTGCCGTTGCCGTTCCCGAATTTGAAAAGGATATGGCGTGCATATACGAAAACTGCACCGCCATAAGTCCAAATACGGCAAAAATAAGCGTGTGTACTGCGGTGCGCTTATCTGTCCATAAGCCTTTTAATTGTGACGGACTTTTTATTGCCGCAAAAATTACCAGCAAAAGTCCCGATATTATCATTCGTACAGATGTGAGCCAGCCTGTGTCTATGTTTTTATATGTAAATAAAAATTGTCCTATCGTTCCCGAAAGTCCCCAGCAAATTCCTGCCGTAAGCGCATAAATTACGCCTCGGGTTGTTTGCTTTTTCATTTTTCATGACCACCTTTTATAATGTTGCAATTGTAATATAGCAGAAAATCACGGACTTGTCAAGGACTGTACGGACAATGCCTTTTCGCCATACGGCATGCGGTTTCCTCAAATTTGTAGGGGTTGATGCCCACATCAACCCGAAATGCTGTTATGTACATTATATGATTTAGGGTCAATGAGGGCATCGACCCCTACCGGGAATTGCAAACATATATAAAAATTGCGGGCGTTATCTCTTTCGGCAGGAGCAAGCCCCTGCCCTACGGTGTGGGCAGGGAGTTTTAATGTTCACGCACCGAAATGCGGTATTTCAGCGGTGTTATACCCATTATGCGTTTGAAATGCTTTCGGTACGAGCGCACGTCCGTATACCCCGACGCATCGGCGATTTCGTCAACCGGCAAATCGGTTTGTGCAAGCATACGGCTGCTGATACGTATTCGGGTTTCCTGTATATATTTTGTGTATGTAATTCCGAATGCGTTTTTAAACAAAAGGCTCAAAGCAGACTGCGAATACCCCAATTCCGAAGAAAGTTCCTTTAAAAGACCTTTCTTTGCAAAATCCGTTTCCGCACGTTCAATCATTTTTTGTATTCTGAAATCCTTTTGCCTTTTTAATGCGTCCGTACTGCGCATTGCCGTTACGATTATCCTTATAAGTCCGCTCCTGATGATCTGCGCATAGCCGGGGTTTTTATCCTTAAATTCATCAAGCATAAGCGTCAGCTCTTTTTCTATCGTACCGCTTTCGTCATAAAAAATATGTCCGCTGTCCTCGGCTTCGGGAAGAATACCTATAAGATAATTTCGCAGTACATCGGAAAAGGTATGATACCGCTTAAGCGAATTATCTATAAACTCCGGCACGAACAGACAATTGATAATAATAAAATCATCGCTCTTTTTGCTAAGGCAATGCGGAACATTATAATCTATAAAAACATAATTGTTTTTTTGGAGTTTTATACTCTTCCCCTTATAGCTGTGTACCGCTTCGCCGCCGCACACATAAAGCATTTCGATAAATTCGTGCGAATGTACGGGAACGTGCGACGCACCGCTGCTTTTTTTCAGCAGTATAATTTCATTATTCAAAAAATCCTTTATGGTATAGAGGTCGCTCATTAAAATTCACCTACTTTTTTGTGTCAAAAACAGCCTTTTTTAAATTATAGCATTGCGATATAATTATGTCAAGGAGGATTTCAGATGGATTATTTAATGCTATCGGTTTCAATTTTGGCGGCTGTGTTTAACAGCGTACTTCTTCACAAGGAGGAAAACAAAACAAATCCGTTTTTCTTCAACGGAATATGCTCGGCTGTATGGATTGTGCTTTTGCTGTTTATGAACGGGTTTCGGGTACATATCGACAAAAACACGCTTATGTACGGTATAATGTACGGCGTTGTTCAGCTTTTGTTCTTGTTTTTCAAGCTTAAAGCAATGGCGAACGGTCCTGTTTCGGTTATAACGCTTATAGGCAACTGCTCAATGATTATTTCCGCCGCCGCAGGAGTTATATTCTGGAAAGAAAACGTAAGTGTTTTTCAGGTTTTGGGTATGGTTTTACTGCTTGCCGGAATTTTTATATGTTCGGACATAAGCAAGAGAGGAGCGTACAAGCCGAGTCTGAAATATTATGCGGCGGGATTTTTCTGCCTTGCCGGTGCGGTGGGGATAGTATTTAAGGTTTTCTTTGCGGCATCGGGCGGACAATACTGCGGCGATATGCTGATTGTGGCGGCTGTGTTTATGACGGTGTGCAATTTGCTCCTGTCGGCAAAGCATATCCGCAAAATGTCACGCAGGGAGCTTGGGCTGTCGCTTTTATGCGGTTCGGCAAGCTGTATATACAACCGCTTAAATATTTATCTTGCCGGCGCACTGCCGAGCATTATATTCTTCCCGGTATTTAACGGGTCGGTTATTATACTTTCCGTTATATCGGGAGTGCTTATATGCGGCGAAAAGCTGACCGTAAAGCAAATCATAGGCTTTTGCATAGGTGCGGCGGCGATAATTATAATAGGAACAACATAATGAAGGGAGTTTTTTAAATGGACGCTAATTTATCAAATATGTCGGCGGTTGACCATTTGGGGAGAGAGCTTCCCCGATATGAGGAAACGGGCGGCGTGAAAAAAGAAAAAATCGTGGGTTTGTTTTATTATCTGTGGCTTGGTTACCACGGCACGCAAGGTCCTTACGATGTGACAAAAATTCTGGAGCAACAGCCGGACGCAATGTATCACCCGGAAAGTCCGGTATGGCCCAATCCCGAGCATACGCCTATGCTCCACTGGGGCGAGCCGCTGTTCGGATATTATCTGTCGCAGGACGTATGGGTACTGCGCCGCCACGTACAGATGTTCATTGACGCAGGCATAGACGTTTTGTTCTTTGATGTAACAAACGGCTTTACCTACCGCAAATCGTATCTTGCGCTGTTTGAGGTGTTGCGTGAATACAATCAACAGGGATTTAAAGCGCCCAAGGTGTGCTTTTACACCGCACCCGGTATACGCGGCTGCGGAACGGGCAATCTGATGGATTTATGGGAACAGCTTTACGAGCCTCGCCTGTACTCGGATTTGTATTTTTACTGGAAGGGCAAGCCGCTTATGATTTGTCATTCAATGCGCTCGCTCCCCGATGAGATACGTGAATTTTTCACGTGGCGCAGTCCCACATGGGGCGTGCCGGAGAAGTGCAACACATGGGCGTGGGGCACGGAGCAGAAGGTATCTGTTGACGAAAACGGAAACCCCGAGGAGATTGCGGTAAGTGTGTGCAGAGTTGCAAACGGCAAAGACAACGAATACGGTTTCCGAGGAATGGGCGATGCGGCATACGGCATACCTATGATAGGCAGATCGTGGCATGACGGCGCAAAGGATACACGTGAGAATGCGTCGCATTACGGATTTCAGTTTGAGGAGCAGGCACAGGTTGCGCTCGACAGCGACGCCGATGTTGCGTTCGTAACGCAGTGGAACGAATGGCTTGTACCGTTCCTTGTTGAGGAAACAAACACCCTGTATCCGATGGACGGATACCCCATACGCTTACAGGACGAATTTAACGAAGAATACAGCCGTGACATTGAACCAATGAAGGGCGGTTACGGCGACGCATATTATATGCACCTTATATCGTTCGTGCGAAGATTTAAGGGTATGGAAAAACCTGTGGAGGAAAATAAAAAGCATACCGTGGATATAAAGTCGGGGTTTGCGGGCTGGAACGATGTGGAGCTTACATACCGTGAATACACGGGCGATACCGCTCCGAGATATTTCAAAGGCTATGACGCCGCCGGAATATATGAAAACAACACCGGCAGAAATGAGTTTGATATTTTAAAGGTTGCCGCCGATGATGAAAACGTATATTTCTATGCTAAATGCACGAATGAAATCAAGACGGGCGAAAAGCCGATGATGTTGTTCCTGAACACAAAAAACAATGCTTCGGCAAGCTGGAATGGATATGATTTTGCGGCAAGCTTTGATTTGGCAAAGCAGACAGTACAGCTGAAAAAATGTGGCAAAGACAGCGAATTTGTCTGGGACACTGTTTGCGATGCGGAGTATTTATGCTCGGGAAAAGAACTGCATGTGAAAATTCCGAAAAGCGCTATCGGAATTGATGGCGGCAGCTTCTCGTTTGAGTTTAAGTGGTCGGACAATATGCAGGAAAACGATATTATGGACTTCTATGTGAACGGCGACGCCGCTCCGAGGGGCAGACTTAATTATGTATACATATTCAAATAACAAACAGGCAAGTATTCCGACGGAATACTTGCCTGTTTTTATGCTTTAGGGACGATGAGGGCATCGTCCCCTACGGTGTACGGTTTGCTTCAGGGTCAATGAGGGCATCGACCCCTACGGTGTGCAGTTTGATTTATCGGCTTATCAGCCTGTTATGTATATTTTTGTTCCGACGGGGATATGATCGGCAATCCAGTTTATATCCTGCGGGTGCAGACGCACACAGCCGTGCGAGATATGCGCTCTTACCGTTCCGTCATATTCTGTGCCGTCATAGTTTAAGAGCGTTGAATGCATTGCATAGCCGCCGTAGAATACAAGGCACGGACCTACATAGTATGACGGATATGTCCAGCGTGCGGTACGGTACTGATACTCGAACTGTCCCTCGATTGTCGGGGTATTCCATGCGCCTATACCGCACGGCGCCGTATATTCGAGAGTCCAGTTATACTGACTTCCCGTATACACTCTTACGGTGTATTCAGATTTGCTTATCCATACAAGATAGCTCGTTCTTGAATATATTCCGTTTCTGTTTACTGTGGACTGATTGAGATAATCACGTATGACAGGCGACTCGCTTACAAGCAAATCGAGATGATCGCCGAAATCAAGCACCTGAAGCTCCGAGCCGAACGCTTCGCACAAATCCCTTATCGGAACGAAAACCTTTCCGTCAACCCACACGGGTGCGTGTGAAATGAATGTATCGTTTCCGAAAACAGTGGTGTATTTATTGTCAACGTTAAACAGTATTTCGTTTGTGCCCGATTTTATGCTTACGCTGTTGTATTCCTCAGAATACGAATACTTGGCACGCATTGCCGTCGCCATTTCATCAGCCGCCGCCATTGCCGTGCCGTCTATGAGCCTTGCACGTACACTGAAATTGACAGGTTTTTCGTTATAGTAAATGCATATTCCTTTTTCGTGCAGAGGGTATCCCGTAAATATAAAATTATTTCCCTGGAAAAACGTGCCGTCCTCTTTTTGGTAAACATATGTATGCAAGTCGACCGTCTGACCAAGCCAGTATCTGTCCGAATAGTATGTAAAACCAGCCATACCGCTCACAAGCTTAAGTTTGAAATCCGTTCCGAGCTTATACTGCGGAAGTTTAAAGTACAGATAAAGGCTTTTTGTATCGGCGTTTACCTCGCGCTTATCAGTTCCCAAAAGCTTTCCGTTTGCGTCATAAAGTTCAAACACGGCGGTGTCGGCTATGGGAACCATTACCTCTTCCATTATAATGTCAAATCCGAGCGCATCGGAAAAATATTCCGGGTTGGTTTCGGGTGTGATTTTATCTTCTGCGGCAGTTGCGGTTAAAGCTGTTTTCGCAGCGGTTTCCCCGTTTTCGATGTTCTCGGCGAACGCTGCCGATGACAGTGAAAGAACTGCCGTAATAAGCAGCGCCGTAAGTTTTGTTATTTTCATATTTTACTCTCCCTTTGCATACTTTTTCTCATATACTGTATTTTAGCATATGACGCAAATCCATGTCAATACATATTTATTCAGTAATATAAATTCTTTCCGTATCGGTACATTTACCGCTTTTATCAATATCAAAGATACAGCCGCAAAAACGTCCTTTGCCGCTTGCCAGCTCGAATTTCTGCGGCATACCGTTGGTGAAACGCTTTATTATGCTGTGCGGATTAAGACCAAGAACGGATATATCGGGACCGGTCATTCCGAGGTCGGAGATATATCCCGTTCCGTGGGGGAGTATTTTGTTGTCCGCTGTCTGAACGTGCGTATGCGTGCCGAAAACCGCACTCACACGCCCGTCGAGAAAATGCCCCATTGCCTCCTTTTCACTTGTAGCCTCTGCATGGAAATCCACAAGGATTATATTTGTTTTGCTTTTTAAGCTTTCGATTTCACGCTCGGCGGCTTCAAAAGGCGAGTCGGCAGGTTCCATATATGTTCTGCCGATAATGTTTATCACGCCGACCTTGACTCCGTTTGATGCGGAAAGAACCATTGAGCCGCTGCCGGGACATTCGGAATTAAAATTTGCCGGGCGGATAACGTTTCCTTCATATTTCATTATATCCGCAATTTCACGCACATTCCACGTGTGATTGCCGAGAGTAATCCCCTCCACACCTGCACGTGTAAGCTCGTCATATGCCGCACGTGACAAACCTCTGCCGTGGCTTGCGTTTTCGCCGTTTGCGAGAACGAAATCTATTGATTTTTGATATTTCAGCTCCTGCACATATTTAAAAAGCATATCACGTCCCGTGCGGCAGAACACGTCGCCTATACAAAGTATTTTCATAAGACCTCCATAATAATAAAAAAGGAGCGGTACGGAAAGGTAGAAACAAAACCCCGAAAATCGTGGTTTTCAATCCGTATCAGCCCCAATTTTTTAATTCTCAGCGCCTATTTGGCATAACCCACAACTCTCGTTTCACGGATAAGACTGATTTTTATCTGTCCGGGATACTCAAGTTCGTTTTCAAAGCGGTTTGCAATTTCCTTTGCAACAAGAACCATACCGTCGTCCGAAACCTTTTCGGGCTTAATCATAACTCTGATTTCACGGCCTGCCTGTATAGCAAATGATTTTTCGACACCGTCGAAGCTGTCGGCAATTTCTTCAAGCTTTTGCAGACGCTTGATGTAAGTTTCGAGATTTTCACGTCTTGCTCCGGGACGTGCCGCCGAAATGGAGTCCGCCGCCTGAACGAGCGACGCAACAAGCGTTTCCGGCTCAACATCGCCGTGATGCGCCATAATTGCATGGATAACATCCTTGCTCTCACGGAACTTGCGTGCAATATCCGCACCTATGGTAACGTGCGAGCCTTCAACCTCGTGGTCTACAGCCTTGCCTATGTCGTGCAGAAGTCCTGCGCGCTTTGCAAGAGCCACATCGCAGCCGAGTTCGCCTGCCATTACGCCGGCGAGGTGCGATACCTCTATACTGTGTCTTAAAACATTCTGACCGTAGCTGGTTCTGAATTTAAGCTTACCTAAAAGCTTAATAAGCTCGGGGTGCAAGCCGTGTACGCCTGTTTCAAACGTAGCGCTTTCGCCCTCCTGCTTAATGATTGCGTCAACCTCTTTGCGGGCTTTCTCAACCGTTTCCTCAATCCTTGCCGGATGAATTCTTCCGTCCACTATGAGCTTTTCAAGAGCAACTCTTGCAACCTCACGGCGTATCGGGTCAAAACTCGATACGATAACGGCTTCGGGAGTATCGTCAATGATAAGATCAACGCCCGTAAAGTTTTCAAGCGTTCTTATATTGCGTCCCTCACGGCCTATTATACGGCCCTTCATTTCATCATTCGGCAGATTAACAACAGAAACGGTAGTTTCGGCAACATGATCTGCGGCAACCTTCTGGATTGACAAAGCAACAATGTTCTTTGCTTTCTTCTCCGCAGTTTCCTTTGCCTCTTGCTCAATTTCTTTAACCATAACAGCCGCCTCGTGCCTTGTACGGGTTTCGATGTCACGGAGAAGCATTGTTCTTGCTTCGTCCTTTGTCATACCCGAAATTTTCTCAAGGGCGTCCGTCTGCTGCTGTTTAATCTCTGTTATTTCCTGTTCTTTCTTTTCAAGATTTTTAAGTCTTGCGTTTAATGACTGTTCTTTCTTTTCAAGATTGTCTGTCTTTTTGTCTAAAGTTTCCTCTTTCTGATTAAGCCTGCGTTCCTGGCGGTTAAGCTCATTTCTGCGTTCTTTCACCTCGTGGTCAAAGTCGCTTCTGAGCTTTTGATTTTCTTCTTTTGCTTCAAGAAGAAGCTCGCGCTTTTTATCTTTGCCTGCTTTTTCAGCGTCTGAAATTATAGATTTTGCTTTTTCTTCCGCACCGCCGAACAGCGCCTCGGCTGTCTTTTTTCTGTGAGCGATACCTGCATTGAAGCAGACTATACCGCACACCACACAGACAACTGCTGCGGCTGCGACGATGATAATATCTATAGTATTTATAGCAATACCCCCCTGTAAAAATAAATTCTTTTGCGAATTTAATTTTGGACACTCCAAAACCTGCGCCGGGGGTCTGTCTTAAAACGACTGCTTTCCATAAATATACGGTGATCCGTGCGGACGCTTGCAGGTCTTGTCCTTACGGATACAATGAGCAGTCTTTTTACAAAACGACTCCCGTTTCAGTTTAGGAAAAATCCTATTTACAGAAAACAAGTTTTTAAAGAATATTAAGCTATTATATTGTATAACAATTTGAACTCCGTGTCAAGTTTTTCTTTTCAATGTTACAATTAATAAACTTTTTTGAAAGAAAAATTTAACATTTTAAAAAATGGGGAATATTTAAGCGTAAAAAGCAATATATATTATATATTGTGACGCTTAATCTAAACCATATGTCAAAATACACAAAATAATTAGCATAATTTATATTTTTTTTGATATTTACTAATAAAAATAAATATGATATAATATACATATCAGCATATATGATTAATGCGGAAGAAACCGGTAAGGAGTTGTTGGAAAATAATGACACAAGAGAAAAATACGGCGCTTATAAGCAGCTTTCAGACATATCTGTTTAACAGAGGGGACAATTTTGAATCATACAAGATGCTTGGCCCGCATAAAATTTCTTTGGGTACAAGGCGTGTATGGCGGTTTGCGGTCTGGGCGCCGAATGCCGCATCGGTACATCTTACGGGTGAGTTCAACGGCTGGGAAAAAGGCAGAGAATTTGAAAAAATCGGCGATACGGGAGTGTGGTTCGCAACGGAGGAGAATATTTCCGAGGGCGCACTGTATAAGTATATTATTACCGCATCGGACGGTGAGGAATATTACAAAGCCGACCCGTATGCATTCAGGGCGGAGCTTCGCCCCGGGACGGCGTCCGTGGTGTACGAGCCGCAGGAATATGAATGGACGGACGGCGGCTGGCTCAAAAAGCGCAGCGAGGGAGATAATCTCGAAAAGCCGATGAATATATATGAAATACATTTCGGTTCGTGGAAAGTGCATGAGGACGGCTCTTTCTACAATTACTGTGAGCTTGCGGACGAGCTTGTGCCGTATGTTTCGGATATGGGATATACGCACATCGAGCTTATGCCGCTTACGGAGTATCCGTTTGACGGTTCGTGGGGTTATCAGGTTACGGGTTATTTCGCCGTTACTTCAAGATACGGCACGCCCGAACAGTTCAAATATTTTATAAATAAGTGCCATCGTGCCGGAATATCCGTAATAATGGACTGGGTACCGGCGCATTTCCCGCGTGACGCACACGGCTTGCGTATGTTCGACGGCACGCCCGTTTACGAGTATGCCGACCCGAGAATGGGCGAACACAAAGACTGGGGAACGATGGTATTCGATTATTCAAAGGCGGAGGTCGTTTCGTTTCTTATTTCATCGGCGTATTTCTGGGCGGACGAGTATCATATAGACGGTTTGCGTGTAGACGCCGTATCGTCTATGCTTTACCGTGATTATTCACGCAATGACGGCGAGTGGATTGCCAACAAGTACGGCGGAAACGGAAACCTTGAAGCGGTGGATTTCTTAAGAAAGCTTAACAAGACCATGTGCACGGAGTTCCCGAACTTTATAATGATTGCGGAGGAAAGCACGGCATGGCCCATGGTTACCGCACCGCCCGAAAATGACGGTTTGGGATTTAACTTTAAGTGGAATATGGGCTGGATGAACGATTCTCTGCGTTATATGAGTATGGATCCGTATTTCAGAAAGGACAACCACTCACTGCTTACGTTCCTTATGATGTATGCCTACAGTGAGAATTTCATACTTGCGATTTCGCATGATGAAGTTGTTCACGGCAAAAAGTCCCTGATAGATAAGATGTTCGGGACATATGATGAAAAGTTTGACGCATACAAGGCTTTTCTCGGATACTTTATGACTATGCCGGGAAAAAAGCTTATGTTTATGGGCGGAGAGTTCGGACAGTTCCTCGAATGGCGTTATGATGACGGTCTGGAGTGGAACATCCTTGAGATAGATAAACACAGGGAGCTTAAGGAATACGTAAGGGATTTGAACAGGCTGTATCTGAAAAATCCCGCATTATGGAAGATAGACAGGAGCTGGGACGGCTTTAAGTGGATAAACGACGCCGACAGCGAATGTTCGGTGCTTTCATATATGCGTATGAGCGGCGATGAAACTGTAGTTATCATAAATAACTTTACGCCCGTTGACAGACCCGTGTACAAAATAGGCGTTCCCGAACCGGGCGAGTATGAAGTTATACTTCATTCCAATTCAGCCAAATACGGCGGAACACGCCGCATAGGCAGAAAAAAATTCAAAACCGTCAACGAAGGGTACTCCGATATGCCCTGTACCATAAGTGTGTTTGCCGACGCAAACTCAACTATGATTTTAAAGAAAATATCGGAAAAGTAAAACATTTTTAGGAGATGAGTAATATGGTATCAAAAGACTGCGTAGCAATGATACTTGCGGGCGGACAGGGCTCAAGGCTCGGAGCCTTGACAAAAAAGGTGGCAAAGCCTGCCGTACCGTTCGGCGGAAAGTACAGAATTATAGACTTTCCTTTGTCAAACTGCGTACATTCGGGCATAGATACGGTCGGAGTTCTGACTCAGTATCAGCCGCTCGAACTTAACACATATATAGGAAACGGAAATCCGTGGGATTTGAACCGTTCTCACGGCGGCGCATACGTACTGCCGCCGTATCAGAGCGCAAAGGGCGGAGAGTGGTTTAAGGGTACGGCGAACGCTATATATCAGAACCTGGATTTTCTTGAGGGATTTAATCCGAAAAACGTACTTATTCTGTCGGGCGACCATATATATAAGATGCATTACGGAAAAATGCTCAAGGCTCACAAGGAGTCGGACGCCGCAATAACGATTGCCGTTATGCCCGTTCCCTGGGAGGAGGCAAGCCGCTTCGGAATAATGAACACCGATCCCGAAACGGGCGAGATAACCGAATTTGAGGAGAAACCGGCAGAACCTAAGAGCAATCTTGCGTCAATGGGAATTTATATATTCAAGTACGATGCGCTTAAAAAATATCTCACCGATGACGAGCGTGATCCCAATTCCGAGAATGATTTCGGCAAGAACATAATCCCCAAAATGCTCGAAAACGGCGAAAAAATGATGAGCTACTGCTTCAACGACTACTGGAAAGACGTCGGAACGATACAGAGCCTGTGGGAGGCAAATATGGATCTTATAGACGATCCTCCTAAGTTTAATATAAACGACAGAAGCTGGATAATCTATTCGAGAAATATGGCTCTTGCACCGCATTATGTCGGAAACAATGCCGAAATATCGGAGTCGAGCGTTACGGAGGGCTGTTTTATAGACGGTCAGGTAAAACATTCGGTTATTTTCGGCGGCGTGGTAATAAACGAGGGCGCAAAGGTTATCGATTCGGTGATAATGCCCGGCGCTAAGATAGGCAGAGGCGCAATAGTCGAAAAAGCGGTTGTCGGCGCAAATGCCGTTATTGGCGAGGGTGCGCATATCGGTGCTCCGGCTTCGGATAACAATAAATATGCTTCTAAATACTGTACAAACGGAATAGTGCTTATAGAGGGCGGAGCCGTTATCGGCGAAAATGAAGAAATTGCGGCTGAAAGTATGGTAGAAATAGAAAATTGACCGCATCACTGCAGGAAAGGAATGATTTTAAATATGAGAAACGATACAATGGGTATCATTCTGACCAACGAGGACAGAATACCGCCTATAACGGACATGCGTGCAAACAGTGCGCTCCCGATTGCAGGAAGATACAGAATTATAGATTTTATACTGTCAAATATGGCAAACTCCGGCATAACCAAAATCGGTGTTGCGACAGAGTCGAAATATTCATCTCTTATGGACCATATTAAGTCGGGCAAGCCATGGGACCTTGACCGCAAAAACGGTGGTCTGCACGTGTTGCCGCCGAGCCTTGAAAAAATGAAATACGGCTACGTAAAAGGAAATATCGGTATGCTTGCCGGCATAAGCGATTTTATCCGCAGAAGCGATGAAACATATGTCGTTCTGTCGCTCGGAAACAGTATCTGCAATATTGATTTGTCCGAGGCAGTTGACGCACACATCGAGGCGCAGGCGGATATAACCGTAATATACAAGGATATGACCGGAGCGGAGGAAAAAGAACTTTCACGCTATACGCTTATCGACAAAGACGACGACGGTATCGTGACCGATATAGAGGTACAGCCGTATTACCCGAAAACAGCTTTTGCGGGAGCCGACATCTACATAATGGAAAAGGCTCTTCTCGAAAGCATTGTGGACGAATGCAGTGCAAGAGGCGACCGTGATTTTGTAAAGGACGCCGTAATCAAAAAGCTTGACGGACTGCGTGTTTATGCTCACGAATTTTCGGGATACTTCGGCAAAATAGACTCTATTCAGTCATACTACGCAAACAATATGATATTCCTCAATTCGGAAATACGCCGTGAACTGTTCAATCCGGAACGTCCGGTATATACAAAAACAAAGGATCAGTGTCCGACAAAATATCACGGCGATGCGGAAATTAAAAACTGCTTCGTTTCGGACGGTTGTGTTATAGAGGGAAAGGTTTACAACAGCATTTTATCAAGAGGCGTTAAAATTGCAAAAAATGCCGTTGTCAGAAATTCTATAATAATGCAGGACAGCGTTATTGAAGAAGGCGTTGAGCTTGACCATGTCGTATTCGACAAGGAAGTGCATATCACAAGCGGTAGAAAGCTCATCGGTCAGGCAAGCTATCCTTTGCCAATTGAAAAGGGTACGCATATATAATTGAAACCGACGCATCTGTCGTCTGGTATGATTTAAACTTGAGGTTAGCGCCTCAAACTCCCAAGAATAATTCGGACAAACCGCAAACGGTTTGTCCGCAGTCTGAACGGAGGCTGTTTTTACAGCCCCCGTTTTATATAAAATATATATAATATGAAACAAGTCTTTTGCCCTCTGAGTGGTTAAAAGTACGAAATTTCGGGACTTAAATTGACAAATACCGATTTTAGGAATACTATTATTATAGTAGTCGTTGCAAATCGGCGCTTGCCGCTTTGCGGAGATTAAGGAGGTAATTATGAAGGTTTTATTCGCATCTTCGGAGGTTTCACCGTTTATGAAGACAGGCGGCTTGGGCGATGTCGCAGGCTCGCTACCGTCCGTGCTCAAAAAAAAAGGCGTGGACGCAAGAGTTATTATGCCGCTGTACAAGAGTATAGATAAAAAATATAAGGATAAAATGAAATATATATCCAATATATATGTAGATATAGCATGGCGCAAGCAGTATGCCGGCGTTTTTGAAATGGAGTATAACGGCTGTATATATTATTTTGTGGATAATGAGTTTTATTTCGGAGGCGACAAGCCATACGATTTTATCCACCTCGACTGCGAAAAGTTTATATTCTTTTCAAAGGCGGCGCTGTCATTGCTCCCGACGCTCGGTTTCAGACCGGACGTTATCCACTGCAATGACTGGCAGACGGCTCCGATGCCCGTATTTTTGGACACATTCACGGATAATCCGTTCTATCGGGGCATAAAGACGGTTATGACAATTCATAATCTGAAATTCCAGGGAAGATGGAATATAAACGGAATAAGGGACGCTATGGGTATAAGTGACTACTATTTCACGTCGGATAAGCTTGAATATTACAATGACGCAAACCTGTTAAAGGGCGGAATGGTTTATGCAAACAGGATAACAACCGTTTCGGAAACCTACGCAAAGGAAATAATGACCGAGGAATATGGCGAGGGTCTGAACAGCCTCCTGTGGGCAAGGCGCAACGACGTTACGGGAATAGTAAACGGTATTTCGTATGAGGACTGGGACGCGGCAAAGGATAAGTGTCTGTGCAAGAATTACGGCATAAAGACTTTTAAAGATAAGGCTGTAAACAAGACAAAGCTCCAGGCGGAGCTGGGACTGCCGGTTGACGAAAACAAGATGATGATCGGCATAGTTTCAAGACTTACCGACCAAAAGGGATTTGACCTCGTGGCATACAAAATAGAACAGCTTTGCGAGGGCGGCGCTCAGATAGTCGTGCTCGGAACGGGCGAGGAGAAGTACGAAAATCTGTTCCGCCACTATGCATGGAAATATCCCGACAGAGTTTCGGCACAGATTTATTTCTCAAATGATATGTCGCACAAGATTTATGCAGCGTGCGACGCATTCCTTATGCCGTCGAGATTTGAGCCGTGCGGACTTTCACAGCTTATAAGTATGCGTTACGGTACGCTCCCGATAGTGCGTGAAACGGGCGGACTCAAGGATACCGTAATTCCGTATAACGAATACACCGGCGAGGGTACGGGATTTTCATTCGCAAACTACAATGCGGACGAAATGATGAACACAATTTGGTACGCAATGGACGTGTACTACAACCATCGTGACGCATGGAACAAGTTAGCCAAAAACGCTATGAAACAGGACTATTCATGGAATGTTTCGGCGGATAAATATATAAAAATGTATCGTGAGCTTACGGGGATTTATGAGGAAGAACCGAAAAAATCCACGTTTGAGGCGAACATAAAAAAAGATGCTGAGCAATCGGCAAAGGCAGCCGCAAAAGCGGCTGACAGACCGAAAATAACCAAGGTCGAAAACCCGTTTGAGCCGGAAAAACCGGTCAAAAAAACGACAGCTAAGAAACCGTCCGCAAGAAAAACAACAAAGAAATCGCCTTCAAAAAAGACAACGCCGAAGGCTAAAGGAGAGATTTAATTATGGCACAGTCAACAACGGGAAAGAGCACAAAAAAGAAGCTTACCGCAGCTGAGGAAGCTTTGAAAAAAGAAATAGTGGGAAAAGTCGGAAGACATTTCGGCAAGGTTATGGAGGACGCAACTCCGCAGATGGTTTATTCTGCGTGTGCGCTTACCGTTCGTGACCGCATAATGGAAATGTGGGCAAAGTCGCACAAGGAAGTAAAAAAGGAAGGCTCGAAAAAGCTTTATTACCTTTCATTCGAGTTCCTTATGGGCAGACTCTTATGCACAAATATCTTAAACCTTATGCAGACTGACGAGTACAAAAACGTACTTGAAGACCTCGGCTACAGCATAAATGAAATTGCCGAGCTTGAAAACGATGCGGGTTTGGGAAACGGCGGTTTGGGACGTCTTGCGGCTTGCTTTATAGATTCTTTGACAACCATGGATCTTCCCGCATACGGCTGTACTTTAAGATATGAATACGGATTGTTCAGACAGAAGATTGTAGACGGATTTCAGACGGAGCTTCCCGATTCGTGGCTCGAAAACGGAAACGCATGGGAGGTTGCACGCCCCGAGGAATCGGTTGAGGTGCGTTTCGGCGGAAACGTTTACAGCGACTGGCAGGACGGACATATGGTGTTCCGCTATGAAAACGACCGCAAGGTTATAGCTATGCCGTACGATGTTCCGCTTTGCGGATACAATTCAAAAATTATAAACAAGCTCAGATTGTGGAGCGCAAAATCTCCCGATCACTTTGATATGAAAGCGTTCAACAGCGGCGATTATGCCCGTGCAATAGAGGAAAAGCATATTGCGGAGGTTATCTCGAACGTACTTTATCCTGAGGATAATCATACCGAGGGTAAAGAATTAAGACTTACACAGCAGTATTTCCTCGTTTCGGCAACACTGCAGTGGATTTTGAAAGAGTTTGAGAGCAGAAACGGTGCGGACTGGTCAAAACTGCCCGACAAGGTGGTTATCCACATCAACGATACTCACCCGACTATGGCAATCCCCGAAATGATGCGTCTTTTAATGGACGAAAAGGGACTCGGCTGGGACGAAGCATGGGAAATCGTTACGCATGTTTTTGCATACACAAACCACACCGTAATGAGCGAGGCTCTCGAAAAATGGCCTCTCGATATGTTCAAAAAGACTCTCCCCAGACTGTATATGATAGCCGAGGAAATGAACAGACGCCTTATGATAAGACTCGAAGAATTTTATCCCGGCGATACCGCAAAGCACAAATATATGGCTATAATTTCGGATAATCAGATATTTATGGCAAATATGTGTCTTGCAAGCTGTTTCGCCGTAAACGGTGTATCAAAACTGCATACGGAAATCCTCAAAAAAGATATTTTTGCGGACTATTACAATATGGATAAGAGCAAATTCCACGCTATAACAAACGGTATAACTTTCCGCCGCTGGATAGCAAACTGCAATCCCGAGCTTACCAAACTTATCAATTCAAAGATTGGCAAGGACTGGCTCAAAGATGCGGATAAGCTCAAAGGTCTTGCAAAGTATGCCGATGATGAGGACTTCCGGGAGAAATTCCGTGCGGTTAAGCATGCAAACAAGGTTGCGTTTGCGGAATATATAAAGGAACATAACGGTATTGAGGTAAATCCCGATTCGATTTTCGATGTTCAGTGTAAGCGTCTGCACGAATACAAGCGCCAGATGATGAACGTTTTGCATATTCTTGCGGAATACAACAGGATACTTGAAGATCCGAATTATGATTATTACCCAAAGACATATATTTTCGGTGCAAAAGCGGCGCCGGGATACACGAGAGCAAAGCTTATAATAAAGCTTATCAACTCTGTGGGCGATGTAATCAATAACGACCCGAGAATAAACGGAAAAATTAAGGTTGTATTTATCGAAAACTACGGCGTTTCGATTGCGGAAAAGCTTATCATTGCGGCTGATGTATCGGAGCAGATTTCAACAGCCGGCAAGGAGGCGTCAGGAACAGGCAATATGAAATTTATGCTTAACGGCGCTCTTACAGTAGGTACGCTGGACGGTGCAAATGTCGAAATGCTCGAACAGGTAGGCAAGGATAATATATACATCTTCGGTCTTAAGGCAGACGAAGTTGCCGCAAGATTGAAGTATGCGGGCAGCGACGAGGTAAAGACAATTTATTCGTCAAACGCAGTTCTGCGCCATGCGCTTGAAATGCTTATCGACGGCAGTCTTTCAAACGGCAACACACAGCTCTTTAAAGACCTGTATCAGACTCTTATGTTCGGTGATTACGGTTATCCCGACACATATATGGTAATAAGGGATTTTGAAGAATATATGAAAACGCAGGAGCAGATTTCGCAGGATTACAAGAATACCAAGGAATGGACAAAGCGTGCCATTATGAATACCGCAATGTCGGGCTTCTTCTCCAGCGACCGTACAATAGGAGAATACAACAAAGAGATATGGCACTTAACACCAATTAAATAACCGGGGGACTGTTGATTTTTGCACCGACCGCTTCGTTGCAAACGAATTTTACCCTCGGAGTATCAACATACGCCGTCGGGAAAAATTCCTTTGCTCGGCATCAAAAATCAAGCAGTCCGAAAAAAAGCGTTGCTTTTTGCGCCGGGTACATTGCTTATCGGAAAAGGCAGTCTTTATCAAAGATTTTAAAACAGCAAAGAGCTGTAAAAAAACAATTACGTTCGGTTTGCCTAAGGCAAACCGAAACGGTTTTTTTACAGCTTCTTTGAATTAAGGGGATATTATGAAAATAGAGCATAATTCAAGAACAAATTTTTACCGCAGTCCTTTCGGGGCGGTTGTATGCGGTACGGAAATAACTTTACGGCTTGCAGTTTCGGACGGCGGTATACCGTCTGCGGTACGTCTGATTTACCAAATTGACGGCAAGGACGAAACGGCGGTTGATATGCCGTATGAATTGACCGTGAACGGCAGTTCCGTATATTCCGCAAAAATAAAAGCGCCCGAAACGCCGGGGCTTGTATGGTATTGGTTTGAACTGGTTCAAAATTATGACAGCACGCTGTATTACGGAAACAATTACAGCGCACTCGGCGGTGTGGGTACGGTATACAAAGAAAAACCCGACAATGCGTATCAGATAACCGTATACAAGGACAGCTACAAAACGCCCGACTGGTTTAAAAAGTCCGTTGTGTATCAGATTTTCCCCGACCGTTTCTTTAACGGAAACGAGGACGGTACATTTTTGGGCGACCGCAGTGACATAATAAAGCGCAATTGGGGAGAACAGCCGTTCTACAAAGCGGAGCAGTTCGGCGGTGAGTACAAGGCGAATGACTTTTTCGGCGGAAACCTTAAAGGAATAACAAAAAAGCTCCCGTATCTTGAAGAACTCGGTATTTCGGTAATATACTTAAACCCGATATTCCGTGCATATTCAAACCATAAGTACGATACGGGAAACTATGAAGAGATTGACCCCATGTTCGGCAGTGAGGAGGATTTTAAGGAGCTTTGCAAAACTGCCGAAAAGCACGGAATACGTATAATTCTTGACGGCGTATTTAATCATACAGGCTCGGACAGCAAATATTTCAACAAGGACGGCAATTATGAGTCTGTCGGAGCGTATCAGTCACAGCAATCGCCCTATTACAGCTGGTATCGTTTCAGCGAATGGCCAAACAATTACGAGTCATGGTGGGGTATGAAAACTCTGCCGCAGGTGGAGGAAAACAGTCCCGAACTGAGAAAATATATTTTAAGCGGTGACAATTCGATAATAAAGAAATGGCTTAAAAACGGTGCTTCGGGGTGGCGGCTTGACGTTGCGGACGAATTACCCGACTTTTTCATAGAGGAATTAAGAGAAAACGCAAAATCGGCAAAGCCCGACTCCGTTATAATCGGCGAGGTCTGGGAAGATGCGTCAAACAAGGTTGCGTACGGCGAACGCCGAAAGTATTTTATGGGCGATGAGCTTGACTCCGTTATGAATTACCCTATGCGCAATGCGCTTATAGACGCAGTTCTCGGCAAAATCGATGCGGAGGAACTGGACAGCAGGCTTATGAGCCTTAAGGAAAATTATCCGCCGTGTGCGTACTATTCACTGCTCAATATGGTTTCGAGCCATGATGTCGAGCGCATTATGACTCTTATGAGCGGCGCTCCGTCACGGTACGAGGTTGACCGTGAATTTCAGGCAAAGTACGTGATTGACGAGAACGCATACAATACCGCACGTTCACGCGCGGCTGTGCTTTTGGCATTGCAAATGACACTGCCGGGAGTCCCGTGCATATTCTACGGCGATGAAATCGGTATGACGGGATACGGCGACCCGTTCTGCCGCAGTACTTTCCCGTGGGATAATATGAGCAAGTATGACAACACAGGGACGGTTCTTGAAAATTACAAAACACTTATTTCTTTGAGAAACAGCAACAGCGCCCTTTCAACAGGCGGTTTTGAAACTATATACAAGGTGGGGAGCGTGTATGCGTATCTGCGCTTTGATAATGCGGAAAAGCTTATTGTTGCCGTTAATATGGGTCAAAGCTTTGAAAGAGTGCGCCTTGACGAGGCGCGGTTTGGAATATATGAAATGAAAAGCGTGTTCGGCGGTGAGGAAACGGAGATTTCACAGGACGGAGTTTTCTATATCGATTTGCCGTCAATGAGCGCAAAAATTTATAGGGCAGAGTAAAAAGATGCCGCTGCAAAATGAACTCATTTTGCAGTGGCATCTTTATATTGCTGTCTTGTATCATTAGCACTTTTGAATATCATATTCCGATATTCGGACGGCGTCATCGAGGTTTCCTTTTTGAAAAATGAAGAAAAGTAATGATTATTGTCAAATCCTGCATTTTTTGCAATTTCATTTATTGAGAGGCGTGTGTCACGCAGCAGATGTTTTGCTGTTTGGACGCGCTTTTTTATTATGTACTGATACGGAGTTACTCCGAAATTCTTTTTAAAAATATTTATTGCATACTGCTTTGTACAAAAGCATTGCTCAACTATATCGTCAAGATTAATATTGAGCGACGGACTGTCGTCAATTTCAAAGCGTATTCTGTTTGCAATATCGGACATAAGCAAATCGGAGCGCTTCTGTGCTTCGGAGGTTTTTTGCACTATCCCCAGAAAAATCTCGGCGCAGATATTAAACAGCTCCGTTTTCGGAATGTCTTTTTGTATGGAAATGTCGTATATACGGCAAAAATCGCCTATAAGCTCCGTTGTGTGCAGAATTTCAAGCTCGCCGAATTTATATGCCGTTAATATATTGGGTATCAGCGGTCCGTCGCACACAAACCATACCTTTTCCGACGGATCTTCGTCTGTTGCATATATGTAGTGCTGTTCGCCTTTCGGGAGGATTGCAATGTCATGGCGGTGCGCCTCATGGATTTCGCCGTTTATTTTAAAATATGTAGTTCCGCTTATTATAAACTCAAAAGCATAATACGGCGCACAAACACGGTCTACAAGATATTCGCTGTCGCAATGCGAAAAGCCGACGTCTACCAGAGTGAACGGATATATTAAATCGTTTACAAACGGATTGCCGAATTCGTAAGTTGCCATGAAAATCACCTCACTTACCGTAATTATAATATATAAATCGCCGTATTGTCAATCGGAAAATGTTCCCAATTTGAATATATGTTAATTTTTTATACTTTAGAGATTAACTTTTTTGATTTACTTAATACCTATATGATGATATAATGAACAAAAAGGACAACGATAAATAAAAAATGGTGTGCAATATGACAAACGAAAAAATGCCATTAAAAGGGTATTTAATTGCTTGTCAAGCATAAAATTTTATTTTTGTCAAGAAAAAATAGAGGATTTCAAAAAAAATGATTTAAAATCGCATAATGATATAAAATCGCATTGCCAAAAAGCAAAAGATATGGCAATATAGTATTACAGTATAAGAGATATAAGCGATATATCGATTGAGTGTACAAAGTATACATATAAAAATCGGGTGCGGAATAAAAGTACACAAAAAATAAGATTAAATCAGCGGATTTTATGCAAAAATGCGTCCGCACCAAGTCACGATAATTGTTTAAATTATAAATAAATTTTTTTAAGGAGGAATAAAAAAATGAAAAAAACAATTAAACTTACGGCGCTTGCGCTGTGCGCAGCAATGGGAATGGGAATGCTTGCAGGCTGTAGCGGCGGCAAGGAGGCAAGCGGAGATGTAACAAAGGTTACATACTGGAATGGTGACTCGCATGCGGAAAAGGTTGTACGTGAACTGATTGACAACTACAATCAGACGCAGGGTAAGAAGGACGGTATCGAAATCGAATACACGCTCCAGGGCGGCGACAGCCTTACGCAGACTCTTGAGCTTGCATTGCAGAGCGGAACGGCACCGGATATTTTCGGCGGCGGAAGCATTACATCGCTTGCCGACAAAGGCTACATAATGCCGTATGACGACATATTCGGCAGTGACATTGACAATTTGAAAAAGAAGTACGACGGAAAACTAAAGAACACGCAGGACCTGTATAACGGAAAGCTTTACTGCGTGCCGGTAACAGTCGGAAATGTACAGGGTCTTTTGTACAACAAGGATATGTTCAAGGCAGCAGGCATAGTCGATGAAAACGGCGAGGCAAAACCGCCGAGAACGCTTGCCGAAATGCGTGAGGACGCAAAGAAGCTTACAAATGCCGATAATAAACAATACGGAATAATTTATCCGAAGAAGTGGGACGGCTGGTTCAGCTCGGACGTAACGGCTCCGGCATCGGTATACAGCGGTGGCAGAGGCGGATATGATCCTGCGGCAAACGATTTTGATTATTCATTCACAAAGGATTATGCACAGGTTATTCTCGATATGAGAGACGACGGCAGCGTATACCCCGGTGCCGACAGCATAGATAACGATACCGCAAGAGCATTGTTCGCAGAGGGCGGCATCGGTATGAAATACGGATTTAACTTTGACGTAGGCGTATTAAATGACCAGTTCCCCGCAAAATGCGACTGGGGCGTTGCGCCGCTTCCTATCGCAGATGAAGAACATGATTATAAGCAGAACGGCGGATACGGACGTTCACAGTTTGTAAATGCAGCGTCAAAAGTACCGGTTGAGAAATTAAGAAAAGCAGTGGAATTCTTCCTTTCGGACGAATATCTCGGAGGAATGTACAAAGGCTGCGTTGCCGCGCCGGCAGACCCGAGCATTATGGAGGGCGTAACGCTTGACAATCCGAAAAAGGGTTGGACGGACTTTATGGAGCTTGCAAAGAACGTAACCGAAACACATTGGGGACCGAACTGCGATATGGCAGGTCTTAAGAGCCTAAAGACTCTGTTCCTTGAAGATGTATGGTCGGGCAAAATGTCATTAGATGACGCAATTGCACAGGCAACTGCAAATCAGAAAAAGGGACGTGAGGCATATATGGCAAATCACCCCGATTATGACACAAATCAGTTTGCAGATCCGAACTGGAAACCTCAGCCTGCAGAATACAAATAAGCTGTAAACATCTGGGAACAACATTCCCGAAAATACACCATAAAGGGGAATAATAAATGCAGTTAAGTAAGAAAAAAACAAAGGACGCATTTAAAAGCAGCGGCGGTCTGAAGCAAGAGCTTCGGACCGAAGCACGCTGGTGCTATCTGATGCTGGCGCTGCCGATAATCGGCTTTTGTGTGTTCACGGTATATCCTATTCTATGGACGTTCCGCTGGTCGTTTTACTCGTACAGCGGAATAAAGTCACAGGCAAGCTTTATAGGCTTAAGGAACTTTATCTCACTGTTCACAACGGACCTTACATATTGGAAAA
>Ga0256404_1000113_pt1 | contig 188620 bp, 164 predicted proteins | sample RumenRJG_01DNA_FD_185990 | JGI IMG/M metagenome (GOLD analysis project Ga0256404, IMG submission 185990) | Bovine rumen microbial communities from Lethbridge, Alberta, Canada - RJG_01 | ecosystem: Host-associated > Mammals > Digestive system > Stomach > Rumen | place: Canada: Alberta...
GCCATGGCTTTCGAAGTGGCGGCATCCGGTGTGAAAGGCGTGGAGACCATCGTTCCCGTGGCGGGACCTTCCTGCTGGTACGAATACAACAACACCCAGGGCATTCCCTCGGGGCTGTTCGATAAATACGACTTTATTACGGACCTCGCGGCGACCTGCGCCAGCCGGATGTTCGCGGACGTGGACCCGGAACTGGTGAAGACCTATGAAAAATACCTGGCAACGCTGCGGGACGAACAGATCGCGCTAGAAGGGGACTACGGCGATTTCTGGGCGCAAAGAGACTTCTCGAAGACGGATGGCCTTAAGTGCTCCGCTCTCATCGTGCAGGGCTTAAACGACGTCAACGTGCGGCCGAAGAACTTCGACCTGATGCGCGACGCCTTCCTGCGCTGCGGCTGCGAGGTTAAGGCGCTGCTGCATCAGAACGGCCACGTGACCCCGGCCAACGAGCAGATGCAGACCGACATCATGATCGGAGACCATACCTACACGGAGCTGCTGAATCTGTGGTTCACCCATGAGCTGCTGGACGAGGTCAATGAAGCGGCAGAGATGCCCACCTTTACCGTGCAGAGCAACGTGGACGGCAAATTCTACGGCGCGGAAGAGTGGAAGACGGGAAACGTGCTTACGTTAACTACGGACGATGCTTCTGAATACACCGTCTCCACGGAATGCGCCACCCCCGCGAATCCGACGCTGGTGAGCGACACCCTTGACGGCGCCAGCGGCAGCGATCATCTGCTGCTCGCCGCGCAGGACGTGACGGAAGAGATCACGGTCAACGGGCCGGTAGCGGTACACGTCAAAGCGAAGACAGCGGATCTCGACAAGGATATGCTGATGCTGAGCGCCGTGCTGGTGGACGCTGCGGACGAACCCTTCTCGACCTACGACGTGGGCTGGGAGGTCCTGACCGTGGACGACGTGCAGAAGAAGGGTGTAGACAGGGGAGAAGGGGTTCCTCCCTACGACCTGGTGGAATACCATGCTACCGAGGTGACCCGCAAGATCGTCTCCTACGGCTCCATGGATCTGCGCAATCCCGAAGCTGGTTACGATCCTGCGACGGCTGTAAAAAGGGCAGAGCCCATCGAAGAGGACACCTGGTACGACTACACCATCTGGCTGCAGCCCAACTATTACACAGTGCAGCCGGGTCACAGGCTTGAAGTGTACATCCTGCCGTTCTGTGGCTTCTCCTCAACGGACTTTGCGCTGGAGCTCAGCACGCCCGAACAGTTGGTGGAATACGGGGTCGACCCTGCCAGCATCGTTCCGTTTCACCACGATTACAGTTTTACTGTAAACGGCGGCAGCGTGGACATCCCGGTCGTATCCTCCGGAAAATAAAATATTCCGCAAATACAAAAGCGGAGCAGGGGACATCCTCTGCTCCGCTTCTTTGTGTCTTTACTTTTTCAGGATCTCGCGGTACTTCGCTTCTTCTTCACCGTTGGCCATGATGAAATGGCCTTCTTCGATCTCGATCCACCGGGGCGGGTCGTTTTCGTAGTGGTGCACCGAAGGATCGTATACCTTTACGACTTTCTTCTTCTCGTTGTCCGGATCGGGCATCGGGATGGCCGACAGCAGCGCCTGGGTGTAGGGGTGCAGCGGATGGGCGTACAGCTTCTCCGTCTCTGCCAACTCTACAATGACGCCCTTGTGAATGACCGCGATCCGGTCCGTGATGAACCGCATGACCGACAAGTCGTGGGCGATGAAGAGATAGGTGAGACCTCTCTCTTTCTGCAGCTTGCTCATCAGGTTGAGCACCTGCGCCCGGATGGAGACGTCCAGTGCGGAGATCGGTTCGTCCGCGATGATGAACTCCGGCTCCATGATGAGGGCTCTGGCGATGCCGATTCTCTGTCTCTGCCCTCCGGAGAACTCGTGGGGGAAGCGGGTGGCGAACTCAGGCAGAAGTCCTACGTCGGACAGCGCCTGGGAGACGCGTTCCTCCCGCTCTTCCTTCTTCATGTCCGGATGGACGTTCATCAGACCTTCGGAGACGATGTAATCCACCTTGGCGCGTTCGTTCAGCGACGCCATCGGATCCTGGAAGATCATCTGGATCTTCTGGGTCACCATCTTGTCCATCTCTTTGGAGATCTTGCCGGAGATGCGCTCTCCCTTGAACAGGACTTCTCCCGCGGAGATGGGATTGATGCGGATGATGGCGCGGCCGATCGTGGTCTTACCGGAACCGGATTCGCCGACGAGGCCGAAGGTCTCGCCTTTGTAGATGTCGAAGTTTACGCCCTTGACGGCTACGAAAGCTTTTCGGCCCTTGCCGAAGGTCACCTCCATGTTCCGCACAGAGCACAGCACTTCTCTTCCTTTGTAGTCGATCATGCCTGCTCACCTCCCTTCGCCTGCTGTTCCATGGTATCCAGGCGGATGTTGCGGATGTGGCTGATGATCTCCGGCGGATCCACCTTCGGTGCTCTGGGATCCAGCAGCCAGGTCCTGGCCTTGTGGGTCGGAGAGACGTCGAAGTAGGGCGGCCGGTACAGGAAATCGATCTTTAAAGGATGCGGATTTCTCGGCGCAAACGCGTCGCCGCGGATCTCGTTGAAGAGGTTCGGCGGCGTGCCCTTGATGGCGTACAGATCGCTTCCCTTGATGCCCAGCTGGGGCAGGGAGGACAGCAGCGCCCAGGTGTAGGGATGCCGCGGGTCGTAGAACACCTCTTCGCAGGTGCCCACCTCCACGATGTCGCCGGCGTACATGACGGCGATCCGGTCGGCCACGTTGGCTACGACGCCCAGGTCGTGGGTGATGTAGATGGTCGTAAGACCGTACTTTTCTTTTAAGTTGCGGATGAGCTGCAGGATTTGGGCCTGGATCGTAACGTCCAGGGCCGTGGTGGGCTCATCGCAGATGAGGATCTGCGGGTTGCAGGCCATGGCGATGGCGATGACGACTCTCTGGCGCATGCCGCCGGAGAACTCGTGGGGGTATTGCTTGGCGCGGCGCTCGGGTTCGAGGATGCCGACGTCGGAGAGGATCTCCACGGCTTTCTTCTTCGCGTCTTCGCCCTGCAGCCCCTGGTGGAGCTTTAAGGCTTCTTCGATCTGCCAACCTATGGTCTTCAAGGGGTTGAGGGAGGTCATCGGATCCTGCATGACCATGGCGACCTCCTTGCCCCGGATGTGCTGCCACTGCTCCTCAGTCTTATACGTCGCGAGGTCCACGGGACCTTCTTCCAGTCCGTAATACCAGATCTCTCCTGAATCCACCCAGCCGTTCTTGTCGAGCAGGCCGATGAAGTTCTTGGTGAAGACGGATTTGCCGGAGCCGGACTCGCCGACGATGGCCAGGGATTCGCCCTTGTGCAGATCCAGGGAGATGCCCCGGATCGCATTGAGCACTTTTCCGCGGAGGCTGAATTTTACATGCAGGTCTTTGACGGAAAGAATGATGTCTCCATTGTTCAACATGTCTTTGCCTCCTTTCTATACGTGGTTCTTCGGGTCGGCGGCGTCGGAGAAGGCGTTGCCCACCAGATAGAAGCAGATGGTGATGATGGACAGGATGATGGCGGGAATGAACAGCTGATACCGCAGCGACGGCGCCATCATCATGGTGCGGCCCTTGTTGATCAGGTTGCCCAGCGACGGGATCGAGATGGGGAGCCCCAGGTTGATGTAACTGAGGAACACTTCCGAACCGATCGCGTCGGGGATGGCCAGGGCCATGCGCAGCATGACCACGGAGACCATCTGCGGCAGCAGGTTTCTCGTGATGACCCGTCTCGTAGGCGTGCCCAGGCAGCGGGACGCCAGGTTGAAGTCGCGGTCGCGGATGATCAGCACCTGGTTGCGGATGAACCGCGCCAGTCCGATCCAGCGCGTAAGGCTCATGGCGATGATGATCGTCCTGATGCCCGGCCGCATGACGTAAGCCGCCAGCAGCAATATGATGGTGCTGGGGATGTTGTCGATCAGGTTGTACATCTCCGTAAACAGGAAATCCAGTTTGCGGACGTAACCCCACAGCAGGCCTGCCAGAATGCCGATGATGGCCTCGATGACGGCCACGACGATACCGATGAACAGAGACGTTCTCGTACCGGCCCACATGCGGGCCCACAGGTCCTGCCCGATGTCGTTCGTGCCGAACCAGTAGACCTTGTTTGGCGGTTTGTTTTCGATAAAGCCCTTGACGATCTTCGCTTCCTGCGGCAATCCGATGGAGACCGTTGCCCGGTTCATACCCTTCTGGCTGCCGTCCTCGGAGGTGAGGATGAGGGTGTTCTTCTCCGTGGGGAAGAAGCCGTAGAACCAGCCGTCTTCATCTTCCACTGCCTTCAGGGAGACATATTCCGCATCGCTGCCGTTTAAGGAGCCCTGTGCCTTCAGCTTGGGAACGCCCCAGCTGTCGGGTGCGGATACGTAGGCGAGGCTCTTGCCGTCGGGCACGTCGGTGATGAGCTCTCCCGCCGTCTGTTTGACGCCGGAGGAGTAGACCGCGTTCTTGTCGCCCGTCACCGTGAGCCAGACCGCGTTGTAGTATGTGCTCGCTGTCAGATCTTCGGACAGGATGGCGAGGTAGGGCGCGTCCTTCTTCAGGAGGGTCCAGTACCAGCCGCTGTTGGCGGGGTCAGCCTGGACGTCCAACTCCGTCTCTTCGCCTTCTTCGTCGTAGGCGATGGCGACGGGAGTGCCCCAGTCGGCAGGCGCCTGGATGTAGGCGAGGATCTCGTCGCTGCCCGGTACCTGAACGTAGTCGCCCTGGGTGCGCTTCATGCCGTCGACGGTAAAGGATCCGTCGCTGTCCACCACGTACCAGACCGCTTTGGAATCGTAGTAGTTGACCAGGTTCGGGTCGATCTGGTTGGGCAGGTGAGGCTGGATGAAGGTAAACAGCACCAGCACGAGCATGACGATGAGGTTGAACACCGCCACCTTGTTCTTGAAGAACATCCGGACGGTGGACCCCCAGTAGGAATAGTTGGAGTAGCCGGTCCGTTCCGCTTCGCTTTCATCCACGATGGCCAGATCGAACAGCGCCGGATCCAGAGAAGCGATCTGCTGCTCGTTCAGATTGTCGTCCAGCAGTTCCGCGGCCAGAATGCCGTGCTTTTTGAGGAATTCTTCCTGGGAATTCTCGATCTTTTTCGTGAGTTTTTCAGAGGGAGAGAATTTGCTCATCTGGATCCCTCCTTTTTCGTAAAGCTGATGCGTGGGTCAACCAGCGCCATGGCGATATCGCCCAGCAGCAGTCCCAAGATGCCCACGGCCGCAAACAGCACGACGAGCACCATGACCATGTTGTTGTCCTGGCGTTTGATGACGTCCACCAGCAGGCCGCCCATGCCGGGAATGGAGTAGAAGGATTCCGTATAAATGGAGCCGGAAATGGTCATGAGCAGGGAGCCGGGGATGAGGTTGACGATGGGAACGACCGCGTTGCGGAACACGTGCCGGAACCAGATGGTGGTGTTGGGCACGCCTTTGGCGCGGGCCAGTTTGATGTAGTCCTTATTGGTCTCGTCCACCATGTACCGCCGCAGCCACATGGCGTAGCTGGAGATGGAAGGGAGGGCGAGCGAAATGGTGGGCAGGATGAGTGTCCGCCAGTCGTTTTCGTTGTACAGCATGGGGATCTTCAGCCAGGTGGAGCCATACAGCTGGATAAAGATGAAGTAGACCGCGTTCGGTACGGCCTGGATAAATACGATGTAGGCATTGCCTAAACGGTCCCAGAATCTGCCCTTGTAGCGGGCCATCAGCACGCCCAGGGCAAGTCCCAGCGGCAAGCTGATCGCCATGCAGATGATGCCCAGTTTCGCGGAGATCGCGATCTTCGGTGCGATGATCCTGGCAATGGGGGAGTTGACCCTGTAACGGTACGATACGCCCAGATCGCCTTGCAGCAGATTGCGGATAAAGCGGCCAACCTGGACGTAGAGAGGATCCTTCAGACCCATTTTGATGAGTCCGAGTTCGATCTGCGCCGGGGACATCTTCTCGTAATTGTTGAAATAACCTTCCTCTGGCATGAACCGCAGCAAGGCAAATACGATGGTGATCAGTATGATCAGCGTGATGAGGGACCGTGCAAGTCTTTTGATGGAATACTTCAGCACGTTGCGTCTCCTTTGTAAAATCAGAGGAGCGGCCGTGCTCCGTGTGGGGGCAGAGCCGCTCCTGATGGTTCGTTTAGTTTTCCTTGTCAGTAAGGATTACTTGCCGAGCGCTTCCAGCCAGGCTTCGTACTGTTCTTCGTACATTTCCTGAGACATCGCCTCGTTGTAGACGTGCTGTCCCTTGAATCTGCTGGAAGACTGGCCCATCATGGCGTACTGGCCTTCGAAGCCGTTCAGCTTCGTAGCCTGGTAGGAACCGCCGGAGATGAAGCCGGGGACCACGATCGCATGATCGAGGTAGAAGGATTCGGCTGCTGCGAAGGCTTCGTATCTTTCGTCGAAGTCGTCGACGCAGGTACGGGCGTAGTCGCACAGTCTGAAGTATTCGTCGATCAGGGCGTTGGTCTCTGCGGACTTGGTATCCTGGAAGACTCTGTAGGAGTCGGTGTCGTGGCAGAAGAAGTTATAGGAATTCTCTCTGTCGAACGGGTCGGCCCAGGTCTCGGGATCCATGAAGTCGGCGCCCCAGTTCAGTTCCTGGATGGCGTAGTTGCCGTTTCTTCTGGTCTCGTTCAGGAAGGAGTTGCCGGAGAATTCGACGACGATAACGTCGACGAAGTCGGAGCCCAGCAGGTCTTCCAGCTGCTGCTCGAGAACGACCGTGCAGTTGCCCCAGGTCGTGGAGCTCGGGTTGTAGTTGATCGGCATCTTGATGGGGAATGTAGCGCCGGCCGCTTCCAGTTCCGCCTTGGCCTTGTCTCTGTATTCCAGAGCCAGCGCTTCGTCGAAGCTGTCGTTTTCGGTGTATTTGGCCAGACCGCCGTAGTTGACGTAGTCCTTGCCCTCGTAAGTGGCGAAGCCCAGCGGGGTGATGGTGTTGATCATGTGCATATGCGGATCGTCGCCGGGATACTTCGCAGTGAGGTACGCTTCTCTGTCGATGGCGTGGAAGATGCACTTTCTGAAGTTTTCGTTGTTGACGGCCTTGATCCAGTTTTCAGGTTCGTACTGCTCGTCGAACTTCGGCTCGAAGTTGAATCCGAAGAAGTAGGAGTAGTCGCCGACGATGCGGCTGGTGCAGACCATGTTGCTCTTCTCGGGGTCACTCAGCCAGTCGGCTACGATATCGGAACCGATGTCGGCGGAGTCGACTTCGCCTCTGAGGAACATTTCGGGAGCCAGCGTGGCAGCTTCCTGGTTGTAGGTCTCTTCGATGCGCTCGATATAGATGTGCTCGGCATCCCAGTTGTGCTCGTTCTTAACGTAGACTCTCTTCTGCTGGGGCTGAGCGGTCTGCAGGATGTACGCGCCGTTGAACCACATGGATTCGTTATCCAGAGCGTAATCGGTGCCGAGCTGCTCGAGGAGTTCGGCCGGTGCGGGCCAATAGGTACCGAACTGCAGTACGGTGAGGAAGTAGGGACGGGCCTTCTCCAGATGATACTCGAGAGTGAGGTCGTCTACCGCTACGACGCCCAGATCTTCCGGAGCGACGGCGGGAACTTCTTCGTAACCGTTGTCGGTGATCTCATAGATGACGCCGGCGTCGTCCACGACGTATTCGTCATCTTCGCCTTCCGTGCCTGCCGGTACGGCGACCAGTTTTGCAGCCGTGTATTCCAGCAGTTCGGTGGCGTTTACGATCCAGCCGTCCATCAGATAGCTGTTGCTGCAGTCGTTTGCGGAGTCGCAGACATAGCGGGCTGCGGCTACGTAGTCGTTTGCGGTGACGGGAGCCATTTCGTTGCCGTCCTTATCGTACCAGTGCTGATCCGGTCTCAGATGGAAGGTCCAGGTGAGGCCGTCTTCGCTCTCTTCCCAGCTTTCCGCCGCGCAGGGAACGATGTTGCCGTAGGTGTCATTTTCCACGAGGGAGTCGATGGTGTTGGCGCCGACTTCCAACTCGTAGGTCGTGCCGCTCACCAGATAGTTCATGGTGGTCATTTCGCTGGAATACAGCGTGCGGTAGACCTGTTCCGCTGCATAGGTGCGGCCGTCCGGACCGGTACCGGCTTCCGTTGCTTCTCCTTCGCCGCTGGGTTCCGGAGTCGTCTCTCCAGAATTCGTGCAGGCTGCCATGGAGAAGATCATGGCCAGTGCCAGAAGGACTGCAAGGATTCTCTTTGTGTTCATACCAGATTTTCCTCCAATCTTTTCCGTCCTGTTCCGTTCCGATACACGGGGAAGGGGACAGGACCGTTTACACAGGAGCAGACAGGCTGCTCCAAGCCAATTATACTACAATATTCAGCAGGAAAACAGTAAATATACAGAAATATCTTCCTTCCTTGTGTTTTATAAACAAATGTATGCGAATTCCTTTGGTGAAATCGCAAAACCGTCTTTTCTTGATTTTGGCGTCCGGAATCGTTATAGTAAATAGTGGAACTATCTTGGATGGAGGCCGGCATATGACGATCATCAGACAGAACACACCTTTCGAAACAGCGGAGGAAAAAAAGATCTTCTGGGAGACCAGTTCCCAGATCATGGCGCAGGCGCTGCTGCGGCTGTATCCGGACGTAAAATTTGCGATCGGACCCGCCATCGACAACGGGTTTTATTACGATATCGATCTGGGTCAGCGACTGACGGACGCAGATCTTTCCCAGATCGAGGACGAGATGCGGCGCATCGTGCGCGAAGACCTTCCAATCGTCTGCCGCCCGGTGACCCGCATGGAAGCTTTGGGCGAAGCGGTCGCCAAGAACCAGCCCTATAAGATCGAGATCATCAACAGCCTGCCGCAGGATGTGCAGCTTACGTTCTTCGACGACGGCGAATTCTCCGACCTGCGGGTTGGACCGCTGCTGGAAAGAACGAGCCAGGTGCGGGCTTTCAAGCTGATGAGCATCGCAGGCGCCTACTGGCGCGGCAGCGAAAAAAATAAGATGCTGCAGCGCATCTACGGCATCTCGTTCCCCAAGCCCAGCATGCTGGACGAGTATCTGCAGAATCTGGTGGAGGCCAAACGGCGCGACCACCGCAAGATCGGCCGGGAGATGGATCTGTTCATGTTCCCCGCGGAAGGCCCCGGATTCCCGCTGTATCTGCCCAAGGGCATGGTCATCCGCAACGAGCTGATGTCGTTCTGGAAGGAACTGCACAGCGAAAAGAAATACAACGAGATCCGCACGCCCATCATTCTGAACGAAGATCTCTGGCATACCAGCGGTCACTGGGACCACTACAAGGAGCACATGTACTTTACGGAGATCGACGGCGATCCCTATGCCATCAAGCCCATGAACTGCCCCGGCGCGCTGCTCGCCTATAAGAGAAGGATGTACTCCTACCGGGATATGCCGGTTCGCCTCTCTGAATTGGGTCACGTGCACCGGCACGAACCCTCCGGCAGCCTGCACGGTCTGATGCGGGTGCGGGAATTCACCCAAGACGATGCCCATATCTTTATGCTTCCCGAGCAGGTGAAGGGGGAACTGAAGGACATCATCAAACTGATCGACGACATCTATTCCGTGTTCGGCTTTTCCTATAAAGTCGTGCTGGCGACCCGCCCGCAGAACGCGATCGGCAGCGCCGAAGACTGGACGAGAGCCCAGGACGCGCTGAAGGAAGCGGTGGAGGATCTCGGCATCGAATACGACATCGCCCCCGGAGGCGGCGCGTTTTACGGTCCGAAACTGGATTTCCACTTAAGAGACTGCATCGGACGCACGTGGCAGTGCGGTACCGTACAGCTGGATTTCCAGCTGCCCCAGCGCTTCGACCTGACCTATACCGGTGCGGACGGCGAAAAGCACAGACCTGTTATGATCCACCGCACCGTGTTCGGCAGCATCGAGCGCTTTATGGGCGTGCTCATCGAACACTTCGAAGGCAAATTGCCGCTGTGGCTCGCTCCGGTACAGGTAAAGATCGTATCCGTGTCGGAGAAGTACAACGAAGCGGCCTGGAAACTGGCGGACGAGATGGAAGCTGCGGGCCTTCGCACCGAGGTGGACGCGCGGAACGAAAAGACGGGCTACAAGGTGAGGGAAGCGATTTTGGCGCGTGACTCCTACATCATCGTTGTCGGCGAAAAGGAAGCCTCCACGGATATGCTGACGGTCCGCTCCTCCAAAGCGGGCGACATGGGCGAGTTCCCGAAAGCGGAGTTTATCGCAATGCTGCAGAAGGAGATCGCCGAAAAAGCTTTGTGATCGCGGCGGACGGGAGTTAATGAACAAGAATTAATTAAAATATTTGTGCATTTCACACGAAAATTTATTGACAAATCCAGTTTTTTAAAGATATAATGCTTGCAGTGCAGCAGCTCCAACCCTGTTGCCGTTGAATACACACAGCAAAAGTCCCGGATTCAGTTCCGGGGTTTTTGTTTTTTGCGTTAACTTCTTCTTGACACTGTACTATGTGACGTAGTACAGTTAGTACATCAAAAGGAGGTACGCCATGATACAGTTGGATCTGAAAAGCCGGAAATCCATCTACGAACAGATCATGGACGGCTTTAAGGAGCTCATCGCCCTCGGCGTCCTTCATGCAGGGGACAAACTGCCCTCCGTACGGGAGCTCTCCCGGACGCTTACCGTCAATCCGAACACCATCCAGAAGGCATACCGCCAGCTGGAAGCCGACCGGTACATCTACACCGTATCGGGCCTGGGCTGCTTCGTTTCGGAAAAGCCGGAGGATCCGGATCTGGGCAAGGCGGCCGCCATCTACGAGGTCATCGAAGACAACGTAAAGCAGCTGAGGTATCTGGGGATCTCAGACGAAGAGATCCGCGGAAAACTGGAGGAGATCGCCTGCAGAAAGGAGGAGAAGGGATGATCAACGTAAAAGGATTGTGCAAGCAGTTTGACGGCTTCCAGGCACTCAACGACCTGAATGTAAACGTGGAGAAGGGCTCCATCTACGGGCTGATTGGGGTCAACGGAAGCGGCAAGACGACGCTCATCCGCCATCTGACAGGGGTACTCAAGCCCGACACGGGCAGCGTACAGATGGACGGACAGGACGTGTACGACAACGTCGAGCTGAAGAAGAGGCTGGGGTACATCCCCGACGAGCTGTTCTTCTTCGGTTCCTACAGTTTAAAGAGCATGCGGGATTTCTACAAAGGCGTCTATCCCAACTGGGACGATGCCCGGTACGAAATGATGCTGCAGGATTTCGGTCTGCCCGAACGGGGCAAGATCGCCAAGTTCTCCAAGGGCATGCAGAAACAGGCGCAGTTTATCCTGACGATGAGCTGCCGGCCGGATTTTCTCATCCTGGACGAGCCCATCGACGGTCTCGACCCCATCGTCCGCAAGAAGGTATGGAAATACGTGGTGGACGACGTGGCGGAACGGCAGATGACCGTGCTCGTGAGCTCCCACAACCTGAAGGAGATGGAGGGCATCTGCGACGCCATCGGCATCCTGTCCAAGGGCGAGATGAAGATCGAACAGGATCTGGACGAGCTCAAGTCCGACATCCACAAGGTGCAGGCGGCGTTCCACAACGCGGAAGACGCCGAAAAGGCCTTTGCCGGGCTCAACGTGGTGCACCGCGAAAAGAGCGGCAGCATCGAGCACCTGATCATCCGGGGCGCGAGGGAAGACGTGGAAAAGGCCGTCTATGCGGCTGACCCCATCATCTTCGACATCCTGCCGCTGTCCCTGGAGGAAGTGTTTATCTTTGAGATGGGAGGTGAAAACGATGACATCCAGAGCATCCTGGCTTAACGTTTCTCTCATTAAGGAGAATTTTAAACGGTTCTGGCCCATCATGTGCGGCGGGTTCCTGTTCTGGCTCATCTGCGGCCCCATCGCCCTGGTCCTCACCAAGAGTTCGGAAGGCTACAGCTACAGCTTTATGCGCAGCATCCTGCGGCACATCAACCCGGCACCGATCCTGCTCAACGGCCTTCTGCCGGTGGCGCTGGCGCTGGCCTGCTTCGGGTATCTGCACCGGACGAATTCCGCCGGGGTCATCCACAGCATGCCCTTCACCCGCCGCAACCTGTTTCTCAGCAACTATGTGAGCGGTCTCGTGATGGCGGTGCTGCCGGCGGCAGTCATCTCCCTCATGCTGCTCGCGATGAGAGGCAACGTGGACATCGGCTGGTACGTGGACGATCCGGTCTACTTTACGGGCATGAACATCTTCCGCTTTTTCCTGGAGGAGTTCACCGTCATCGCCTTCGTGTACTCGATCTCGGTGTTTGCGGCCAGCATCAGCGGTCTGTCCGTCATCCACGCCCTTACGGCGGTGGCGCTCAACTTCATCTGCCCGGTGGTGTACCTGTTGCTGATGGGTTATATGGACACCTACGAGTACGGCTTTACCGCAGGCTCGCTCATCGAAGATATCGCTGTCCGGATGAACCCGTGGATCGCCGTGCTGGCGGAAGACGGTTTCTCCGCAAAAGAGATCGCCGTTTATCTGCTTGTTTCCCTGGTGATCGCTATCGCAGCGTTCCTGCTGTATAAGGCGCGGCATCTGGAGAGGGCAGGGGAGAGCTACGTGTTCCGCCCGGCCAAGTACATCATCGGTTTCCTGATGGTGTTTACGGCCAGCAGCCTTACGGGCTTTGTCTTCCACGACAGCTTAGGTGGTTTTTCCTATCTGCTGGGCTTCGTCGTCGGCTACGTCGTCGCTCAGATGATCGTCAACAAGACCACGAAGATCTTTACGAAGGACTGCCTTGTTTCCGGTCTCGCATATCTGCTGCTGATCGCCGCGATCGTGTGCGTGTTCCGCTTCGACCTCATCGGCTACCAGAAGCGGGTGCCGGACGTGGACCGCGTAGGGAACGTAACCATCTCGTCCGATACCTTCGACATGGGTCTGGACGGCAGGGGCGACCTCATTACCGAACCGGAGAACATTGAGCGGGTCATCGCATTCCATAAAAAGATCGTCGCGGACCCCGCCAATTATCAGAAGGTCTGGGACGGATATTACACCGCTTCCTCCCTTTCCTGGGATTCCAGGGACTACGAGGATCCGAAGGAGCGACCCGTCAGCTTCGACGTATCGTATGCGCTGAAGAACGGCCGGACGCTGGAAAGAAGCTACTGGATCCCGGCGGCGATGCTGCGGGGCGACGCGGGCATGCGTGACCTGTGGAACAGCGCGGAGAACGGCGGTCTGTATGCCAGACTGCTCGAGGAAGGGGCTGAAGGCCTGAGCGTGTGGTTCGAAGGAAACAACATGCCGAAGGAGATCATAGAGCCGGACCAGGTCGATTATGACTATACCTGGGTGGGCTTCGAAGATACCATGCCCACCGGCGCAACCAGACTGGCGGATAAAAAGGCTCTGGTGAATGCCCTGATCGAAGACATCAAGGCGTACGACTACGACCGCCTGTTCGAGGACTATTCCGAGCTGCCTTATATCGTCATCCATATGGATTTCAGCAGCAAGGTAAAGCCCGGCGAACAGCAGGAGTGGGAGAGTTACTTCGGCGGTATGGGCTATACCTACTACGACTACGACGATGCGGGAAATCCGACCTTTAAGCACCTTGTGCTCGATGTTAACGCAAATGAGAATTATGTAAATGTGCTGAATGCGCTGCTGCAGATGAACTTTACCGATGATCTCCACCGGGCGGTTGAGGCAGTGCAGAAGTAAAACGTTCAAAAGGGATTACAGATAACAACTACAAGGAGGTCTGCAGGGGGCAGGCCTCCTTTTTTCGACGGATGAAAAACGGGACTCTACGCCGCGTAGGTGGCGTTTTCTTCGGCTGTGCCTTACACTGAGTCTGTAAGGAGGAGACAGAGATGGACAATTACGTGACAGGTGCCGTGATCCGGCAATTACGTGAAGAAAAGCAGATGACCCAGGAAGAACTGGCCGGGAAGGTCTGCGTAAGCAGCAAGGCAGTGAGCAAATGGGAGACGGGCAGAGGTCTGCCGGATATCAGTCTGCTCCAGCCGCTGGCACAGGCACTGGGGATCTCCGTGATCGAGCTCTTTTCCGGCGGGGTCATTCAGAACCGAAACCGTTCCTCAAATATGGGTAAGACGGTGTTCTATGTCTGCCCGGTCTGCGGCAACGTCGTCCGCACGGTCGGGGAGGCGGTCGTCAGCTGCTGCGGTATCGTGCTGCCGCCGCTGGAGGCCGAATCGCCGGATCCGGACCATATGCTGAACTTGAAGATCGTTGAAGACGAATATTATGTCTCCGTGGCGCATCCGATGGACAAGGACCACTACATCGCTTTCCTGGCAGCCATAGCCGACCAGAGCGTGCAGTTTGTAAAACTGTATCCGGAAGGAAATGCAGATGCCCGCTTTCCCATCCGCTGCGTAAAATACCTGTACGCATACTGCAACCGCCACGGGCTGTTCCGGGTGAAGGTCTGAGAATATGGTATAATATCTCCAAACAGAGCAAGGAGATATGCCATGAACATCGCAGTCATCACCGGAGCATCCTCCGGCATGGGAAGAGAATTCGTCTACGCGGTAGACAGAGAATATGGATTGGACGAGCTGTGGGTCGTCGCCCGCAGAAAAGAGCGGCTGGAGGAACTGCAGGAAAAATGCCGGGTCAAGGTGCGCCCGCTGGCCTGGGATCTGGCTGACCCCGCCAGTTTCGAACGCTTCCGCGCGCTGCTGGAAGTCGAAAAGCCTCACATCCGGGTGCTCGTGAACGCCGCCGGCTACGGCCTGTTCGGTACATTCGAAGAAATGGGACTAGAGGAGCAGCTGGGCATCGTGGACGTCAACGATAAAGCCCTGACTGCCATGTGTCTGCTGTCGCTGCCCTACATGGAGAAGGGCGATGCCATCGTCAACCTGGGTTCCAATTCCAGCCATCAGCCCGTGCCGTTCTTAAACGTCTATGCAGCCAGCAAGGCTTATGTTTTAAGCTTTTCCAGAGGTTTGGGCCGGGAACTGAAGCCTCGGGGCGTGCACGTGATGTGCGTCTGCCCGGGGTGGATCAAGACGGAATTCATGGATACCGCCGTGCGCGACGACACTATAAAATACTACGACCGCTGGTATACCCCGCAGCAGGTGATCGAACAGGCTATGAAGGACTTGAAGAAGAAAAAGAAGGTCTCGATTCTGGGCGCGCCTGTGCGCCGGCAGGTGCGGCTCGTGAAGTTCCTGCCTGTGGATATCGTGATGGACACCTGGTGCCGCCAGCAGGGGAAGGAATAGGGCAGGCTGTGTGGGGTTGACCCTTCCATCGGAAAAATGCATCTATGCCATTTTTTATGATTTCGATTAGTGACTTAGAAAAACTAAGTCTAATTGCAAGATAGAACAAAACTGTCTTAGATTTGATCCCATTTCTAAGCCATATACCGCCAACTATCAAAAAAGACTTAGTTTTTCTAAGTCTTTTTGCTTTTTTTTAAAGAATGGCATAACACAGTTGCTGCGATCTCGCGGCATGTAGGAGCTGTTTAGGGTCATCCGCATGGTAAAACGCATCTGGCTTTATTCTTCCGGCATCGGCCCGACCGGTCGTTTCAGCCCGAAGACGTTTTCCACCAGTGCCAGCGTCTGCTCTATGCAACGATTGTCGTCCCTCAGGATCACCGGGAAACCGGAATGCAGAAAGCGGTCGTAGACCTCCTGCGAGTTGATCAGTATAAGTCCCTGCCGGTAGTTTTCCATGGCTTTCTGCGGATCCGGCTCCTCCTGGATGAGCCGGTACAGGAACTGCTTTTCCCGGTCCGGCCGGTCGAAAAAGCGGTTGACGGAAACTGCCGGATCTGCCAGCATCACCAGCACGTGCCCGGGTTCTGCCACGTGTCTGAGCGTTTCCAACGAGATGTTCGTGTCGACGAATACGGGCTTTCCCTGTCCCGTCAATCCCGGCAGGATCTGCAGTTCCAGGACCTCGCACTCTTTTGCGGTCTCGTTGATCCATGCTTTGTATTCTTCCGGCGTTCTGCGGATAAAGTCGTGCCAATCTTTCAGATCGCGGGTGTAGGAGAGACCCGGAAATTCGGTCCGGTCCACTTCGGGGAAAAACCTGTCATGGTAGTTTTCTTCGCACAGGATGCCCTGGTGCTTCTCTGCCAGTAGACGCACCATAGTGGATTTCCCTGCATACGCGTTGCCGGTAATAAAATAGGTGTTCTTAAAAGTATCCATAGCCGCTCCTCTTTTGGTATCTGTTTCTATCATAGCATATCGAGCAGAGGATGGCCTGTTGAGAAGCAATCAAGGAAAGACCTGCAGTTTTATTCTGATACAGAGGATGCGCTTTACGGCCGAAACGGATAGAGCGTCAGATCCCGAAGATCCCTTTCAGCTGTTCCGTGATCCGGACGAGGTCAAAGCCTCCGTCTGGCGGTGGGGCAAGGATAAAAAGGTTGACGCCCAGATAGATCCCGACGTTTGCGTAATCCCGGAGCCGCTGCTGCAGGTCTCTCTGATAGCCCGGATCTGCCGGCTTTCCGGCATATTCGATGTAGATGATCGCGCCGGTCTCAGGATGCAGCACCGCAAAGTCCGGATACCGGTCGTACATGCCAACGGGAAGCGCGGTTTCGTATTTGAACTTAAGCCCCAGATCGCGCATGGCTCGTGCGACGGCAAGTTCTTCCCGGCTCCGGAATAAGCCAAATTCGGACCGGACATTCAGGTGTTCCGGATGATAAGGGTTCTGCCTTTCTTGCAGCGCTTCGAATGCTGGGTTTGAGACCGCTGGGCCGAAAAAGTGCTCCCGGCATTCCCTATAGAGTTCTCCGCCGTAGTTCTTGATATCTTCCGTGAATGGAACGTATGCCGAAATGCCCTGCATCGCTTTTATGTTTTGATCTACCTGTTTCTTGATCTTTTTCGCATAGCGTTTGAACAGCAATGTTTTTACGGTACGTTCCTCCGCATATTTCATGGAAGTACGATGCCTTTTCCCATCCTGATAATAGTCGCAATAGGGGAGAGGTGCAGTATTCTGTCCGGTCTTCTGAAAGAAGATGTTGCCTCCCGGGGCATCTTTCAGAACCGCATCGATCTTTTCCTTGAGTTTCTGTTGTATGGAGAGTTCTTCTTTGATCTGTTCCAGATTCAGCATGGCGGATCTCCTTTTGCATCGTTATTTTGTATATTCGAATGGAGAAATATGGTAATTTGTCTGGCAGTATTATATCCTGACGGCTAGCATAAGTAAACAAAAATGTAAAAAATAAGTTAATGTATTTTGGGGTGACCCGCCCATCGGAAAAATGCATCTATGCCATTTTTTATGATTTCGATTAGTGACTTAGAAAAACTAAGTCAAATTGCAAGATGAATCAAAATTGACTTAGATTTAAGCCAATTTCTAAGTCAAATTATCTTAAACGTCAAAAAGACTTAGAAATTCTAAGCCTTTTTGCAACTTCATAGATATTTGGCATAACACACCTCGTTTGTCCGTTCCCGGATCTGGCCGGGTCAACCCCTTCGTGCCCACCCCTACATCCGGGAATCCCTTCAAACGGAAGAATGCATTTGTGCTATACTGAATACAGACGCCGCAGTTTTGCGGCAGAGAGGAGCATACATATGCAGAACGAAAAACTCGTACCGTTTTTACAGTCTCTCATCCGGGCCGGCAGCGTCTCCGGCGAAGAAGGCGGCGTAGCAGCCCTCCTGGAAGAGTTCTTTACACAAAACGGCTTTGACGAGGTCAAGGTCGACGAATACGGCAGCATTACCGGCTGCATCAAGGGCAAACGCCCCGGTAAAAAGGTGCTGTTCGACGGTCACATGGACACCGTCCCCGTGGCTGACCCCACCAAATGGACCATGGATCCCTGGGCAGCGGACATCAAGGACGGCAAGATGTATGGCCGGGGCACGTCCGACATGAAGGGCGCGCTTTCCGCCATGTGCATGGCCGCTGCGGATTTCGCCAAGGAGACCGGCAAGGATTTCGCCGGCGAGATCTACGTGGCGGGCGTCGTGCACGAAGAGTGCTTCGAAGGCGTGGCAAGTTCCAAGATCAGCAAGGAAGTGCAGCCCGATATCGTGGTCATCGGCGAAGCTTCCGACCTCAACTTAAAGATCGGCCAGCGCGGCCGCGCGGAGATCGTCGTGGAAACTTTCGGCAAACCCGCGCATTCCGCCAACCCCGATAAGGGCATCAACGCGGTGTACAAGATGGCGAAGGTCATCGAGGAGATCCGTAAACTCGTACCCGAAGAGCATCCCGTGCTGGGAAAAGGCATCCTGGAACTCACGGACATCAAGTCCAGCCCGTACCCCGGCGCCTCCGTCGTGCCCGAGTACTGCCGCTGCACTTACGACCGGCGTCTGCTGACGGGCGAGACGAAGGAGAGCGTGCTCGCGCCTATCCAGGCTCTGCTGGATAAGATGATGGCGGAAGATCCGCAGCTGAAGGCAAAGGTGTCTTACGCAGTCGGCGAAGAAGACTGCTACACCGGTGCGAAGATCCGCGGCGAGCGCTTCTTCCCGGGCTGGCTGTACAAGGAGGACGACGACTTCGTCCAGGCTGCGTATCAGCAGTTGAAAGCGGATGGCTATGACCCCCAGATCACCATCTACAACTTCTGCACCAACGCGTCCCACTACGCGGGCGAAGCGGGCATCCCGACCCTGGGCATGGGTCCTTCCAACGAGAGCCAGGCCCACGTCGTGGACGAATACATCGAATTAAGCCAGCTGGACGGCGTGTACGGATGCTATAAGTCCATCATGAAAGCACTGTTGAAATAAGGAGTACCATGAAAGCAAGAGACGTAAAAGTAGATCAGTGGCTGGCGGCGCATCAGCCCGAAGTTATAAAAGACCTGCAGACCCTGCTGCGCTACCGCACCGTGGAAGACGAGACGGCCGTGCCCGAACCCGGAAAGCCCTTCGGCCCCATCACCTATGACTGCCTGCAGGAGGCCCTGGGCATCGCGAAGCGCCTGGGCTTCGACGGCGAGAGCGTGGACGGCTACTGCGGCAGCATCGTCGTTCCCGCGGAGAAGTGCGAGAGCGAAAAGCCCGAGACTTTCGGTATTTTAGCCCACCTGGACGTCGTGCCTGAGAGCACCGGCTGGGACTATCCTCCGTATGGGGCAGAGATCGCAAACGGCAAGCTCTACGGAAGAGGCGCCATCGACGACAAGGGCCCTGCCGTTGCCTCCCTGTGGGCACTCAAAGCCGTTCTGGAGTGCGGCTATAAACTCAAGAAGAACGTCAACGTCATCCTGGGCTGCAACGAAGAGACCGGCATGCGCTGCCTGGAGTATTTCAAGGAACACCGTCCCGTGCCCGATTTCTCCATCTCGCCGGACGGGGAATTCCCCCTTACGAACTCCGAAAAGAGCAGGGCGGAAGCTGCCTTTGAAAGACGCTATGCCTCGAAGATCCGCCTGCATTCCGGCACCGTGGTGAACGCGGTCCCCGGGGAAGCGGAAGGCTTCGTGCCTCTTACGCTGGATGCGGTCAAGGCCGCGGCGGAAACCTATGCCGAAGACAGCCCCTTTGCCGTCGTGGCCACGGCCGAAGAAGGCGGCACGAAGATCAAGGTCATCGGAAAAACTGCCCACGCCTCCATGCCGGCGGACGGCGAAAACGCCATGCTGGGCATGCTGCAGCTGCTGAAGACTCTGCCGCTGGAAGGCGAAGACAAAGAGGCGGTCTGCGGCCTTGCGGACGTGCTGGGCATGACCATCTACGGCGAACCCTTCGATCTGGACAAGGAAGACATGTCCGGACGGCTCACGTTCAACGCCGGTCTGCTGGACTGGACTGAAGACGGCTACACCATCACCTTCGATCTGCGCGTTCCCATCTCCATGAAAGGAGAAGAGGTGCAGAGCAAACTGGAAGCCGGCATGGCGAAAGCCGGCGCATCCCTGAAGTCGTTCGAATTCGGCGAAGGCTACTGCATCCCGGACGACACGCCCTTCGTGCAGAAACTCATGGACGTGTTCAACAGCCGCACCGGGGAGAACATGAGCCCCAAACACATCGGCGGCGGCACCTACGCCCGTCATCTGCTCAACGCGGTCAGCTTCGGCCCGGAAGGGTACCTTTGCGAAGCGCACGCCCACGTGGCGAACGAGTTCATCGACCTGGAACAGCTGTACTTCAACTGCTGCGTACTGGCGGACGCGATCATCGCGCTGTGCTGCGAATAGACGCCAAAAAATTTAAAAAATTTTGCGGGGACGGGGAACCGTCCCCCTTTGTTTTGCGTCTAACAGGTGAAAGGCAATCCTATAGCATAATTTTCAGGAATCCTGTATAATACACAGTAAAGGAAAAGGAGACTCACATGGCGATCAGAAAAGCGAGACTGCTCTGCATGACACTGGCGATCCTGCTGGCATCGACGGCATGCTCCAGCGGAGCGGAAAAAACGAATACCCAGGTTCCGCAGGTCCGCAGCGAAAGCGCCGTGGAGGTGGCGGACAGCGCGTCCGGCGTGCAGATGTCCGACACGACCTCTTCCGGTTTCCTCGGGTCACAGTTCAACCAGGAAAAAGCCGTGGCGAAGGGCACGGCCTATATCGACGTTTCTTCTGTGGCAAACGGCTATGTCGCCGTATCGGCAGTCGCAGATAAACGCCTGAAATTCCAGGTCATCTGCGGAAACGCCACGTATAACTACGATATGTCGAACACCGGAAAGCCGTCCATCTTCCCGCTGCAGAGCGGAGACGGACAGTATAAGTTCCGGATCATGAAGAACGTACAGGACAAGAAATACGCCGAGATCCATTCCGTGGTCTGCGACGTTAAGCTGTCCGATCCGTTTCAGCCGTTCCTGCGCCCCAGCGATTACGCCAACTACTCGCAGAATTCCCGCTGTGTGGCAAAGGCTGCAGAGATCACGAAGGGCATGACGAACGATCTGGCAAAGATCAAGGCTGTTTACGAGTACGTATGCAAGACCGTCAAGTACGACAGACAGAAGGCTGCGACCGTTAAATCCGGTTACCTGCCGACACCCGACGAGACCATGGCTACCGGTAAGGGGATCTGCTTCGACTACGCGTCGCTGGCAGCCTCCATGCTGCGCAGCCAGGGCATCCCGACGAAAGTCATCTTCGGTTACGTCTCTCCCGACGGACTGTACCACGCGTGGAACATGTTCTACACGAAGGAGAGCGGCTGGGTGACGGTGAGCTATTCCATCAATCCCAGCAACTGGACCCGCATGGACCTGACGTTCTCCGCCAACGGCGCGGACGGCAAGTTCATCGGCGACGGCGGCAACTATAAAGACGTTTACATGTATTAGGAGCGATCACGATCTATGAGTAAACAGTTAGATCATATGGGAGTAAGCGCCTTTTGCGAAAGCATGGGCATGATGATCCGCTCGGGCATCCAGGTGGATGAGTCGGTCGACCTGCTGCAGCACGGCAGGTCGAAGACCGGCGGCAGTCTGGAATCCGGATTGGCGGTCATAAAAGAGCACGTAGATAATGGAGAAGGGTAACCGCTGCCATGAAGGCAAGCGGCATTTTCCCTGATTATGCGCTGCAGATGGTCGAGGCCGGCGAGACGTCCGGCAAACTGGAGGGCATCCTGTTCCGGCTGGCCCGCTATTACGCGGATCAGAAGACCATCTCCGAAAAGCTGAAGAATGCCGTTACGTATCCGGCGGTCATGATCCTGCTCATCATCGTGCTTCTCGCGGTGATGATCCGCATGGTGCTGCCGTCGTTCTCCGCGGTCTACGAGAGACTGACGGGCAGCCTCGCCGCGTCGTCCTACGGCTATGTCCGCTGGGCCTACGTGTTCTGCTGGATCGCGCTTATCGCGCTCATCATCATCGCAGCGGCGCTGCTGATCGGCTACCGGATGTGGAAAGGCGGCAAACGGGAATCCGTGGAAGCGCTGCTGAGGAAGTCCCCCGTCTGCGCGTCCATCCTGGAGAACATGGCTATGTTCCGGTTCACGTCGGCTCTGGCCACCTTTATCGCCAGCGGCGACATGCAGGACGAAGCCGTGGAGAAAAGCATTCCCATGGCGGATTACGGTCCTGTGGAAGAGAAACTCAAGCGTGTCGCATCCGGCATGCTGGAAGGCCACAGCATCGCCCAGGCTGCCTACGACGAGGAACTGTTCGAGCCCACTTACGGCCGCATGCTGCTGGCAGGCGAACGCAGCGGCAATCTGGAAAACGTGCTGGAGAGGCTCACCGATCTGCTGGAGGAAAACTGCTCGAACGAAGTGGACCGTCTGGTAGGCTTTGTGGATCCGCTGCTTTCCGGCATTCTAATGGTCACTGTGGGGCTGTCGCTGCTGAGCGTCATGCTGCCCCTCATCGGCATGATGAATTCCGTAGGATAACGTATGTATCAGGACAGGGTCTCCCATAAACAAAGAAATATCCTGCTCATCGTCCTGTGCGCCCTTGTTTTGGCGTGCGGGTATTTTGCATTTTCCGGGAGCGGCAAGGATCTGGACGAAGAGACCGTTACAGCCATCCGCGACGCGATCCGACGCAGCGCGCTGCAGTGCTACGTCGTAGAGGGCGTATACCCGCCGGATCTGGCGTATCTGCAGGATCATTACGGGCTGCAGGTGAACACGGACAACTACTACGTGGTGTACGAGGCTTTCGCATCGAACGTGCCTCCCACCATCAATGTGATCGAAAAATAAACGGAAGATCTCTCAGAACGCATGACTTTTAAAGAAGATCAGAAAAGTCCATTAGGATTATATTCCATCGGCATTGCTGCGCTGTTCCTGCTCGGCTTTTTCCTGCTGGTCTTATTCGGCGCCCAGAATTACCGGAACGCCGTGGCGGCTCAGCATGCGAACAACGACAGCCGCGTGCTGCTTTCCTATGTCTCCACCTGCATCAAGGGCAGCGACCAGACCGGATGCGTGCGCATCCGCGAGGAAGACGGAAACACGGTCCTCGTGATCGCAGACGAAGAGAGCGGCTACGCGTCGCGGCTCTATCTCTCCCATGGGAATCTGGTGGAGGATTACGCCGAGACCGGGGCTGCACTTGACCCCGAAAACGCTCAGATCATCGGGCAGACTTCCGTCTTTACGGTGGAGGAACTGACAGAAGGGCTGCTGGCAGTCACGACGGACGCCGGACGCAGCCTCATCCGCCTTCGCAGCCAAGGAGGCGTGCTATGAAGAGCAAACACGAGCACATCACCGCCTTCTATATCGAAACGCTGCTCCTGATCGTCTCGTTCGTCCTCGTCATCCTGATGCTGACGAACGTGTTTGGTCTGGGCAAACGGGAGTCCTCCCGGGCACAGGACCTGACGAACGCGGTGCGCTTGGCTGAGACCGGCGCAGAAGCGTTTGCGGCGGCGGAAGGCCCGGCGGAACTGGCGGATATCCTGGACGAGGGCAACGTGACCCTGGCATCGACGTCCTCTCAGTACCCCGTTCCCCCGAAAGACCGGCTTCCGGCGATCATCTTCGCCTATTACGACAATGATTTAAACCCTGTTGCAGAAGAAAATGCCGCCTATAGGCTGATCATCTCGTGGGATGCGGATCAGAGCACTGCTTCCGGCGATTCCGTTCTCGCAAAAGGAACCATCTCCGTAAGAAGACCTGGTTCTGAAGAGGACATCTACAGCCTGGATACGGCTGTCTATATTCAGGAGGTGCAGCCATGAAACACGTACCCATAAGGCTCGGCCCCCTGGCACTGCTGCTGGCGGTCATCAGCATCTGCCTTACGATCCTGGCGGTGCTTTCCTTTACGACGGGGCAGGCAGATCTGCGCCTGGCGCAGCGCTATGCGGATACGGTAACGGAGCGCTATGCGCTGGAGGCGGAAGGGCAGGCATTCCTGGCGGACGTCTGCCGCGGAAACGATCTGCAGTCCGGGCTTCCCACCGTAAGCGAGACGATCGAAGGGGAAAACGGTCTCAGCCTGCATATCGAGTTGAAACAGAACGCCCGGGGCTCCTACGGTATCACTGCCTGGAAGTTCCTGCGGGATTGGGAAGAGCATACGGATCTGGACAACATCTGGACGGGAGAATAGCAAGTTATGGACGAAAACAAAGCCTATCAACCGATGGACATCAAGACCATCCTGGAACAGTCAGTCATCCGGGACGTCAAGGATATCTTCGTGGTAGCAGGGCTGCCCATCACCTACAAGATCGGCAACACGCAGGAGCGCATGGACCGTCCGAAGATGCTGCCGGACGATATCCGCCTGTGCGTGGACGATATCTACGAGATCAGCAGACGGCTGAAGACGAATCTGGACAACGGGTTGGACGACGACTTTTCCTTCGCGCTCAACGGTGTCGGCCGCTTCCGTGTGAATATCTTCCGCCAGCGCGGTTCTCTTGCTGCCGTTATCCGGGTCATCCGGTTCGGGCTGCCCGATCCGGCGGCTCTCAGCATCCCCGAGAGCGTGCTCTCTCTGGCGGATACGAAAAAGGGCCTGGTGCTCATCACCGGCTCTGCCGGTTCGGGAAAATCCACGACGCTGGCCTGTCTCATCGACCGGATCAACCATACCCGGGAGGCGCATATCATCACGATGGAAGACCCCATCGAGTACATCCATCAGCACAAGAGATCTATCGTCACCCAGCGGGAGATCTCCATCGATACGCCGGGCTACATGGAATCTTTACGCAGCGCGCTGCGGGAGAGCCCGGACGTTATCCTGCTGGGCGAGATGCGGGATTACGATACCATCTCCTCCGCCATTACGTCGGCGGAGACCGGTGTGCTGCTTCTATCCACGCTGCATACCAGCAGCGCGGCGAACACGATCAACCGTATCCTGGACGTGTTCCCGGCCAATCAGCAGCAGCAGGTGAAGATCCAGCTGGCGCAGATGCTCAAAGGCATCGTCTGCCAGCAGCTGGTGCCTTCTGTGGAAGGCAATCTCATCCCCGTATTCGAGATCATGAAATCTACGACCGCCATCCAGAACATGATCCGCGAAGACAAGCTCCACCAGCTGGAGTCCGCCATGCAGGCGGGAGGCGCGGAGGGCATGTGCACCATGGACGGCAGCCTGTTAAAGCTTTATAAGGAAGGACGCATCAGCCGGGAGACGGCGCTGATGGCCTGCGCAAATTACGAGAACATGGTTAAGAGATTGGGCTAGTTCCCGCAAATGTGGCAAATATGGACCAGAACAGTATAGACAAAAGCATAAAAGGCCTTTCGATCCAGCGGCTCCACCGGTTTATGATGGCCGTTGCAGTCCTCCTTGCGATCCTGCTGCTGTACGCCACGTACAGCGTCATGACGGGCTACGATATCCTGCAGGAAGCGACGGACCGATATATTGAGATGGAACGGAGCACCCAGGATCTGATGTCGGCTTCCGATTATCTGACGGAGAGCGTGCAGAGTTTTGTCGTTACGGCAGATCCTGATTACGTGGACGACTATTTTGAGGAGGCGAAAGTGGCCCGCCGCAGGGACAATGCGCTGGAGACGATGGAGAAGACCCTGGCCGGCACGGAAACCTACCGCTATCTGGAAGAGGCGCTCTGGTATTCCAACAACCTGATGGAGATCGAGTATTACGCCATGCGGCTCACGATCGACGCAAACGGAATGGAAGTCAGTAACTTTCCGGAGGAACTGCAGAACATCGTGGTACGCCCCCGGCATGCGTGGCTCAGCGATGAATCCAAGCGAAGCATAGCGATCGATCTGGTCTTCAACGACGTGTATCGGCGGTATAAGAATAACATTCGCAGGGATGTGGACCTGTGCGCCGGCGCCCTCGTCACGGATGCGCAGAACAGTCAGCGGCAGAGCGCAGACCATTTCCGGGAGGTCATCCGCCGGCTCACGATCTGCATTTTCCTTCTGCTGCTCTCCGTTCTCTTTATGGTGATCCTCACAGCGAGGCTCATCATCGATCCGCTCAATAACGGCATCCGGCATATCCGAAAGAAGGAACTGTTCCCCGTGGCAGGCTCGCTGGAGATGCGGTATCTGGCGCAGACCTACAACGATCTGTATGAGTCCTCGCGCAAAGAGCAGGAGACCCTGTCCTACGAGGCGTCGCACGATGCGCTCACGGGTCTGGGCAACCGGGCGATGTTCGAAAGGGTTCGCAACGATTGTGACCCTGCCACCACAGCCATGATCCTCATCGACATCGACTATTTCAAGGAGGTCAACGACACCTATGGACACGAGGCGGGCGACCAGCTTCTGAAGCGCGCCGCCAAGGTCTTCCGGGCCAGCTTCCGTTCCGAAGACTGCGTCTGCCGCATCGGCGGAGACGAATTCGCGGTATTGATGATGCATTCCGGTACCCATCTGAGAGCTCTGGTGCAGCGGAAGATCGAACTGGCGCAGGCGCAGCTGAAAGACGAGGAGAACGGCGTTCCCGGGGTCACCATCAGCGTAGGCGTCGCCTTCCCGGACCGGGACGATCCTACGGAAGATATTTACCAGGACGCGGATACCGCCCTTTACAAAGTCAAAAATGCAGGCCGCAACGGGCTCGCGTTTTATGAATAGAACTCTCTTTTTCCCAAAAGGGGCAGAACCATGTTAAAAAGTCACGAAAAATACTACAGTGAATCCGGCAAACGGCAGGTGCTCGTGGTAGATGACGAGATCATCAACCGCGAGATGCTGGGCTTTATGCTGGCATCGGATTACAACGTCCTGTATGCGGAGGACGGGGAAGATGCGCTGCAGAAGATCCGGGAGAACTCCCACACGCTCTCCCTTGTGCTGCTGGACCTGATGATGCCGAAGATCGACGGTTTCCAGTTAATGGAGATCATGCGGAAAGATCCGGATCTGGAGCACATCCCCTTCATCGTGCTCACCTCGGAGCGTTCGGCAGAAGTCGCGAGTCTGCGCAGCGGTGCTTCGGATTTCATCGCTAAGCCATTTGAACAGCCGGAAGTCATCCTGGCGCGCATCAAACGCACCATCGAGCTGGCGGAAGACAAGGACATCATTCAGAACACCGAGCGCGATCCGCTCACCAGTTTGTTCAACCGGGAGTTCTTCTACCGCTACGTGGAGCAGTACGACATGCACCACCCGGGCCAGAAGATGGACGCTGTAGCCCTGAATATCAACCATTTCCACCTGCTGAACGAGCTGTACGGCTGGGATTACGGCGATCACGTGCTGAGCGCCATCGGCAACAAAGTCCGGGAACTCATGGCGGCCACCGGCGGCATCGCCGGCCGCATGGATGCGGACAGTTTTCTGCTGTATTATCCCAGCGGCGCGGATTATGCGGCCATGCGGGAGATGCTGGGGAAAGGCCTGCTGGAAGGGAAGGCGACGAACAGCAACAAGGTGCGCGTCCGGATCGGCGTCTACACGGACGTGGACAGAGACGTTAAGATAGAGCGTCGTTTCGACCGCGCCAAGCAGGCTGCCGATACGATCCGCAGCAGCTATACGAAGTTCGTCGCTTTCTACGACAACTCCCTGCGGGAAAAGGAACTGATGGAGGAGAACCTTATCGAAAGCCTGGATACGGCTGTGGCAGAGCGGCAGTTCCAGATCTTCTATCAGCCGAAATACGACATTACGGGCGAGAAGCCCGTCCTGTGCAGCGCCGAAGCGCTGGTGCGCTGGCAGCACCCGGAATACGGCATGGTGAGTCCGGGCGTATTTATCCCGCTCTTCGAGGACAAGGGCCTCATCCAGAAAGTCGACCGTTACGTCTGGGAGGAAGCGGCAGTGCAGATCCGCCGCTGGAAGGAAAAATTCGGGGTCACGCTTCCCGTGTCGGTAAACGTATCGCGGATCGACGTCTATGCGCCGGACTTCGTGTCGAACTTTAAGAAGCTTGTAAAGGAGAACGGTCTCCAGCCCCAGGATTATTATCTGGAGATCACGGAATCCGCTTACACGGAAGACTCCGAGCAGCTGCTGGCTGTGGTGGGGGAACTCCGAGAAGAGGGATTCTCCGTGGAGATGGACGACTTCGGGTCGGGCTATTCTTCTCTCAACATGATCTCCACGCTGCCCATCGACGCGCTCAAGCTGGATATGAACTTCATCCGAAACATGCACCACAAGGAGTCCAAGAACAACCGCATCATCGAACTGATGATCGATATCGGGCGGTATCTGGATGTTCCGGTCGTCGCCGAAGGCGTAGAGACGGAAGATCAGGTCGATCTGCTGCGGCGGATGGGCTGCCACATCGCGCAGGGATACTATTTCTCGAAACCTGTATCCGCGGAAGCTTTTGAAACGTTTATCAAGGAGAAACTGGAACAATGCTGACGATCGAAAAGTTGAAAGAATTCGGTGCAGACACGGAAGCGGGCTTAACGCGCTGCATGAACAACGAGGAGTTCTATTTCCGGCTGATCGGAATGGCGGCGAAAGACCCCAATTTTGAAAAGCTGGAGATCGCGTTGGCCATGGAAGAACCAGACGATGCTTTCGAGGCGGCGCACGCGTTGAAGGGCGTGCTGGGCAACCTGGCTCTTACGCCGTTGTTTGAGCCTGCCAACGAGATGTGCGAACTGCTGCGCGGCCGCACCGAAATGGATTACGACCCGCTGCTGGAACAGCTGATGCAGGCGAAAGCGCAGCTGGACGCGCTTCTGGCCGAATAGGACAGTACATCAAACCAAAAGAAAGACCCGGCGGTCGCCGGGTCTTTGCTGTTTTTGACTATTTGTAGATCGTGAGCGCTTCCTTCATGTTGGTGAGGTGGACCTTCTTGTCCGCCTTCGCTTCTTCGCCGTCCACGGTCCAGGGTGCTTTCTTGTCCATCGTGAACGTCAGGTCGGACGCCCGGAAATAGTCGAACATCTCGTTGCCCTGCACGGTGGTCGAGAGACCCAGGATGATGTTGCTGAAGTCGATGGGGTCTTTGGGTTCCTTGACCAGCATGACTTCGAACATGCCGTCGTTTAGATCCACCTTCTTGTCGTACAGCTTGATGAGCCCTGCGATGGACCGGGTGTTCGTGACGCATCCGAAGATGTAGCGGCCTTTGTAGGTGCGGTCGCCGTCCGCCTCAACGGTGACGTTATAGGCCTTCAGATGCCGCATGTCCTTAATGCCCTCGTACAGATACGCCATGTGTCCGAACCGGTTCTTGGCGGTCTGCGAGGCGCTGTAGGAGACTTCCGTAAACGCGCCGAAGGACGCGATGTAGATGAAATGCTGCTGTCCGTCGTTGAAATTGCCCATGTCCAGCGTCTTGGGCTTTTCCTGGATGATATGCTCCGTCGCCTTGAGGGGGATGGTGGAGATGCCCAGTGTTCTGGCGAAGTCATTGGTGCTGCCCGCCGGCAGGTAACCGAAGGGGATGGGCTGGCCGTCTACGATGCCGGAGGTCACCTCGTTGAGCGTGCCGTCGCCGCCGGTGCAGACCACCAGGTCGAAACCTTCATCCCTGGCTGTCATGGCCAGTTCCCGGCCGTGACCCTTATATTGGGTGACCGCGATCGTCACGAGATAGCCTGCGCTGCAGAAGCGTTTTACAACGTTATACATAGAAGATCCCGCATGCTTTTTTCCAGCTACGGGATTGATGATGAACAGTAATTTTTTCATAGTCTTCCATTCCTCTGAAACAGTTGAATTTATAAGGACTACACACATTGCCTAGTATACTCGGTTCTCCTTGCAAATGCAAGGGCTTTGCTATATTATTAATGGTGAATAATTATGCCCTTTTCGGGGCAGGAAAAGGAAATATACAACGTAAATGGACAACGGAAACAGAGAAAACGGAACCATGCAGGAAAAGCAAGACAACAGGAGATCTGGTGCAGGCCGGGCAGTCGCGATCCTTATCGCCCTCGGCCTCGTCGCTTTCTTCGGATACAGAGTCTATCAATACCTGAACCGGCCGGAACCGGAGGTACCGGTCGAGAGCGTCAACGTCATGGTGGAGCAGGCGATCTTGGAAGATATCGACCAGCAGGCGCCCATCACCGGCCGTCTGGAGCCGGTGGAAGAGGTCGCCATCGTGCCTCTTGCGCAGGGACAGGTGACCCGGGTCTACGTCAGCGTCGGCGATAAGGTATCGAAGGGTCAGACGCTGTTCACCATCGACAGTTCCTCTGTCGCGGCACAGCTCAACCAGGCAAAAGTAGGGGTCGATGCGGCACAGTCCGCCTACGACCGGATGCAGACGCTATACAACGAAGGCGCCGTGTCCGCCCAGGATCTGGAGTCGGTCAAGACCCAGTATCTGTCCGCCAAGGAATCCTATAACCAGGTGGCGGAAGTCATCAGCAATTATACGGTCACTTCCCCCATCACGGGCTATATCACGAGCCTCTCCGTCTCTGCCGGCAGCATCGCGGGCGGCAGCATGGCGGGGTCCGTCGCCAATATCGATTCTCTCGTGGTCAACACCACTGTGTCCGAAAACATGGCGGCGAAGATCGAAGTGGGGGACGAAGTGGACGTTTACATCGCCAGCGTCGACCGGACGTTCAAAGGCACCGTTACGACGTTCTCCCGCATTCCCAGCATAGGCACGCTCACATATCCGCTCACCATTACGATGGAGCCGGACGAAGCGCTGTTCGCCGGCATGTTCGCGGAAGTGCACATGACGTCCGAGGCGGCGACCAACACCGTTACGGTAAGCTCCGAAGCGGTCATCATCAAGGGCGGCCGCAGCGTCGTCTGCGTCGTTGACCCCGCCACGAACATCCCGACGTTCCGGGAGGTGTCCGTCGGCATCGACAACGGCACCCGCGTGCAGATCCTCGAGGGGCTGGAAGAAGGGGAGACCGTCGCCTATTCCGGCCAGCAGTTCGTTACCGAAGGCGAAGCGGTGACGATCGTAGGGGAGTAGTCTATGAAGTTTTCTCTTGCGAAACTCACGATAAAGAGACCTGTCTCCACCATCATGGTGGTGTTGATGGTCATCGTCCTGGGCGTTTCCGCGTTCCTGGACATCCCGAAGGACCTGATGCCGGAGATGGAGCTCCCGTACGCGCTCGTCATGACGAGCTATCCCAACGCCTCTCCCGAGGAAGTGGAGAGCATGGTGACCGTCACAGTGGAGCAGGCGCTCGCCCAGGTGGAGAACCTGAGCGACATGATCTCCTATTCGCTCGAAAATACCTCTGTCGTGCTCATCCAGTTCAATTTCGGCACGGACATGAATTTCGCTTCTCTCGACATGCGGGAGAAGATCTCTCTCATCGAAGATTATCTGCCGGACACCTGTTCGCAGCCCATGGTCATGAAACTCAACATGAACGCGCTGCCCACCATGCAGGTGTACGTCTCTGCGGATCTCCCCCTGGAGGAGTTGAACTCCATCGTGGAAGACAACGTCGTATCGTATTTCGAGCGCTCTTCCGGCGTCGCTTCCGTTTCGGTCAACGGCGGTCTGGAGGAGGAGATCTCCATCGTCTTCAGCCAAGAGAATCTTACGAACTACGGCCTTACGCTGCAGACCATCGCCCAGATCCTGGCGGCAGAGAACATCAATCTGCCCTCCGGCAACGTATCCCGGGGCGACAGCAAGGTGATCGTCCGCACCATGGGTAAGTTTACGTCTGCAGAGGAGCTGGGCAACATCCCGCTCATGACCTCGGATTACAGCAAGGTCCGCCTGGCGGACGTCGCGACCATCACCCAGGGTGCCGGCAAGCAGGAGTCCATCACCCGGATCAACGGCAAGACCGCTGTGGGCATCATGATCACGAAGCAGTCCGACGCCAACACGGTAAAGGTCTCCCAGGCGCTGAAGAAGGAATTGGCGCGCGTACAGGCGAAATATCCCCAGCTGAACTTCATCGTCGGCTACGACGCGGCGGATTTCATCAACGCGTCCTTAAGTTCCGTCGGCCGCTCCGCCATCATCGGCGCGGTCCTGGCGGTGCTCGTCGTGTTCATCTTCCTGCGCAACGTGCGCAGCACCATGGTCATCGGCATCTCGATCCCGCTGTGCATCCTGCTCACGTTCGCGGTCATGAACTTCCGCCACATCACGCTCAACCTCGTAACGCTGTGTTCGCTGGCCATCGCCGTCGGCATGATCGTCGACAACTCCATCGTCGTGCTGGAGAATATCTATTCGACGCGCATGAAGATGGGAAGCGCTAAAGAAGCGGCGGAATACGGCACGGGAGAGGTCTTCCTGGCGATCGTGGCGTCCACGGTCACCACGGTGCTGGTATTCCTGCCCATCGCGCTGACGGACGGCCTCGCCAGCATCATGTTCGGCGATTTCTGCCTTACGATCATCATCGCGCTGCTGGCCTCGCTGCTGGTGGCGGTCACCGTCGTGCCCATGCTCTGCAGCAAACTGATGCAGGGCAACATAAGCACGGATTATGTCCGTGTCGGGCGCGTACGGTATAAATACAAGCTGCTGCCCCTGTTCAACCGTGGCCTGCAGAACCTCATCTCCTGGTATGAAGGGGTCATCCGCAGAGCGCTGAAGAAGCGGGGCAGAGTGCTGCTCGTCTGCTTCCTGGTGTTCGGTCTGTCCCTGGGGCTTCTCGCCATGGTGGGCACGGAACTGCTGCCCGCTTCCGACGAAGGCTCCATCAATATCTCCGTGGATGTTCCCTACGGCACGTCCCTGGCGACGACGGACAAGCTGATGTCCCAGGTGGAGGACTACATCCTGCAGCTGCCGGAGGTGCGGTACGTTTCGATGAATACGTCCAGCATCTCGGCGCTCTCCTTGGGAGGCGGCGCCGGCTTTACCGTAGGCCTGTGCAGCCGCACGGAGCGGGACCGCACGACAGATGAGGTCGCTAAGGATATCGACAACTTCGCGAAGAACATTACGGGCATCGACGTGAGCGCAGCCTCCAGTTCCTCCATCATGGGCATGTTCGGCGATTCCGACATCGCGATCTACGTGATGGGCAAGGATCTGGATAAACTCGAGGAAGTCGGCCGCGACATCGCTGCCAGAGCTTCTCATCTGGATCTGGTCGAAAGCGCGGAGCTGGACATCACGGAGGGAAGCCCGGAGATCAATGTGCTCATCAACCGGGGCACCGCGAGCTTCTACGGCGTTACGGCGTATCAGCTGGCCAGCGGCCTGTCCGGCGCGCTCAACGGCGTCACCGCCACGAACGTAAGCATCGACGGGGAAGATATCGCGGTCAAGCTCTCCTTGAGCGATTACTACGCCGATTCCATCGAGAACATGAAGCAGATCGTCATCAACGGCAATTACGGTACACCCGTAACGGTCGGACAGATCGCCAGCTTCGAGTTCGACAATTCCCCGGCTAACATCACGCGCTACAACCAGAGCCGCTACTTTATCGTGAACGCAGCCATCCAGGGCGACAGCCTGGCGGCCGCATCCGAGCAGGTGCAGGCCATGCTGGATGCCTATCCGTTCCCGGACGGCTATTCCTACGAGATCCAGGGTCTGGCGGACACGATGGCAGAGATGTTCGGCAGCCTGCTGAAGGCGATCGTCGTCGCCATCGCGCTGGTGTTCCTGGTATTGGCTGCCCAGTTCGAGTCCATGACCATGGCGTTCATCGTCATGATGGCGATCCCCTTCGCCATGACCGGCGCCTTTATCGCCATGTTCCTCACCGGTACGAAGATGTCCCTCACATCGCTGCTGGGCCTGGTGCTGCTGGTGGGTACTGTCGTCAACAACTCCATCCTGCTGGTGGAGTTCATCAATCAGAATAAACATTCCATGGGCAGGGAAGAGGCCATGGTCGCTGCCGGCAAGCAGAGGCTGCGCCCCATCCTGATGACCACGCTCACGACCATCGTGGGCATGATCCCGCTGTCGCTGGGCTACGGCGAGGGCGGCGAGATCCTGGCACCCATGGGCATCTCCATCATCGGCGGCCTGCTTACGTCCACGCTGCTCACACTCATCGTCATCCCGTGCATGTACAAACTCGTGGAGGAGAGAAGAGATGCGAGCGCGGCGAAAGCGGAGGCCAGAGCGGCGGAGATCGCTGCACTCGAAGCCAAGTGGGCCGAAGAGGATGCGAAAGGAAACTAACATGCTTTTAGAAGAAAAACGCAAAGAACTTGTCGCTATCGGCCTTCGGGCCATCCGGGAGGGCCTTACGACGGGCACCGGCGGGAATTTCTCCGTCTGTGACCGCGAAAGCGGCCTCATGTGCATCACGCCTTCCGGCATTCCCTACGTGGACATAAAGCCGGAGCAGATCGTCGTCATGGACGTGCAGACCGGCAAGATCGTGGAAGGAGATGCCGTTCCCTCCAGCGAATGCGACATGCACCGCATCTTTTACAAATACCGCACGGATCTCGATGCGGTCATCCATACGCACACGACCTACGCCTCCACCTACAGCTGCTTCCGGAGACCGCTGCCTCCGATCCACTATCTGGCGGCTTTCGGCGGAACGCACGTAAACTGCGCGGAATATGCCACCTACGGCACCGTGGAACTGGCGAGAAACGCGTTCCGGGCGATGGAAGGCGTAAAGGCGGTGCTTCTGGCCAATCACGGGCTGCTTGCAGGCGGTAAGGACTTAAACGAGGCCTATAACATTACAGAAGAGCTCGAATTCTGCTGCAAAATGGTATGCAATGCGATGGCCATGGAAGCCAGCGGATACAAGCCCGTACAGCTCCCCCAGGATGAGATGGACCGCATGGTGGAGCGCTTTAAAGGCTACGGCAAAGTGCACGAGAAGCACGAGGAGATCTAAATGAGACCCAAAGCCTTCGTCTCTGCGGAGATGGACTACGAGATCGCGAAACAGCTCGAGGATGTGCTGGACATCACCTATGACTGGGGCAACGCTGTCCTGAGCGTCGAGCAGATGAAGCATGCCTGCGCGGATAAAGACATCATCATTACGAGCTACGATCCCGTTACGAAAGACGTGATCGACGCTGCGCCGAACTGCGGGCTCATCGTCTGCACGCGGGCCACGCCTGTCAATGTGGATACCGCCTACGCCAGAGAAAAGGGCATCAAGGTGAGCTACGCCGTGGAGCGCAATTCCGATACCACGGCGGAATATACCCTGGGACTCATGCTGGCGGTCACCCGCGGCATCGGGTTCGCTTACCGCGATCTGTGCGAGGGCAAGTTCGCCGCGGACGACATCGGCAGCCACGGCAGCGAATCCGCGAAGCGCGACGTTACCTGGTCCACGGGAGAGACCAGCCCCTACACGTATTACAAAGGCTATCAGCTGAAGGGTCACAGCGTCGGCATCCTGGGCTGCGGCAGCATCGGCATGCGCGTCGCGAAGCTCTGCGACGCCTTCGGTATGAAAGTCTACGGCTGCAGCCGCTCTCTTACGAAGGAGAACGCGCCGGCTTACATGGAAGTCTGCGAAAGCCTGATGGACATGGCGCCGAAGGTGGATATCCTGACGGTCCATCTGAAGGACACGCCGCAGACGGAGAATATCGTAAATGCGGACGTTTTCCGCGCCATGAAAAAAACGGCTTATCTCATCAACGATTCCAGAGGTTCCGTCGTGGACGAGGATGCTCTGATCGAGGCGCTGCGCAATGGCGAGATCGCCGGCGCCGCCATAGATGTGTTCCGCGAGGAACCCATCCCCAGATCCCACCCGTATTTTGAAATGCGCGACCGGGTGCTGGTGACCCCGCACATCGGCGGAGCCACCTGGGACGCCATTTCCAATCACACCAGGGAATTCGTCACCGATGTGATGCATTATATCAACGGCGAAGAGTTGGAATATGAGTATCGAAAGTAGGAGGTGCACATGCAGTATTTTCTGGTAATGGATGCAGGAACCACAAGCATCAAGGCCGGTCTGATCTCGATCGACGGAAAATTTGCGGATATTCAGAACGAGCCTGCCCAGGTCCTGATGCCCTTCTCCGGCGCGTCGGAAATGGACATGAACGACGTGTGGGAAGTGGCGAAGAAGGTCATCCTCAAACTGAAGGCGAACAACGAAGCGCTTTGGCCGGAGGTCATCGCGGTCGGTCTCTCCGCCCAGGGCGACGGTCTGTGGGCGATCGACGACAAGGGCAGACCTGTCCGCAACGCCATGCTCTGGAACGATACCAGAACGGTCCTGGATTATGAATCCTTAAATCCGACGCTTCTTGCGAAGAATACGACAGCCATGTTCCCCGGTGCCAACATCGCGGAGCTTACTTGGCTCAAGAAAAACGAACCGGAGAACTACGCGAAGATCGCCTGGATCTTCCACTGCAAGGACTGGATCAACTTTAAGCTCACCGGCCAGATCGGCACGGACGCTTCCGACGCTTCGACCTCGCTGATGAACATCTACACGAAACAGTACGACGAAGAGATCCTGGATTGGCTGGGTCTGCCGGAGATGAAGGGCAAGTTCGCTCCCATCTCCACCTCCGACGAGATCATCGGAACGATCTATCCGGATGCGGCAGAAGAGCTGGGTCTGCGCGTCGGCACCCCCGTCATCGCGGGCTGCCTGGACGTGCTGGCCATCGCCACGGGCTGCGGCCTGATGAAAGGCGGCCAGAGAGGTTCCATCGTCGGCACGACGCTGGCGAACTACGTCGTCATGGATGAAGAGACCGCGAGAGGCTGCGTTGCCACGAACGGCTCCATCCTGTGCCACACGAAGAAGGATACCTACATCCGTCTGATGGCTGCCACCGCAGGTGCCTCCGCCATGGACTGGATGAGGCGGACCATCCTGGACGGCGAGGATTTCGCGAAGACCGACGAAGAACTGGCGAAGATCCCCATCGGTGCCGACGGCGTCATGAGCACGCCCTATATCAACGGCGAGCGCGCGCCTTTTAAGCTGAGCTCCGCTTCCGCGGGCTTCTACGGCATCCGGGCGCACCACACGAAGTATCATCTCGCGAAGGCCAGCTTCGAAAGCATCGCGATGGCCATGGCGGACTGCTATGCCAACCTGCCCAAGGGCGACGCGGAACTGTACCTGGCGGGCGGCGCGGCCAAGAGCCAGTACATCTGCCAGATGCTCTGCGACTGCATGGGTGCGGTCACATACCGCTTCGAGGAGAAGGAACTGGGCCTGATGGGCATCTACCGGCTCATCCTGGACGCCCTCAAGATCTCCCAGTCCGTTACGGCAAACACCGACAAGTTCGAGCCGAACATGGAAAACCATGAGAAATATATGGCACTGTACAAAGAATACTGCGTCCTGAAGGACAGCATGATGCCGTTCTGGAGATCCAGAGCAGCGGAAGAATAAGGAGGAAAGACGATGTCATTGCTCATCAGAAACGCCAATATCGCGACCATGGACAGCGAGCAGCCCAGAGCGCAGGCTGCCGTGGTCACGGGTAAGTATTTCGCTTACGTAGGCACCGAAGAAGGCGCGAAGGAGTATATCGCAGCCCATAACGACGGCGTCTGCGAGGAAGTGGACTGCGGCGGCCAGCTGCTGCTGCCCGGGTTCAACGACTCCCACATGCACTTCCTGCACTATGTAAAGACCCGTATCCACGTGGATCTCGTGGGATGCACGTCCTTAAAAGAAGTGCTGGACCGCATGAAGGAGGCCTATAAGACCTTCGACAAGAGCGACGGTCTGTGGTTCGTAGGCGAAGGCTGGAACCAGGATTACTTTACGGACGAGAAGCGGTTCCTCACGAAGGACGACCTGGATACCATCACGACGGACTGGCCCATCATGATCCAGCGCACCTGCGGACACGTGGGCGTGCTCAACTCCAAGGGTATCGAGATGTTCGACATGAGCCAGGGAGAAGGCCTGAAGTACAAGGAATACGCGGAAGTCGGCCCCGACGGCAAACTCAACGGCGTCATCAAGGAGAACCTGTTCGACTACATGAAGACCACGCTGCCCGCACCGTCCCTGGAGAAACTGATGGATCTGATGGAGAAGCACCAGTACGATCTGTTCGAGAAGGGTCTTACGTCCGTGCAGTCCGACGAGGGCAACTACACGCCGGCAGGCCGCTATCACGATCTGCAGAAGCTGATGAGAGAGCGGGCGGAGAAGGGCACCTTTAAGCTCCGTCTGGCTTCCCAGATGCTGTACTTCAACGCGGAGAAGCTGAAGTGGGCGTTTTCCGAAGGCTACGACACGTCCTTCGGCAACGACACCGTCAAGATCTCCTGCACGAAGCTGCTGTCCGACGGGTCCCTGGGCGCCAGAACGGCTCTCATGAGAAAGCCCTACGCGGACGATGCTTCCACCACCGGCCTGGCCCTGTGGACCCAAGAAGGCCTCAACGAGATGGTGGAGATCTCCCAGCGGCAGAACGTGCCTGTGGCGGTCCACGCCATCGGCGACGGCGCTGTCGAAATGGTGATCAACGCCGTGGAAGCCGCCCAGAAGAAGTATCCCCACGTGCATCCCAGACACACCGTGGTGCACAGCCAGGTGACCGACAGAGCGCTGCTGCAGCGCATGAAGGACCTGGGCATCTCTGTGATGGTCCAGCCCATCTTTATCGACTACGACATGCATGTCATCTACGACCGAGTGGGCAAGGAACTGGCGGAGAGTTCCTACGTGTGGAAGTGGTACAAGGATATGGGCATCCACATGAGCTTCGGCACCGACTGCCCGGTGGAATCCTTCGAGCCGGTGCAGGGCATCTACTGCGCCGTCACGAGACTGGCGAAGAACGGGGACGGACCGTACCTGCCCGAGCAGGCGTTGTCCGTAGAGGACGCCATCTACGCCTATACGGCGGAATCCGCCTGGAATACAGGCGATGAAAACATCAAGGGTAAGGTAAAGGCAGGCATGCTTGCAGACTTTATTACCATGGACAGAGACCTTTATACCATCGACCCCAAGGACATTTTGAACGCGAAGGTGACGCGCACCTTCGTGGGAGGAGAAAAGGTTTACGAGAGGTAAAAAAATGAGTAAAACAGCATTTCTTAACGGTAAAGTTTACGTGGACGCAGGACATTTCGAACAGGCAGTTCTGCAGGAAGACGGCATCATCAAGGCCGTGGGCACCAACGGAGAGATCCTGGGCCTGTGCGACTGGGAGACCGAAAAGATCGACTGCGGCGGCAAAACCGTCATCCCCGGTCTCAACGACTCCCACATGCACCTGCTGATGATCGGCGAAGTTCTGAACGAGCCTCCCATCGGCGGCTGCAAGTCCGTCGAGGACATGGTCGAGATCTGCAAGAAGTTCGCTGCGGAGAACCCGGATGCGATCCGTCAGGGCATGCACGGCCAGGGCTGGAACCAGGATCTGTTCGAAGAGGGTAAGGTGCGCCTGCCCAACCGGGACGACCTGGACCAGATCTCCACGGAATACCCCATCATGCTGGAAAGAGTCTGCGGTCACACCTGCGCCCTCAATTCCAAGGCTCTGGAGATCCTCGGGATCAACGACGATACGCCCGTGGACTTCTATGAAGGCGGCACCATCGAACGGGATGCAAATGGCCGGGTCAACGGCTACGTAACGGAGAACGCGGTATACGAAGTGCGCAAAGTCGTTCCCTCCGCCGACCCCGCCGGCATGAGAAAAGAGCTGCTCTCCGCCATGAGATATGCGACGGAGCACGGCCTTACCTCCGTGCAGTCCAACGACCTGGGCTTCATGATTCCCAACTCCGACGAGAACTTCAAGGTGTATAAGGATCTCTACGATGCCAAGGAGGCATCCATCCGCTTCCGCCATCAGGTTTGCTGCCTGCTGGAGAAGGATCTGGACGAATTCCTGGCAGGGGAATACGCCAACCGGCAGATCTACGACAAGTACAACGGCTGGCTCACGTTAGGACCCCTCAAGATGTTCAAGGATGGTTCCATCGGCGCCAGAACGGCCCTCATGAGAGAGCCCTATGTGGATGACCCGACCAACTACGGCATCGACTCCCTGGAGCAGGGCCTGATGGAGACGCTGGTGAAGAAGGCTGCTGCCAACGGCCTGCAGTGCGTTACCCACGTCATCGGCGACCGGGCGGTGGAACTCACGAACCAGGCCTACGAAAAGGTGCTGGTGGACGGAAAGAATCCGCTGAGAAACTGCCTCATCCACTGCGAACTCACCGGCATGGATCTGCTGGAATACATCAAGAAGACCGACACCCTCATCGCTTATCAGCCTGTCTTCCTGCAGGGCGACCAGTACACGATGGCCACCCGCTTTAAGCCGGAACTCATCAGGACGTCTCTTGCCTGCAAGACTGTCATCGACATGGGCATCCACGCGTCCTACGGTACGGACAGCCCGGTGGAGGACTCCAATCCTTTTGCCAACATCTACTGCGCCGTCAACCGCAAGGACCTCACCGGAAAGCCCGAGGAAGGCTGGAATACCCAGGAGTGCGTTACCGTGGAGCAGGCCATCGACGCCTACACCGTGGAAAGCGCCTACATGGAATTCGCGGAAGAGTACAAGGGCCGCATCAAGCCCGGCTACTACGCGGACCTGGAGATCCTGGACACCGATATCTTCACCTGTGACCCCATGGACATCATCCATATCCTGCCCGAACTTGTGATGGTAGGCGGAGAGATCGTCCTGAGAGATAAGATCTATCAGAAGTAGGAGGCATTCAAATGCGCAACAAAGAAAAGCTTCAGAAAGCGATCGAACTGAGACACGAGATCCATCAGAACCCGGACCTCTCCAACGAGGAGAGACCCACCTACGAGCGGATCATCAAATTTCTGAAGGAGAATGCGCCGTCCATCGAGATTGTGGATAAGGGCTACTACGTGTACGCCATCTACCACAGCGAACATCCCGAGAGACCCCGCATCGCGTTCCGTACGGAAGTGGACGCGCTGCCCATCGAAGACCTGATCGACGAGCCCTACAAGAGCTGCAAGCCCGGCGTGGGTCACAAGTGCGGCCACGACGGCCACGCCGCCACCATGTGCGCGCTGGCCATGGAGCTGGACGAATTCGGCGCGGAGCGCGACGTCTACATGATCTTCCAGCCCGCTGAGGAGACCGGTGACGGCGCCCGCCAGTGCACCGATTTTATCACCGACAATAACATCGCGGAGATCTACGGCATGCACGGCAGCATCGACGAAGACTACGGTGTCGTTCAGACCAAGGCCGGCCTGATGAACTGCGCCTCCGAAGGCATGTGCATCGAATACAAGGGCGTTTCCACCCACGCTTCTTTGCCGGAACTGGGCAAGAACCCGACGCTGGCGCTGGCGAAACTGGCGCTGTACTGCGACGAGCTGGAGAAGTCCGAAGGCTATAAAGGCCTTATCATGTCCACGGTCTGCTACATGCGTTCCGGCGATCCCGAAGCCTACGGCGTAGCGGCTCACAAGGGCTGCTTCCAGGTGACCCTCAGAGGGTCCATCGAAGCCGAGATGGTCGACCTGGAGAAGAAGGTCGAGGCTAAAGCAAAGGAACTGGCGGAGGAATACGGCCTGGGCATCGCCATCTCCTATTCCGACCGCTTCCCCGAGACCGTAAATGATGCGGACTGCGTGGACAAGATCTTCGAAGCCTGCAAGCGGATCGGCGTTCCCACAGCGGTACGGCCCGCTGCGGAAAGAGGCTCCGAGGACTTTGGCCACTTCGCGAAACTCACGAAGGGCGCCATGTTCTTCTACTGCTACGGCAAGGACAACCCGGATATGCACTCCACGGAATTCAACTTCCACGACGAGATCATCGACCGGGTGATCGATATCTACGACGAACTCATCAAGATGTACTAGGAGGCAGCTATGAGCAAGACAGCATTCTACAACGCGAAAGTCTACGTAGAGAAGGGCGTATACGCCGAAGCGATCCTGCAGGAAGACGGCTGGATCAAGGCTGTCGGCACGACCGGCGAGATCCTCACCCTGGCCGGCTACGACGCGGAAAAGATCGACTGCGGCGGCAAGACCATCGTTCCGGGGTTCAACGACTCCCACATGCACATCCTGCAGGTGGGCATGGCGATGAACCAGCTGGACGTGAGCGGCTGCAAGAGCGTCGAAGAGATCGTTGCGGCAGGCAGACAGTATCTGGCGGATCACCCCGACTGCCAGGGTCTGTTTACGCAGACCTGGAACGACGACATGTTCGATCCGGACAAGAAGCGTCTGCCCGATAAGCACGACTGCGACGCCATCTCCACCGAGATCCCCGTGTTCCTGGGCCGCATCTGCGGACACTCCGCGGCGGTCAACAGTCTCATCCTGGAGAAGATGGGGCTGGATAAGGATCACCACACCATTCCCGGCGGCGAAGTGGTCTTGGGCGAAGACGGCGAACCCAACGGCTACCTGTTCGAGGCAGCGCAGGCGGAAGCCCGTCTTACGATCCCGCAGATGACCGTCGAGGAAGCGAAGAAATATTATCTGATGGCCATGGAATACGGCGTATCCCACGGCATGACCACCACCCAGTCCAACGACTACACTACCGTTGCACCGAAGGAGATCGTCAAGGCGGCTCTGGAAGGGCTGTACGGGGCAGGGGAAGCGCCCATGCGTTATGTTGCCCAGTGCGGCTGCGAGAACATGAAGCAGGCCGAGGAATTCGTCGCAGAAGACTGGGGCAGAAAGGTGGGCATGATGGAATACGGACCCGCCAAGATGTTCAAGGACGGCTCCCTGGGCGCCCGCTCCGCCATGATGAGAAACGGCTATGCGGATGCGCCGGGCGTTATGGGCGTCGACCGCATTCCGGACGACGAGCAGATGGCGATGATCCAGTTCTTCCAGGATAAAGGGGTCACCATCGCGACCCACTGCATCGGCGACGGCGCCATCGACGTCACCCAGAAGATGTACGCCAAGGCCGCCGGCACCGAGAACAAGTACCGCCACAACATCATCCATTACCAGATCACGGATATGGATATGGTAAAGTTTACGAGAGAGCACAACATCCTCGTCTCCTACCAGCCCGTATTCCTGCAGTACGATCTGCACATCGTGGAGAGCCGCTGCGGACACGATCTGGCCATGCAGTCCTACTGCTTTAAGACCGCCCACGACATGGGCATCCACGCCTCCTACGGCACGGACAGCCCCGTGGAAGACTGCAACCCGCTGGCGAATATCTACGTCGCCGTCACCCGCAAGGACTTCAAGGGCCAGCCGCTGGAAGGCTGGAACCCGGCGGAGTGCGTCGACGTGGAGACCGCGGTGGACGCCTACACCTATGAGAGCGCCTATGCAGAGTTCAAAGAGGGCGTGAAGGGCCGCATCAAGCCCGGATTCTACGCGGATCTGGTCGTCCTGGACAAGGATATCTTCACCTGCGATCCCATGGAGATCAAGGATGTTCTGCCGGTGCTCACCATGGTGAACGGCAAGATCGTTTACAGAAAGTAGAGTTATGTAGCTATACGGGACCCGGCCTTGTCCGGGTCCTGTTTTCACAGAAAAGGGGGAACGTGCAATGAGCAAGACCTTATTCTACAACGCAAAAGTCTACGTCGAAAAAGATACCTTTGCCCAGGCTGTCTATCAGGAGGATGGGTGGATCAAAGCCGTCGGCAGCAACGAGGATGTCTGCCCGCTGGCCGCTGAGGACGCGGAGAAGATCGACTGCGAAGGCCGCGTGCTGGTGCCGGGGTTCAATGACTCCCACATGCACATGTGCTTTACCGGCCAGAACATGCTGGTGCCCGACCTCTCCAAGGTGAAGAGCGGCAAGGAGATGGTGGCGGTCATCAAGAAATACGTGGACGAGAACCCGGGGATCAACGGCGTGTTCTCCCAGAGCTGGGACCAGAACCGCTGGGACGATCCGACCATTCCCACCTGCAAAGACCTGGACACGATCTCCACGGAGATCCCCATCGTGCTCAACCGCTCCTGCGGTCACATCGGCGTTTCCAACAGCTACGTGCTGAAGAAACTGGGCATCGATAAGGATCACAAGACCTGGGAAGGCGGCCGCATCGACTGTTTCGAGGACGGCACGCCCAACGGCATCATGGCGGAGACACCGAACTTCGCAGCCCGTATGTCCGTGCCGCCCATCACGAAGGAGCAGGAGAAGAAAGCTCTCGTGATGGCCATGGAATACGCGGCTGCCCATGGCATGACCTCCACACAGTCCAACGACATGGGTACGATCATCAAGGACCATGACTATTGCTTCGAGATCGTCGACGAGGTGTTTGCGGAAGGCAAAGGCCTGGTGCGCTACCACTCCCAGACCCTGGTGGATACGCCGGAGGAACTGAAGGAAAAGGTAAAGAACCCCAAGTATTACAAGGGCACCTTCCACGACGGATGGTTTACCATGGGCCCCTTAAAACTGCTGAAGGACGGCTCCTACGGCGGCCACTCGGCTCTGATGCGCCGGGATTACGACGACCAGCCCGGAAACCGGGGCGTGGAGAATATCCCCGACGACAAGATGTACGAAATGGTGAAGATCGCCAACGAAAACGGCGTCGGCTGCGCCATCCACTGCATCGGTGACGGCGCGCTGGAGAAGGTGACGGACTGCTACGCGAGAGTCCAGAAGGAACTGTTCGGCGATGCATCCCAGAACCCCTGCCGCAACGCAATCGTGCACTGCCAGACCATGGACGCTACGCTGCGTCAGAAGGTGAAGGATGCCAACATCCAGGCCATGTACCAGCCGGTCTTTATCCGCACGGATATGTACGGACTGGAGGAACGCATCGGCAAAGCCATGTGTTACACCTCCAACTCCCCGAAGACCATGCGGGCCATGGGCATCCACGTGTCCTACGGCACCGACTCTCCCGTAGAGGACTGCAACCCGCTGGTGAACCTCTACGTGGCCGTGACCCGCAAGGATATGGCCGGCAAACCCGAAGGCGGCTGGTATCCCGACGAATGCGAAGACGTGCAGACTGCGGTAGACGCCTACACCATCGAGAGCGCCTGGGCGCAGGGCATGGAGGATGTAAAGGGCCGCATCAAGCCCGGCTTCTACGCCGATCTTACGGTGCTGGACCACGACATCTTTACTTGCGACCCGATGGAGATCAAGGATACGCTGCCGGTGCTCACCATGTGCGGCGGCAAGTTCACCTACAGAAAGTAAGAGACCATGAGCAAGACAGTTTTCTATAACGCAAAAGTGTACGTGGAAAAGGGCGTCTACGCGGACGCCCTCTACCAGGAAGACGGCATCATCCGGCTGGTGGGCGGGGACAAACAGGTCCTCACCGCCGCAGGCCCGGACGCGGATGCGATCGACTGCGAAGGCAGGACGATCATCCCCGGGTTCAACGACTCCCACATGCATCTGATCAACCTGGGCAAGCAGATGATGGTGCCGAATCTGGCGAAGTGCAAAGACCTGGAAGACATCATCCAGACCTGCCGGAAATACCTGGCGGAGCACCCGAACTGCAAGGGCCTGCAGTGCCAGGGCTGGCGGGAAGACGACTGGCCGGAAGGGCACAGAAGGCTGCCGGATAAGCACGATCTGGACCGCATCTCCACCGAGATCCCCGTGGCCATCGTCCGGGGTTGCGAGCACGCAGGCGCCGTGAATTCCGTGCTGCTGGCTGCCATGGGGCTCGATAAGGATCACCATACGATCGAGGGCGGCGAAGTCGTCCTTGGAGAGGACGGAGAGCCCAACGGCTACCTGAAGGAGGCCGCCATCCGCGCCATCTACGGCTATATCCCAAACCTGTCCGACGAGGAGCTGGAGGAGGCGATCCTGACGGCTATGCGCTACTGCGCCGCCTGGGGCATCACCTCGGTCCAGAGCATGGATCTGGGCACCTATTTGCCCAACTGGACGCCCAACTACCGCGTGCTGAAGGGCATCTACGAGAAAGGCGAGGATCTGGTCCGCTATACGGGTCAGACGTCCTTTGCTACCGTGGAAGACTTTAAGGCCTACGTGGACGGCTCCTACGGCGAAACGCCCGACGGTTTCCCGTTCAAGGAAGTGGTCGCAGACGACCGCATGCACATGGGACCGTTAAAGCTGGTGCGCGACGGCGCTCTGGGCGCCCGCACGGCCATGATGCGCCGCGAATACTGCGATGACCCGGGCAACTACGGCATCGATTCCATGTCGGACGAGTCCTATCAGGCCTATGTGGATGCGGCAGCTGCGGCAGGGCTGCAGACGGTCACCCACTGCATCGGCGACGAGGCCATCGAGCGCTGCACGAAGCAGTGGAACAAGACCGGCAGAAAAGACCTGCGCTTCGGCGTGGTGCACAACCAGATCACGGATGTGCCGCTGCTGCAGTTCCTGAAGGATTCCGGCTGCGTTATCGCTTACCAGCCCATCTTCCTGGACAGCGACATGCATGCGGTGGAGAGCCGCTGCGGCAAGGCGCTGAGCGCCACATCCTACGCCTTTAAAACGGCGCGGGAGATAGGGCTGCGCTGCTCCTACGGCACGGATGCGCCGGTGGTGGACCCGAATCCCTTCGACAACCTGTATTCGGCCATTACCCGCAAGGACTTAAAAGGATGGCCGGAAGGGGGCTGGAACCCGCAGGAATGCGTGGATGCGGAGACAGCGGTGGACTGCTATACGGCAGACAGCGCATATTTTGAGTTCCGGGAGACTGTAAAAGGCCGGCTGAAACCCGGCTTCTATGCGGACCTTACCGTGCTGGATAAAGACATCTTTACCTGCCGCGAGGACGAGATCCGGGGCATCCGTCCCGTGCTCACCATGTGTGCCGGGAAGATCACGTACAGAGAAAAATAGTGTTATTAACAAATCCTTTCGACCATAAATCCCCAGCAGTTTCGGTGCTGGGGATTTTACTTTGAGACTGACTCTTTGAATCTGTCGGGTTGAGTTTTTGAAATCTATCGGATTGAAAATAAAAAATTTATCGGATTGAATTTGCAAGATCCATCGGATTGTGATATGCTTCAACGCAAGAGGTGATGCATATGACCGGGATCATGAACAAAGAGAAATACATCCCACGTATTATCGACGCTGCGGTGGAGAAGTATCTTGCTGCGATGGGAGCTGTTTGTATTGAGGGCCCGAAATGGTGCGGGAAGACTTGGACATCCGCTTTTCATAGCAACAGCGAGTTTTTGGTCGGCGATCCGGATAATAATTTCCAAAACCGTGCACTGGCAGAGGTTTCTCCCGCCTTGGTCCTGGAAGGCGAGACGCCGCGTCTGATCGACGAATGGCAGGAGGTTCCCCCGCTTTGGGACGCAGTACGCTATACCGTGGATCAAAGGGGTCAGAAAGGTCAGTTTATTCTGACAGGCTCTGCCACACCGAAACGCAAAGGCGTGCTTCACAGTGGTGCCGGGCGGATCGGCAAACTGCGGATGCGCCCGATGTCTCTCTATGAGTCCGGAGATTCCAGCGGTAAGGTCAGCTTACAGGATCTATGCGAAGGAAAACTGACCCCGGCTATTACTGGCGATGTCGATCTGCGTACACTCGCCCGCCTGACGGTGCGCGGCGGCTGGCCGGGAAATCTGGAAACTGACAGCGCAGATATTTCGCTGCTGCCCAATGAGTACCTGAACGCTGTGATCGACGACGATGTGAACCGTATCGATGAGATCAGGCGCGATAGTCGTAAGATTCGTCTGCTGCTGCGGTCTCTTGCGCGCAACGAGAGTACGACAGCTACCAATCGGACATTGAAAAATGATATTAAAGAGATCGACGACGAGGATATCGATGTGGAGACCGTCGCGACTTATCTGGATATTTTCAACCGGCTGTTTCTCACGGATAATCAGCCGCCGTTCTCGGCAAAACTGCGTTCCTCCGTTCGGGTCAAGCAGACAGAGAAACGGCATTTCTGCGACCCTTCGTTGGCCTGTGCACTTCTGAATGCAACGCCGGAAAAGCTGATCGGTGATCTGGAGACCTTCGGTTTTCTTTTTGAGTCATTGTGTGAGCGCGATCTGAAAATCTATGCGGAATCCTTTGGCGCATCGCTCTATCATTACCAGGACTATGCGGGCAATGAGATCGACGCTGTGATAGAACTGCAAGATGGCGGCTGGTGCGGCATCGAGATCAAACTCGGCGCGAACAAAATCGAAGAAGCCGCAGCTAATCTGCTTCGCATCCGGGATGAGGTCGTCAAAGATGGCAGTAAAGCCCCCTCGGCTCTGATCGTGCTCTGCGGGCTGTCTCATGCAGCCTATCAACGTCCGGACGGCGTTTATGTTGTCCCTTTGACAGCGCTGAAGAACTAGCAGCCGAAGTGATATTTACTAAAGCGATGGATGAAACAGGTTATGGGAGGAAAAGCCATGACAGACGCACAGCAGCGGGAAGCCGCAAGACAGTTCATATACAGATGGCACGGGAAAGGAAAAGAGGACGAGGATGCCCGGTCTTACTGGATCGAGATCCTGACGAATATCCTTGGGGTCGAACGGGTCACAGAACGGGTGGACTTTGAAAAGAAGGTCGTGGGTGCGGACGGCAACACGAAGCGTATCGATGTCTATATCCCCGAGACCCATGTGTTGATCGAACAGAAATCCCTGGGCATCGCGCTGGATAGGCCTCAGGCGGGTCACAACGGACAGACCCCTTACGAGCAAGCCAAATATTACGATAATTACCTGCCCCACAGTGAGAAGGCCCGCTGGATCGTTACGTCCAATTTCGCGGAGATCTGGATCTACGACATGGATGCCAAGGTGCCAGAGCCCCGAAAGCTGGCGCTCGATGAGATCTCCCACAAGTTCCACATGCTGGACTTTCTCGTAAACCGGGAGACGAAGGAGATTTCCGACGAGATGAAGGTCTCGCTGGATGCCGGCAAGATCGTGGGGGAACTGTACGAGGCGTTTTTAAAGCAATATAAGAACCCGGATGACCCGCAGATCCTCAAAAGCCTCAACAAACTCTGCGTGCGCATCGTCTTTTGTTTGTATGCGGAGGATGCCGGTGTGTTCGGCCGCAAGAATCTGTTCCGGGATTACATGACCCAGTTCAACGTGCAGACAGCCCGCAAGGGACTGCGCGATCTGTTCCGCGTGCTCAATCAGAAGGCAGCGGAAAGAGACCCGTATCTGGCGGATGATGATCCGCTGCTGGCGGCGTTTCCTTACGTGAACGGTGGTCTGTTTGCCGATGACGATATCGAGATCCCGCCCTTCACGGAAGATATTCTGGCATTGCTGGTGCGGAAAGCCTCCCACGATTTCGACTGGTCTGGCATCAGTCCGACCATCTTCGGTGCTGTGTTCGAGAGCACGCTGAACCCGGAGACCAGAAGGGCCGGCGGCATGCACTATACCTCCATCGAGAACATCCACAAGGTAATCGATCCGCTGTTTTTAGACGATCTGAAGGCGGAACTGGCGGAGATCTCCGGCATTGCTGTAGCCCGCACGAAGGAGAAGAAACTGCGGGAATTTCAGGATAAGCTGGCTTCGCTTTGCTGGCTTGACCCGGCAGCAGGAAGCGGCAACTTCCTGACGGAGACCTATCTCTGCATTCGCCGCCTGGAGAATGAAGTCATCCGGCTGTTGCAGGGAGACCAGGTGGTGCTGGGCGAAGCGGTCAATCCCATCAAGGTGTCGATCGGGCAGTTCTACGGCATTGAGATCAACGATTTCGCTGTGACTGTTGCCCAAACGGCCCTATGGATTGCAGAAAACCAGATGATGCAGGAGACCGAGAGCATCGTCCACATGAACTTCGATTTTCTACCCCTGAAGACCCATGCCAACATCGTGGAGTGCAATGCTTTGCGCCTGAACTGGGAAGAGGTAGTACCTAAGGACAGGCTGAATTATATTATGGGGAATCCGCCGTTTGTGGGGTATTCTCTGCAGAGTAAATCGCAGAAAGAAGATATCCTTTCGATCTATGTGGATGAGAAAGGAAAGCCTTATAAAACAGCAGGAAAAATCGATTACGTAGCCGGTTGGTATTGGAAAGCATCAGAGCTGATGCAGGGGACGGCGATTCGCACTGCATTGGTTTCCACAAATTCCATCACACAAGGGGAACAGGTCGCGAGTATCTGGAAGCCTCTCTACGAGCGCTTCGGGATCCATATTGATTTCGGATATCGGACGTTTCGTTGGGACAGTGAGGCCAGCATATTAGCTCATGTACATTGTGTAATTGTAGGCTTTAGCTGTGCCAAAAATGAAGTTCCACCTCGTTTATATGATGGTGAATTTAAATCTTCTGTCCAAAACATTAATGCGTACTTAGTGGATGGACCAAATGTTTTTGTTCAAAGTAATAAAAAACCTCTGGACAACGTTCCTGAAATGACAACAGGCAATAGACCTGCCGATGGTGGATATTTAATCATTGAGGATAATGAATATGAATCATTCATAAATCAAGAACCATCCGCCAAAAAATATGTAAAAAGATTAATTGGGTCCGCAGAGTTTATCAACAACAAAAAGCGTTGGTGTTTATGGCTTGTAGGTGTTTCACCATCAGTTCTACGAAGCATGCCCATGGTTATGAAACGAGTAGAATTATGTAAACAAGATCGAGAGAATGCCCCTGATCCGGGTCGTAGGAAACTCGCCGAGCGTCCGACTCTTTTTAGAGAAACCAAAAATCCAGAGACGTATATAGTGGTTCCCGCAGTTTCCTCGGAAAAGCGTAGATATGTCCCAATCGGTTTTTTGAATTCTGATACGATTCCCACAAACCTTGTAATCATTATTCCAGACGCCAGTTTATACCACTTTGGTGTTTTGGAATCCAACGTCCACATGTCGTGGATGCGTACAGTCTGCGGAAGGCTGGAAATGCGATATCGCTACAGCAAAGACATCGTCTACAACAACTTCCCCTGGCCGGATCCTACCCCGGAACAGAAGGCGAAGATCGAGCAGACAGCACAGGCCATCCTGGACGCCAGAGCGCTCTATCCAGAGGCTTCGCTGGCGGATCTTTACGACGAGCTCACCATGCCGCCCGAGCTGCGCAAAGCGCACCAGGCCAACGACCGGGCTGTTATGCAGGCCTATGGCATGCCCATCAAAGAGACCGACGAGGCTGCCTGCGTTGCCTGGCTCATGCGCCTGTATCAGGAGAAGGTAGCGGAACTGGAGAAGTAATGCGCCCTCGCAGAGGCGGGTGGAGCGCATGGTCGGGGAACGTCTGTGTTTCCCCTTTCTGAGCGGAATCAGTTTCGGGCGCGCCTGCCGCGGTAAGCCGTTGTCTGAGACCGCGTTTCGCAAAGACGAAACCGGTCGAGTCCGGCTTGCGGTCCCGAAACTGCACGCGAAAGAAAGGGCTGAAACACCAGTTCCCCGACCGTTCTGCGCGACACCGGCTTCTGCGCAGGCATCGGCGGCTGCCGCCTTTGCGCCCCGGTGTAGGTTTTATACGATTCCCGGCGGCAAACACGGCTTTTTCGGTAAGTCATTTGAGGCTGCTATGGGACATATCCTGGATTTTCTGGAGTCGGAACGAGGCCTGAACTTAAAATGATTGTGACGTTGGACGGTGGCCGCATTAGGTGCGATTGCAGCAGGCAAATGGAAAAGAATCAGGCAAATGTTAACTGTTTTGCCGATTATAGATCTCCAAAGTTAACGGTTTTAAGCCTTTCCATTTGTGTTCGGCCACATAGATATACATAATCTCCGCAGTTTTAGATTATGTTTACTTTTCGGTGAATCAGCAACGAATGTACTCCATGGATGTCATATCTGGCGGCTAAACTGTTAACTAAACAGACTCGTTCCCTGCGGAAAGTTAACAACACTTGCAAACGCTTCAAATTGGACGCGAACACATCCGAACTGATCGCCGAGGTCATCCGATAGGGGAAATTATCTGTTATACTATATAAAACGACAACGCAGGAGGTAGCGAAATGGATAATACGATTTTAGAAAAAGCAATAGCGCTGCGCCATGAGATCCACGCGCATCCAGACCTTTCCAATCAGGAAAGGCCGACTTTTGAACGGATCATCGCCTTTTTAAGGGAAAATGCTCCGTCGATCGAGATCCTGGACAGAGGGCATTACGTGCTGGCCCGCTATAAGGCTGCCGATCCGAAGAAGCCTCCCATCGCTTTCCGGGCGGATGTGGACGCTATTCTGGTGTACGACGACATCGATAAGCCCTGGAAGAGCACCATCGATGGCGTGGGTCACAAGTGCGGCCACGACGGCCACGCGGCAGCCCTCGCAGCCCTGGCCATGCAGCTCGACAAGGACGGCGCGGACAGAGATGTCTACATGATCTTCCAGCCCGCCGAGGAGAACGGTACGGGATCCGCCATGTGCACGGACTTCCTGACCGAATTCGGTATCGCCGAGATCTACGGCTTCCACAGCCAGGCGGGAGCGCCCAAATACACCGTCATGCTGCGCGACGGGCTCTACTGCTGCGCCAGCAAGGGGATGACCATCACCATGACCGGGTCACCCGCCCACGCAAGCCAGCCGGAAGACGGCAAAAATCCATCCGAAGCCATCGCCAAAACGGTGCTGGCTGTCTCGAAGATCGCGGACCAGGCCAACTATAAAGGTCTGGTGCTGGCCACCATCGTGCAGATCGACGTAGGCGAGAAGGAAGCCTTCGGCGTAGCCACCTCCAAGGGCAAACTGCTGATGACGATCCGCGGCGAGATCGAGGCGGAGATGGATCTGCTGCAGGCAAGGCTCGAGGATGAAGCCATGAAGAACGCCGCGGAATACGGTCTGGCCTGCCAGTTCAGCTACTGTGATTCCTTCCCCGAAACGGTGAGCACGCCTGCCTGCAACGAAAAGCTCCGCAAAGCGTGCGACGCGCTGGGATACAAGTGGTGGGACCGTCCCATGTTCTACCGGGGTTCCGAGGATTTCGGAAACTTTACGAAAGTCGTGCCCGGCGCCATGTTCTTTATCTCCAACGGCCTGGACGGCGAATGCGACGGCTGCCACACGCTGCATTTCGACTTTAACGACGAACTGATCGACATGGTCGTGAACATCGAGATGGAACTGATCCGCGCATAATACCCATTTAATGTAAATTGTATCCATGTAAATAAATTGCACAAAATATCGTAAATCGTATACAATATCCGCCCGTAGTGATATACTGTAAGAGCACAGAACTACGGGCATTTTTATGCCTTCGCTATAGTAAAAAAAGAAAAGGAGAGACAAATGATCCAGCTGCATGAACAGGGCGTCTTCCTCGTAGACGGCAAGCCTTGCGATCAGGGCTTAGAACCGAAGGAAGAGGCCAAGAAGAAGACCATCGCTTACGGTATTCTTCAGGCTCACAACAGATCGGAAGATCCAGAGAAACTGCAGATCACTTTCGATGCCATGGTTTCCCACGACATTACCTATGTCGGGATCATCCAGACAGCAAGAGGCTCCGGCCTGAAAGAATTCCCCATGCCGTACGCTATGACCAACTGCCACAATTCCCTTTGTGCAGTAGGCGGAACGATCAACGAAGACGACCACGTGTTCGGACTTTCCGCGGCCAAGAAGTACGGCGGTATTTATGTTCCGGCCAATATGTCGGTCATTCACTCCTATGCGAGAGAGGAAATGGCTAAGTGCGGCGCCATGATCCTCGGCTCCGACTCCCATACCCGCTACGGCGCTCTGGGCACCATGGCTGTCGGCGAAGGCGGCCCCGAGCTCGTAAAACAGCTTCTGAAGAACACTTGGGACCTCAACTATCCCGAAGTCGTTCTCGTGTATCTCACCGGTAAGCCCAGAAAGGGCATCGGCCCCCACGACGTGGCCATCTCCCTGGTCAAGGCGACCTTCGCCAACGGTTTCGTCAAGAACAAGGTGCTGGAATTCGCAGGCCCGGGTCTCAAGTACCTGCCCATCGATTTCCGCAACGGCATCGACGTTATGACCACCGAGACCACCTGCGTCTCCTCCATCTGGGAGACCGACGAGATCACCGAAGGCTTCTTCAAGGCGCACCAGAGACCGGACGACTACAAGAAGCTGCAGGCAGGCAACGGCGCGTACTACGACTCCATGATCACCATCGATCTCGACAAGCAGGAATCCATGATCGCGCTGCCGTTCCATCCCTCCAACGCCTACACCATCCACGAATTCCAGGCCAACGCCAAGGAGCTCCTGGCAGGCGTCGAGGCGGAAGCTGCCAAGAAGTTCCCGAAGGCCCACATGGATCTGCAGTCCAAGGTCCACGAGGACGGCGTCTATGCAGAGCAGGGCATCATCGCCGGCTGCTCCGGCGGTATGTTCGACTCCATCGACGAAGCCAGCTGCATCCTGAAGGACAAGAGCACCGGCAACAGCTACTTCTCCATGAGCGTCTATCCGACATCCGTTCCCGTATCCCTGGAACTCACGAAGATCGGCGCCACCCAGACCCTGATGGAAGCAGGCGTCGTCATCAAGCCGTCCTTCTGCGGACCGTGCTTCGGTGCCGGCGACGTACCCGCCAACAACGGCCTGTCCCTGCGCCACACCACGAGAAACTTCCCGAACAGAGAAGGTTCCAAGCCCGGTGAAGGCCAGATCTCCGGCGTCGCTCTGATGGATGCCCGCTCCATCGCTGCCACCGCAGCCAACGGCGGACGCATCACCGCTGCGACGGATATCGACTACGAATACACGCCGCACGAATATCACTTCGACAAGGAAGTCTACAACAAGAGACTGTACTACGGCTTCGGCAAGGCCGATCCCTCCGTGGAACTCATCCTCGGACCGAACATCACCGACTGGCCGAAGATGTATGCGCTCACCGACAACATCATGCTCAAGCTGGCGGCGGTCATCCACGATCCTGTGACCACCACGGACGAACTCATCCCCTCCGGCGAAACGAGTTCCCTGCGGTCCAACCCGCTCAAGCTCTCCGAATACGCGCTGTCCAGACGCTGCCCCGAATACGTGGGCAAGTCCAAGGCTATCGCGGCCCAGGAGAAGGCGAGAAGAGAGGGCGGCGACGTAACGGCTCTCAAGGAAGCGCTGGCCAAGGTCGGTGACGCCGACGAGCTGCTGAAGAACACCCAGTTCGGCTCCTGCGTCTTCGCCAACAAGCCCGGCGACGGTTCCGCCAGAGAACAGGCCGCGTCCTGCCAGAAGGTGCTGGGCGGCTTCGCCAACATCTGCTACGAGTTCGCCACCAAGCGCTACCGCAGCAACTGCATCAACTGGGGCATCCTGCCGTTCACCATCGATCCGGACACCAAGTTCGACTACGAAGAAGACGACTACGTATTCGTACCCGGCATCCGCAAGGCTGTGGCCGAAGGCATCGAGGACATTCCCGCCAAGGTCATCTGCAAGGACGGCGTCAAGGACATCATGCTCCACATCAAGGGTCTCACCGAAGACGAAAAGACCATCATCCTGGAAGGCTGCCTCATGAACTTCTACGCAGCCAAGCTGAAGTAATTTTCTGAGCGAGGAGGTAATATCCCAATGGAAAAGATCAAAATGACGACTCCGCTGGTCGAAATGGACGGCGACGAAATGACCCGGATCATCTGGAAGATGATCAAGGACGAACTGCTGGAACCCTTCGTGGATCTGAAGACCGAGTACTACGACCTGGGCCTGATGGAAAGAGACAAGACGAAGGACCAGATCACGAAGGATGCTGCCAACGCCTGCAGACAGTACGGCGTCGGCGTCAAGTGCGCCACCATCACCCCCAACGCCCAGAGAATGACCGAATACAACCTCACCGAGATGTGGAAGAGCCCCAACGGCACCATCCGTGCCATCATGGACGGCACCGTGTTCCGCGCGCCTATCCTGGTAGACTTCATCAAGCCGGTCGTCAAGAACTGGAAGAAGCCCATCACCATCGCCCGTCATGCCTACGGCGACATCTATAAGGCGGTAGACTACAGAGTTCCCGAAAAGGGCCAGGCCAAGATCTCCTTCAAGGGTGAGTCCGGCGAGGAATGGGAATCCGTCGTTTACGACTTCGAGTGCCCGGGCGTGCTGCAGGGTCTGTACAACAAGGATTCCTCCATCGAATCCTTCGCCCACAGCTGCTTCAAGTACGCCATCAACACTAAGCAGAGCCTGTGGTTCTCCACGAAGGATACCATCTGCAAGAAGTACGACGGCCAGTTCAAGGCTATCTTCCAGAAGGTCTACGAGGAGAACTACAAGGAAGAGTTCGAAAAGCTGGGTCTGGAATACTTCTACACCCTGATCGACGACGCCATTGCGCGGGTCATCCGCAGCGAAGGCGGCTACATCTGGGCCTGCAAGAACTATGACGGCGACGTTATGAGCGACATGGTCTCCACCGCCTTCGGTTCTCTGGCCATGATGACCTCCGTGCTCTGCAGCCCGGACGGCAAGTTCGAGTACGAGGCTGCCCACGGCACCGTCACCCGCCACTACTACAAGTATAAGGAGACCGGCGAGATGACTTCCACCAACCCCATGGCGACGATCTTCGCCTGGAGCGGTGCACTGCGTAAGAGAGGCGAGATGGACGGCCTGGCCGATCTGCAGAACTTCGCGGATCAGCTGGAAGGCGCCTGCTTCGACACCCTGTACAGCGGCATCATGACGAAGGACCTGGTGGGTCTGGCAGAAGGCATCGACGCCAAGGCCGTTACCACCGATAAGTTCATCGCAGAGATCAGAAAGAATCTCGAGAAGAGACTCGCATAAGGAGAAGTTTCATGAAATTGATTCATAAAGCGATGGCGGGCACCATGGAGTCTTCGGACATCATGATCACCATCGAACCCAAAGAAGAGGGCGGCATCCAGCTGGAACTCACCAGCTCCGTGATGCAGCAGTTCGGTCGGCAGATCGAGGCGGTCATCCGGGAGACCCTGAAGGGCCTGGGCGTGGAAAACGCGCTTGTGACCGCGGCAGACAAGGGTGCCCTGGACTGCACCATCAAGGCGAGAGTCAACTGCGCGGCATTCCGCGCAGCGGACAGCGAAGATTACGTATGGGAGGCGAAATAACATGAGAGAAAAGAAACGCCTCAGAAGATCCATGATGTTCGTGCCCGGCAACAACCCCGGCATGATCCGCGACTGCCACATCTACGGCTCCGACTCCATCATGTTCGACCTGGAAGACTCCGTCTCCATCATGGAGAAGGATGCGGCCAGATTCCTGGTCTATCAGGCTCTGCACGACCTGAAGTACGGCAAGAAGGAACTGGTGGTTCGCATCAACGACCTGAACTCCGGTCTCGGCGTTAAGGACCTGGAAGCCATCGTAAGAGCCGGCGTCCACGTCGTCCGTCTGCCGAAGACCGATTCCGCCCAGGACGTCATCGACTGCGAAAAGGAGATCGCCCGCATCGAAGCAGAGGCCGGCATCCCCGTCGGCACCACGCTGATGATGGCTGCCATCGAAAGCGCCAACGGCGTGCTGAACGCCAGAGAGATCGCCCACGCCTCCGACCGTCTGATCGGTATCGCGCTGGGTGCGGAAGACTATGTTACGGACCTGAAGACCACCAGAAGCGATGGTATCGAGCTGCTGTTCGCCCGCTGCATGATCCTCAACGCGGCCCGCAGCGCCGGCATCGATGCGCTGGATACGGTCTACTCCGATGTCAACAACGAAGAGGGCTTTATCGCGGAAGCGACCCTCATCAAGAAACTGGGCTTCGACGGCAAATCCGTCATCAACCCGCGCCAGATCGAACCGCTGCATAAGGTCTTTATGCCCAGCGAAAAGGATCTGAAGAAGGCGCAGGCTGTCATGGGCGCCTACGAAGAAGCCATGGCCAAGGGATCCGGCGTCGTCGCGCTCAACGGCAAGATGATCGACAAGCCCGTCGTCATCCGTGCCCAGAGGCTGCTGGAACTCAACGAGCTGGCGAGCGTAAGAGAAGTGGAGGAGATCTAAGATGGCTGAAAAGAGTTTTGATTTTGCACAGATCCCCCACATCGGTGAGATCGCCTGCAACGGGGAATTTAAAGCGGCGAAGGAGCGCAATACCGCGACCTTTGCCGAAAAGTTCGAGCACAAAAACAAGGTCGTGGACAGCCTGGAGGAAGCCATCCGGCTCTCCGGCTTAAAGGACGGCGACACCATCAGCTTCCACCATCATTTCCGCAACGGCGACCACATCATCAACCAGGTCGTTGACAAACTGGCGGAGATGGGATTTAAGAATCTGACCCTGGCATCCAGCTCCCTGGCGGCGGTCCACGCGCCCCTCATCGAGCACATCAAGGCCGGCGTCATCACCCATATCGAGACCTCCGGCATGCGCGGCGAACTGGCGGAAGCCGTCTCCCGCGGCCTGATGGACTTCCCGGTGGTCTTCCGCTCCCACGGCGGAAGAGGCGAGGCGGTCGCATCCGGCGAACTGCACATCAACGTGGCGTTCCTCGGCGCTCCCTCCTGCGACCCCTTCGGCAATGCCAATGGCTACAGCAGAGATGACGACGATTCCATCATGTGCGGCTCCATGGGCTACGCCCGTCCGGACGCTCATATGGCGGACACCACCATCATCATCACGAACAACCTGGTGAAGTTCCCGAACACGCCCTGCGCCATCCCCGAATCCGACGTGGATTACGTGGTGGTCGTGGACGACATCGGCGACCCCAAGGGCATCATGAGCGGTGCTACCCGCTACACGAAGAACCCGAAGGAACTCATCATCGCCAAGACCGCGGCGGAAGTCGTAAAGGCTGCCGGCTACGTGTACGACGGATTCTCCATGCAGATGGGTTCCGGCGGCGCGTCTCTGGCTACAGCCCGCTACCTGCGCCAGATGATGATCGACGAAGGCATCAAGTGCCGGTTCGCGCTGGGCGGCATCACCGGCCAGATCACGGCCATGCACGAAGAGGGCCTCATCGAGAAGGTCCTGGATGTACAGTCCTTCGACCTGGACGCTGCCAAGTCCTTAAAGCACAACCACTTCCACCAGCAGATCGATGCACCGACCTATGCGAGTTACAGAAGAGAAGCTGCTGTCAACCAGCTGGACTTCGTCATCCTGTCCGCGCTGGAAGTCGACACGGACTTCAACGTCAACGTGCTGACCGGTTCTGACGGGGTCATCCGCGGCGCCATCGGCGGCCATCCCGATACCGCAGAAGGGGCGGCGCTGTCCGTTATCGTCTGCCCGCTCACGAGAGGCCGCATTCCCTGCGTCGTTCCTAAGGTCAACACCGTCGTGACCCCGGGCAGCGTCGTGGACGTGGTCATTACCGATCAGGGTGTGGCGGTCAATCCGAACCGGCCCGAAGTCGCCGAAAAGCTGATCGCAGCCGGCATTCCCGTGGTGTCCATCGAATCGCTGGCAGAGCGCGCCGAGCACATCGTCGGCAAGCCCGATCCCATCAAGTTCAAGGATAAGATCGTGGCGGTCGTCATGTACCGCGACAACACCGTCATCGATGTCGTAAGACAGATCGACGAAGACTGATCCTTCTGCTTCCAAGAGGATGTCCGAAAGGGCATCCTCTTTTTTGGTGCGGTTCGGCGAGGGTTTTCCCGCTCAGTTGACATTTCCTGCGTCTTTGTTAAACTGCAGGTAACGAAAACCTGGAAGGGTTCACTTGTCCGGGATAGCTGTTTCGAAAGGTGAGGACCAGACGATGAAGAAAAGCACGAAGCAGGTGATTGCCGCAGCTGCAGTATTGGCCTTGATCCTGGCCGTAAGCCGCTTTTTACCGAAAGGACTGGACAAGGCGGTGTGGACCCATAAGAGTGACCCGAAACATGTTACCATCATCAACTACGATGCAGGCAAACCGCCTGCTGTGGGGGTCACGCTGGCGGAAGAGCGAAGCGCGGAGATGATGGAGCAGCTTTCCGCTCTGCACGGAAGATACGCAGGACGGGACAGTCAAATGAACCTGGATTATGGAAAGGCGCAATATCTGCTCCGCTTTGAGACCATGGAACTGGGTGAACCGAATTATACCGGCGAAAGCGGATTCGCCGTGGTTGGCCAAAAAAGCGATCTGACCGTCGGGCTGGATGATGGGAAAACGGCCATCTATAAGCTGGGCGAAGCGGATCATCAGGGTCTATGCGATCTCTGCGATTCCTATCTCTATCCGGAGGGGGGATACCCGGGACTTGCGTTCCTGCAGGAGTTCTTCTCCGTGAAACGGGACGGCCGCTGGAGCATCTGGGAGTCGGCGCTGCTTTCTTCTTATTCCGGGGCAATGGCAGAAGCGATCGAACCCTACCACGAAGGCCTGGCGCCTTACGTAACGGCGGAGATCCTCAAGCGGATCGAACTGGGCCGCTATCTGTCCCGCATGGAACTCTCCTGCATGGCGGAGGCGCGGGATTGGGAGATCCTGATGATACGCATGGACGAAAAGTCCGTACCCGGCAGCTACAACTACTGGGTGGATCTGCGCAGTACGGAAGAACCGTTTGCCTATAAGACTTTCTCCGGCAGCTACGTGGTGAACAAAGAAGGCCTGGTGAGCAATTTCTTTATCGATCTGGAAGAATAATTTTCATTCCCATGTCGCATTCCGGCATGGGAATGCGTATATATGGGTGAAAGGGAAACGATAACCCCATGCTGCAGCTCTATCTGTCGCTCCTGGATACGCAGGCAGAAAAGGACAAGTTCATAACGCTTTACGAGTCCTACCGGGACCTGATGTTCTACGTGGCAGGCCGCTACCTAGGCAGCGATGTGGATAAGGAGATCGCGGTGGATGCGGCGCTGCACGCGCTGCTCGGCGTGGTCGATTCCATCGATGACCCGTCCAGCGTCAAAACGAAAAATCTGGTTTGCCTGATCGTAAAGCGCAAATGCATCGACCTGCTGCGCCAGAAGAGCGGAACAGTAGAGGAAGATTGGGAAGCGATCGCAGAGCAGGCTGTGCCAGGGACGGATCCTGTGCAGGGATCCTCGGAAAACAGTCTGACGGATGCCATCCTGTCCATGAGCGAGACCGGCCGGGAATTCCTGATCCTGCGGTATTACCACGGCTACTCAACGGCGGAGATCGCAGATCTGCTGGGAATCGGAAGAGACGCGGCACGAAAAAGACTGGAGCGGGCAAAGGCGGAATTGAAGGGGATCTTGGAGGCGGATCGATGAGCGGAAAAGGGGCGGCTGAACTGACTGCCGCAGGAAAAAACTATACATTTTCCGATCTGGCGATGGCCTGCGAAGTTGCGGCCGCTGCAGCCGCAACGGATCTGCCGGACATACTGCCTGCTGCAAGCGTTTCCGAAGAGTTTGCTGCGGGGGTGCGGCGGATGCGCAGCTCTTACCGCAGAAAACTGCTGCGGGCAAAGATCCTTCATACGGCAGCCGGTATCGCGCTGGCGCTGCTGTTTACGTTTTCTGCGGTCATCACTGCCAACGCCAATGCCAGGGAAGCGTTCCTCACCTGGTGGACGGCGACCGTTCCTGGCAGCACGGCTTACTGGTTCGAATCGGATGCCGGAAAAGTTTCCGGACGGTACGGACTTGGCTGGATCCCGGAAGGCATGGCCGTAACGCAGCAGACGGAAAGCGAGAACTTCGGCAGCGTGGTCTTCGAAGGTGGCGGTCATCTGCTGGTCTTCGAGTATTTCCTGGGCGAAGGAAGCGGCGCTTACCAGATCTTCGGCACGTCGCAAGGCGTTCCTGCGGAGATCGGCGGTCTCGCCGGCAGGCTGTATGCGGAGGATGGACGGGTCAACCTGATCTGGGCGGACGAAACAAAAGGAGTCGTCTTTACCATCAGCTCGGATCTGGATGCGCAGACGGTGCTGCGCGCGGCGGAAAGCGTCCGTGAAGGGGGCCCGGAAGGGGAATAAAGGGAGAAAGATCATGAAAAGAACGATCGTACTTATCATTGCAGTGCTGGCCGTTTGCACGGCGGCGATCTATGCGGCGGTGTCGGGGGCTGCCGCCAAGCCGGTGCTGTCCTTCGACGGCAGGACCGCTCTGTGCCGGTTCAGCCTTTCTGCTTCCGGCGATCCGCTGAAGGCCGTTTTGGAACTGCGCTGCGCAGGAAAGCTCATCAGGTCCTGGGAGGCAGACGGCGAAGGGTATCTGCTGATGGAGGGCACCGCCCGCGTGACCCCGGGAGAAACCTACGAACTCTCCGCCGGCGGCAATATCGGCGGGAAAGCGTTTAAGACTGTAACGGTCTCTTCCGTCTGCCCGGCCGGATCCGGCAATGCGCCGGTATTCCTGGACCCGCAGCAGCGGGACTGGGAGAAGATCTCGGCTGTTGCAAAGGCTTTACTGGAATTGGATGAGCGGGGGTATTGCAGCGCATTGGAATACATGGGACTCGTGCTGCCGCAAGGATATCAGGAAGATACGGAGCAGGCGGCTAAAGTCCTCACCCATCTTTTGCAGAACGCTGCGGAAGGCAACTGGGGCGCCTACGACTACACGGAACTGGCAGAATTACAGGAACGCGTCCTGGACGTGCTGGAAAATCAGAAAAGCTATGCCGGCGAAGGGGCTTATGAGGACAAAGGAGGATCGGAAGATCCGTCTTCAGATGCCGATCTTGCTGCCGATGCTCCCGGTTTTGTGTGGCCGCTGGATGAGATTACGATATCCGCGGAATTCGGACCGTTCTGGTATTCTACAGAAGAGATGCCCGCATTGCATACCGGCTTGGACTTAAAGTCGGATAAAGGAGAAGAGATTCATGCTGTGCAGGCCGGAACTGTCGTGTTTGCCGGTTGGGATGGATCTTACGGTTATCGGGTTGCCGTTTCCCACGGAGCAGGACTGGAGACCTGGTATGCCCACTGCAGTGAACTGCTTGTTGAGGAAGGCGATGCGGTAGAGCAGGGGCAGACGATAGCGCTGGTCGGGGTCACCGGGTATTCCACCGGCCCCCATCTGCATTTCGAAGTTCGCCTGGACGGAGAGCCGGTAGACCCGATGGACTACCTGGAAGGAGACGGGCGTATCGGGGCAAACACGGGCAAAGCCGCATTTCAGGAATATCCGGGACTCGAAAAGATGGACTTCGAGAAGAGCACGCAGGGCCTGCTCGCGAGCGGATTGGATGCGGAGTATGTGCAGTGGACGCCTGATGAGGATCGGATCGGCGGCGGATGGCTGTACTTTGTGAACCCGCGGTTTGCGCATCCGTATTTTGAAGGGGTCACCGTGGAAGGATCCGCCCAGTGGGAACCCGGGCCCTACAGTTTTTCCAAATACACGATGCTGTCCTTTGACCTTACCAAGTGCAGCGTGCCCGCCAGAGCCAGTACCGGACCGACCCTGGGCTGCCTCGTGGATCTGGCCGGAAACCGCATCGTAAGCAAGTCCGGGGTCCCCTGGGAAGGCGAGGAGATCGAACTGACGGACGAAGATATCCTGCAGATCGCGGCATACTTCAGCTTTGTGCTGAAGGGCGCGCAGGATGCCTGGAGCGAACTCGCCGAGCAGCCGGACGAAATGAACTAAAAGAGAACCGTCCCCAACAGTGCACGATTACAAGATCCCGGGAAGAAATGCAGAAATTTTAGATAAAGTAGATCCCAAACTGGTGGAAGAAGGGGCGAACGCCTTCGCGAACGAGCTGATGTGCTCCCAGTGCGCCTTTGTGCACGGCGCGAAGATGCTGGGCTTCGATGAGGAGCATGCGCTGCTGACGGCCAGCGGCTTCGGCTGGGGCATGCAGCACGGCGAGCAGGTGATGGGCTACGCCATCAGCATCCTGGAGGATCTGCTGAACGACACATCGGATGATGCCTCGTTGATACACAAAGAATAGACACAAACGTCTGTTAAGATACACAAATGGCCTCGAGTGCGGCGTAATTGCGTTGCGCTACGGGGCTTTTTTTAGTAGAATTGATTCAGTGGAAACAAGCACTTTCTAGAAACATTTACGATAAATTTGAGAATCATTTATGATAGAGATCAGAAAAGTCGAGCTTTCGGACATGCTTTCCTGCCGGGAGACCCGGGCAGCAAAACAGAGAAAACTCATAGAACAATATAAGAGACCGGTGGTCTCCCTTTCCATGAACATCGCAGGCGACGTGAAGAACACGCCGGCGATCTCCATGCTGCAAAAGGATGGGGAAGCGGAGTTCCGGCAGGCAGCGGAGAAGGCGGAACTGGCACTGCTCTTCGAGGAGCGCATTGATGCCTTTACCGGACCTGAGAGCCTGCTGGTGTTCGACTGTGAGGATGCACAGCGTTTAAAAGACATCGGTGTCGCGATCGAAGAGGAAACTCCCTGGGGACGCCTGTTCGATATCGACGTCATCGGAACGGACGGCGAAAAGCTGAGCCGTCCAACCCCCCGACGGTGCATCGTCTGCGACGGACCCGCGGCGGACTGCGCCAGAAGCAGGGCGCACGGCCTGGACCAGATCAAAAAAGCGACGGACGAACTAATTGCGCAGTACCTGGGAGACAGCCTCGGAACAGCAGCGGCTTCGGCTCTCGTAAAGGAGGCTGCCCTTACGCCCAAGCCCGGTCTCGTGGATGCTGCGAACAACGGCGCCCACAAGGACATGGACCTGGATCTACTCCTGACTTCAGCATCCGCGATAAGGCCGTTTTTCGCCCAAATGGCGGGTTTTTCTGCGGCTTACGGGTTGGATATCCAAACGCTCATAAAGATCGGTAAAAACGCCGAAAAAGCCATGTTTGCGGCCACGAAGGGGGTCAACGCCCACAAGGGGGCGATCTTCGCTTTTTCGCTGTATTTGGCTGCCGCGGCGGACTGCCTGATGCGGGGTGGTGACCCCGTGGAAAAGGTGAAGGAACTGGCTGCGGAAAAGGTGGCCAAAGCGGCGCCCGCGCCGCCCACCCACGGAGACGCCGTACGCGCCGTATACGCAGGTTACGGCAAAGAAGGCGCTCTGGCGGAGGCCTGCAAGGGATTTCCCATGGCGCTGCTCGCCGCTCAGACCATCTGCGAGACGCAAGATCCGCTGCTGGCCTTATGCCGGGTGATGTCCCAACTGACCGACAGCAATCTGCTGTACCGGGGCGGCGTAAAAGGGCTCAACTGGGTAAAGGCAGAAGCCGCCAAACTGTGCGCGATGGAGGCGCCGCAGCGTTTGGATGCGCTGCGCCGCATGGACGAAGAGTGCATCGCCCGCAACCTGTCCCCCGGCGGGGCCGCGGATATGCTGGCTCTGGGCATGTTCCTCGCAGAACTGCCGTTGTAGATTTTATTTTAAAATATGAGAAAAAAGCGGTGACGCTGTTTGAAAACGGCGAGGCCGCTTTTTATTGTGTTTTGATATTGACAAGTTAGCGCTTGCTAATTTATAATCTTGTTTGCTGAGGCTAACTCCAAGGAAAGGTTGGAAACAGATCCATGAATCATTCTATCCGCTTAAATGAATTAAAACCGGGAGAATTCGGCCGGGTCACGAAAGTCGGGGGAGAGGGCGCGCTGCGCCAGCACTTCCTCGATATGGGTGTGACCCCGGGCACCGTCCTGGAAATGATAAAACTGGCGCCCATGGGCGATCCCATGGAACTGCGCCTGCACGGCTACGAGCTGACGCTGCGCCTGGCGGACGCGGAGCAGATCGAGATCGAAGCGGCGGACGCGCCGGTCTGGAAGACTGCCTGCGGCGTCTATAAAGACATCGAACATCCGGGTCTCGGCGAATACGGCAAGTCCCATGAAAGAAAGACGGAGCATCCGCTGCCGGATTCCGAAACGCTCACCTTTGCCCTTGCGGGCAATCAGAACAGCGGAAAGACTACGCTGTTCAATCAGCTCACCGGTGCCAACCAGCATGTCGGCAACTTTCCCGGGGTCACCGTGGACAGAAAGGACGGCGTCATCAAAGGACATCCCCAGACCCTCATCACGGATCTGCCCGGTATCTACTCGCTTTCCCCGTACACCAGCGAGGAGATCGTTTCCCGGGAATTCATCCTGGAAGAAAAGCCGAAAGGCGTCATCAACATCCTGGACGCCACGAGTATCGAACGCGGCTTGTATCTGACGATGCAGCTGATGGAACTCAACGTCCCCATGGTGCTGGCCCTCAACATGATGGACGAGATGCGGGGCAACGGCGGATCCGTCGACATCAACAGGATGGAAGCTCTGCTCGGCATCCCCGTCGTTCCGATCTCCGCCTCGAAAGGAGAGGGCATCGAGGAACTGGTGGATCACGCGCTGCACGTGGCGAAATATCAGGAACCGCCCGCACGGAACGACTTCTGCAGCGAAGATGAAAACGGCGGTGCCGTGCACCGGGCCATCCACGGCATCGTTCACCTGATCGACGACCACGCGGCAGCCGCAGGCGTTCCTGCAAGATTCGCCGCTACGAAGATCATCGAGGGCGACAATGCGCTGATGGACCGCCTGGGCCTTACACAGAACGAAAAGGAGACCATCGAGCACATCATCCTGACGATGGAAGAGGAGAGAGGCCTGGACCGTGCCGCCGCCATCGCGGACATGCGCTTCGGCTTTATCCAGAACCTGGTGGCGCAGAGCGTCGTAAAGCCGCGGGAGAGCAAGGAGCGGGAGCGCAGCGAGCGCATCGACCGCATCCTGACCGGAAAATGGACGGCATTTCCCGGCTTTATCGCCATCATGGGCGTCGTGTTCTACCTGACGTTTTTCCTGATCGGTCCGTATTTACAGGACCTGCTGGATGCCGGAATTACCAGAATTGCGGATTCTGTCGACCAATGGATGACCGCCGCAGGCGTCTCGGACGTCCTGCACGGCCTGGTGGTAGAAGGCATCTTTGCCGGTGTGGGAAGCGTCCTGAGCTTTATTCCCATCATCGTCATCCTGTTTTTCTTCCTGTCCCTGCTGGAAGATACGGGATACATGGCGCGCATCGCCTTCGTAATGGACAAACCGCTGCGCAAAGTGGGCCTTTCCGGTCGTTCCATCGTGCCGCTGCTGATCGGATTCGGCTGCACGGTGCCAGGCGTTATGGCGTCCCGGACCATGCCTTCGGAGCGTGACCGCAAGATGACCATCATGCTGACGCCTTTCATGAGCTGCACGGCGAAACTGCCGATCTACGGCTTCCTGGCTGCCGCATTTTTCCCGGCCCATAAGCGGCTGGTGATCGTCGGCATCTATGTGCTGGGCGTGCTGGTAGGGATCATCGCGGCGATCGTATTGCGGCGCACGATGTTCCGCGGCGAAGCGGTGCCCTTCGTGATGGAACTGCCGAACTACCGCCTGCCCGGCGCGAAGAACGTGCTGCGGCTGCTGTGGGAAAAGGCCAAGGACTTCCTGCAGAGGGCCTTTACGATCATTTTCCTGGCGAGCATCATCATTTGGTTCCTGCAGCACTTCGACTTCGGTCTCAACATGGTGGATGACGCGGAAAGCAGCATCCTGGCTGCCGTCGGCGGTGCGCTGGCTCCCATCTTGGCCCCGCTGGGCCTGGGAAGCTGGAAGTATGCCACGGCTCTCATCACGGGCTTCCTGGCCAAAGAGAGCGTCGTTGCGACCCTTACCGTGCTCTTTGGAGAGGGAACAGCCATCGCGTCCACATTGTCGACCCCCGCAGCTTCGGCGCTGCTGGTGTTCTCCCTGCTCTATACGCCTTGCGTTGCGGCGATCTCCTCCATCAAGAGAGAGCTAGGTCACAAGTGGGCGCTGGGCATTGTGCTCGGCCAGTGCGCAGTAGCTTGGGTTTGTGCCCTGATCATGAAGTTCATCGTTGGACTCATCCTTTAGATAAAAATGCAAACAGCGGACAAATTCCTCGGAATGCGTCCGCTGTTTTATTGTATAATAATCGTATACATATAAGTCTTCATTCCGTAACGTATCGGTCGTCTTATTTTAAGGAGGCAATCTATGAAGATCTATCCTGAATACGTCGCAAAAGACCGTGTGATGCAGCCGGGCCAGGAAGGCTCCGCTGTGGACGCCCTGGACTTCGTCTGGAAGGGCAGCCGCATCCTCGGTCAGATCTATGTTCCGGTTCACACCCCCGGCGAGAAGCATCCGTTGGCCATTACGCTGCACGGCTTCCCGGGATATACCAATAATCAGGACCTGGACCACGCCCTGCGCAGAACCGGCTTCGTAACGGTACATCCGTTCGCGCCCGGTGCCTGGGGCAGCGAAGGCTATTATTCCTTCGACGGCCTCGTGGAATGCGCCATGGCGCTGCTGGATTACTGCAAGACCGATGAGTTCGCGGAAAAATATCATATCTGTCGCGACAACATCTTCTTCGTCGGTCACTCCATGGGCGGCATGACCTCCATCAACGTCCTGAGAAGAAGAGACGACGTCAAGGCCGGTGTGTTCCTGGCGCCCTTCGACGTGGCCCAGTTCTACTATGAGGGCCACACCCCGGACGAGCTCCGGCCCCTGTTCGAGGAAGGCGTCATCCTGCGCACCCCGGGCAACTACATGGATTTCCTGCTGCAGAACGGTGCGGATACCGCCAAGGATCTGCTGTTCATCGATGCGGCGGAGGGCATCAAGGAGAAGAACTTCCTGTTCGTCGGCGGCGAACTGGATCCGCTGGCTCCGCCTGCCACCATGTGCGCCCCGCTGTACGAGAAGGCGAAAGCCCTCAGCTCCGGCAAGGCGAAGCAGGAATACGTCCTGATCCATTCCGACCACGGCTTTAACGATCAGCGCATTTTCCTTGCGCAGACCGTTGCGAACTACCTGGCTGACCTGGTAGAGTAATTATTTATTTCTTATTTCTTAAGGAGGACAACATGAAGCAAAGAAAATTCATCTCTGTCCTGCTGGCGCTGGCCATGATCCTGGGTTCCTTCGGTTTTGCTTTTGCAGACGAAGACGCAGCTGCCCCTGCGGACGCGCCCGAGATCACCGCAGCACCGGCGGATGACCCTGCCGAATCAGGGGACATCGTGATCCTGCACACGAACGACGTGCACTGCACCAATTACGAGAATTATGCCAAGCTCGTTGAACTGGCTAAGAGCGCAGATTTCGTCGTAGATGCTGGTGATGCCATCCAGGGCGGCCCGATCGGCGCTCTGTCCAAGGGCGAATACATCACCGAGATCATGAACTATGTCAAATATGACGTAGTTGCTCCCGGCAACCACGAATTCGACTATGGTATGGAGCAGTTCAAGAAGGTCACAGGCGAAGTGGCAGAATTCCCGTACGTCTGCTGTAACCTCGTGGACCTGAAGACCGGCAAACCCATGTTCGACGCATACAAGATCTTTGAAGCCAAGGGCAAGAAGATCGCGTTCATCGGTGTGGATACGCCGGAGACGTTCCATAAATCCACTCCTGCTTATTTCCAGGATGAGAACGGCAAGTATATCTACAGTTTCTGCGAAGGCAATGAAGGCAAGGATCTGTACGACGCCGTTCAGAAGGCAGCTGACGCAGCCAGAGCTGAAGGTGCGGACTATGTTATCGTGCTCGGCCATCTGGGCATTGACAAAGAGTCTTCCCCTTGGTGCTCTACTGAAGTCGCTGCCAACACCAGCGGTATCGATGTCTTTATCGACGGGCATTCCCATAACGATTTCACTATGACCGTCGCTAATAAAGAAGGCAAAGATGTCGTTATCCAGCAGACCGGTACAAAACTGGTGAACATTGGCAAACTCGTGATTGCGGAAGACGGCACCATTTCCGGTGAACTTGTTCCGACCGAAGGCCTCGAAGCTGACGCAGATGCTGCAGCGTTTATCGATAGTGTTACTGCCAGATTTAAAGCGCTGACGGATGAGGTCGTAGCTAAGACGGAAGTCAACCTCACGATCCTTAATGCGGATGGTACCAGAGCTGTCCGCTCCAAGGAGACCAACCTGGGCGACCTGTGCGCAGATGCTTATAAAACCATTCTGGAAGCAGACGTCGCTTTCGTCAACGGCGGCGGTGTCCGTGATAATCTGCCCCTCGGAGACATCACTTATGGTGATATCATCAAGGTCCATCCGTTCGGCAACATGGCCTGCCTGGTGGAAGTCACCGGACAGCAGATCCTGGATGCTCTTGAAATGGGTTATTCCCAGACTCCGGGCGAGACCGGCGGTTTCCTGCAGGTCGCAGGCCTCACCTGCACGGTCAACACCGCGATCCCTTCCTCCGTCGTCAAGAACGACAAGGGCGAATTTGTTAAGATCGAAGGCCAGAGAAGAGTCTCTGATGTCATGGTCGGCGGCGAACCCATCGATCCCGCGAAGACCTATAAGCTGGCGTCTCATAACTATATGCTGAAGCTGGCCGGCGATGGATACACCATGTTTGGCAAGGACAAAGTCAGTATTCTGCGCGATGAGATCATGGTTGATAACCAGGTCCTGATCAACTATATTGTCGATACTCTTAACGGCACTGTCGGCGAAGAATATGCAGAGCCTCAGGGCCGCATCAACATCATCAATGATAAGTCCGCAGTGGACGTTGCCTCTTACTTCTCCGACGTAAACGCGAAAGACTGGTTCGTGGATCACGTACAGGCCGCGTTCGCAAGCGACATCATCGCGGGCTTCCACGACGGCACCTACAGACCGCAGGGCAATCTGACCCACGCGCAGATCATGGTCATGGCAGCCAACCTGCACAGCACGCAGAAGGGCGACAACTATGACTTCCAGGCCAACCGCAAGGAAGGCGACGCCTGGTATCAGGTATTCGAAGATTACTGCGTTGCCGAAGGCATCGTTCCCGCCGAAACGTTTGGTGCAGGCGGCCCCTTCGAAGGCGAGGAAAACACGAACGTGACCAGAGCGCAGATGGCGTTCTACTTTGCGAACACTCTGGCAGACGCATCTTACACGGAAAAGAAGGAAGTCGCTCTGAGCGATATCAGCGGCCACATTTTCGCTCCTGAGATCGAAAAGCTGGCCAAGGCCGACATCGTCGGCGGCTTCCCCGATGGAACTTACCGTCCGGAAGAACTCGTGACCCGCGCGCAGGCTGCTGTCTTCGTTCACAACATTCTCGACGCGTACGACGAAGCACTCGTCGGCGAATGGGAGACGACGCTGGAAGGCACCGATTATGTGTTCACCTACACCTTCAAGGCGGACGGTTCCGGCAGCTACAAATATGCTGACAACGATGACGCTTTCACCTATACTGTGAAGGCCGACAAACTGTCCATCCAGTATGAGGGCGAGAATATGATGCCCTGGGAGACGACATTCAGCATCGACGGCGACAAGCTGACCGTCAAGGATGATACCGGTGCAGACGTGGTCTACACCAGAAAGTAATCCATTTTACAGACAACCAAAAAGGACCGGCCTCGCGCCGGTCCTTTTATCGTACCTGTCTATTATGCCGTTAATGCGCTTTTGCCGTCTTGCGGCTTACGATCTGCGCATCGATCAGTTTGTCTGCCATCGCCTGCGTACCCAGGACCCAAATGGAGTCTCCCGCCGCGATCACGGTGTGGACGTCCGGCGTGGGGATAGGCAGGCGGCTGCGCTGCAGGCCTAAGATCATGCAGTCGTAATCCCTGCGGAGGCCGCAGTCCCGGATGGTCTTTCCTGCCAGTCCGGAGTTCTTGTCTACGAGGATGGGGAAGGAGTAGAGGTCCGAAGTCTCTGTCTCTTCCGATTCCATGTATTCCCGCAGGGTCTGCTGTGCAGGCTGTTCCCAGCCTCCGAGACGGTTGTAGAGCGTTGCGATATTATCGGCCTCCCCGATCACATAGATGTCGTCGCCATCCTGCAATACGGCGTCGCCGTCCGGCATGTTCAGATGTTCGCTGCCGCGGACCAGCTTGATGATATTGACATCGTAACGTTTTCCCCAGCCGAGTTCTTTCAGGGACTTCCCCGAAATGTGATATCCCGGAAAGACCGTAAAATGGCTCACGTGGAGGCGCTCATCCAGCATGTCGGATATGCTTAGGGCATCGTTTTCTTCCAGGTTCCTTTCGTTGAAATTGGCCATAAAGCGCGCTTCCGCATTCAGATAGAGACTGGCCAGCCAGCCGGAACGGGAGAGGAGAAGCAGTCCGCCGGCTACGAGCGGCAGCAGGAACAGCCCCGATGCCCCGGCCACTCTGCGCAGCGGGATAAAGGCGATCAGCACCAGCAGCAGAATGCGGATGCCGGTGAGCACCGTGAGGCCTGCCCGGGTCATGCCGCCTTCCACCCATAACTTTGTGTAGGCGAAGGAATGGGTGTCCATAAAGGGACGGATAAACATGGCCATGGCCAGATAGACGAGGATCAGGCAGAGGATGCGCGCCATTCTGGACGAGATCGGCAGACGCAGGAGCAGGGGAAGGAGCAGATAATGGCCGACGACGGTGCAGGCCAGCATCAGGATGCCGTAGACCGCCGTAATGCGGATATACCGTTTTAGATAGGTCATCCACTCGCTGCCTTCCTTTGCTACGCTTTCCGCCGTCTCTTCCCGGTCGATGCGGGCGACCAGTTTGCCGGGCAGAACGCGCTGCAGCAGGTGGTAGACCTTGTCCGCCCCTTTGATGCAGTAGGGCGTCGTAAGGGTCGTGAGGACGGAGACGGATACGATGATGGGATAGATATAGTTGGCGATGACCCCCAGAGATTCTCCCAAAGAAGCGATGATGAAGGCGAATTCACCGATCTGCGCCAAAGACGTGCCGCAGTGGACGGCGAATTTCAGCCCGTGACCCGAGAGCAGCACGCCGACGGTAGAGCAGATCGACTGTCCGAAAACGACCACCAGACTGATGATGAGGATGGGAAGCTTATACCGGACGATCATGGCCGGGTCGATCATCATTCCCACGGAGATAAAGAAGACCGTGCCGAACAGGTCCTTGATGCCGGAGGTGATGTGCTCCACCCGTTCCGCATGGATCGTGCCCGCAAGAAGAGATCCTGCAAGGAATGCGCCGAGAGCGGAGGAAAAACCCAGTTTGTCCGCCAGCAGCACCATGCCGAAGCAGATGCCTAAAGAGACGATCAGCAGCGTCTCGTCCGTCATGAGTTTCGTGGCCTTCCGCATGATGGAAGGAAGAAAATAGATCCCCAGGACCAGCCAGATGATGAGATAGAGCACCAACTGGAACAGCTGCAGCGCCAGATCGCCGCCGGAGATGTTCTTCGAGACGGAAATGGTGGACAGGATGATCATCATAAAAATGCCCGCGATATCCTCTACGACGAGGATGCCGAACACCAATTGCGCAAAGTCTTCCTTTTCCACCCCCAATTCGGAAAAGGCTTTGATGATGATGGTCGTGGAGCTCATGGAAAGCATGCCGCCCAGGAAAATGGCATCCATGTGGCCCCATCCAAGGGCAAGCCCCGTAAGATATCCAACGCTCAGCATGCCCGCCACCACCGTCGTCGCCGTGATGACAGCCCCGGCCCCGACGCTCATCAGCTTCTTAAAGCTGAATTCCAGACCCAGGCAGAACATCAGGACGATGATGCCGATCTCGCTCCAGGTCTCGATGGAAGCCGTATCCTGCGCCGTAAAGAAGTAGGGGAGGTAGGGACCGATCAGAAAACCCGACAGGATGTAGCCCAGGATGAGGGGCTGGTTGATCTTTTTAAAGATGACCGTGACGACACCTGCCGTAAGCAGGATGACCGCCAGATCCGTGATGAGTGCGGGTAAATGCATGGAATACTCCTTTTAAACAAATCTCTAACATTTTTATTATAACAAAAAAGCCCCCGTATGGGGGCCGTTTGCTGTCTATTCGTCACTATTCAGAAAGTTCATCTGCACGTAATACTTGCTGGCGAAGGAGAGAGCGAAGTTTTCCATCAGGTATTTGCGCTCCCGCCCGGGAATCTGCATATCCTTGATGTGCACCTCGCCGGAAAAGACGGCTTTTACCGCGTTTTCGATGGCGTCACAGAAGCGGTTGTAGGTGAGCGGCACGCCCGCCTCCAGATCCACGCCCATGCGGATGAGCTTGCCCACGTCCTCGGTCTCGTAGCAGCTTTTCAGAATGTAAACTACGATGATCATGGCGACGGAAATCCGGGGATAGCGCTTGTTGACCGGCGCCTGGACGATTTTCGCCTTGACGTAGTTGTTGATCATGTTCTTCGTGATGGGCTGGATGCCCACCTGTTCGAAGAACGCCCCCAGATTGGAATGGATAAGGGTGATGACCTGCTCCATGTAGAGGTCTACGGCGGGGAGCTCTTCCCAGCGGGGGATATGAAAACTGTCTGCCTGTCTGTGGTCCATGACGTTCCTCCTAAGAGATAATTCAGTATAGCATGAAGATAGTTTTGAGTAAAGGTTGACATGGCGAAAAATACAAAGTAATATAGTATTCGATACTATATTGATATTTATGGTACAATGCCGATATTATAGGTTCATCAAAAAATAAAGGAGCAACTCAATGATCTATACCCAGAAAGGCCTGGATTGGGCGCTGAACTTCATCGATTCCATCAACGCGGATCCGAGCAAATACGTTATCTACAAACAGAGCCGTCCCATTGCAAATCTGAAGCATATGATGGTGACCACCACAGATCTGTATCCCAACAATACGGCTTATATGATGAAATTCCCCGGAACGAAGGAATATGAATCCATCTCCTTCACGAGAGTGCTGGAAGAGATGAATGCCCTGGGAACCGCTCTGATCGCCAAAGGCCTGAAGGGTAAGCGCATCGCCGTCTGCGGTGAAAACTGCTATTACTGGTGCCTGTCCTACCTGGCAGCGGTCTGCGGCGTGGGCGTCGTCGTTCCTCTGGACAAGGAACTGCCCGACGGCGATCTGAAGGGCCTCGCCACCGCAGCGGAAGTCGCTTGCGTCTTTACGACGAAGAAGCATCAGCCCATGTTCGAGGAGATGCTGAAGGATCACGAAGGCAGCATGGAATATGTCGTCGGCATGTACACGAAGCCGGAAGAAGCGGGCGACGTGCTGTCCCTGGAAGCGCTCATCGAAGAGGGTAAGAAGCTGATCGCCGCCGGCGAGACGTCCTATATCAACGCCCAGATCGACGAGGAAGCCATGGGCATCCTGCTGTATACCTCCGGCACCACGGGCCTTTCCAAGGGCGTTATGCTCTCCCATAAGAACATCTGCGCTGACCTGATGAGCGCCCCCAACCTGCTGGAAGTTTTGCCGACGGACCGGTTCTTCAACGTGCTGCCGCTGCACCACACCTACGCCTGCACCTGCGACTTCCTGGTGCCCATGTACAAGGGCGCCTGCATGGCGTTCTGCGAAGGTTTAAAGTACATCCAGAAGAATCTGAAGGAAGTCAAACCGACGCTGTTCCTCGGCGTTCCCGCCATCTTCGAGGCGCTATATAAGACCATCAATAAGAACATCAAGAAGCAGGGCAAGGACAAGACCGTCGCGAAGGTCCTGAAGATCAATAAATTTACGAAGAAGATCGGTCTGGACCTGGTGCCCAAGTTTATGGGTCAGATCCTGGATGTTTTCGGCGGAGAGCTGCGCACCATCATCGCGGGCGGCGCGGCCATGGATCCGATCATCACGGATTTCTTCTGCGACCTGGGATTCCGCGCCGTACAGGGTTACGGCCTGACGGAATGCTCCCCGATCGCAGCGCTCAACCCGGATAAGAGAGAACTGGCCAACCCCGCAGCCGCAGGCCGCGTGCTGCCCATGTTCGACGCCAAGATCGTCGATGCCGGCGAGGACGGCAACGGCGAGATCTGCATCAAGGGCGACCACGTGATGCTGGGCTATTACCAGATGCCCGAACAGACCGCGGAAGTCCTTGTGGACGGCTGGTACCACACCGGCGACCTGGGCTACATGGATGAGAACCGCTTTATCTTCATCACCGGCCGCAAGAAGAACGTCATCATCACGTCCAACGGCAAGAACGTCTATCCGGAGGAACTGGAATACAAGCTGTCTCTCAGCAAATTCGTCTCCGAGTCCATGGTCTGGGCGGACGAAGACGAGCAGGGCCACGACGTGCGCATCGTCGCCACCATCATTCCCGAAAAGGAAGAAGTGGAAGCGGTCCTGGGCGAAAACGCTCCCGCGGACAAGGTGCTGGAACTGCTGCAGGGTGAAGTGGATAAGCTGAACGACCAGGAACCGATCTTCAAGCAGATCAAGAAGGTCGTCCTCCGTACCGAACCCTTCGTTAAGAACACATCTGCAAAGATCAAGCGCTTCGAAGCGGCCAACAAGAAACTGAACTAAGAACTTCTGCGAAGCCCGGCCATGTGCCGGGCTTTTTGGTAAAATAAAAGCAGGAGGGATTCCATATGAAATTCATGCATTTGGCCGATCTTCATCTGGGAAAGCGCGTAAACGGTTTTTCCATGCTGGAAGATCAGGAATATATTCTGAAAAAGATCCTGCAGATCGTAGACGAAGAGCAGCCCGATGCTGTCCTGATCGCAGGCGATGTATACGATAAATCCATGCCTTCTGCCGAAGCCGTCGTTTTATTGGACGTTTTTTTATGCCGTCTGGCAAAGCGGAAACTGCAGGTCCTTCTGATCGCGGGGAACCACGATTCCGCGGAACGGCTGGCTTTTGGCGGACGGCTTCTCTCGGAAAGCGGCGTGCACATTTCACCGGTCTACGATGGGACCGTTTCCTGCGTGACCCTGACAGATGCTTTCGGGCCGGTGCATTTCTGGCTGCTTCCCTTTGTTAAACCTGTCCACGTGAGAGCATTTCTGCCGGAAGAGGCTGCAAAGATCGAGACGTATACGGATGCGCTGGCTGCGGCGATCGAAGGCATGCATGCGGACTTTGAAGAACGCAACGTGCTGGTCTGCCATCAGTTCGTAACGGGAGCTGGCCGTTCCGAGTCTGAGGAACTCTCCGTCGGCGGCACGGATAACGTGGATGGGATCGTTTTCGACGGATTTGACTACGTTGCTCTGGGTCACCTGCACGGGCCGCAAAATGTGGGAACAGAACGGATCCGTTACTGCGGAACTCCTTTGAAATACTCTTTTTCGGAAAAGGATCACATTAAGTCCGTTTCCGTCGTAACATTGGGCGAAAAGGGCTCGCTCGAGGTCCGCGCCGTTCCTCTTGCGCCGCTTCGCGACTTGCGGGAAGTGAAGGGCTCCTACGATGAGGTGGTTTACCGGGGAAATCAGGAGGGCCAGCTGCGGGATGACTACATGCACGTGATCCTTACAGATGAGGAAGACGTGCCGGACGCACTGCAAAAACTGCGCACCGTCTATCCCAACCTGATGAAGCTGGATTACGACAATACCCGCACCCGCACGGCGGCGTTCTTCGACGAAGGAGCGGAACGGGAAAACAAGAGCGAGATCGAACTGCTGGATGAATTCTATGAAAAGCAAAACGGTATCTCGCTCAACGATGCGCAGAGGAAGTACAGTCTGTCGCTGCTGGAAAAGATCAAGGAGGAACTGGCATGAGGCCTTTACAGTTAAAGATCAGCGGATTCGGACCTTATGCCGGGACGCAGGAACTGGACCTGGAGAAACTGGGCCGGAGCGGGCTGTATCTGATCACCGGCGATACCGGTGCGGGGAAGACCACGATCTTCGATGCGATCTGCTATGCGCTGTTCGGCGAAGCCAGCGGAAATAACCGGGAACCCGCCATGCTGCGCTCCCAATATGCGGCGGAGGATGCGCCGACGGAGGTGGAACTCACCTTCGAAAACGCCGGCAAGGTCTATACCGTAAAACGCAATCCGGAATACCTGCGCCGCAAAAAGAGGGGCGAGGGCCTCGCAAAGCAGATTGCAGGAGCGGAACTGCACTACCCGGACGGACGCATTGAGACCAGGACCACCGCGGTGACCCGCGCAGTGGAGGAACTGCTTGGTGTTTCGAAAGACCAGTTCTCCCAGATCGCCATGATCGCCCAGGGCGATTTCTTAAAGCTTTTGCTGGCAGACACCTCTGCAAGAAAGGAGATCTTCCGCAGTCTGTTCCAGACAGATCTGTACCGGATGTTCCAGGACCGGGTAAAGCAAGACTATTCTGCGTTGGAAAAGGAACGGGATGCGGCGAAATTGGGCGTAGATCTGGCGGCAAAGGGAATCCTCTGCGAGGAAGAGGACGTACTGTACACAGAAGCGCAGAAAGCCAGGGCAGGCGGATGTCTGACGGAAGACCGGATCGCGTTGATCGAATCCTTATGCGCACAGGATGAAAGAACTCTGGAAGCCTTGCAGATCCGGGAAAAAGCGGCCGCCGAAAACATTCAGGAGCTGGCTGTCCTCCTGGAAAAGTGCGGCCAGCGCAAAGAACTGGAACTGGAAAAGAAGACGGCGGAAAAGGCGGTAGAAGACCACCGCCAGAATGGACCGGCGGTGGAACAGGCTGTTCTGCAGGCGGAAGAATGCGCCAAAAATGCGGAAGCGTGGGAACAGGAAGCCTCTGTTCTTGCGGTCAAACTCCCTGATTACGATAGACTGGAAGCCCTGCGGGGACAGCTCGGTACGCTGGACCGGAACATGGCAGAGCTGCAGAAAGCAATAACCGTCCAGGACGAAAAAATAGGCACACTGAAGGCAGAGACTGCTGCTCTTCAGGAAGAACTGCAGCCTCTGGCTTCCGCTGGAGAAAACAGGGCTGTACTCGCGTCCCGGAAGGAAAAGCTGCAGCAGGAGATCGCGGATCTGACGAGCCTCCAGGAGGAATTAGCTGCGCTGGTGCCGCTGCGGACCGGATTGAAAGAGGCGCAGGATGAGTATGTTGCGGCGGAATCCGCCATGAAAGCGGCCGCAGATCTGGCTTTATCCTACCGCAGTCACTTTAACAGGGAGCAGGCCGGCATTATGGCGGAACAGCTGGAAGAGGGAAAACCCTGTCCGGTATGCGGGTCACTATCCCATCCCAACAAGGCGGTGAAGGCGGAAGATGCCCCATCGGAAGCGCAGGTAGAGAAGGCGGAACAGGCTTCGCAGAAAGCACAAAAGGCCTGCAGCGACGCCTCTGCCGCAGCTGCCGAAGCCAAGGCGAAACTGGAGTCTGCCGAATCTGCTGCAGAAAAACGGACCGCAAAACTGCTGGAAGGCTGTCCCCTGGCGCAGGCGGATCTTGTACTGCCGGAGAAGGCCGGAGAAAAACAACGGTCTTTCGACGATATTTCAGAGGCATTGCGGCAGGAAGAAGACAACGTGCGGCGCAAAGCGGAACTGGAGGAAGCAAAGCCTGCCAAAGAGACGGCTCTGAAAGAGGCGGAGGAACGGTCGTCAGCTTTAAAACTGCAGGAAAGAGAAGAGAAAGCGACGGCGGAAGGTCTGAAGGTCCAGATCGAAGAATTGTCGGGGAGTCTGGCGTTCGAGAGCAAAAAAGAGGCGGAAAGCCGAATCGAATCGCTGCAAGACCGGGCGAAGCAGGCCAGGGATGCGGTAAAGAAAGCAGCAGAAGCGAAGACGGCCTGGGAGAAGGATCTTGCCTCGCGCCGGAGCGCTGTGGAAAACCTGGAGAAACTCCTTGCCGGTCAGCCGCAGCTGAACGAAGAAGCACTCCTGCAGGAAAAGCAGAAGGCGGAAGAAGAGAATAAAGCGGTACAGGAGCAGATCCGTGCCGCGGGTCACCGGCTGCAGGTCAACCGGGACATCGTTTCGCAGATCCAAAACAGCGCGGATCAGCTGAAAAAACTGGATGAAACATGGCGGTGGATGGATGCCTTGCGGCGAACCGTTACCGGGCAGCTATCCGGCAAGGAAAAGGTGGAATTGGAAGTCTGGATCCAGATGACGACCTTCGACCGCATCCTGCGCCGGGCCAACGTGCATCTGATGGAGATGTCTTCCGGGATGTTCGAGCTGAGGCGCAGAGAAACAGCGGAGGATGCGCGCAGCCAGAGCGGTCTGGAACTGGACGTGAACGATCATGGCAGCGGCAGTCTGCGCAGCGTAAAGACGCTGTCCGGCGGCGAATCCTTCCTGGCATCCCTCTCGCTGGCACTGGGTCTTTCGGAAGAGATCCAGGCAAATGCGGGCGGTGTGCAGCTGGATTGCATGTTCGTAGACGAGGGTTTCGGCTCGCTGGACGAAGACACGCTCCAGCAGGCCATGAAAGCCCTTGGAAGGCTCACGGAAGGGAACCGGCTCGTGGGCATCATTTCCCACGTTGCGGAGCTGCGCCGGCAGATCGACCGCCAGATCGTCGTAAAAAAAGACCCTGCCGGCGGCAGCAGGGCGGAATTGCGGATATAGCGGAAATTACAGCGTCGAAGGCTGCCCATTTTCCTTGGGCAGTCTTCTGTATATGCGGAAATACATGGTGATCGAGCAGAGGCTGGCGCCGATGATCTGGGATGCCATTTCCGCATAGAACACACCCATGACGCCGAATCCCAGACGGGGCAGCAGGATCGTGAGGGGAACGATCAGGAACAGCTTGCGCAGCATGGAGAAGAACACGGCGTATTTCGGCTTGTTGAGCGCCACGAACGTGTTCTGCCCGCCGGTCTGAAAGCTCATCATGAAATAGGCTGCGTAGTAGATATGCAGGCAGGGGATCGCGGTCTTTACGAGCACGTCGTCCGCCGTAAACAGGCGGATGAGCTGCTCCGGATGCGTAAAGACGACCAGCCAGGCCGCTATGTTATAGATGAGAGCAGCCGCGATCATAAAGCGTATCGTTTTTCTTACGCGGTCGTAGTTGCGGGCGCCGTAGTTGAAGCTCATGACGGGAACGGACGCGCCGTTGATGCCGCTGATGGGCTGACTGATGACCTCCCGCATGGAATTGATGATGGAGAACGCACCGATGTACAGCGTGCTCGCGGCGCCGCCGAATGTCTTCAGCGTAAGGTTGACGACGGTCTGGGCGACGCTGTTGGAGAACTTGAACATAAACCCGGTAGCGCCGAGTTTCAGGATGCGGGGGACTTCCTCCATGTCGAGATGGATCCGGGAGATGCGCAGCAGCGTTTTCTTTCCGGTAAGGAAACGGATGACCCACACAGCGCTTACGAACTGGGAAATGACCGTAGCGATAGCGGCTCCCTCGACGCCCATGTGGAACACGAACAAAAGCAGGGCATCCAGCGCGATATTCAGCACTGCGCCGATCAGCACGGTGCCCATGCCGATCTTGGGAAAACCCATGCCGTTGATGAAGGGGTTCATCCCCAGGCTGATGAGGACGAATACGGTGCCTGCGACGTAGATGCGGAAATAGTTGACCGCGTACGGCAATGTTTCGGCGTCACCGCCCATGGCGGCGAGAAATGGCCTTGCAAACAAAAACAGGACGACGGTAAGGACGGCGCTGAACCCCAGCAGCATCGTGAACGCCGTCTCCAGGATCCTCTGGGCTCTTTCGTTGTTGCCCTGGCCCCGGGCCATGGAACACAGCGGATTGCCGCCGGTACCGCAGAGATTGGCAAATGCGGTCACCAAAGAGATGAGCGGAAACGCGATGCCGACGCCGGACAGCGCTGCCGTTCCCACGCCGGGGATGTGTCCGATAAAGATGCGGTCCACAACGTTGTACAGTACGTGCACGATCTCCGCCATCGCGATGGGGATCCCCATGCGCAGGACAGTCTTCGGGATGCTTCCCTGGGAAAAATCTCCTTTTTTCGTCTGGTTCTGAATGGTCAAATCTGTAACTCCCTTGAAGCGATCGTATACAACTCAACCATTATAGCACATCTGCCCGACAGTCGTGCAATTCTTTACAAACCACAAGATATAGCGTACAATGGAACCGTATTGATAGAACTCTTGTGGACAGATTGAACTGTCGGGAGAATTCCTATGAAATGTCCGTTTTGTGAAGCCCCGGATACGAAGGTCATCGACTCAAGACCTACGGAAGAGGGCCACGCCATCCGCCGGCGCAGAGAATGCGAGAAGTGCGGCAAGCGCTTTACGACGTACGAGAAGGTGGAAGAAGTGTTCTTCATGGTCGTCAAGAGAGACGGCAGCCGCGAATCCTTCGACCGCAACAAGGTGCTCAACGGCATCGTCCGTGCCTGTGAAAAGCGCCCCGTTACCATGGAACAGATGGAATCCGTCGTGTCCGAGGTGGAAAGAGGCCTCAACAACATGATGGAAAAGGAGATCAGCAGTTCCTTCATCGGCGAGGTCGTCATGGAGAAACTGAAGGATCTGGACGAGGTCGCCTACGTGCGCTTTGCCTCGGTCTACCGTCAGTTTAAGGACGTCAACACCTTTATCGCAGAGATCGAAAAACTGCTGGGAAGCGGCGCGGGAACAAAGCTCAAAAAGGCTGCCAAGGCTCCGAAGGCCGCTCCCGGGGAGGAATAAGCCCTATGCGGACCAAGACCATCGTCGCCATCGACGGACCGGCCGGTGCAGGGAAAAGCACCATCGCCAAACGGCTGGCGCAGCGCATCGGCGCGGATTACATCGATACCGGCGCCATGTACCGGGCGGTCGCGTTAAAACTCCTGCGCACCGGAACGGATTATAACGACCCGGAAGCGCTGCAGACTATGCTGGACGCCATGGATGTGGATTTCTCGCAGGGAAAGACCATCCTGGACGGGGAAGACGTGAGCGGGCTCATCCGCACCCCCGAGATCTCGGCACTGGCTTCGCCTTCGTCGGGCGTTCCTGCCGTGCGGTATAAGCTTACGGCGCTGCAGCAGGCCATGGGAAAGCGGAAGAGCATCGTGATGGACGGCAGGGACATTGGCACCGTCGTGTTCCCCGACGCGGATTTTAAATTTTTCCTGACGGCCTCCGCGGACGAGCGGGCCCGCCGCCGCACCGAAGAGATGCGCGCGAAAGGACAGGAAGCGGACTTCGAGACGATCCGGGCGGATATCATCCAGCGCGACTACCAGGATTCCCACCGGGCGTTCCGGCCGCTGCAGAAGGCGGAAGACGCGGTGGAGATCGACTCGACGGACATGAGCATCGACAGCGTCGTGGATACCATGATGGCCTTTATCGAGGCGAGAGACCGCTAGCGATCCGGGAGGCAGACCATGGCAGGGAGCGAAAATCAGAAGTATAAACTTTTGTATCTGTACAAGATCCTGATGGAGGAAACGGACGAAGACCATGTCCTGACGACGCCCCAGCTGATCGAAAAACTGGCGGCGAAGGGCATCCGGGCGGAGCGCAAGAGCATCTACGCGGATCTGGAAGCGCTGCGAAACGAGTTCGGCGTGGACATCGTCGACGTGGGCCGGGGCGGTCATTACGTAGGGGAGCGCACGTTCGAGTTTCCCGAGGTAAAACTGCTGGCAGACAGCGTGCTCTCTTCGCGGTTCATCACGGAGCGCAAGACCGTGGAACTCGTGGAGAAACTCAAAACGCTGGCGAGCACTCATCAGGCACGGCAGCTCACCGGACGCATGTTCGTCGCGGACCGGGTAAAATCCATGAACAGCAGCGTCTACTACAGCGTGGACACCATCGCATCTGCCATCGATTCCGGCTGCAAGGTGTCGTTCCGGTATTTCACCTTTAACGCAGCCAAGGAAAAGCAGTATCACCACGACGGCCAAGCCGTCTCCGTCAGCCCCTACGATCTCGTGTGGGACAACGAATACTATTACCTGATCGCCTACGACGGCGCGGACAGAAAGATAAAGCACTACCGCATCGACCGCATGGAGCGCATCAAAGTCCTCGGGAACGAGAAGCGGGAGGGTGCCGATCTGTACGACAAAGCGGACGTGCGTTCCTATTCCAAGCGCATGTTTTCCATGTTTGCGGGGGAAGAGACCGCAGTGACCCTCCGATTTGCCGATAAGCTGGCGGCTGTCTTTATCGACCGCTTCGGCAAGGACGTGATCGTCTCGCCGGACGGCGAAGGACATTCCCGGGTAAACGTCCGGGTGTTTGTGAGCCCGCAGTTCTACGGCTGGCTGTTCGGCCTCGGCGCGGACGTGCAGATCCTTGCACCCGAAGCCGTGCGGGCGGAGTATACGAAGCGTCTGAAGGAAGTGCAGGCGCAATACGAATGATCTATCACAGCATATTCAACGAAGTGCTCGGCCCCATCACCACAGGGCCTTCGAGTTCTCATACGGCAGGCTGCGGGCGCATTGGGCTCGTAGCCAGGTCTTTATATGGAAAAGACGTGTGCCGGGCGGACGTCGTGTTCGATAAGAACGGTTCCTATCCCAGCACCTATCAGGGCCAGGGTTCGGACTACGGTTTTACCGGAGGACTGCTGGGCATCCCCATCGACGACCCGCGTTTTCGGGACAGCCTCCGGCTGGCAAAAGCGCAGGGCGTCGATATTTGTTTTAAGACGGAAGATCTCGGAAGCGAGCACCCCAATCAGGCGGAGATCCGCTTCTACGAGAGCAAAGACGCGCAAAGACCGTCTATGCGCCTTATGACGTATTCCATCGGCGGCGGCATGATCGAGATCCGCGCCATGGATGACTTTCCCGTCTATATCGACGGCAGCAGCAAAGAGGCCTTTATCCTCTGCAGCGAAGCGTGCGAAGATGCGGTGGAGGAGGTCATCCGCAAAAACCGCTTCTTCTACGACCGCACGGACGGCAAAGGCGAGCGCTTTTTCGAGGTGGACATCGAGGCGGATCAGGACAGCGCGCCGCTGCTGGAACTGCGCGGCTGGGAGGGCGTACAGTACGTACGCATCGCAGACCCTGTGATGGCCGTACCGAAGAGAAGGGCTTCGCTTATGCCATTCGGCACCGCAGCGCAGGCGCTGGAATACGGCGAGGCGCACGGTCTGAACGCGGCGCAGCTGGCCTGCGTCTACGAGAGCGCTTACGGATTTGTCTCCGAAGAAGGGGCATACGCGCTGGCTGCCCGCACGGAAGAAGTGATGCGCGCGGCTTCTGTACCGCCGGATCCGGAGACGACAGCCGTAAACGGATTTTTGCCCTATTACGGAAAGCAGATGGCAGAAAATGCCCCGTCTTCCGCGTTGTTTGGCGGAGAAACCTTCCGGAGCGCCATGCTGGCAAGCGTTGCCGTCATGGAGAACAACAACGCCCACAACGTGGTGGCGGCTGCACCGACGGCAGGCGCCAGCGGCGTGCTGCCCGGGGCGATCGTCGCCATGGGATCTGCCATGGGCTTTTCTTCGGAGAAGATACAGGAAGGCTTGTTGGCTGCGGGGCTCGTGGGCGCGTTCATCGGCAACCAGGCGACCTTCGGTGCGGAGGTGGCTGGTTGTCAGGCGGAGAACGGTGCCGCCTCGGCGATGGCGGCAGCAGGCATCGCCCATATGCTGGGATGTCCGTTAAAAGCGGTATTCGGCGCAGCGGGACTGGCGCTTCAGAACATGCTCGGTCTCGTCTGTGACCCCGTGGCAGGGCTAACGGAGCTCCCCTGCATCTCGCGCAATGTGTCCGCCATGGCGAACGCCGTCATGAGCGCCAACATGGCGAAACTGGGATTCGATGCGCTCATCCCCCTGGATGAGGTGATCGGCGCCATGCTGGACGTGGGTCATCAGCTGCCGGCGGAACTGCGTTGCACCTGCAAAGGCGGCATCTGCGCCACGAAGACCGGACAGCGGCTGCAGGCCTGGGTCGACGGGATGAGAAAGGAAGAACGTCTATGAAATACGATGGCTTTACGCCCGCTCAGATGCGGGAAGAGATCCGCAGCGGAAGGTTTGCGGGCCAGACCAGCGGATCGTGCCCGGGATATGCCCAGGCGAATCTGGTGGTGCTGCCGAAGGAATACGCCTACGATTTTCTGCTGTTCGCTCAGCGGAATCCCAAAGCCTGCCCGCTGCTGGAAGTGACAGATACCGGCAGCCGCTTCCTGAAGACGATTGCGCCGGGTGCGGATATCGCGAAGGATATCCCGAAGTACAGGCTGTACGAAAACGGCGTGCTGACGGGGGAATATACCGATGTTTCGGCCCTATGGCGGGACGATCTCGTGAGCTTTCTGATCGGCTGTAGCTTTTCCTTCGAAGCGGATCTGCTGGCAGCGGATGTGCCGGTGCGTCAGATCGAAGAGGGAAAGAACGTGCCCATGTACGACACGAACATTCCCTGCGAGCCTGCGGGCGTTTTCCACGGGAACATGGTGGTCTCCATGCGGCCCATTCCCTATGAACTCGTGAGCAAGGCGGTGCAGATCACGGCAGCGATGCCCCGGGTGCACGGCGCGCCGGTGCACATCGGAGCTCCGGAAGCGATCGGCATCCGCGATCTGTCCCGCCCGGATTACGGCGAAGCCGTCACTATCAAGGAGGGTGAGGTACCGGTGTTCTGGCCCTGCGGCGTGACCCCGCAGAACGCACTGATGCGGTCGAGGCCTTCCTTTGCCATTACCCATGCGCCGGGTCACATGCTGATCTCGGACGTAAAGAACGTTAACCTGAAATACTGAAAATGAACGAAAAAAAGACCATCGAAGACATTATCCTGACGGGTTCCCACCGGGGCATGGACGAACTGCGCCTCTATCTGCCGGAATTCTACTGCGAAGAGGCGGCGAAAGCCATCCTTTCCTGGAGTCGCGGTCCCGTGCTGCTGGCTACCGGTTTTTATGTGGCTGGGCATGCCGAGACGGACGGACCCACCGGGACGGTCGTCCTGGCAAAGGCGCTGCAGAAGCTGGGATTTGAGCCTCATATCCTGACGGATGAGGCCTGCAGCCATTACTTCGAACCGGAAGGGCTGGACGTGATCTATATGGACGTTGCGGAAGGGAACGCCTTCTCGGAGGACCTGCTGAAGGATCTGCAGCCTGCCGGCCTGATCTCCATCGAACGCTGCGGACGGAACGTGAAAGGAGACTACGCCAACATGCATGGCGAGAGCGTGCGCAGTCACACGGCCCGGATCGACGGACTGTTCGAGCTGGCCTACGGCAGCGTGCCCACCATAGGTGTGGGGGACGGCGGCAACGAGATCGGCATGGGAAATCTGGCGGATGTGATCGAGGAGAAACTGAATCTCGTGCCCTGCCGGGTAAAAACGGATCATCTGGTGATCGCTTCGGTCTCCAACTGGGGCGCCTACGGCATAACGGCGTATCTGGAAAAACTGACGGGGGAGAAGGTCTTTCCCGGTCTGGACGAGGTGGAGGGATATCTGTCCCGGACGATCCTGCTGGGCAGCGTAGACGGCGTACTGCGGCAGAACGTATGCAGTGTGGACGGCTATCCGCTGGCGGAGAGCGAAAGGGTATACAGACTGCTGCAGCAGGCGGTTACAGTTTAAACAATTCCCAGCGGCATTCCGGGATAAAGTATTTTAACTGATAGCGCCTCTCCGCGCCTCCGATGTCGCTCTGACAGTCGTACACGTAGACGGGGATGCCTGCGAATTTTTCTTCGGCTGCCGTCAGGATACGCTTGACGTAGACCTCGCGGCTGATGCCTTCCGTGTCGGTGTAGCGGAATTTATAGGGCAGGGGTTTGCCGCTGCCTTTAAAGACGACGATGGCGTCGATGGGTTTCATCAGAAGTTTCATGGGTGCTTGTCCTCCGGGATGTGTGCCTTACAAGGTTATTATAAAGAACATATGTTCTTTTCTCAAGCACAAAAAGAGAGTTTACGCGGAACTGTCCGTCTAAACTCTCTTTTGCGTTCTATTCCACTTCCAGTTCGAACCCGACGGCCACGTCCTCGATGGGCAGCTGCTGCGCGATGCGGAACTTGCAGCGCATGGAGATGCAATGGCAAGGACACAGTTTTTCGGGCTTTTCTCTCTCGAAATAGCGTATGGTCTCGTCCTGCTGCATTCCGGGCTGCAGCAGGTGGAAGCCGCCGATGACCCCCCAGCAGCCGCTCTTCGCCCAGTACGGTCTTCGCATATTCGCAGATGTTGACGATGCCGCTGTGGGAGCATCCGGTGATGATGAAGACGCCGTCCTTCGCCCGGTAGGCGAGGGCGGTGTCGTCCAGCAGGTAGTCTTCCTCCTCCGTACCGTCTTCGACGACGAACCCCACGGGTTTCTGGTTTTCAAAGTTGTTCGTCCGGGGGATCTGGCCGAGATACCACAGGTTTTCCGCCAGCTCCACCGGCTCCTTCGCCTCCAGGATGTCGAAGCGGCTGCGGATCTCTTCTTCCGGCCAGGGAAAGCCGGATTCTACGCCGTCTACGACCTTCCGCTTCAGCGCTTTCGGGTGCGCAACGAGCTTTGTATGGGTCACGTCGAGGCCTGCCTCCAGCAGGGGCAGCAATCCGTGGGTGTGGTCGTCGTGCCCGTGGGAGATCGCGATATAGTCCAGGCCGTTTAAGTCGATGCCCAGCATCGCCGCGTTCTTCAGTGCGATGCCATGATAGCCCGAGTCCAGGATCAGACGCTTGCCGCTGCATTCGATATAGCAGCAGAAGCCCGGTTCTCCCATCAGGTAAGGTTCTCTCGTATGGGTGTTGTTTTCGGAAAGGATCGTCAGTTTCATGGGGTGTCTCCTGTATCTTTTTTATTATAGCAGACGCCGGTTTTGACAGAAAGGCTTCCGTCGCTTATAATCCCGGGGTGAGGTGTTTTATGGATCTGAAGAATACGACTGTCGTCCTGGCTTCCGGCTCTCCCCGGCGCATCGACATGCTGCGCGCGGACGGGATCGAGCCGCACATCGTAAAGCCGGACTGCGAAGAAAATATCCATATCGGGCTGTCTCCTGCCCAGGAAGTGATGGCACTGGCGCTGCGCAAGAACCTGCGTGCCGTCGAGATGCTGAAAGAGCAGGGGGATCTGCCTGCTGAAGGCGTCGTGCTGTCCGCCGATACCATGGTGGTGCTGGACGGCGTCCCCATGGGAAAACCGCGGGACGAAGAAGACGCGTTCCGCATCTTAAGCCTGCTGCGGGGCAAGACGCATACAGTGCAGAGCGGCGCCTGCATCCGGGATCTGGCAAGCGGACGGCTGCTGCTGTTCTCCGAGGGAACGGACGTGACCTTTATGCAGTATACGGACGAAGACATCCGGGCGTATGTCACAACCGGCGAGCCGATGGACAAGGCGGGGGCCTATGCGATCCAGGGGGGCTTCGCGCCCTACGTGACCCATACGAACGGTCCTCTGGACAACGTGATCGGATTTCCTTACGCGTCGATCAAGCGTATTCTGGAAGCGTGGTAAAATATCTATATTTTTACAGGTAAATTATAGTAATTTTGCTGCGTTTATGATAAACTATTCTCCGCTCGGACGCGGAGAATTTTTTTATGGAACAAAACAGAATCAGGAGAATGGATGCGCCGCTGGCGGTCCGGGAACTGCCTGCAGCAGAGCGGCCGCGGGAGAAGATCCTGTCCCAGGGCGTACAGACCCTCTCGAACACGGAGCTGCTGGCGGTGCTCATCGCCTCCGGTTCCGCGGAAAACAGCGCCATCGGTCTGGCGGGCAAAGTGCTGGCGATGGGAGAAGGCAGTCTCGCTTCTCTGTCGGGGTTCCTTCCGGAGGAATTCATGCACATCCCGGGGATCGGTCCCGCAAAGGCCTGTCTGCTCTCGGCTGCCGTGGAGCTGGGCCGGCGGATCGCTACTGCGCCGGCTGCGGACAGAACTGTCATCAGCGGACCGGCGGATTCGGCGAAGCTCTTCATGGGCGAGATGCGGTATTTGAAGCAGGAAGTCATCCAGGTGGCATTGCTGAACGTAAAGCAGGAATTGCTGATGAAGGAACGCGTCGCTGCGGGCGGCCTGTTCAGCGCATCTGCCCATTCCCGGGAGATCTTCTCCAGCGCGGTGCGCAAAGGGGCTTTCGGGGTCATCCTCGCCCACAACCATCCCAGCGGAGACCCGCAGCCCTCCGACGAAGACATCGCGATGACAAAGCAGGTCGAAGACGCCGGAAAAGTGCTGGGAATACAGCTTCTGGACCACATTATCATAGGGGACGGCCGCTATTTCAGCTTTTTGGACGCGGGGTATCTGCAAAAATAATTCCCCGGATTTTTCCCGATTATTATTCCAAACCCCCCTTGCCGATGGTAAAATTATCTTGTACAATGACTTGCATTTGGAAGGACATGTATGGGAACCGTCGCTTTGATCACCTCCGGTAAGGGAGGCGCAGGAAAAACCACCATAACCGTAAACTTAGGAGCAACCCTGGCGCAGAAAGGCGCGAGGGTCGTTCTTGTGGATTTTAACATGGGACTGCGCAACCTGGATATCTATCTGGGCATGGAGGATACCTGCCTGTTCGACCTGGGCGACGTGTTGACAGGCGTATGCAAAGTGGAAAAGGCGCTGGTCCACGACGACCGGTTCGGCCGGCTCTACATGCTGCCCTGTCCGCAGTTCAAGGAGATCAACGGCGTCACGCCCCAGCATGTGGCGGGGCTGTTCGCCGTCCTGAAGAAAAATTTCGACTATATCCTCGTCGATATGCCCCTCGGCATCGGAAGCCCTCTGGAAAACGTGGCGCAGGCGGCGGATCTGGGCATCGTGGTCGTTACGCCGGACTACGTGTCGCTGCGCAACGCGGATACGGTGGACCGCAAGCTGGAGAGCTGCGGGCTGCAGAAGCGCTGCTTCCTCATCAACCAGGTGGATCTCGAACTGCTGCGCACCGGAAACGTCCCCGGCATCGAGCAGATCGCCCGGGGCATGAGCATACCGATGGCCGGCATCGTTCCCTACGACGAGAATATCCACGCCGGCAACAACATGGGCAATCCCGTGGTGCTGGCTTCGGATTCCTACATCGCGAAGAACTTCAGCAGCATCGCGCTCCGCGTCTTCTAGAAAAATAGACAACGGGGACGGTTCTTTGAACCGTCCCCGTTTCATTTTTTGCAATTCTACTTTAAGAAGATCCGTTTGCCGCCTGCGTAGGGGCGCACCGTGCCGATCCTCTGCGGGCTCAGCACCTTGCCCTGCAGCATCGCGAGGCATTTCTCCGCGTCCTGCGGCGCCACCGCAGCCAACAGGCCGCCTGAGGTCTGGGGATCGAACAGCGCGTCGCACAGGGCGGCGTTTACGCCGTTTTCCTCCACCTGGGCGCTGCAGTAATCCCGGTTGCGGTACATGCCTTCCGGCAGCAGGCCCATGGATGCAAACTCCAGAGAAGAGGGCAGAACGTCCAGTTCTGCGGTCTCCACCAGCGCTTCCACATCCGTATCCTTCACCATCTCGTACAGGTGGCCCATCAGACCGAACCCCGTCACATCGGTGCAGGCGTGGACTTCGCATTGCACGAACACGTCCCGCGCGTTTTTATTGAGCTCCGTCATGATGCGGATCATGGTCTTTTTGTCGTCTTCTGAGAGCATACCGGCTTTTGCGGCTGTCGTCAGGATGCCGGTACCGATCGGCTTCGTCAGGATGAGCACGTCTCCGGGTCTCGCGCCGCAGTTGCGGTAGAACTTTTCCGGATGGACGTAGCCCGTTACGGAAAGACCGTATTTCGGCTCCTCGTCGAGGATCGTGTGACCCCCGGCAAGGATCGCGCCGGCTTCGTTCACTTTATCGTAGCCGCCCCGCAGGATCTCCCGGGTCACTTCCTTGGGAAAGTCCCTGGGGATGCCCATGATGTTCATGCAGGTCTTCGGCGTTCCTCCCATGGCGTAGACGTCGGACAGGGCGTTGGCTGCCGCCACCTGGCCGAAGGTGTAGGGGTCATCCACGACGGGCGGGAAGAAATCCACCGTCTGCACGAGGGCCAGCTCGTCGTTTACTCTGTAGACGCACGCGTCGTCGCTCTTATCGAATCCCACGAGAAGGTCGGGATCGCTCTTCATGGAGATGCCGTCCAAAACTTCAGCGAGAACTCCCGCTCCGAGTTTTGCCCCTCATCCTGCGCAGCCTGCAAGGGTCGTGAGTTTTATCTCCTTTGCAGTCATTGGCGGTCACCTCCTTTCGTGCCTTGAATTCTATCGGTTTCGAACAAATAAAGTATATATCTTTTTTCTCTTTTTGTGCAAGTGCAACCGATTTTTATGCACGGAAGCATAAACTATCCCTTTACATTTATGCGCATATTATAGTAAAATATATTGGTATTTTTGTAATGCTGATTTTTGCCTGCGCATTGCGCAGTTTGTATAAAACCAGACATATACAAACATCAGAATAACGCAGAGGAGGGACAGCATGCTTGTAACAGCTCTCATTGCCATCGCCTTTCTCGCGATCGGAATACTTGTAGGTTATATCATCCGCAAGAATAAGGCAGAAAAGACCATCGGCAGTGCCGAGACCATGGCCAAGAACCTTATCCTGGATGCGGAAAACCGCTCCGAAGCCATCCGCAAAGAGACCCTGGCCGATGCCAGAGCGGAGGCTCATTCCATAAAGCAAGATGCGGAAAGAGATATTCGCGAACGCAGAGAAGAGGTAAAGAAGACAGAAAGAAGACTCGTCCAGAAGGAAGAATCCCTGGACAGAAAGATCGAAAACATCGAACAGAAGGAAGAAGGCATCTCCAAGAAGCAGAGAGCCCTGGCCGAGAAGGAAAAGGAACTGGACGGCTTTATCGAAAAGCAGATCGCCGAACTGGAGCGCATCTCCGGCTGTACGGCGGAAGAGGCGAAGGCCCAGCTGCTAGAAAGCATCGAGAAAGACGTGCGCAGAGACGCTTCCATCATGATCAAGGACATCGAAAGCAAGGCCAAGGAAGAAGCGGACCGCAAGGCGAAGGAGATCATCACCGGCGCCATCCAGCGCTGCGCTGCCGACCACGTGGCGGAGACCACCGTTTCCGTGGTGCCCCTGCCCAACGACGAGATGAAGGGCCGCATCATCGGCCGCGAGGGCCGCAACATCCGCGCCATCGAAACGGCGACCGGCGTGGACCTCATCATCGACGATACGCCCGAGGCCGTCATCCTGTCCGGATTCGACCCCGTCAGAAGAGAGATCGCCAGAGTCGCTCTGGAGAAGCTCATCGTGGACGGCCGTATCCATCCCGCACGCATCGAGGAGATGGTCGAGAAGGCCGAAAAGGAAGTCAACAACATCATCAAGGAGGAGGGCGAATCCGCCACCTTCGAGATGGGTATCCATAACCTGCACCCCGAGCTCGTAAAGCTGCTGGGCAGGCTCAAATACCGCACCAGTTACGGCCAGAACGTGCTGAAGCACTCTCTGGAAGTCGCCCACCTGGCAGGTCTGATGGCCGGCGAACTGGGTATGGACGTAAAGCTGGCGCAGAGAGCCGGTCTGCTGCACGATATCGGAAAGGCTTTGGACCATGAGATCCAGGGCACTCACGTGGATATCGGCATCGACGTCTTAAGAAAATATAAGGAATCCGAGGCGGTCATCGACGCGATGGCAGCACACCACGGAGATTACGAACCCAAGAGTCCGGAAGCGGTGCTGGTAGCCGCGGCAGACGCGCTGTCCGCAGCCCGTCCCGGCGCCAGAAGAGAGACGCTGGATACCTACATCAAGCGCCTGCAGAAGCTCGAAGAGATCGCGAACACCACCCCTGGCGTGGAAAAATCCTTCGCCATCCAGGCGGGCCGCGAGATCCGCATCATCGCCCGTCCGGACGAAGTGTCCGACGATGCGATGGCCCTGCTGGCCAGAGAGATCTCCAAGAAGATCGAGAGCGAACTGGAGTATCCAGGTCAGATCAAGGTAAACGTCATCCGCGAAACGAGAGCGGTCGACTACGCGAAGTAACACAGGAGAGGCATGTTCGTATATTTAGACAACAGCGCTACCACCCAGGTGAAGCCGCTTGTCGCGGAAATAATGGCAAAGACAATGACGGAGGATTTTGGAAATCCTTCGTCTTTGCATAGAATGGGTGTGAACGCAGAGAAAATTTTAAAGAAAGCGCGTGCCCAGGTGGCCGCAGCCCTCAATGCGTCCCCGGAGGAGATCTTCTTTACGTCCTGCGGCACGGAGAGCGACGCTACGGTGCTCCGCGGCGTCTGGGAAAGCCGCAAAAAGCAGGGCAGACGCATCATCACGACAGCGGTGGAGCATCCTGCCATCCTCCGCAACTGCGAGCAGCTGGCGAGAGAGGGTGCAGACGTAATTTATCTTCCGGTAAACCGCGACTGCACGTTCGATATGGACGCTTTCCGCAGCGCCCTTACACCGGACACCATCCTGGTATCCGTAATGCACGTCAACAACGAAGCCGGATCCATCATGCCCCTGGCCCAGATCCGCAGCGTGATCGACCGGGTGAACAAAGGCATCCTGTTCCACACGGACGCCGTGCAGTCCTTCGAGAAACTGGATACGGACGTCCATAAACTCGGCGTCGACATGCTGAGTCTGTCGGGTCATAAGATCCACGCCTGCAAGGGCATCGGCGCCCTGTACGTAAAGAAAGGTCTGCATATCCAGCCCTATCTGCTGGGCGGCGGCCAGGAGAGCAATTTCCGTTCCGGCACCGAGAATCTGCCTGCCATCGCAGGCCTCGGCGAAGCCGTGCGGCTGGCGGAAGAAAACAAGCAGGCACGTATCGCCCATATCGCGGACGTGCGCTGCTATTTAAAGCAGCTGCTGCAAGATAATATCGAAGACATTACGGTAAATTCACCGGAGGACGGCGTCTGTTCCGTCCTGAACGTCAGCTTTTTGGGCTGCCGGGGCGAGGTGCTGCTGCACACGCTGGAGCAGGACGACATCTACGTATCTACCGGTTCCGCGTGCTCGTCCCACAAGAAAGGCAGCCACGTGCTTACCGCCATGGGACTTTCCGACGCGCAGATCGAAGGCGCCATCCGCTTCTCGTTCTGCGAGGACAACACGAGAGAACAGATGGAATATGTCTGCGAAAAGCTTAAGGCAGCCGTCGAAAGCCAGAGAAGACTCAGAAAGGCGTTTAAGAGATAATGGAGAATATCTATATCGTCCGCTGCGGCGAAAGCGCGCTCAAAGGGAAGAACAAGCCCTATTTCGAGCGCATGCTGGTGCAGCGAATCAAGAAGAATCTGAAGGATGAAGGCGGTGTCACCGTCGAACGGGTGGACGGCCTCATCTTCGTACGCACGCCGGAAGAGATCCCGCAGGAGGACGTCTTAAAGCGGGTCGGCCGGGTGTTCGGCGTGGATTCCATCAGTCCCGCGGTGGAAGTCCCCATCGAAGGGCTCGACGCGGAAAGCGCGCTGGACGCGATCGGCCGCGAAGCCGTGGCGTTCATGATGAAGCAGATCGAGGTGCGCGGCGTAAAGACCTTTAAAGTCGACGCAAAGAGGGCGGACAAGACGTTTGCCATCCAGTCTCCGGACATCGGCAAGCGCATCGGCGCGCGCGTCCTGAAGGGCTGCAAGGTCTTGAAAGTGGACGTGCACGAGCCGGACTGCTTCCTGTATATCAACGTGCGCAGAAATTTTGCGTATCTGTACGATAAAAAGATCGCAGGGTACGGCGGACTGCCCCTCGGCACCAACGGCAGGGGCATGGTGCTGTTGTCCGGCGGCATCGATTCTCCGGTGGCGACGTTTATGATGGCTCACCGCGGCATGTACATGGACGCTGTCCATTTCCATTCCTATCCGTACACCTCCGAGCGTGCGTTCGAAAAGGTGAAGGAACTGGCGGGCATCCTGACGGATTACTGCGGACGCATCCGCATGTTCTCCATCAATCTGCTGCCCATCCAGGAGCAGATCGTGCAGAACTGCCCGGAGGAGGAGACCACCATCCTGGTGCGGCGCTTTATGATGCGCATCGCGGAAACGATCGCGAAGCGGGAAGGGGACCTGATGCTCATCACGGGCGAAAGCCTCGGTCAGGTCGCCAGCCAGACGGCGGCTTCTCTCGTGGTCACCGACGCTGCGGTGTCGCTGCCGGTTATGCGACCGCTCATCGCCATGGACAAGACCCAGATCATGGACATCGCCCGGGATATCGGCACGTTCGAAATATCCATCCAGCCCTACGAGGACTGCTGCACTGTATTTTTGCCCAAGCATCCGGTGACCCAGCCAAAGCTGGAGCGGATCGAGGCGTCCGAAAGCAGGCTGGACGTCGAGGCTCTTGTCTCGCAAGCCGTGGAATCTGCGGAATTGATAATTATTTCTCAAAGAGAGGGCATTTAATGCCTGTTTCCCCTTGCAAAGTTTGTTAAAATATTGTTTAATAGTAATTGGCGGCAACGCGCCCGGGGCTCTGGGTGCGTTGTCTTAAGCACTGTTATTTTTAGGACATAGTTAATATGGCCCTGTAGAAAATATAAGGAGGCAAAAGAATGAACTTTCAACTTTCGAAAGAGCAAGAGAAAGTAAGAGAACTGGTAAGGAAGTTTGCCCTTGCCGAAGTCGAACCCATCGCTGCCGACATCGATAAGGAACACAGATTCCCCAAGGAAAATGTCGAAAAGATGGCTAAGCTCGGTATGATGGGCATTCCCTTCCCCGCTGAATACGGCGGTGCAGGTTCCGACCACATCTCTTATGCGATCGCTGTGGAAGAACTCTCCAGAGTTTGCGCATCCACCGGCGTTATCGTCTCTGCTCACACTTCTCTGTGCTGCTGGCCGATCTTCAACTTCGGTACAGAAGAACAGAAGCAGAAGTACCTGCCCGACCTGCTCTCCGGCCGTAAGCTTGGCGCTTTCGGTCTGACCGAGCCCAACGCGGGTACCGACGCATCCGGACAGCAGACCAAGGCTGTCGACATGGGCGACCACTGGCTGCTCAACGGCGCTAAGGTGTTCATCACCAACGGCGGCTACGCAGACACTTTCGTCGTTTTCGCAATGACCGACAAGAGCAAGGGTAATCACGGCATTACCGCTTTCATCGTAGAGAAGGGCTTCAAGGGCTTCTCCATCGGTAAGACCGAAGATAAGCTGGGTATCCACGCTTCTTCCACCACCGAGCTCATTTTCGAAGACTGCATCGTTCCCAAGGAAAACCTGCTGGGCGAAGTCGGCCAGGGCTTCAAGATCGCTATGGCGACTCTGGACGGCGGCCGTATCGGTATCGCTTCCCAGGCTCTGGGTATCGCGCAGGGCGCTCTGGACGTCACCGTCGACTACATGAAGTCCAGAAAGCAGTTCGGCAAGTCCCTGAACAAGTTCCAGGCTCTGGCTTTCGAAGTTGCTGAAATGAAGACCCGCATCGAAGCGGCAAGACTTCTGGTTTACAGCGCTGCATTCAAGAAGGATCAGCACATGCCGTACTCTGTAGACGCTGCTATGGCTAAGTACTACGCTGCAGAGACCGCTATGTACGTCACCACCAAGGCTGTTCAGCTGCACGGCGGCTACGGTTACACCACCGACTACCCCGTAGAACGCATGATGAGAGACGCAAAGATCACCGAGATCTACGAAGGAACCACCGAAGTTCAGAAGATGGTTATCTCCGGCGCTGTGTTTAAGTAGGCTAGAGGGAGGAAAAGTAATATGAGAATCATTGTTTGCGCAAAGCAAGTACCGGATACAAGCGAAGTTAAGATCGATCCGAAGACCAACAGAATCATCCGTGACGGCGTACCCAGCATCCTCAACCCCGACGATGCGAACGCTCTGGAAGAAGCGCTGCTGATCAAGGACAGCCAGCCGGATACTGAAGTTATCGTCGTTTCCATGGGACCTCCCCAGGCCAAGGATATGCTGATCGAATGCCTCGCGATGGGCGCAGATAAGTGCTATCTGCTGTCCGACAGAGCCGTAGGCGGCTCCGATACGTGGGCAACCTCCAACGCTGTTACTTCTCTGATCGAAAAGGTCGTTGAAGAATGCGGTCCCTTCGACATGATTTTTGCAGGCCGCCAGGCCATCGACGGCGACACCGCTCAGGTCGGTCCCCAGATCGCAGAAAAGATGCACCTGCCCCAGGTCACTTATGTTCAGAAGTTCGAGATCTCCGAAGACAAGAAGGTCGTTACCGTTCAGAGACAGCTGGAAGACGGCTACGAAGTCATCGAAGTTCCCACTCCCTGCATGCTCACCTGCATCAAGGAACTGAACAACCCCAGATACATGACCGTTTCCGGTATCGTAAAGGCCTGCAAGGCCGACGCTCCCATCTACGTAAAGAGCGCAAAGGATTGCGGATGCGACCTGTCCAAGGTAGGTCTGGAAGCTTCTCCGACCGTAGTATTCCGTTCCTTCACACCGGCTCCGAAGGCTCCCGGCCAGATCATCCAGGGCGAGGACGAAAGAACCCAGTCCCAGAACCTGCTGGCCAAGCTGAAGGAAAAGCACGCTATTTAATGTAGAAGGAGGAAACTAAAATGGCAGTAGTTGTTAATCATGAATTATGCAAAGGTTGCCAGATCTGCGTAAAGGCATGCCCGTTCCAGGCCATCGATTTCGATGACGTCGCCAGAAAAGCAACCATTAACGAGAAGTGCACGGCTTGCTCCGTCTGCATTTCCAAGTGCCCGTTCAAGGCCATCTCCAAGGACGAGACCGATGCAGTCGATCTGTCCGCTTATAAGCACATCTGGGTATTCGCAGAACAGAGAGACGGCGAGCTCATGGGCGTCGCCAAGGAACTGATCGCCTGCGGCCGCAGACTTTCCAGAGACATCTCCGCCGACACCAAGTGCTATGCACTGCTGGTAGGCAACAACCTGGATGCCCTTGGTCAGGAAGCGATCGAATGGGGCGCTGACGGCTCCATCCTCATCGAGAGCCCGCTGCTCGAACACTTCAACACCGACGGTTATACCAAGGTCATCTGCGACGCGATCCAGGAAATGAAGCCCGAGATCATCCTCTACGGTGCTACCCACATCGGCCGCGACCTCGCACCCCGTGTAGCAGGCAGATCCAACGTTGGTCTGACCGCAGACTGCACCGGTCTGGAAGTAGACCTCGAGAAGTACAAGGCATACTGCGCGAAGGAGACCACCCTCGACCTCTCCACTCTGGAAGGTGAGGACCCCAACGACAAGTGCATCAAGCAGACCCGTCCGGCATTCGGCGGCAACCTGATGGCTACCATCGTCTCCAAGAAGACCAGACCGCAGATGTCCACCGTACGTCCCGGCGTTATGTCCAAGCAGGAAAGAGTTCCCGGCGCTAAGGGCGAGATCATCAAGGTCACCCCGAAGCTCGAAGAGAGCGACATCCGCACCAAGATCATCAAGATCGTCAAGGAAGCCAAGGAAATGGTCTCCCTCACCGACGCTAAGATCATCTGCTCCGGCGGACGTGGTCTGGGCGGTCCGGAAGGATTCAAGCTCATGCAGGAATTCGCAGACAAGGTTGGCGGCGTTGTCGGTTCCTCCCGTGCCTGCGTAGACAACGGCTGGATCGGTCACGAACACCAGGTCGGTCAGACCGGTACCACCGTTAAGCCGGACATCTACTTCGCATGCGGCATCTCCGGTGCTATCCAGCACCAGGCCGGTATGAAGAACTCCAAGCTGATCGTTGCGATCAACAAGGATCCGGATGCTCCGATCTTCGGTATCGCCGACTACGGCATTGTAGGCGACCTGTACAAGGTCGTTCCCATGATCATCGAAGAATGGGATAACTTCTCCACAGCTCTGTAATATTTTCTACAAGACCTTAAAGGGCGGCTCGAAAGGGCCGTCCTTTTTTGGTGTATAATAAAACATACGGTATAGGAAGGAGGCCCCTCTATGGAATACGATAAACGGCAACTTTTGATGGACGCCTTTGCGCTGAAGGAGACGCCCCGGGTGCCCTGTGGATTCTGGCATCATTTTGTGCTGGGGCGCGACCAGTTCATCGCAGACAAAGACCCGGCGCTGCAGCAGAAGATCGTGGACGGTCACCGGGCCTATTATAAGCTCGTAAGACCGGACATGATGAAGATGATGAACGAGGGATTCTTCGGCTATCCGCCCATCATGGACAACGATCTGCGGACGGGAAAGGATCTGCTGAAGATCCGGGCGATCGGCGCGGATCATCCCTGGGTCACAGACCAGGTGAAGCACGTGCAGCGCATCATCGATCAGTTCGATGGGGAAGTGATGACGTTCTACAACATGTTTTCCCCGCTGCAGAACATCCGCATCCGCTTCGACTTTCTGGATCTGGAGTACGACCGCTTCGTACAGCTGGCGGAGCGGTATCCGGAGGAACTGGCCGCGGCAGGGGAAGAGATGAAGAAGGATTATCTCGCCCTGGTACAGCGGCTTTTCGAGGAGACCAGCCTGGACGGCATCTATTTCTGCGTACAGAACGTACAGAGCCCGATGTATACGAAGGAGCGGTACGACCGCATCCTCGGACCCTCCGAACGGGCGGTGCTGGAACTGGCCAACAAGTACTCAAAATACAACATTCTCCATATCTGCGGTTATGCGCACCATACCAACGATATGAATTACTATCTGGATTATGAGGCGGGCTGCTATAACTGGGCGGTCCATACGGAAGGACTGTCCATCGCAGAGGGCAGAAAACTGTTCCCCGGCAAGTGCATTCTGGGCGGTTTCGACAACAACCCGGGTACGCTCATCGACACCGGGACCCGGGAGGAACTGCGGGACTATACGGGCAGACTGATCCGAGAGAACGGCTACAAAGGCTATATCCTCGGCGCGGACTGCTCCATTCCCAATCAGATCGATGACAGGCGCGTTCGGGACATTACGGATGCGGCAAAGGCTTTCCCCAATCCCGCATTCTGATCCCGGAAAACAGCGCAAGGAAAAGTTATCCATTTTTGCTTTACAGGAGACTCGCTTCGTGGTATGGTAAATTATGGATAATTTTGAGAAAGATAAGATCAAGAAGATCAGGGGCAAAAAAGGCGAGGATCTGGCCTGCCGCTATCTGCAGCAGCAGGGCTGCCGCATCCTGGACCGCAACGTGCGGTATAAGATGGGGGAGATCGACGTCGTGGCGCTGGATGGAGACCACATCTGCTTTGTGGAGGTCAAAGCCCGCACCCGCACCGATTACGGCATGCCCCGGGACGCGGTGGACGCCCGCAAACAGCGGAAGCTCATCCGCTGCGCACAGCTCTATCTGAAGCTGCATCCGGGTTATGCGGACCGGTTTTCGCCCCGAATGGACATCGTCGAGATCCTCTACCGGGAGGACGGCGTTTTTGCGCGGCATACGCCCAACGCATTTTCTTTGACGTAAGACAGGAGGCATCATGAAAGCAGCAGTATGGCACGGATATAAGGACGTGCGGATCGAAAACAGACCGGTTCCCGCGCCGAAGGCAGGGCAGGTGCGCATCAAGGTCGATTATGCGGGCATCTGCGGCACGGACCGCCACGAATACGTGGGGCCGAACTTTATTCCCGTAACGAAGCCGCACCGGCTTACAGGCAGAACGGCGCCCCTCATCATCGGTCACGAGTTCTCCGGCCGCATCGATGCGCTGGGAGAGGGCGTCGAAGGCTGGCAGAAAGGTGACCGGGTGACCGCCAATGGCAGTCTTACCTGCGGCGAATGCGAGATGTGCCGCAGCGGACGCTACAACATCTGCAAAAAACTCGGCTTCGTCGGCGTCGGAGACGACGGCTGTTTCGCGGAATACCTGACGGTGGATGCGGACAAACTGTTTGCGATCCCTGATGGGGTCACCCAGAAGCAGGCCGCCGTCGCAGAGCCTCTCGCCTGCGGCATCCACGCCACGAACCTCATCGGTCGGCTGGGCGGGGTCAGGGACAAACTGGCCATCGTCGTCGGCCCGGGCATCATCGGCATCGGCGCCTTCTACGCAGCGAAACTGGCCGGGGCCCGCAAGGTGCTCGTCATCGGCAGGGGCGAAGAAAAGCGTGCCGTCATCGAGAAGCACGGCGGCGAGTTCCTGAATACCGCGCTGCTGGAGAACGGCGCGGCGGATGTGCCCGCCTTTGTCGAAGAATGGTCGGACGGCGCGCTGGCCGACGTGGTCTACGAGTGTGCAGGCACCCAGCAGACCCTGGATCTGTGCGTTCCCATCGTAAAGCCGGGCGGCATCCTGATGGTCATGGGCGTGTTCGGGCAAAAGCCCGTCATCGACATGAACACGGTGCAGGAGGCGGAGCGCATCATCTTGACGAGCCAGGCCCACGTGAACGAGATCGCAGAAGCCCTGGAATACATCCGCCGGGGCGAGATCGACGCAGAGGAGCTGGTCACCCGGGTCGTGACCCTGGACACGCTCGTCGAGGACGGATTCGAAGAGCTGGAGCGCAATTCACGAAATCATATCAAAGTCCTGATCCGGATCGGAGGATCTGCGGACGAAGGAGGATCATATGAATAAAAAAATCTTCGTTTTAGGCGCCGGCAACATGGCGGAGAGCATTGTTGCCGCGCTGCTGCAAAATCAAGTGTTCGAGCCGTACGATGTTACGGTCTACGATATCTCGGAAGCCCGCATGGAGCACATGATCGAGACCTACGGCGTCATCTCCTGCAAAGATCCCGCATCCGGTCTGGCGGATGCGGACATCCTGCTGTTGGCTGTACGTCCCCAGGATCTGCCCCAGGTCCGCTGGATCAAAGAGGCGGAGAAAAAGGAAGACCTGCTGACGGTATCCATCGTCTGCTCCCAGCTCATTGCCACGCTGGAAGAGGTGATGGGAAAGGGCAGATACGCCCGCATGATGCCCAACACCCTGACGAGGACGCAGCACGGCTACTCCGCGCTCTGCGTCAACGACGCCTGCAGCGAGGAAGATAAAAAGACCCTGGAGGAGATCGCATCCGGCATCGGACAGTACATGTACGTGGAGGAGAAACTGTTCAACGCCTGGACGGGCTTTGCCACCTCCGGGCCGCTCATGATCTATAAATTCATCTACGGCATGATCGAAGGCGGCATCTACAGCGGTTTTTCGCTGGAGCAGAGCAAACAGATCGTCTATGAGAACATCATCGGCACCGGGCTCAACCTGCAGCTGACCGGCGAACATCCGCTGCAGCTGGTGGATAAGCTCACGACGCCCGGCGGCGTCGGCATCGAGCACTTCAAGGCGCTGGAAGAAGGCAACTTTACGAACCTCTGCGTCGACGCGGTCTGGGCGGCGGTGCAGAAGGCGGAGAGCATGGCGGAAAAATACAAGGTGGAATAAACGAACCCGTAAGGAGGGCATCATGGAGAAAAAGATCCTGTTTTTAGGCGGCGGCAATATGGCGGAAGGCATCATCGGAGGCCTCCTGAAGCACAAGGTTTTTGAACCGGGAAACATCACCGTATACGATGTGATCCCGGCAAGGCTGGAATATCTGAAAAACACCTATGGCCTGCAGACGACGGATAAGGGCATCGCGGCAGCAGCGGATCAGGACGTTGTCTTTCTGGCGGTCCGTCCTCAGGACGTGGACAACGCCTGCCGGGGACTGGATGCCTATCTGAGACCGGACGCCATCGTCATGTCCATCATCTCCAGCACGGATATCGCAAAACTGGAAAGCTTCGCAGGCAGCGGTGCCAAGATCGCCCGCATCATGCCCAATACCCTCATAAAGACCGGAAACGGCTATTCTGCTGCCGCGGTCAACGGAAATGTCGACGAGGGGGACAAAAAGACGATCACGGCTGTTTTAGACGCCTTAGGACAGACGATGTACATCAGGGAGGAGATGTTCGACCGCTTTACGGCGTACAGCTGCGCCGGCCCCATGTTCCTGTACATGATGGCCCACGCCCTCATCGAAGCCGGCATCCACAGCGGTTTCTCCAAGAAGGAAAGCTACGACATCGTCATCAAAAACATGATCGGCGCCGGGGAGAACCTGGATCTTACCGGCAGCCATCCGCTGCAACTGATCGATACCATGACGTCTCCTGCAGGGGTCACGATCGAATCTCTGAAAGTCCTGGAAGAGGAGGCCTTTACCGGCATCGTCATGAAGGCGATGGAGGCCGGCGTAAAACGCGCGGAGGACATGGGAAAATAAGATGAAGAAAGATTCCATGGAAAAAACGAACGTCATGCGCCTGCTCGATCAGAAGAAGGCGGCGTATAAAGCGCACAGCTACGTCAGCACCGGGGCGATCTCCGGGGTGGATGTGGCAGCCGCGCTGGGGCAGGATCCTGCCAGAGTCTTCAAAACGCTGGTGACCGTCGGCAAGACAGGACAGCACTACGTGTTCGTCATTCCGGTGGCGAAGGAACTGGACCTGAAGAAGGCGGCGAAGGCGGCAGGGGAAAAGAGCATCGAGATGATCAAGTCCAAGGAACTGCTGCCCCTGACGGGCTATATCCACGGCGGCTGCAGTCCCATCGGCATGAAGAAGTTCTTCCCGACCTGCATCGATCAGACGGCGGAACACTGCGAAACCATCTGCTTTTCCGCCGGGAAGATCGGCTATCAGGTGGAGATGAGCCCGGAAACGCTTGCGAAAATGATACGGTATTCTTTTGCGGATCTGACGGAAGAGTAACGATCCGATAGAAGACGGCCCCAAACAGAGAGAGGGATTCTCTCTGTTTTTTATTTTCCAAAAAGTGGTTGCTAAATTTTAGAACGTAAGATAGAATAATGTAAATTATTGCTAGTACAAGAAGAAAGAGGTTTTTATGTACGCGAGAGTACTTACATCCTGCCTTTATGGCCTGTCGGGAGAGCCTACCTGGGTGGAAACGGACGTAGACAACGGACTGCCGGGCTTTTTTATGGTGGGGCTTGCGGACCAGGCCATCCGGGAAGCGAAGGAACGGATCCGGTCCGCTATCCGAAGCGGCGGGCACAAGTTCCCGGACAAACGGATCACGGTAAACCTTACGCCTGCGAACAAGAAAAAGGAGGGAAGCCATTTCGATCTTCCAATCGCCATAGGCGTTCTGCTCGCATCCGAATCCGTCCTATGCCGGGGCGATCTGTCCAAAACGGCGTTTTTAGGCGAGCTTACGCTGGACGGACGCGTGCAGCCCTGCGAGGGTGTGCTGCCCATGGTCATCGGTCTGCAGCGCCGCGGCATCGGGCGGGTCGTCCTTCCGCAGGCCAACGCAGCGGAAGCGGGGCTCGTCAAGGGCATGGAGATCATGCCGGTAGAGACGCTGGGAGAGGCGGCAGAGTTCATCGAAGGCGGACTCGCGTTAAAAGCCTTCATCGCGGAAGGGTATCAGCCGGACGATCTTCCGGTCCAGGCGCCGGATTTCGCGGATATCCGCGGTCAGCAGACCGTAAAGAGGGCATCGCAGGTGGCTGCTGCCGGGGGTCACGGGCTGCTGATGATCGGCCCGCCCGGCGTAGGCAAAAGCATGGCCGGCAAGCGCATTCCCGGCATTTTGCCGCCTCTTACCTACGAAGAACAGCTGGAGGTGACCCAGATCTACAGCGTTGCGGGGGAATTGGATGCTCAGAGGCCTTTTCTTACGGAGCGGCCGTACCGGGCGCCGCATCACAACATGTCGCCGGCGGCGCTGGCAGGGGGCGGCACTCATCCAAAACCCGGGGAGATCTCCCTGAGCCACTGCGGCGTGCTGTTCCTGGACGAACTGCCGGAATTTGCACCGTCCGCGCTGGAGTGTCTGCGGCAGCCCCTGGAGGATGGACAGATCACCATCTCGAGAGCTGGCGGCCGCTGCACCTATCCCGCCCGGTTTATGCTGGTCGCGGCCATGAATCCCTGCCGCTGCGGCTACTACGGAGACCCTGTCAAGGTCTGCACCTGTAACGAAAGCGACCGCAAACGCTATCTGAACAAGGTCTCCGGGCCTCTTTTAGACCGCATCGACATGCATGTGGCGGTAGAGCGGACGACATACCGGGAGATGAGCGGTCCGGGACCTGCGATCGCTGCGCCGCCGGACGAAGCCGCCGTATCTTCCGCCATGCTGCGGCAGGGCGTGATGCAGGCTGTCGAGATGCAGCGCCAGCGCTATGAGGGCTTGGGGATCGCCAATAACGCCAGGCTTTCGCCCCGGGAAACAGAGCGGTTCTGCCGTCTGGACAGTTCGTGCAGCGCGTTGATGGAGGCGGCATTTTCCCGCTATTCGCTGTCCGCCAGGTCGTACCACCGCATCCTGCGTACGGCGCGCACCATCGCCGATATCGATGGATGCGGGGAGATCCGGGAAGATCACTTGCTGGAGGCGCTGGGCTATCGCATGCCGGAGCGTTTTTTCGAATCGTAAACAAGGGGAGGGGAAAGTATGAAAAATCTGATCTACGACGTATGGCTGAGTACGCTGCCCGGCGTGACTTCTGCCAGAAAACTGGAATTGATGCGCCGTTTTGGCGGTCCTGCCGGTGTTTTTCAGGCGCCGGAAGCGGAATTGAAAGAGGTGTTTTCAAAAAACAATATTCTGTCTACTTCGGAAGGCGGCCTTCACAGACTGCTGCAGAAGGATCTGCGGAGGGCGGAATGGTGCTTGAAACAGGCTAAAAAGACCGGCGCTGCCGTCGTCTCCATACGCTGTGCCAGTTACCCGCCGCAGCTGAAGACGATCAAAGACCCTCCTATCGTTTTGTTTGCTCTGGGCGATGTCTCCTTGCTGCAGACCCGCTGCATCGCGGTGGTCGGCACCCGCAGAGCGTCTCCCTACGGCAAATGGGCAGCGGCGGAGATCGCAAAACGAGTTGCCCTTGCCGGGGTCACCGTCGTATCGGGCATGGCGGAAGGCATCGATTCGGCGGCTCACACCGGCTGCCTGAAGGCCGGCGGCAAGACCATCGCCGTATTCGGCACAGGAGTAGACGTGTGCTTTCCGAAGTCCAATCTGCGGCTGTACGAAGAGATCCGGGAAAATGGGCTGTTGCTTTCCGAATACACCTTCGGCGAAAGCGGATACGCCTTCAATTTTCCGGAGCGCAACCGCATCATCTCCGGACTGTCCGAAAGCTGCATCGTGGCGGAAGGCGCCGTCAAAAGCGGGTCGCTGATCACGGCGGGCCTTGCGGCAGAGCAGGGAAGGAACGTGTTTGCGCTGCCCGGAAACATCAACCAGCCGGGAAGCGCCGGCACCAATCTGCTGATCTCCGAAGGCGTGCCGCCTATCAACTCCATGGAGCATCTGCTGCAGACGCTGGGCCTCGCGTCCCTCGATGCGCAGCAGCGCACCGATCTGAGCGACCCGGAACGGAAGTTGATGGCCCATATCGCGTCCTGCGGCAGCAGCTCGAAACAGTTCATCCTGGACAGCTGCGGGCTGCCGTTTGCGGAAAGTTCACCCCTCCTTACCTGCCTGGAACTCAAGGGACTCGTGCGCATGGAGGGTGCGCAGGTCTACGTCTTATAATGTAGGAAGTTTGTCTGGGGGCTTTACAATTTCTACATCATAATTATAATAAATAATTGTATTTCCAATGCAGAGAAAGGAGCACTATGGCTACTTCCAAATATTTAGTGATCGTAGAGTCCCCGTCCAAGGCCAGGACCATCGGTAAATTCCTGGGCAGCCGCTATAACGTGGTAGCGAGCGCGGGCCATCTCCGCGATCTTCCCAAGAGTACGCTGGGCGTGGATATCGAAAACGATTTCGAGCCCAAATACATCAACGTCCGGGGTAAGGCGGACCTCATCAAGACCATCAAGAAAGACGCGAAGGAAGCTTCGAAAGTCTTTCTTGCGACAGACCCCGACCGGGAGGGCGAAGCCATCTCCTGGCACCTGTGCGGTCTTCTGGGCATCGATCCTGCCAAGGCTTACCGGGTCGTCTTTCCCGAGATCACGAAGAGCGCGGTGCTGGAGGGCATCAAAAACAGCCGTCCCATCGACATGAACCTGGTGAACGCCCAGCAGGGCCGCCGGGTGATGGACCGCATCGCAGGCTACGAGATCAGCCCCGTGCTGTGGAACAAGATCGGCAAGGGCCTTTCCGCAGGCAGAGTGCAGTCCGCGGCCCTGAAGATCATCTGCGACAGAGAGCGCGAGATCGAGGATTTCGTTCCCCAGGAATACTGGAACATCGCAGCGGACCTCACGAAAGAGGGTCTGACCCCCGCACAGCAGAAGAAAAACACCTTTACGGCTGCGCTGGCGGAATATAAAGGCAAAAAGGTGAAGCTTACCAGCAAAGAAGAGACCGACAAGGTCCTGGCGGATCTGAACAAAGGCTCTTACAGCGTAAAGACGCTGGAACCCTACGAGACGGTCAAGCGTCCCTTCGCTCCCTATACGACGAGCACCATGCAGCAGGATGCTTCCATCAAGCTGCACTTTACGCCCTCCAAGACCATGATGCTCGCACAGCAGCTGTACCAGGGTGTCTCTGTAAAGGGTCACGGGACGACCGGTCTCATCACCTACATGAGAACGGACTCCGTCCGCATCTCCGAAGAGGCGGACAGAGCCTGCAAGAGCTTTATCCGCAACACCTATGGCGCAGGCTATGTCGGAAACAACCACTATACCAACAAATCGTCCAATACGCAGGACGCCCACGAAGCCATCCGGCCTTCCTACATGGATCTGGATCCGGAGACGGTCAAGGACTCCCTGCAGAACGATCAATATAAGCTGTACAAGCTCATCTGGTCGCGCTTCGTCGCGAGCCGGATGAAGCCTGCTGTCTACAGCGGCAACGCGGCGGAGATCGCCAATGGAGACTATATCCTGAAGGCGAAGGGCTCTGCGCTTACGTTCGACGGCTACCTGAAGGTCTACAGCGACAATTCCAAAGAAAAGGATAAGATGCTGCCGCCGCTGGCGGTGGGTGAGCCGCTCAAGCTCGTCAAACTGGACGGAGAGCAGAAGTTTACGCAGCCGCCTGCCCGGTTCACGGAAGCCAGTCTCATCAAGGAGATGGAGGAAAACGGCATCGGCCGTCCGAGCACGTACGCCACCATCGTCAACACGCTGACGGAAAAGCGCTATGTAGCGAAGGAAAAGAACGCGCTGTCCCCGACGGATCTGGGCAATAAGATCACCTACGTCATCATGGAGCCGTATTTCAAGGAACTCGTGGATGTGGGCTTTACGGCGGATATGGAAAAGCAGCTGGATAAGGTGGAAGAGGGCGATGTGCGCTGGCAGTCTGTCGTCGGCGACTACTACAACAATTACCTGAAGGACGAACTGGCAAAAGCCAGGGCGGAGGTGGAAAAAGTCGTAACGGCACCGGAATTCATCGGGGAGAACTGCCCCGAATGCGGCAAGCCTCTGGTAAAGAAGAGCGGTAAGTTCGGCTCCTTTATCGCCTGCAGCGGCTATCCCGACTGCCGTTACACGAGAAACATCATCGTTGGGACCGGCGTCGCCTGTCCGAAATGCGGCAAGGAGATCATCCAGAAGCGCAGCCGCAAGGGTAAGACGTTCTATGGATGCAGCGGCTATCCCGACTGCGACCAGGTGTTCTGGTACAAGCCGGTGGACAAGAAATGCCCGAAGTGCGGATCGCTGCTGGTGGAAAGAGGCCGCAAGCTGGTCTGCAGCAAGGAAGACTGCCACTATTCCGAAAACAAGCAGTAAGAGGGGTCAAGAGAGAAAAAATGATGCAATTTCATGCAACGACGATCGTTTTGGTAAAAAGAAGCGCGGACGACATCTGCATCGGCGGCGATGGCCAGGTGACCATGGGCGAGCACGCCATCATGAAGAACAATGCGAAGAAAGTCCGCAAGATCTATAAAAATTCCGTCATCACCGGGTTCGCCGGATCCGTCTCCGACGCCTTCTCCCTTACGGAGAAGTTCGAAAAGAAACTGGAAGAACACGGCGGCAATCTGAAGCGGGCTGCCGTGGCGCTGGCGCAGACCTGGCGCAGCGACGGCGGCGCCAGAAACCTGGAAGCCATGATGCTGGCGGCGGACAAGGAGAGCGTTCTGCTCATCTCCGGCACCGGCGAAGTCATCGAACCGGACGAGAATTACGTAGCCATCGGCTCCGGCGGCAACTATGCCTATGCTGCGGCTCACGCCCTGTACGACCATACGGATATGGACGCGGAGAGCATCGTGCGCGAATCCCTGAAGATCGCGTCCGACATCTGCGTGTACACGAATAACCACATCTCCGTAGAAAAGCTGTAAGGAGGCTGACCCATGGCAAAGACATTTACCGATTACACGCCGAAAGAGATCGTGGCGGAACTGGATAAATACATCATCGGCCAGGATAAGGCCAAGCGTTCTGTCGCTGTTGCCCTGCGCAACCGCTACAGGAGAAACCAGCTGTCCGAGGAGATGAGAGAGGAGATCTCCCCGAAGAACATCCTGATGATGGGTCCCACCGGCGTAGGCAAGACCGAGATCGCCAGAAGACTCGCGAAACTGATGGATGCGCCTTTTGTGAAGGTCGAAGCGACGAAGTTCACGGAAGTGGGCTACGTCGGCAGAGACGTGGATTCCATGGTACGCGATCTGATGGAAGCTTCCATGCGGGTCACGAAGCAAAAGCACATGGATGAGAAATACGAGGCCGCAGCGCAGCTGGCCGAGGAGAAGATCATCGAGGCCATCATTCCGGGCAAGAAGAAAGCATCGGGGGAAACCGTCCGCGGACCCTTCGATTTTCTGATGGGCAGAGGCACAGCGACCTATAACCAGACCTCCGAAAAGATCGAGGAACACAAAGAACCCGTGGAGAACGAGACACAGCTGGCCAGAGACCAGGTGCGGGAACAGTTGCGGGCAGGCCTCCTGGAGGACCAGTACATCGAGATCGACGTACAGGAGCAGCCCAAGGAAAACAACCTGGACGTGGCCCAGGGCGGCGTCATCAGCCTTGGCAGCATCTTCGGCGATGCCATGCCCAAGCGCACGAAGAAAAAGAATCTCAAGGTGAAGGAGGCTCGCAAGATCCTCACCGAGCAGGAAGCCCAGAACATGATCGACATGGACAGGGTCACCCAGGAGGCTTTGGACAACTGCGAGCAGAACGGCATCATCTTTATCGACGAGATCGATAAGATCGCAGGAAGCGGCTATAAAGGGGGCGCTGACGTGTCCAGAGAGGGCGTCCAGAGGGACATCCTGCCCATCGTGGAAGGCAGCGTCGTCAATACGAAATATGGCCCCGTCAAGACTGACCATGTGCTGTTCATCGGCGCAGGCGCATTCCATGTGAGCCGTCCCACGGACCTCATCCCCGAACTGCAGGGACGTTTCCCGATCCGCGTGGAGCTGGAGAACCTCACGAAGGAGGATTTCGTCCGCATCCTTACAGAGCCGGACAACGCGCTGCTGAAACAGCATAAGGCGCTGCTGGAGACCGAAGGCGTGGAGATCGAATTCACCCCCGAAGCGGTGGACGAGATCGCCTCCATGGCGTTTATGGTGAACGAGCAGACCGAGAATATCGGCGCCAGAAGACTGCACACCATCATGGAGAAACTGCTGGAGGATATCTCCTTCAATCTGCCCGACGAAAACACGAAGAATATTTCCATCACCCCCGAATACGTCCGCGAGAAGTTCGAAGAACAGATCCACGAGGACGATATCGACCGGTTTATTCTGTAAATGATACGGATCAAGGACGACGGCACTGTCGTCGAAAGAGAAGAATATAAAGCGATCCTGGTGGGCGTCTCCCTGGGCGAAGATATCTCCTATTCCCTGGAGGAACTGGAGGGCTTGGCGGAGGCGGCCGGTATCGAGACCCTGGGCGTCATGACCCAGAACGCGGAGAAGATCAACGCGGCCACCTACATCGGCAAAGGCAAGCTGGACGAGCTGGCGGAGCTGGTGCACAACATGGAGGCCGATCTTGTCGTGTTCAACGACGAACTGTCCGGCATGCAGCTGCGCAACATCGAGGATGCCTGCGGCTGCCGGGTCATCGACCGGACGATCCTCATCCTGGATATCTTCGCCGACCGTGCCACCTCCATGGAGGGCAAACTCCAGGTGGAACTGGCTCAGCTGCAATACCGCATGCCGCGGCTTCTAGGTTTCGGCAAAGCCTTGTCGCGCCTGGGCGGCGGCATCGGCACGAGGGGCCCCGGCGAAAAAAAACTGGAGACCGACCGGCGCCACATTCAGCGGCGCATGGACGAGATCAAGAAGGAGATCGCGGAAGTCAAGGCCAACCGCAGCGTGCAGCGCAGCAAGCGGCAGAAGTCCGGCCTTCCCGTAGCCGCACTGGTGGGCTATACCAACGCCGGCAAATCCTCCATCATGAACCGCCTGCTGGCAGCTTCGGATAAGGTGGAAAAGCAGGTGTTCGAAAAGGACATGCTGTTTGCCACGTTGGATACGGCCCAGCGGCTCATTACGCTGGACGACCGCTGCACTTTTCTGCTGATCGATACCGTCGGGTTCGTCAGCAAATTGCCCCACGCCCTGGTGGACGCCTTCAAGGCGACGCTGGAGGAGGTGACGGAGGCGGATCTGCTGCTGCACGTCGTGGACGCGTCCTTCGAGGGCAGCGGTTTTCAGCAGAGCGTGACCCGGGAAGTCCTCAAGAGCCTCGGCGCGGACGGCAAGCCGTCCCTGACGGTCTACAACAAGATCGATCTGGTGGACGCGGAAGAACTGGCGGAAAAACAGCTTTCCTCGGGAAAGGACAGTTGTTTCGTATCCACAAAGACCGGGAAAGGGTACGACGAACTGATCGCCCGCATCCGCAGCGGCCTGTTCGCAGATCTGCAGAAGGTGCAGCTGCTGGTGCCCTACGATAAGGGCAGCGTCGTATCGGCGATCCTGGCGAAGACGACGCCCTACGAGACGAAATACGAAGAAAACGGTACGCTCCTGACGGTCGACTTAAACGAAGAGGACCGGGGACGCTACCGGGAATTTATTCTGGCATGATACGCTACACCACCGTCGCAAAGGAAGCGGAAGCGGAACAGACCATCGACCGGTCCCGCTTTATCGCCCATATCGCGCCCGTCTATTCCAAGGAGGAGGCCGACGCCTTCATCGCTGCGATCCGGGCGAAATATAAGGACGCTACCCACAACGTCCCGGCTTTTATCGTGGGCGAAAAGAGCGAACTGAAGTGGACGTCCGACGACGGGGAGCCCCAGGGCACGTCCGGTCCTCCCATGCTGCAGATGCTGGAGAGGGAAGGGCTCACCAATCTCGTGTGCGTGGTCACGCGGTATTTCGGCGGGATCAAACTCGGCACCGGCGGCCTGGTGCGCGCCTATACCTCCAGCGCGAAGCTCGCCCTGGAAGCGGCCGGAAAACATACCGTAAGGGATGTCTCCAAGATGGTCGTGGAGATCCCGTATACGCTGCTGGGAAAACTGCAGAATTTGGAGAAAAACGAACCGTTTATGATCGAGGATGCGATCTATACGGATGCCGTTACGCTGCATTTATCCATGAACCTGGAAGATGAAAACAGGGTGGAGGCCCTCCTGATGGAGGTCAGCGCGGGCAATGCAAAAATTTTAGAAACTTCTCAAATTTGCTGTTGACATACAGGGGTTTTATCTGTATAATTCATAACTGTGCCGAGCAAAAAGGCAGAGCACAATAGTGGGCGTATAGCTCAGCTGGGAGAGCATCTGCCTTACAAGCAGAGGGTCGTAGGTTCGAGCCCTGCTACGCCCACCACACACATTGCGGCCCGGTAGTTCAGTTGGTTAGAATGCCAGCCTGTCACGCTGGAGGTCACCGGTTCGAGCCCGGTTCGGGTCGCCAACTACCAAGAAGATAGTGGCTTTGCCACTATCTTCTTAAAACCGAAAACTTTATAGCGTTTTGCTGGCGTGGCTCAATGGCAGAGCAGCTGATTTGTAATCAGCAGGTTGTTGGTTCGACTCCGATCGCCAGCTCCAAACTTTTGTGGAGGGATTCCCGAGTGGCCAAAGGGGGCGGACTGTAAATCCGTTAGCTGAGCTTTCGATGGTTCAAATCCATCTCCCTCCACCATTTATTTTATGCGGAAGTGGCTCAGGGGTAGAGCATCGCCTTGCCAAGGCGAGGGTCGCGAGTTCGAATCTCGTCTTCCGCTCCAATCTGCGGATGTAGTTCAATGGTAGAACTTCAGCCTTCCAAGCTGATAGCGTGAGTTCGATTCTCATCATCCGCTCCATTTAGCAGCCGGTCTACGCAGCCGGCATATCGTGGGCTCATAGCTCAGTTGGATAGAGCAACGGTCTTCTAAACCGTGTGTCGGAGGTTCGAATCCCCCTGGGCTCACCAATCTTCAGTGGGGTATAGCCAAGCGGTAAGGCAACGGACTTTGACTCCGTCATGCGTAGGTTCAAATCCTGCTACCCCAGCCATTGCGACCCATTAGCTCAGGCGGTAGAGCACTTGACTTTTAATCAAGGTGTCCCGAGTTCGAGTCTCGGATGGGTCACCAAAAAAGTTAAATGAACCTACGATACGGAGAGGTGTCCGAGCGGTTTAAGGAGCTAGTCTTGAAAACTAGTGATGCAGCAATGCACCGTGGGTTCGAATCCCACTCTCTCCGCCAAAGCCTTTCCGCAACCCACAAAGAAGATCAACATTTTTTCAGCACGGAGAAGTACTCAAGTGGCTGAAGAGGACGGTTTGCTAAACCGTTAGGGTTCGATTACGGGCCGCATGGGTTCAAATCCCATCTTCTCCGCCATATTTTGTGGCTTGTGTGACATACACCTGAAGGGACCGAATACAGGGGTATAGCTCAGTTGGTAGAGCAGCGGTCTCCAAAACCGCGTGCCGAGGGTTCAAGTCCTTCTGCCCCTGCCAAATTCTTTCGGGGTGTAGCGCAGTTTGGTAGCGCATCTGCTTTGGGAGCAGAGGGCCGCAGGTTCAAATCCTGTCACCCCGACCACGGAATCCGGGCCCTTAGCTCAATCGGTTAGAGCATCCGGCTCATAACCGGCAGGTTCTGGGTTCAAGTCCCGGAGGGCCCACCACAAAACTTCATATGCCCAGGTAGCTCAGTCGGTAGAGCAGTAGACTGAAAATTTACGTGTGGCTGGTTCGATTCCGGCCCTGGGCACCAAAACACCGCAGAAATGCGGTGTTTTTCTTTGTCCGTGATATAATGATTGCGAAGAATATCCATTTACGTTCATCGGGAGGCATCCATGTCTGCATTTCTTTATAAAACCATTGCAAACGAAAGACCACAGGGCAAACCGAACGTGTATTTTGCCTGCCATCCGGCGGACCGGGAGAAATATTTCGAGGAATATGCGCAAAGGATCCTGAAGATCCAGGACTGCGCTGTCTGGTACGAATCCAAACCGGAAGAAGCGTACGACGAAGAAGATCTGCAGCTTCGGCTGTCCCAGATGCAGCTGTTCGTAATGCCCGTTACGACAAAGCTCCTCACGGCGCCCAACCGGGCGATGGACGTGGAGTTTCCCTTTGCTCAGGAAAAGCATATTCCGGTGCTTCCTCTGATGATGGAGCAGGGCCTGGATGATGTCTTTACCCGCCGCTTCGGCGACCTGCAGTATCTTGACCCGAACAATACCGACGATACGAAACGCAGCTTTGACGAAGTGCTCTCTGCCTATATCCGGTCTACGCTGGTCAGCAACGAACTGGCGGAGAAGATCCGGGCAGCGTTCGATGCCTATATTTTCCTGAGCTACCGCAAGAAAGACCGCAAAATGGCCCAGGACCTGATGCGGCTCATCCACCAGAATCCCGTCTGCCGCGACATCGCCATCTGGTACGATGAATTCCTGACCCCGGGAGAGGACTTCAACCAGGCCATCGAAGAAATGCTGGAAAAGAGCGATCTGTTTGCTCTGGCGGTCACCCCGAATCTGGTGAACGAACCCAACTACGTGATGACCACAGAATATCCGGCAGCCCTGGCACAGAAGAAGCCCGTGCTTCCCGTGGAAATGGAGCAGACCGACCGCAGTGCGCTGAAAGAACATTACGAGGCGCTGCCTCCCGTAGTTCAGGCAGAGGACGGAGAGGCTCTCCGCGAAGCGCTGGTGGAAAAATTGAAAGCCCTGGCCATTACCGCCAACGACGCGGATCCGCAGCATAATTTCCTGATCGGCCTTGCCTACCTGGACGGCATCGACGTGGAGGTGAACAGCGGCCGGGCTATGGAACTGATCTCAGGAGCGGCTGAAGCGGGCGTGCCGGAAGCGATGCAGCAGCTCGTCGTTATGTACGAGACCGGAAAGGGCGTCGCAAGGGACTATCGCCAGGGGATCGAGTGGCGCAAGCGCTATGCTGCAACACTAAGAGAGACGTATGAGGCGGAAAGGACTGCAGAAAACGCGTCTGCCTTATTCTACAGCTTGAGGAATCTGGGGGATGCACAGTTCGACCTTCGCCTGCTAGATGATGCCTGGGAAAGTTATCAGGAGATGCTGGAGCTGGCAGAAGCCGGCAAATCTTCCCAAAGCAGCGATTCTCTCCGTGCCCTGGGAACCGCCTATGAGCGCCTTGGGTCGACAGCCAGGGCGAAAGGAGATCTTCCGGCAGCAGAAGAATACTTTAAAAAGGCTCTTGCGATCGATGAATCGCTGGTGGAAGAAGAAGGAACGCCTTTGCTGCGCCGGGCTTTGTCGATCAGCTGCAATCAGCTGGGGCGGATCGCAAAGGCAAAAGGGGATCTCTATACGGCAGAGCAGTATTACAATAAAGCCCTCGCGATCCGCAAACAGCTCGTAAGCGAAACGGGGACCATCCGGTACCGAAAAGACCTTGCTGTCAGTTACGGAAACCTCGGCGATCTTGCGAGAGACAAGGACGACCTGGACGGCGCCTGGGAATTCTACCGGCAGGAAACTGCGCTTATGGAAACTCTTGCGGAAGGGGATCCTGCCCCGGATACGCGCAGCCTCCTCTCGATCGCGTATTTCGATCTCGGCGAGATCCTGCGGCTGAAAAAGGATCTATCCGGCGCACGGAGCTATTTCGAGAAGTATCTTTCGGTTCAGAGATCGCTGGTGGAGGAGACCGGAACGATCGTTGCGCAGCGCAATCTGTCCGTCGGCTATCACAGACTGGGCCGTTTGAGCGAATCCGCCGGGGATCTGGAAGATGCGTGGGAACAGTACCGGAAGGAATACCAGATCTGCAAGAAGCTTGCGGACGAGACGGGAACGCTGGAATCGAGCATGGATCTGGCGGTCTGCTGCAATAAATTCGGCGATATGATGCATCTGGCAGGGAACACGGCCGCTGCGCAGGATTATTACGAAGAGGGGCTTTCTTTGCGGGAATCTGCCGCAGCGAAAACGAAGGATGTGAACGTGAGGCGGTCCCTCGCGATCAGCTATAAAAAACTGGCAGATCTTCTGGCTGAAAAGGCAGATCCCAGCCACGCGCAGGCATATTACGAAAAGAGGATCGCCGTTCTGGAAGTGTTGGCAAAAGAGACAGGTCTGGTAAAGACGCTTCGGGATCTTGCTGACGCCTGTTTCAACAACGGTGTCTTTTGCTACAATAAGCTCGGTGATTCGGAGAAGGCGAAGGCGATGTTTGAACGGGTCACCGAACTGGGCGAAAACTGTTATCTGCCGCAGCTGGAAGAGTTGAAAGAAAAGACAAGGCGGATCCTGAAGAAGCATTTTTCGTAATACGGATCTTCCGAATGCGCAAAAGACCGCAGCAAAAATCTGCGGTCTTTTCTATGCTACAATAAAAGGGTCAATCAAAAAATATTAAGAAAATCTTAAACACTTGCCCTGTTTTTTCTTAAACGCGGAATGCGTAGAATAGAGACCAGAAAGGGGTACTTATGTATAACATACTCATCTGCGACGACGATAAGGATATCGTAAATGCATTAAAGATCTATCTGACGGATCCGCAGTACCGGCTGCTGACGGCCTATAACGGGCTCGAGGCGCTGGAAACGGCGGAAAAGGAGGATCTCCACCTGGTGCTGATGGACATCATGATGCCCCAGATGGACGGGATCTCGGCCATGGTAAAGCTACGGGAGAAGAGCAACGTTCCCGTCATCCTGATCACGGCCAAAGGGGAAGATTCCGACAAGATCTTAGGCCTGAACGTCGGCGCAGACGACTACATTACCAAGCCTTTCAATCCTGCGGAGGTCACGGCGCGGGTACGGGCTGCCATCCGGCGCTATACGCAGCTGGGGGCAGGGACCGCCCGTCCGAAGACCTTGCGGGTCGGGGGACTGGAGATGGACGACGAAGCAAAGCAGGTCTGCTCGGATGGGGAAGAGATCGCTCTGACCCCGAAGGAGTACGAGATCTTAAAGCTTCTGATGGCTTCTCCTGGCAAGGTCTTCTCTCCGCGGGACATCTATAAGCGCGTTTGGGAAGAGGATCCGTTGGGGGCGGACAGCACTGTCGCCGTACACATCCGGCATCTGCGGGAGAAGATCGAGATCGATCCCGCACACCCGAGATACCTGAAGGTCGTATGGGGGCAAGGCTACAAGATCGAAGAATGGAAGGATTCGTATTGACGTTAATTTTAGCGATCGCCGCAGGGCTCATCCGGGAATTCGGCGGGGCTGCGGAGGAACAGGGGAAGGAAGAAACAATTTCTGAGGGGATAGGATGAACACGAACAGAGCATTGAGCAGCACGCCGCTGAAGGCGTTCGTCTTTTTAGCGGCTTTGGTCCCGGCCGTGATTGGCGTGGACAGAGGGATGCATATCGTACTGTTTCCGAACGATGCGCAGACGACAAACTGGTATCTGCAGATCGCGGGCTGCATCGCAGTCTATGCGCTCTGCCTTGTGTATCTGCTGGCGGCCAGCGGACACAAAGCGCCGGAAGGGGATGTAAAGCCCGGCTGGGGCACGAAGTTTCCCTTCGACCTGGTGTTTCTGATCGGTTTCGCCGCGGCCGCGGCGTCGGTCGGCATGTTCTTGGAATTTTTCTGGTACGTGGATTGGGCGATGTTCGAGCGTGACCCGCAGCAGTTCTGGAACGTCATGTACGCCGCTTACGGCGTCGGCGCCGCCTGCCTCGCCATCCTGCAGGGCGTGCTGATGAGCTTTGCTCTGCGGGTCAAGCTGGGCGGCTGGTGGAAGAATACCCTCGTGTGGCGGATCCTGGTGCTGGCCTGGCGCCTCATCAAGTGGGCTGCTTCCTGGTGCTGGCGGGGCTTAAAGGCCCTGGGAAGAGGCATCCGGCGCGTATTGGCCGCGATCGGCCGCTTCCTGCGGGACATCCCCCTGGTCTGGAAGGGACTGCTGGTGATCGGCGGGATCTGCGTTATCGAGTTTTTCGCTTTCCTGGTCCTTTACGACCATGGAGAGCTGCTAATCTTCTGGTTTATCGAACATCTTATCCTCGTGCCTGTGCTGCTGTTCGCGCTCATCCAGATGCGCAAGCTCCAGAAGGGCGCCCATGCGCTGGCGGAAGGGGACCTGTCCTATAAGGTCGATACGTCCCGCATGGTGCTGGATTTCAAGAAGCATGGGGAAGATCTCAACAGCCTGGCCGTAGCTTCCGCGAAAGCTGCGGATGCAAAGCTGAAGAGCGAACGTTTTAAGACAGAACTCATCACCAACGTGAGCCACGACATCAAGACGCCGCTCACGTCCATCATCAACTATTCGGATCTGATCGGAAAAGAGGAGCCCGGAAGCGAAAAGATCGCGGAATACGCGGACGTGCTGAAGCGCCAGTCCGAAAAACTGAAGCGGCTGCTGGAGGACCTGATCGAAGCCTCCAAGGCCTCCACCGGCAACCTGGACGTGCACCTGACGCCCTGCGATGCCGCTGTGCTGGTCACCCAGGCGGAAGGGGAGTATCAGGAGAAACTGGACGCGGCAGGGCTTACCCTGATAGCCAGGAAACCGGAGGATCCGCTATACATCCTGGCGGACGGCCGGCGCCTGTGGCGGGTGTTCGACAACCTGATGAACAACGTCTGCAAATATTCCCAGCCCGGCACCCGCGTGTACCTTACCCTGGAAAAGCAGGGCAGCGATGCGGTGTTCACCTTCCGCAATACGTCCCGGGAAGAGCTGAATGTGACCCCGGAAGAGCTGATGGAGCGCTTCGTGCGGGGCGACAGCTCTCGCAGCACAGAAGGGAGCGGCCTCGGTCTTTCCATCGCCCGCAGCTTTACGGAGCTGCAGAACGGCAAAATGGAGCTGGACATCGACGGCGATCTGTTTAAGGTCATCCTGCGGTTTGCCGCACTGTAAAACAAAATAGCAGTTTGCAGCCTCCTGTTATAGTGGTATGATTAGTATGAATTGTATGACTATATCAGGAGGTTTTGTTATGCAGTATCCGGAAGGAAAATACGCCTGGACCGTTACGGTCGGCACGAAGGGACAGATCGTCATTCCGAAGGAAGCCCGGGAGATCTTTGGCATTCAGCCTGGTGACCATCTCATCCTGCTGGGCGATACATCGCGGGGCATCGCGATCCCGCCGAAGGAATCCTTCGATTTCTGGTTCACGCAGACGCTTGGCAAGGAGGCAGACAAATGAAGATCGCATGGTTCTGCATCCCTGCGCATGGACATACGAACCCGACGCTGGGCCTTGTGAAAGAACTGACGCAGGCGGGTCACGAGATCTGGTACTTTTCCTTCGAACAGTTCCGGGAGAAGATCGAGGCGGCCGGCGCGCATTTTATTCCCTGCGACGGCTACGATTTCGAGATGGAGGACAAGGAGAACGGCGCGCGGGTCGGCAAGGATAAGGCTTTTGCTACAGAACTGCTCGTGAGCGCCACGCTGGCGTTGGACGAGATGGCGGCGGAGCACATCGCCCGCATACAGCCCGATCTGGTGGTCTCCGATTCCGTGGCGTTCTGGGGCAAACTCACCGCCATGAAATACGGTCTGCCGTACGTTTGCTCCACCACGACGTTCGCGTTCAACCGCTATTCCGCGGCCTATATGAAAGAAGGACCCTTCGACATTGCGAAGATGCTGCTTTCCATGCCGAAGATCAATAAACAGATAAAGCGGCTGCGGGACAAGGGCTATCCGGTGAAGGGGCTTTTGGATATCGTGCAGAACGACAATGACACGAACACCATCGTCTACACCTCGAAGGAATTCCAGCCCCGCAGCGAGACGTTTTCGGACCGGTATCATTTTATCGGGCCGTCCATCCGCCCTGTGCAGACGCCGGTGGAAAAGACGGCGGAAAAGACCATCTACATCTCCATGGGAACGGTGGATAAAGACGAAGGATTTTACCACCGCTGCATCGAAGCCTTCCGGGATACGGACGTTCAGGTGATCCTGTCCATGGGTCAGAATACGGAGCAGTATACGGATCTGCCGGGCAATATTCAGGCGTACCAATTTGTCGACCAGATGGCCGTGCTGTCCATCGCCGACTGCTTCGTGACCCACTGCGGCATGAATTCCGCATCGGAAGGCCTGTATTTCGAAGTACCCCTCGTGCTGTTCCCGCAGACGCCCGAACAGGACGCTGTGGCAAAACGCACGGAAGAGCTGGGCGCCGGTCTGCGCTTGACCGATACGTCTGCCGAAGGCATCCGCAGGGCCGTCGAGACCGTCCTGAACGATCCATCCTATCAGCAAGCCGCTCAGGAGATCTCCGCGGGATTTAAAAGATGCGGGGGTTATCAGGAGGCAAGGGCCTTTATCGAGTCTTTGCAGCGTGCCGGGGAGGGTGGCTTTCACCGCAAATTATGATTTGACCACCGCAATATGCCTTCTTTTTAAGGGTATTGTGTGGTTCTTCTTTCGAACAATAAAAAAGACACCATTTTTGAAGCATTTTGGCTGCGAAAATGGTGTCTTTTTCGATTTTGTAAATAATGTGCACCGCTCTCAGGGTCACGCAAAAGAGCGCATGGCACGGACCGCTATTTCTTAAAATCCGGCCCCAGGTCGCCGGCCATGTAATGCTTGCGGCACAGGGACACATACATGTCGTTGCCGCCCACGACCAGCTGGGCGCCTTCCTTCAGCATGTTGCCGTTCTCGTCGACTCTGGCCACCATGGTCGCCTTGCGGCCGCAGTGGCAGATGGTCTTGATCTCCTCGATCTTGTCCGCATACAGCAGCAGATAGTGGCTGCCTTCGAACAGCTCGTTGCGGAAGTCGTTCTTCAGCCCGTAGGTGAGCACCGGGCAGTTGTAGTCGTCCACGACGTGGGCCAGCTCCAGCACCTGGTGCTTCTTGAGGAACTGGCATTCATCGATCAGCATGCAGTCGATGTGCTGCTGCGCTTCGTATTTCTTATAAAGCTCCAGCAGGTCTTCGTCGCCGGAGATGGCGATCGCATCCCGGGAGATGCCGATGCGGCTGGTGATCTTTCCCACGCCGTAGCGGTCATCGAAGGACGGCGTGAGCACCAGCACGTGCTTGCCTCTCTCTTCGTAGTTATATGCGACCTTCAGTAATTCTATGGATTTTCCCGCGTTCATTGTGCTGTAGCGGTAGTATAACTGAGCCATGACAATATCTCCTTGTTTTTAATCCTTTTGATTATAGCACAAACATCCCTGCCATGTGCCGCGGCGCTTAAACTCCTGCTGGATAGCGCGGAGCACCGCCCGTTTGTCGCCGGTCCAAAGGGGGGCGATCAGGTCCGCCCGGGGTGCGTCCCCGGTGACCCGGTGCACGGTGATGTCCGCCGGAAGCCTTTCCAGGACATCGCAGACCAGAGAAACGTATTCGTCTCTGCTGAGGACAGGGAAGGGTGCTTTCTTATAGTCCGCTCCCATGACCGTACCTTCCATCAGGTGCAGCATGTGCAGCTTTATGCCGAAGGGTTGGAAGCGTGCGGCGTAGTCCGCGGACGAGAGGACCTGCCGTTTATCTTCGCCGGGAAGACCTAAAATCAGGTGAATCACGGTTTTTATCCCGCGGGTCGATAAATTTCTCATCGCATCTTCGAAATCGGCGTTTTTCCAGCAGCGGTTGAACCGGTCAGCCGTTTCTTCGTTTGCGGTCTGCAGCCCCAGTTCCACCCAGAGGAACGTCTTCTCATTCAATTCCGAGAGCAGGTCCAGCACATCGTCCGGCAGGCAGTCCGGGCGCGTAGCTACGGCGAGCCCGATGCAGCCGGGCTGTGACAGAGCCTCTTCCCAGAGGCTGCGCAGTCTGCCGGCAGGCGCATACGTCCCCGTAAAGTTCTGAAAATAGGCGATATACTTCGTGTCCTCCGGCCATTTGGACGCCAGTTGCCGCATCTGCCCGGAAACGGGTCCCGTAAAGCGGCCGCTGCCGTCTTCGCTGCAGAACGTGCATCCGCCGGTGCCTTTGGTGCCGTCCCGGTTTGGGCACGTAAACCCGCCGTCCAAGGACAGCTTTGCGACGCGGCATCCGAACTGCCGCTTCAGATAGGGACCTATGGCGTTGTAGTGCAGACTTCCGAAAGTATTTTCCATATGGTATAATAAAATATTGGTAAAGGAGGCTCTATGGAACAGAAAACGAAGAAAACTTTGCTGCTCCACGCCTGCTGCGGACCCTGCAGCAGCGCCTGTTTAGAGCGTCTTTATCCGGACTACGATATTACGGTCTTTTACTACAATCCGAACATCACGGACGAAGGGGAATACCGCATGCGCGAGGAAGAACTGAAACACTTCCTGCAGCGCTGGCAGCCGGAAGGCAAACCTACGGGCATTGCTGCCATATCCGGCCGCTACGATCCCCGGGAGTATTATACCTGCGTAAAAGGCCTGGAGCAAGAACCCGAAGGCGGCGCCCGCTGCCGCGCCTGTTTTCTGCTGCGCCTCGAAGAGACGGCGAAACAGGCAGCTGCGCTGGGTTTCGATGCCTTCGACACCACGCTGTCCGTAAGCCCCTACAAGAATTCCAAAGTGCTGGCGGAGATCGGCCAGAGCCTCGCTGCAAAGTACGGCGTGGAATACCTGGAGGGCAACTACAAAAAACAGGACGGCTACCGCCGTTCCATCGAGCTTTCGAAGGAATACGGTCTCTACCGCCAGGATTACTGCGGCTGCGAGTTTTCCAAGGCCGAAGCGGAAGCAAGACGTGCCGCGAAAGCCGCGCAGAAGGCAGTGGAGGCGGCGAAATGACCTACGTCTCCGTCGTCGTCGACAATAACACGAACGCAACAGACGAGCTGTACACCTACCGCTGGGATCTGACCGGCACAGAACCTTCCGCCGGCTGCAAGGTAACAGTGCCGTTCTCGATCCACGATCGCAAAACGGAAGGGTATGTCGCCAGGATCCTGGATGAGCCCCCTGCAGGGGTCAAGCGGTTTAAAGACGTGCTCGAAGCATTCCCCGGAGAAGGCCTTACCCCCGAAGCGATGGAGACCGCCCTCTGGATGAAGAACCGCTACGTCTGCCGCTATATCGAGGCGGTCAAGTGCTTTCTGCCCGGCAACACCCAGGCGAAGCGCAAGACGAAAGATCCGTTTGCGGGGATCGAGGCTGCGCCGGAAGAACCGAAGCAGCTGAACGCGAATCAGCAGAGCGCGCTGGCGGAGATCGCGGAAGCCATCGAAAGCCGGCAGAATAGGAATTTTCTGCTGTTCGGGGTCACCGGATCGGGTAAGACCGAGGTGTACCTGCAGGCCATGGAAGCCGTGCTGCAGCAGGGAAGAACGGGCATCGTGCTGGTGCCGGAGATCTCCCTTACACCCCAGACCGTAAGCCGGTTTATGGCCCGCTTCGGCAAGGAACGCATCGCGGTGCTGCACAGCAAGCTTACGCCGGCGCAGAAAAGTGTGGAATACGGCAAGATCCGCAGAGGCGAGGTCGATCTCGTGATCGGTGCCCGCTCCGCGGTGTTCGCGCCTTTCGACAAATTGGGCCTCATCGTGATCGACGAAGAGCACGAAAGCTCCTATAAATCCGAGAGCGGCGCGAAATACGATGCCATGGAAGTGGCCATGAAGCGCGCCAAGGCTCACGGCGCTGTCCTGGTGCTGGGAAGCGCGACGCCTTCCGCACAGAATTTCTACCGCAGCGAACAGGGGATCTTCCGCAGGCTGGAACTGCCGCAGCGCTACAACCGGGTGCCATTGCCCCGGGTGCGCACCGTAGACATGCGGGAAGAGGTAAAAGCCGGCAACCGCAGTCTTTTTTCGCAGGCGCTTACGGATGCATTGGAAAAGACGCTGGGAGAAAAGAAGCAGGCCATCCTGTTTTTGAACCGCAGAGGCTACTCTTCCTTCGTGTCCTGCCGGGAATGCGGCTACGTGCCGCGGTGCCCGGAGTGCGGCATCTCGCTCACGTATCATAAAGAAGAGGGCGCTCTCGTCTGCCATTACTGCGGCAGAAAAGAAGCGGTACCCAGGGTCTGCCCGACCTGTAAAAGCAAGATCATCGGGCGGTTCGGCGCCGGCACCGAGCAGGTGGAGGAAAAGGCGAAGGAGCTGTTTCCGGAGGCGAAGATCGAACGCCTGGATCTGGATACCGTCCGCAAAAAAGGCAGTCTGGAGGGCATTTTAAAGCGGTTTGCCGTCGGCAAGACCGATATCCTCATCGGTACGCAGCTGGTGGCCAAGGGACTGGACATCGCCAACGTGGCACTCGTGGGGATCATCTCCGCGGACGTTACGCTCAACATCCCCGACTACCGCAGCGGGGAACGGACGTTCCAGCTGGTGACCCAGGCAGCGGGCCGGGCCGGCCGGGGCGACGAACAAGGCGAGGTCATCATCCAGACCTACAGCCCGGAAAGCGCCGTCGTTCAGGCGGCCGCCGCCCAGGATTACCGCGCGTTCTACGAGCGGGAGATCGGCATCCGCGAAGCGGCGCTGTACCCGCCGTTTTCGGATCTGTTCCGGTTCGTCCTCTGGGACGAAGACGAGGCAAAAGCCATGGACAGCGCGTCCCGTACGGCTGCATGGCTCAAAAAAGTCCTGTCGAAGGACTATATCGTGATGGGCCCGTCCGCGGCTCCCATCGCCAGGCAGTCCGGCATGTCGCGCTACCAGGTGATCGTCAAGGCGCCTGCCGGAAAGCGCAGAGAATGCACGGCGGCAGCTGCGAAGCTGCGCAGGGTATTCGAAGAGGAAAAGACCGCGGCAAAACTGTTGACAACGGATATCAATCCGTTTTCATTCATATAATTGCTACCATTTGGAGGAAACAATGGCATTAAGAAATATCGTTACCGATGAAGATCCTTCCCTGAAGAAGAAATCGAGACCCGTTACGGAAGTAACGGACCGCATCCGCATCCTGGTCGAAGACATGATCGAGACCATGCGCGCAGCGGACGGCGTCGGCATCGCGGCGCCCCAGGTCGGCGTGCTGCGCCGCATCGCCGTCGTGGAAGTAGAAGATCTGTACGTGCTCATCAACCCGGTCATCACGGAGAGAGAAGGCGACCAGTTCAACGAGGAAGCCTGCCTGTCCGTCCCCGGCAGAGCCGGTAAAGTGCACCGTCCCACCCGCGTCGTATGCGAGGCGATGGATCTGGACGGCAATATGCAGCGCTACGAAGTGGAAGGCCTTACCGCCGTCTGCTTCTGCCACGAGATCGACCATCTGGACGGCATCCTCTACACCGATAAGGCCGAGGAGATCCGTTCCACCGAGGGCGACTACGAAGAAGAGGACGAAGAATAATGAGGATCGTCTACATGGGCACGCCGGATTTCGCGGTGCCTGCCCTGGAAAAGATCGTATCCTGCGGCTGGGACGTGCCTCTCGTGGTCACGAAACCCGACCGGCCCGCCAGCCGCGGTCATAAGATCCAGCAATGCGACGTAAAAAAGAAGGCCCTGGAGCTGGGACTTGCGGTGGAATCGCCGGAAAAGGTGAAGAACAACCCGGAATTTGCGGCCAGACTGCGTGAGATCGCGCCCGATTTTATCGTGGTGGCGGCTTACGGCAAGATCCTGCCCAAAGAGATCCTGGACATCCCGGCGTACGGCTGCATCAACATCCACGGTTCGCTGCTGCCCAAATACAGAGGGGCGGCGCCTATTCAGCGTTCCGTCCTTGCCGGTGACCCCGAGAGCGGCGTAACGATCATGTACATGGCGGAGGAGTGCGACGCCGGCGACATGCTGGCGCAAAGGGCCATCCCCATCGCGGGAAAGACCTCAGAACAGGTATTTGACGAGCTGTCCGTGCTCGGCGCAGACCTTCTGATCGAGTGTTTACCAAAAATCGTTTCCGGTGAACTTAAGGGCGTTCCGCAGGATGCGTCTCTGGCGACGCATGCGGCCATGATCGCCAAGGAAGAAGGACAGATCGACTGGGCCCGCAGCGCAAAAGCGTTGGAATCCCACGTGCTGGGCATGTACAGCTGGCCCATCGCATTTACTTCCCTGAACGGAGAAGTCTTTAAGATCCACGCCGCAAAAGCGGCGGACCGCAGGACGAAAGCGGCTCCGGGCACCGTGGTGTCTTCCGGCAAGGAAGGCATCGGCGTCGCCTGTGGAGATGGCGGTGTTCTGCTGCTGACAAAAGTGCAGCTGCCCGGCAAAAAGGCTATGGATGCCGGCGCGTTCCTGCTGGGTCACACAGTTGAAACCGGAACCGTTTTGGGATAAAATAAAGTGTTATGAAACAGCATTTCATAAACAAAAAGTCCGAGGGGTGGTGCCCAAAGAGGCTCATCAAGATCGAAGCGATTACCGCGACAACCGAGTTTGTTCCCGTCGCGGGAGAGCTGAGATCGAAGATGAGGATGTGTTGGGCGACAGGCCCCCGAGGACTTATCCTTGTTTACTAGGAGGCTTTGCATGTTTGGATATTATACTTCGATGATCCTTTTGCTCCCGGCGATCCTGCTGTCGGTCTACGCGCAGGGGAAGGTCCAGAGCGCGTACCGGACCTATGCCAACGTACGCAACGGACGGAACATCACCGGCGCGGAAGCCGCACACCGCATCCTGCAGTTCAACGACCTGCAGGTCCAAATCTACGAGACGCAGGGAACGCTGACGGATAACTACAATCCGCAGAAGGGTACGCTCAATCTTTCTCCGGCGGTCTACGAACAGCCCAGCATCGCCAGCATGGCCATCGCGGCTCATGAGTGCGGTCATGCGCTGCAGCACGCAGCGGGCTATTCGCTGCTGAGCATCCGCAACAGCATCGTACCGGTTGCCAACATCGGCTCCATGCTGTCCTGGCCCATGCTCATCCTCGGCCTGATGCTCGGCGCGCAGGGCGATTTCCTGTTCAATCTGGGCATCTTCCTGTTCCTGGGCGTCGTGCTGTTCCATCTCGTTACGCTGCCTGTGGAGCTGGATGCCAGCAGAAGAGCGCTCGTGCAGCTGGAAGCCCTGAACTGCTTCGTAAGCGATGAAGAACACGCAGCTGCCAAGCGTGTGCTGGATGCTGCCGCGCTCACGTATCTCGCAGCGCTGGCAACGGCTGTGGCCAACCTGCTGCGTATGTTTGCCATAAGAGGAAACCGCAGATGACGGATCCCTCCCGCCGCATCGCGTTCGACATCCTGAAAGCGGTCGAAAGCGAAGGGGCGTTTTCCAATATCCTTCTCAACCGGAAACTGCAGACTGCGGAAGGGGCGGACGCCGCCTTCGTACGCCGTCTGGTGCACGGCGTGCTGAAGAACAGGACGCTGCTGGACAGCCAGATCGACCGGTATCTTCGCAAAGGCGGCATAAAAGTGCCGGCGAGGATACTCCTGCGAATGGGCTTCTACCAGCTGGCGCTCTGCGAAGACGTGCCGGACCACGCTGCTGTTTCCGAGACGGTCGCCCTGGCGAAACAGGCGTTTCGCGGCGGTGAAGGGTTTATCAACGCCGTGTTGCGCAGTTTTGTGCGGGACGGCAAGAGGCTGGAACTTCCGGAGGATCTTACCGTCCGCTATTCCATGCCGTCCTGGATCGTCCGTCTCTGGACGGAAAGCTACGGCGAAGAGAAGACGCGGCAGCTTCTGGAGGCAAGCCTGGAAGAGGCACCGCTTTGCCTGCGGATAAATCCGCTTAAAGCACAGGAAAACTATGTTCCTGATGTTTCCGGCGGTATTGCCGCATCTGCCGGCTACCGCAGCGGGCTGTTTTCCGTACAGGATGCATCGTCGCAGGAAGCGATCCGCATCCTGGATCCAAGACCCGGCGAACGGGTGCTGGACGTCTGCAGCGCGCCGGGCGGCAAGACCTGCGCTATGGCAGAGCGGATGGAAAACAGAGGAAGCATAAAGGCCTGCGATCTGCACGGAAACAAGCTTCCGCTCATCGAAAAAGAGGCGAAGCGGCTTGGGATCTCCATCGTAACGACCTGCGTGCGCGACGGCTGCGAGCCGCCGGATCCGCAGGAGATCGAAGCGTTCGACGCGGTGCTGTGCGATGCGCCCTGCAGCGGGCTCGGCGTGCTGCGCAGAAAGCCGGAGATCAAATGGCGGCTGACGGAAGAAGAACTGCGATCGCTTCCCGGAACGCAGCTGCGCATCCTGAAGAACGCCGCTGCCTGCGTCAGAAAAGGCGGCAGGCTGCTGTACAGCACCTGCACGGTAGATCCGCTGGAAAATGAGCGGGTCACGGAAGCGTTTTTAAGCGACGGATCCTTCGATAAGGTCTGCGAACGGCAGATCTTTACCGGAGAGACGATAAACAACAGCAAAGGAGACGGGTTTTACGTCTGCCTTATGAGGAAAAAAGATTTATGATCAGCGTTGGATTCAAGACCGATAAGGGCAATTTAAGATCCGGCAACGAAGACTCGCTCTTCCTGCTGCCGGATCAGCAGCTCTACATCGTGGCGGACGGCGTCGGCGGGCACAATTCCGGCGAATTGGCTTCCCGCATGGCGGTGGGATACATGGCGCAGTATGTGGCCATGAACCCGATCGCAGCCGTCGCGAGCAAAAAAGATCTGAGAAAGTACTTCCTGGAGTGCTTCCAGGGCGCGAACGCTCTCATCTACAGCAAATCGAAGGAAGAAGAAGGCAACAACGGCATGGCGACCACGACGGTGCTGTGCTATCTGGATGCTACGGACTGTTATGTCGTAAACGTGGGCGATTCCAGAGCCTATCTCGTCCGGGAAGGCGTTATGCGGCAGCTGACGGAAGACCATACGCTGGTGCAGGACATGCTGCGCTCCGGCCTTCTGACGAAGGAAGAAGCCATGATGCACCCGGACCGCAATATGATCACCCGGGCCATCGGCGGGGAAGAGACGATCGAACCGGACTTCTACCGCTTCGAGACCTGCCCCGGGGACGTCATACTGCTGTGCACCGACGGTCTGTACGGCGAAGTGAGCGCGAACAGGATCCTTCAGCTGTCGACGGAATACAGTTCCATGCATGAGCTGGCGAAGAAACTCGTGGACGAAGCCAATGAGGCGGGCGGCAAGGACAACATCTCCGTCGTCTGCATCCGGATAGGGGGATAGCGTATGGGCAGCAGAATTTTAGCAGGAAGATACGAGCTGCAGGACAAGATCGGCGAAGGCGGCATGGCCGTCGTCTTCAAGGCAAGAGACCGTCTGCTCTCCCGCTTTGTTGCCATCAAGATCCTCCGGCCGGAATATACGAAAGATGCCATGTTCATCGAGAGCTTCCGCAGGGAATCCCAGATCGCGGCGGGCCTCGTGCATCCCAATATCGTCAACGTGTACGACGTAGGCAAAGAGGGCAACATCTACTACATCGTCATGGAACTCATCGAAGGCAGACCGCTTTCCGATATCATCAAGGAAGAGGGACCGCTCGATCCGTACCGTGCGGCGGATATCGCCAAACAGGTGGCTTCCGCGCTCTCCATGGCGCATAAGCATCAGCTCATCCATAGGGACGTAAAGCCCCATAACATCATGATCACCCAGGACGGGACAGCCAAGATCACGGACTTCGGCATTGCGAAGGCCGTTACCGGCGGCACGCTGGTGGGCGAGCAGCAGGAGGCCGTCATGGGCTCCGTGCACTATTTCTCCCCGGAGCAGGCCAGAGGCGCCTACGTGGACGAAAAGTCCGACATCTATTCCCTGGGCATCGTGCTGTACGAGATGCTGACGGGCAAAGTGCCCTTCGACGGCGATACGGCGGTGGCTGTGGCGGTCAAGCACATGAACGAGGAGATGACCCCGCCCAGCGAGCTCAACCCCGACATCCCACAGGATCTCGAAGAGATCGTCATGAAAGCCACGAACAAACTGCAGACCGGCCGGTACCGCAGTGCGGACGAGATGATAACGGCTCTGAACTTCGTCAAGTTCTCCAAGACGGCCAGAAACAGCGGCGGCCTTACACCGGCGCTGGCCAAAGGTGCCAAGGGCTCGGAAGAGGTGACCACCGGCGGCAGAAAGAAGGGAGACGACGCAGAGAGCGAGGAAAACGAAGAGAGCGGCGGCAGAAGATTCAACTGGGCGTATGTCGTCCTCATCCTTGCGGCGCTGATGCTGGCGATCCCCGCCAGCGCGTTTGTGCGCAGCATGATGAGCGGCAGCGACCCGGATGAGATCCGCCCCGGCGACATCGTGCAGGCGCCCGAGATCGTGGGCCATACGCTGGACGAAGCGGAGGAGATCCTCAAAGAATTCGGACTGGATGTCAAGGTAGGCATGGAACTGCCCAGCAACGACGTGGCGGAAGGGGTCATCCTCAGCCAGACGCCGGATGCCGGCGCTTCCATCAAGTCCGGTCAGAGCATCGAAGTCAACGTCAGCAAGGGCAAGGTGGACGGATCTGTACCCGACGTGGTCGGAAAGTCCCTGGCTAACGCCCGCACCATGCTGGAAACCTATAAATTCAAGGTCGGCGTCGTTTCGGAAGAGGTGAGCGAGACCGTTCCCAAGGGCACGGTCATCAGCCAGAGCCCCGTCGCCGGTACGACGTATCCCGATGGCTCGGAGATCACCCTCGTCGTATCGCTGGGCTCCGAGAAGGATGTCGCGCGCTCCAAGTTCAACGTGGAGGGCAAGAGCCTGGACGAAGCAAAGAAGCAGATCGAAGAACTGGACCTTAAACTGGGCGAGATCTCCTATGTGGAAGACATCAACCGCAAGGAAGATACGGTCATCACCCAGAGCCCGGCGCCGGGCATGGCCATCGCGGAAGGCGATACCATCGACCTGGTGGTATCCAAAGAGCCGGAAGCGCCCGAACCCGTCATCGAACCGGAACCGGAGACTCCGCCCGCACCCGTTACGAACGCCGTGGCGGTCTGGATCGACTACAGCCCCGCCGTCAACGAGGACTTCACCATGACGGTGACGGTATCCGATTCCGTTAACAGTCCCAGAACGCCGCTCAGCCAGGCGGCGCGCCATAAGAGCGACAACGGCGAGTCCTTCAGTGCAGAAGGATCTGGCCCGGACGGCAAGGTGCTCGTGTTCTTCGACAACGCGCTCGTCTACGAGTACGACGTAAACTTCGATACCGGAGAGATCCATTAATGGCAGGATCTTTGCAAGGTACGATCGTAAAAGGCATCGCGGGCTTCTATTACGTGCTCGCGGGAGAAGAGGAGTCCCGGACAATTTACGAGTGCAAGGCGCGGGGGATCTTCCGTCTGGACGGCGTCACGCCGCTTGCCGGCGACCGTGTGACCATCTCCCTGCAGGAGGACGGTACCGGGAGCATCGACGAGATCCTTTCCCGGGTCAACGTGTTCGACCGCCCGCCGGTCGCCAACGTGGAGACCATGGTGCTCGTGGCGGCTTCGAAAGAACCGGAGCCGAATTTCCCCTTGCTCGACCGCTTTTGCGTGATGGCGGAGCAGAAGAACTGCCGCATCGCGGTGTGCGTCAATAAGGCGGACATCGGCGACCCCGTCGTACTGCAGCGGTTCCGCAACGTGTACGGTCCTATCTATCCCGTCTTTATCGTGAGCACGGTGACGGGCGAGGGCTTCGAAGAACTGCGCGCGTTTTTAAAGGGAACGCAGGCGGCTCTGGCGGGTCCTTCCGGTGTGGGCAAATCCAGCATCGCCAACGTGCTGCTGGATTTTGAGGCCAGCGAGACCGGAGAGATCAGCCGCAAGACCCTGCGGGGAAAGAATACGACCCGGCATACCGAACTGTTCGACGCGGGAGAGTTCCGCCTGTTCGACACGCCGGGCTTTACGAGTTTCGAACTGGGCGAAGTGGAAGAAGCGCAGCTGCAGCATTTCTTCCCGGAATTTGCGCCCTATCTGGGAAAATGCCGGTTCGACAACTGCCGGCATCTGGAAGAACCCGGATGCGCTGTCGCGAAAGCGGCGGTGGAAAAACAGATCAGCCGGAGGCGCTACGCGTCCTACCGGGACATGATGAAGACTTTGCAGCAGATGGAAAAGGAAAAATACTGAGGAGGAGGCCATGGCCTATTTGACCCCGTCGATCCTGACGGCAGATTTCGCGGATCTGAAGACACAGCTGAAGGCGCTGGAAGAAGGCGGCGCAGATTTCGTGCATCTCGATGTGATGGACGGCAGTTTCGTTCCGAATATCACGTTCGGACAGCCTGTCGTGCGCAGCATCGCGAAGGCGACGACGCTGCCGTTGGACGTACATCTGATGATCGTCCGCCCTGAGCTCTGCCTGGAGGAGTTCGCGCTGCCCCAGACGGAATTCATCACGGTGCACCAGGAAGCCTGCCTGCATCTGCACCGCACGGTGCAGCAGATCAAGGCGCTGGGCAAGAAGGCAGGCGTCGCGTTAAATCCCGCCACTTCTCTTTCCGTGCTGGATTACATCCTTCCGGATCTGGACATGGTGCTGCTGATGTCGGTCAACCCCGGCTTCGGCGGCCAGAAGTTTATCGAAGCGAGCTGGCAGAAGATCCGCGAGCTGGATAAACTGCGCAAAGAGAAGAATCCGGATCTGCTTATCGAGCTGGACGGCGGCGTGAACCTGAACAACGCGGCGGCGCTCAAAGAAGCCGGCGTGGATGTGTTCGTGGCAGGCAACGCCGTGTTCTCTGCGGAAGATATGGCGGAGAGAGTTCGGGAATTTCAACGTATTTTAAAGTAGGACATCTATGGCATCCGAGTATTTCAAGAGATGGTGCGTCTGTATGGCAGGACTGCTGCTCTGCGGCACCGGATCATATTGCACCGTTCAGGCGTCCGCCATCGGCATCGGCGCCTGGGAAACGTTTCAGACCGGACTCTCTTTAAGCACGGGCATCCTGTACGGAAACTGCACCGTCATGGTGAGTTTCGCGATCATCCTCATCGACCTGCTGCTGAAGGGCAAGATCGGCATCGGCACGCTGTGCAACGCCGTCATCATCGGCAAGACCGTGGATTTCTGGCATCTGACGTTCGACTTTCTGCCTCTGGCACAGACGCTTCCGGTCGGACTGCTCTATCTTGTGTGCGGTCAGCTGCTGAACGCTTTCGGCAGTTACCTTTACATGAAGCCTGCGCTGGGCTGCGGTCCCCGGGATACACTGATGGTGATCCTGGCAAAGCGTTTCCCGAAGGTGAACATCGGCATCGTCCGTTTCTGCATGGAGTTATGCGTTTTCTTTGTCGGCGTGCTGCTTGGTGCTCCTTATGGATGGGGCACTCTGTTCGCGATGGGCATCACGTCGTTTATCATGCAGGCGGTCTTTAAACTCTGCAAGTTCCGGGCGAGGGACGTGCAGCACGAGAATCTGGCAGATACGTACAGACGGATCAGGGGGAAAGAGGCATGAAAGAGAGATCGGATATCGCCGTGATAGGCCTTGGTGTAATGGGGAGCGGCATCGCCCGCAACCTGGAGAGCAAAGGCTTTACGGTAAGCGTATACAACCGCAGCGAGGAGGGTCTCGCTGCGTTTTTTGAACAGTATGGGGAGGGCAATTTCCGCAGAGCGGACAGCCTGGAGGAGCTCTGCAGCCAGCTGGAAGTTCCCAGAAAAGTCCTGCTGATGGTAAAGGCGGGGGCTGCGGTGGACGAGGTGCTTGCGCAGTTGACCCCGTATCTGGAACCGGGCGACGTCGTGATCGACGGCGGCAATTCCTATTACAAGGATACGCAGCAGAGGGCACAGGCCATGGAAGAACAGGGGTTTTTGTACGTGGGCTGCGGCATTTCCGGCGGCGAAGAGGGCGCTCTGCACGGTCCGTCCCTGATGCCCGGAGGCAGCGAGGCGGCAAAGGATCTGGTGATGCCGCTTCTGTTTCAGATCTGCGCGAGAACGGACATCGGGGAAGCCTGCTGCAGCTGGATGGGAAGCGGCGGCGCCGGACATTTCGTCAAGATGATCCATAACGGCATCGAATACGGGGAAATGCAGCTTCTGTGCGAGACGTACGACCTGATGCACCGCTATCTGGGCATGGATACCGCCATGTGCGGCCGGACGCTTGCCCGCTGGGCGAAGCAGACGCCGGGCTTCCTGCTGGAGGCGGCGGAGACCGTGCTGCAGAAGCAGGAGGAAGACGGATCGCTTCTGGTGGAGCATATCCTGGATGCGGCAGGCCAGAAGGGAACAGGCGCCTGGACCGTGGACACCGCGATGGCGCTGGGCGTGCCGGTGCCAGTCATCTCCGAGGCGGTGAACGCAAGAGCGCTGTCCGCCAGAAAGGATCTTCGCACGTCGCTGGCCGAAAAATACGGAAAGACCGCGTACGACGGCAAGGTGATGCCTGCGGAACTTCGCTTCGAGAAACTGCAGATGCTGCAGGCGGCGCTGCTGCAGGCCCGCATCCTGTGCTATGCGCAGGGCTTCGAAGTGCTGCAGGCTGCATCGGACGCCTATGGCTGGAACTGGAACCTCGGCGAGATCTCCCAGGTCTGGCGTGCCGGGTGCATCATCCGCAGCAGTCTGTTGAGCGACATAAAAAAGGCTTACGTATACGATAGAAATCTGCCGAATCTACTGGAGGCAAACCTCATTCACAGCATGCTGTCGGAAGGGAAGAATGCTCTGAAAGAGACCTGCATCGCTGCCGCGGACAATGGGATCGCTGCGCCTGCGTTCTCCGCTGCGCTGCAGTATTTCAACGGATACACGTCGCTGTCTCTTCCCGCAAATCTGCTGCAGGGCATGCGCGATCTGTTCGGGGCGCATACGTACGAACGGACGGACGCGGCAAGGGGAGAGGTTTTCCATACGGAATGGTAAGCGGGCTTTTGAACGGCACCCGCTCAATCGCTCGATGAGCCTCTTTGGGCACCACCCGCAAAAACTGGTGTCATATAATGTATATCCCAAATTATATCCTGCATATCCCGAAAAATAATTTTAAATATGGGGTTGACAGCCCCATATGCCGAATGCTAGAGTAGGTGCATAGTTCTTAAAAAGCATTCAACGAATGGAGAAGCAATGACTTACATCTTCGCAAACAACAGCATGATGATGCCCATGCACATGGTAATGGCCATGTGCGACGTTTGCATGTTGAAAAAGTCAGACGCTTTCCATCGGGCATCTTAACGTGGTATTTTACCGGTAATACCATATAAGACGCAGCTTCGCGGAGAGTCTTCTGACTCTCCGCTTTTTATTTCGTCTCAGACAGAAAGGAAAAATACCATGAAAAAGATCCTCGCATTTGTTTTAGCACTTACTCTCACGTTTGCTTTCACCGCCTGCGGCTCCAGCGATGCGGACGCTGCTGCGGTCATCAAGATCGGCGTTCCCAACGACACCACGAACGAAGCCAGAGCGCTGCTGCTCCTCGAAGAGAACGGCATCATCACCCTGAACGAGGGTGCCGGCATTACCGCTACGAAGAACGACATCGTGGAAAACCCGTTTAACGTAGAGATCGTGGAAGCGGAAGCCGCGCAGCTGCCGAACCTTCTGCAGGACGTGGACTATGCCGTCATCAACTGCAACTACGCGCTGTCTGCCGGGCTCAACCCCGTCGCCGACTCTCTGCTGATCGAAGGCTCCGCCTCCGCCTACAGCAACATCCTGGCGGTAAAGGAAGGCAACGAGAACAGCGATAAGATCAAGGCTCTGAAAGCCGCGCTGGAAAGCAAGCAGGTCGCGGACTTCATTACGTCCCAGTATAACGGTTCCGTCATCAGCGTCGTGGAGAACCCGACCGACGGTTACGACGCCACGATCGATTATGCAGCTCTTGCAGGCACGACCATCTCTGTCGCAGCAAGCCCCGCGCCTCACGCCGAGATCCTGGCGGTAGCCAAAGACATCCTTGCCGCCAAGGACATCACCCTGGACATCCAGGAATATCAGGACTACGTCGTTCCCAACACCGTCGTGGAAGACGGCACGGTGGACGCCAACTACTTCCAGCACGTACCGTATCTGGACGACTTTAACGCACAGCAGGGCACGCACATCGTATCCGTATCTGAGATCCACGTGGAGCCCATGGGCGTATACGGCGGAAAGCAGAGCACGCTGGACGTACTGAAGTAAGAAGAGGTTGCAAATGATCGAAATACAGAACGTAAGCAAGACATTCGTTTCGGGCAGGACGACGGTAGAAGCCCTGCACGATGTGAATATAAGCATCGGAGATGGCAGTATCTTCGGCATCATCGGTTTATCCGGTGCAGGGAAATCCACGCTGGTGCGCTGCATCAATATGCTCGAACGGCCCACGTCGGGAGAAGTCTACGTAGACGGACAGAACATGGGCGATCTGGCTCCTTCACAACTTCGCGCAGCGCGCCGCGGGATTACCATGATCTTTCAGCAGTTCAATCTCCTGATGCAGAAAAACTGTCTGGCAAACGTCTGTTTTCCCATGGAACTGGCGGGCGTTCCGAAGGCGGAAGCCCGTAAAAAGGCGCAGGAACTGCTGGAACTGGTAGGACTTCCGGACAAAGCGAAAGCCTATCCGTCCCAGCTCTCCGGCGGCCAGAAACAGCGGGTGGCGATCGCCAGAGCGCTGGCGACAGACCCGAAGGTGCTGCTGTGCGACGAGGCGACTTCCGCGCTTGACCCCAGCACCACCCGCCAGATCCTCAGCCTCATCAAGGACATCAACGCGAAGACCGGCATCACCGTGGTGGTGATCACCCACCAGATGAGCGTCGTGGAAGAGATCTGCGACCACGTGGCGATCCTGGACGGCGGCAGAGTAGCGGAGCAGGGACCCGTTTCCAGCGTCCTGTCCTCACCGCGTTCCGACGCCGGCAAGCGTTTGGTCTTCCCGGGTCGGACGGACGAGCGCATTTCCATCTCCGGCAGAGACCGGCGCCTTCGCATCATCTTCCGGGAATCCGCCGCGACCAGCCTTCCTCTGGTGGCGACGATGGCAAAAGAAAAGGGCATCATCGCCACGGTGCTGGAAGCCAATACCCGCAAGCTGTCCGGAGACGTATACGGAACGACGCTCATCGGCCTACCCGAAAACGATCTCTACGAGGCAGCGAAATTTCTGAGTTCTTTTGAAAACGTAAGCGTAGAGGAGGTGCCCGCCGATGTTCAGTAACGTGTTTACCTCCGAGCAGATCGAAGCGGCAGCTCTCTGCCTGAAAACGGAGATCCCGTTCGCGATCTGGGAGACCCTGTACATTACCGTATTGTCCACGCTGCTGGCCTGCGTTCTGGGCCTGCCCCTGGGCGTGCTGCTGGTAGCAGGGGAGAAGGACGGCGTAAGGCCGCTGCCTTCCTGGCTGCTGCATCTCCTGAACGGGCTCATCAATCTGCTACGTTCGGTGCCGTTCCTCATCCTGATGATCATGGTCTTTCCGCTGTCGCGCCTCCTCATCGGCACGGCGGTCGGAACAAAGGCCACCATCGTACCGCTGGTCGTCGCAGCGTTCCCCTATATCGCGCGGCTCGTGGAGGGCAATCTGCGGGAGCTGGATGCAGGGGTCATCGAAGCGGCCCAGTCCATGGGCGCCACGCCCTGGCAGATCATTACGAAGGTGATGATCCCGGAGAGCGTGCCCGGTCTTTTAAACAGCTTTACGCTGGCGCTGACGACCATCCTCGGCTACTCCGCCATGAGCGGCATCATCGGTGGGGGAGGCCTCGGCAAGATCGCCATCAACTACGGCTACTACCGCTATCAGTACCTGATCATGTATCTGGCGGTCATCCTCTTAGTCGTGCTCGTGCAGGTGTTCCAGAGCGCCGGAACGAAAGCGGTGGCAAAGGCCGATAAAAGATTAAAATAGCGCTTGCAATTCCGCAAAATGCCCTGTATACTCTACTGGTGATATTTTGTAAAGTGGGGTGAATCAAAGAAATGGCAAATATCAAATCTGCTAAGAAGAGAATCGGTGTTATCGAAAAGAAGACTGCGATCAACAGACGCGTCAAGAACAGCCTGAAGGGCACCATCAAGGGCTTCGAAAGAGCTGTCGCCGCTGGCGATATCGATACCGCCAAGGAAAAGTTAGCACTGGCAGAAAAGAAACTGATGAAGGCTGCCGCTAAGGGAACCATCCATAAGAACGCAGCTTCCAGAAAGGTTTCGAGACTGACCAAGGCCTTCAACAAGGCTAAGGCCGAGTAATCTCACCCGTCCCCACACGCGCATAAGTTAAATGCGATAAAAGCCCGGAGTGTCTCCCGGGCTTTTTCCTTTGTCTCATATTCCATAAAGGCCAAAGGCCTTACTTGTTTTTATCTTTTAACGTTTTGGGCGGATGTTCCGTCTCGTAGAACGTCATGATGCGTTCCTGGATGCGCAGCTGGTTCTCTTCTTTAAGAGAATAGTATTTCCGCATGATCTCTTCGTCCTCTTTATTGATCGAGTAGGGAATATCCGTTATGCCGATGATGAAATCCATCGTCACCTCGTAGTGCAGCGCCGCGTTGCGCAGGATGTCCACAGGGATCCTTCTGCGCGCCGTCTCGTAGCTCTTATACGTGGACAGCTTGATGTCCAGGGCTTCTGCTACCTGTTTCTGTGATTCTTCCTCTCTGTCTCTCAGATATTTCAGTCTCGAAGCGATCAGTTGCATGGGAAGCGCTCCTTTCTGTCTTATTTTAGCGAGAGAAAAGTTACATATCGTAACCAGGATGCGCTATTATTCAAAAAGGTGTCATAATGCAACTATTTCGTGGCCGGGGAATGTGATCCTAAGATAAACGGACGGATAGCCGCTGATTATGGTATAATTACTCTGTATATTTGTGAGAAAAGGAAAGCAACATGAAAGATCAACAGCAATTCATCCGCAATTTCTGCATTATAGCACATATCGATCACGGCAAGAGCACGTTGGCAGACCGCCTGCTGGAGAATACCGGCAGCGTAGCCCAGCGCGACATGAAGGAACAGTTCCTGGACAACATGGATCTGGAACGGGAGCGCGGCATTACGATCAAGCTCCAGACCAGCCGTCTCGTGTATAAAGCCAAGGACGGATACGAATATATCTTCAACCTGATCGATACCCCGGGCCACGTGGACTTCAACTACGAGGTCTCCCGCAGCCTCGCGGCCTGCGAAGGCGCTGTTCTCGTCGTTGACGCCACCCAGGGCGTGGAAGCCCAGACTCTGGCGAACGTGTATCTGGCTCTCGATGAGGATCTGGAGATCGTACCGGTCATCAACAAGATCGACCTCGCTTCCGCCCGCCCGGACGAAGCGAAGCAGGAGATCGAAGACGTTATCGGCCTGGACGCCTCCGATGCGCCCCTCATCTCCGCGAAGGAGGGCATCAACATCGAGGCGTGCTGGAAGCCATCGTGGAGAAGGTCCCGGCGCCCAACGGTGACCCGGAAGCGCCTCTCAAGGCTCTGATCTTCGATTCCTACTACGATAATTACAAGGGCGTCGTCATCTATACCCGCGTGTTCGACGGCGTTTTGAAGGCCGGCGACAAGATCAAGATGATGAACACCGGCGCCGTGTACGATGTGACGGAAGTCGGGGTCAACGCCCCGTATCAGACCCCGGTAAAGGAGCTTTCCGCCGGATCTGTAGGCTACGTCTGCGCCTCCATCAAACAGGTGCGCGACGCCCGGGTCGGCGATACCATTACACTGGCGGACCGCCCCGCGAAGGAGCATCTGCCCGGCTACAAGAAAGTGCAGCCCATGGTGTACTGCGGCATCTATCCGACGCCGGACGAAAAGTACGAGAACGTAAAGGACTGTCAGGAAAAACTGCAGGTGAACGACGCTGCGTTCGTCTTTGAACCGGAGACGTCCCAGGCGCTGGGATACGGCTTCCGCTGCGGTTTCCTGGGCCTGCTGCACATGGAGATCATCGTCGAACGGCTGGAGCGGGAGTTCGACCTGGAGATCATTACGACGTCGCCTTCCGTTATCTACAAAGTCGTGATGCACGACGGTTCGGAAGTGATGATCGAAAACCCGTCCAATCTGCCCAATCCCACAGAATACGACCACATCGAGGAACCGATGGTGAAGGCGACCATCATGCTGCCCAAGGATTACGTCGGGTCCATCATGGCGCTGTGCCAGGACCGCCGGGGCAACATGACCCACATGGAATACATCACGGAGGACCGGGTGGCGCTGCATTACGACATGCCGCTGAACGAGGTCATCTACGACTTTTTCGACGCCCTCAAGTCCAAGACGAGAGGGTATGGTTCCCTGGACTACGAATTCGACCGCTATGAGCGCTCCAACCTCGTAAAATTGGACATCCTGCTGAACAAGGAGATCGTGGACGCCTTCTCCATGATCGTCCACGAAAGTAAAGCCTACGGCAGAGCCCGTTTCGTGTGCGAAAAACTGAAGGAGGTCATCCCCATGCATCAGTTCGAGGTGCCGATCCAGGCTGCCATCGGACAGAAGGTGATCGCGCGGGAGACCGTAAAAGCCTACCGCAAGGACGTGTTGGCCAAGTGCTACGGCGGCGACATCTCCCGGAAGAAGAAACTGCTGGAAAAACAGAAGGAAGGCAAGAAGCGCATGCGCCAGTTCGGCACGGTGGAAGTGCCGCAGGAAGCGTTTACGGCGGTGCTGAAGTATGACGACAACAAATAAGGACGGCAGGATCTTGCTGACAAAGCACAGAGAGGATTATCTCGCCGAAAATGCGCAGTCTTCGTTAAAGCCGCTGGGCCTCTATCTGCATATCCCGTTCTGCGTGCGCAAGTGCAATTACTGCGATTTCGTGTCGTTTCCGGGGCAGAGCGGGGACATGGTCGAGGCCTATGTCGGAAGACTTTGCGAGGATATCGCGGCAGCGGGCGAAACGTATGGAAGCCGCTACCACGTCGACACCGGTTTTATCGGCGGCGGCACACCGTCGCTTCTGACCCCGCAGCAGCTGCAGAGGATCCTGCAGGCTGTGGATGATGCGTTTCTCGTCGGCTGTGAATTTGCGCAAAACTGCGGGGCAGGCTTGAAGGGTTGTGACGGGTTGGAGATCTCCATGGAGTCCAATCCGGGTACCTTCGATGCAGAGAAACTGAGGGCGTTCATCGATGCAGGGGTCAACCGGCTGAGCACCGGCGTGCAGAGCCTGGACGATGGCGTTTTGAGGCATCTGGGACGCATCCACGATGCGGAAACAGCCCTGAAGGCTATGCGGGCAGCAAAATCGCTCAACCTGAATTACAACGTGGACCTGATGCTTGGTATCCCCGGCCAGACCTTAGCGGTCTGGGAGGATACGCTGAAGCGCACGATCGCGGAGGAACCGAAGCACATCTCATTCTACAGCCTGCAGCTGGAGATGGGCACGCCGTTCTACCGCGATTTTAAGGAAGGGCGGCTTACTTTGCCGGAATGGAGTGAGAACCGGGAGATGTACCACCGGGCGCTGGAGGTCTTAAAAGACGCCGGCTACCAGCATTACGAGATCTCCAATGCGGCCATCCCGGGTTACGAATGCCGGCACAACCTGAAGTACTGGACCATGCAGGACTACTTGGGCCTTGGCATGGCGGCCCACAGCTTTCTGGAAGGGCGCAGGTGTTTTACGACGTCGGATCTGAAGGAATACTTGAAGGGGCCGGCGGAACCTTCCTGGGAAGAGAGTGACCCCTGGGACCGGAAGACGGACTTCGTGTTTACGGAACTCCGGCTGATCGACGGGTTCCGCAAGGAAGATTATAAAACCATGTTCGGCTGCGCGTTCGAGGATGACTTCGGGCCCGCTTACCGAAAACTGCTGCAGGAAGGGCGTATGGAGGAAAAAGACGGCCGTGTACGGCTCACACCAGCCGGCCTGGACGAAACGAATCCTGTGATGGAGGAATTGCTGAATGTCTAAATACGTGATGGCGCTGGATGCAGGCACCACGAGCAACCGCTGCATCATCTTCGACCGCGAGGGCAATCAGATCGCGGTATCGCAGAAGGAATTCAAACAGATCTATCCCCATCCCGGCTGGGTGGAGCACGACCCGATGGAGATCTGGGCGACCCAGCTGGGCGTGGCGCAGGAAGCCATCCTGATGGCCCGCACGGAGGCCAAGGAGATCGCTGCGATCGGCATCACCAATCAGAGAGAGACGACGATCGTCTGGGATAAAAACACGGGGCTTCCCGTCTACAACGCAATCGTGTGGCAGTGCCGCCGGACCGCGGATTACTGCGAGACCCTGGAAAAGGACTATGAGGACATGATCCGCGAAAAGACCGGGCTGAAGGTCGACGCCTACTTCTCCGGCACGAAGATCCGCTGGATCCTGGAAAACGTGCCCGGCGCGCGGGAAAAGGCGGAGAAGGGCGATCTGCTGTTCGGCACGGTGGATACCTGGCTCATCTGGAACCTCACCCGGGGCAAAGCTCACGTAACGGATTATTCCAACGCTTCCCGGACGATGCTGTTCAACATCCACACGCTGCAGTGGGACGACGAGATCCTGGAGCTGCTGGACATTCCCAAGTGCATGCTTCCGGAAGTGCGGCCGAGCTCCGAAGTCTACGGGGAAACGGACTACACGCTGTTCGGCGACGGCATCAAGATCGCCGGCGCCGCCGGTGACCAGCAGGCAGCGCTGTTCGGCCAGACCTGCTTTAAACCCGGCGAAGCGAAGAACACCTACGGCACGGGCTGCTTCCTGCTGATGAACACCGGCGAAACGCCTGTGACCAGCACGAACGGCTTGGTGACGACCATCGCCTGGGGGTTGAACGGCAAGGTGGAGTACGCGCTGGAAGGGTCCATTTTTGTTGCGGGAGCTGCCATCCAGTGGCTGCGGGACGAGATGGGTCTGGTGGAGAATTCCCCGGCGTCGGAGCGCTATGCGAGGATGGTCGAGGACACCAACGGCGTCTACATGGTGCCGGCTTTCGTGGGCCTCGGCGCACCGTACTGGGATCCGTACGCCAGAGGGGCGATCGTGGGGCTCACCCGGGGTGCCAACCGCAACCACGTGATCCGCGCAACGCTGGAAAGTCTGGCGTATCAGACCTGGGACGTGCTGCACGCCATGGAGGCAGACAGCGGCATCCGGCTGGACAGCTTAAAGGTGGACGGCGGCGCCTGCGCCAACGATTTCCTGATGCAGTTCCAGGCGGACATGATCCGTGCGGAGGTAAGACGTCCCGTATGCATCGAAACGACAGCTATGGGCGCCGCTTATCTGGCAGGCCTCGCGGTAGGCTACTGGAGCAGCCAGGAGGATGTAAAGTCCAACTGGCAGGTATCCGGCAGCTTCGTGCCGCAGATGGATGCGAAACTGGCGCAGGAAAAACTGGACGGCTGGCACGCAGCGGTAAGGATGCTGCGGACGCCGGGACAATAGGAAAGACTTGCGGACCGGTTTTCGCCGCTCGTCAACACTCTGTTCGCTTCGCTCACGCGTTTGCGATTTCCTCGCTTGCGAAAACCGGCTCCGCAAGCAATTCAATCGTATTTTAGGAGATATTCTATGCTGATCTATCCGGATGAGATGGCTCTCATCAAGGGTCATCCGTATTTTGCGCATATTGAAAACGATGCGGATATCAAGTGGTTTCTGCAGTGCATGGACGCCAAGCTGGAGACGGTGGAGGCGGGCACTGCGCTGTGTAAAGAAGGGGAAAAGACAGAGTTCGTTCCCGTGGTGCTGAAAGGCGAGACGGATGGGGAGATCCCCCGCTTCGGCACCTGGCAGCAGATCGAGAGCGAGAGTGGGCTGTCCCATTCCATCATCGCGCTCATCCCGCCGGTCACGGTGACCACGGGCAGCGAATGCTTCGTGCTTTGGATGCGGGTCATGCGCCTCTTAAAGCCCTGCAACCATCACTGCGATTTCCACGAGTATTTTGTGAAGAATATCGCATAAAACATCAGCTTGTCGCTTTCAAGGAGAAACACTTTTATGGCACGCGAAACAGTAACAGATCTTGCATACGACGATTTTACCTACACCGGCGAAGCGGAAGACGGCGTTCCCAACGGAATGGGGAAGTGCGTCTTTGAAAGCGGAAATACTTATGAGGGCATGTTTGCCGATGGCCAGCCTAACGGGAAAGGAATCAAGCGCTTCACGAAAGGCAGTGTCTATGAAGGGGATTTTGTCAGCGGCAAACGGACCGGCAAAGGACTCTTGCGCTTTGCGAACGGAAACAGCTATGAGGGAGATTTCTTAGAAAACAAACAAACCGGTAAAGGCATCTTCCGCTGGGTGAACGGCGATGTCTATGAGGGGGACTTTGTAGAAGGGAAGCGTACCGGGAAAGGAGTTTCGCATCTGGCAAACGGCAATATTTATGAAGGCGATTATCTGGATGGCAAGCGGCATGGCCAAGGGGTCCTTACGCTGCCTGACGGAACGGTTTATGAAGGCGGCTTTGCGGATGGCAGTTTTCATGGACATGGCAAGATCAGCTGGCCAAACGGCAACAGCCATGAAGGGGATTTTGTCAATGGCAAGCGTACCGGAAAGGGTATTTATCTTTTTGCGGACGGCGAACGATATGAAGGCGACTTTGTTGATGGCTATATGACCGGAAAAGGAGTCTATACCTATGCAAACGGAAACGTATATGAAGGGGACTTCGTGGATAATGCACGTACCGGCAGAGGAATCTTCCGCTGGGCGGACGGTGACGTTTACGAAGGCGACTTTGTGGATGGCTGGCGGACCGGAAAAGGCATCTACACCTGGGCAAATGGTAACAGCTATGAAGGAGACTCCGAAGAAAACAAGCAAACCGGCAAAGGCATCTTCCGCTGGGCGAACGGCGATGTATATGAAGGAGATTTCGTGGATGGTGCACGCACCGGAAAAGGTATTCTCCGAAAAGCGAGCGGCGAGATCATTGAAGGGGAGTTTAACAACGGTGAACCGGTGAAAAAAGAGCCCGCCAAGTATGCTTCAGCCGGCAGTTGGTCCTATGACAGTAAAACCTACAGACTCACGATCAGCGGAGATCTTGGGCAGTATAATTATCATCATAAACCTTTTAAAGATTTCCAACATGATGTGCGTTCTATCGTGGCATTGAAAGGCGCCCGTATCTGGGACGGAAGCGATCTGTTTGCCGGGATGACGGCCCTTCGGGAAGCCGACCTGACTGAACTGGATGTCTCGTCATGCGAAAACATGTCCGGCATGTTCAGCGGATGCATTAGTCTTACGTCTCTGGACTTGAGCACATGGGACATATCGAACGTCTGCTCCATGAGAGCTATGTTCAAAGATTGTTACGAATTGAAAAGCATCAAGACCGGTGCGATGTGGAATCCGAAAAACGTCAGGGATTCATCCTCCATGTTTATTTGGTGCGGCGACCTGCAGGATCTTGATATGGTCAACTGGCCGGGGACAGAGCTTAAAAGCTGCGATGCGATGTTCAACCACTGCGGTTCGCTCACACATTTGGATCTTCATTCGATGAGCGTCGGTGCGGTCAAAAACTTTAACTATATGTTTGTCGGTTGTAAAAACCTGCGGACGTTGAATCTCAGCGGATGGAACACATACAACGCTGAGGTGATGGATCAGTTATTCGCCGGCTGCAAGAGGCTCGAGACTCTCGACCTATCCGGTTGGCGTATGACGGGAAGATCGACGGAAAAAATGTTCTCGAAGGTGCCGAAGACTGCGCGCGTGATCGCCAATGATGAAAGCATCATAAAGCTGCTGCCGGATGGTATCCGCGTCGTACCCTGCGGCTGGCATCTCTCAGAGGACAGGCATATCCTGACGATCGACGGCGAACTGCCTGATTGGGGCAGCTGGAGACCGGCCTGGTTCCGCCATCGGAGATTTATTGAAAAGGTGGTCGTAAAACAGGGTTCCAGGGCAAAGACGTGCCGGAGCATGTTTGACGGGTGCGTAAATCTGAAAGAGATAGACCTTCGTGAACTTGATCTTTCCAATGCCCACGATATGACGGATATGTTCAAGTCCTGCTGCTTGGTCAGGAATGTTGACCTCGGCGTCAGGAATGGCTCCGTGTCCAGTATATCCGGTGCCTTTGATGGATGCAGTGCATTGCGCGAAGTGGACCTGTCCGGATGGGATGCTTCTTCTGTGCAGTCCTTTGACCGCTTGTTTGCTGGCTGCGAAGAGCTGTGTGCTGTACGCTGTCAGGATGAAGCGATCCGTAAAGAGGTGCTCCGCCTGCCCGGAGCAAAGACGTCGCAGACGGACCCCAATGCCGTGTATTTCACAAAGAGTGGAGACGGCTGGGAATTCGATACCGAAACCGGCAAGCTGACCCTCACCGGACAGCTGGATGAGACTCCGTTTGAGGAGATCCGGGATGATGTCCGTTCTGTTGAAGCGCTTCCGGGCGCCAGCATCAGCAACGGAAAGCAATTATTTGCCGGCATGAGCAATCTCGCTGAAGCCGATCTGTCCAACCTGGACGTCTCGATATGTACGGATATGAGCACCATGTTCTATGGCTGTACTGCGCTGTCCTCCCTGGATCTTTCCGCGTGGGATGTTTCGAATGTCCTCGATATGGGCTGGATGTTCAGAAAGTGCACGAATCTGGAATGCATTCAGACCGGGCCGATGTGGGATCCTCAGAACGTAATGAACATCGCATATATGTTTGAAGGTTGTACCAATCTCCGTACGATCGGCGACGTACTGGCATGGTCATCTACTTCGCTTCAAAGCTGCCACAGTTTATTCGAATCCTGCAAGTCCCTGGAAACGGTGAACCTGTGTTCGATGGACGTCAGCAAGGTCCACAACCTGTCTTCCATGTTCGAAGGCTGCAGCAATCTGCGGACGCTGGACCTCAGCGACTGGGAGACTTACCGTGTTACGGATATGCGTTATGTTTTCCTGGGCTGCACGAACCTTGAATCCATCGATTTGACCGGTTGGCATATCCAGGAGGATACGAATACCGGCAAAATGTTCCATCAGGTGCCGCAGACCGCCCGCGTGCGTACGGACGCCATCTCCGTCGTACAGAGGCTGCCGGAGGGCATGCCCTATGAATACGATGCGTCCGGTGACGAGCGTAGAAGGGAACAGGTGGAATTCTGTCTGGAAAAGGGCAACGGATATTTTTACGAAAGTGGTTTTACACTTTATAGTGAATATGCAGGCGACTGGTATGAAAAGGCCTCGGTCATCGGAATGCTGAACGAGAACGAGAAAGCGTCTCTTGCCTGGAAATTTGAGGAGATCGGGGAACGGTATCTTGGAATGGTTCAAAATTATCCCGACAACCTGGAGTATCCAGGCAAAGCCGAGGAGATGTTTGCGTGGGTGGAAAAGTTCGGAGACGCAGAAGACGTAAATAATATCGCCGTCACATACGAGGAAGCGGAGTATCTCCCCGATCATGAGGCAAAGGCTGCAAAGTGGTATGAAGCGGCAGCTGAGAAGGGCGATGTGGATGCCCAATTTGAGATAGGCTATCGATATTATTATGGGAAAGGAGTTTCCCGGAATCTGGATCAGGCTGCAAAGTGGTTCGAGAAAGCTGCTTCCCAGGGACTTGCCGAGGCGCAGTTCGCAATGGGTGTGATGTACGATAAAACACTCTATGATGAGTATATAGAAAAAAGCATAAATAAAGATTATAAGAAAGCTGCAGAATGGTATGAAAAAGCTGTCGCACAAGGCCATGCCGGTGCCATGAATAATCTGGCCAATCTGTATTATCACGCAGATGGCGTTCACCTTGACAGAGACAAGGCGAAATCGTTATGGCAAAAGGCGGCAGATCTGGGAGATGAAAAAGCTAAGGATAATCTGAAAAAGTTGTTTTGATCCTGTGCAGTTCATTGCGTCTATAAAAGGGACAGTTCTTTGTCCCTGCGGTGAAAGAAAAAGCGGTCCGTTTCGGACCGCTTTTGTATCGCGTAAAACTATTCCAGCTTCAGGTCGCCTTCCTTGATCCAGCCGATCTTTTCGAACGCCGTCCGCAGGATGGGGCAGATGATGGCGGGGATGACGAAGCAGATCAGCAGCAGGCCCAGCCAGTCTATGGCGCCCGGGGTCATCGCGACAGCGCCTTTTGCGACGGCTGCTTCGGAGGGAGCCAGCCAGCCGGTCCAGACGCCGATCTGACCGCACAGACCGCAGGTGCCCATGCCGGAATTGATGGGGGCGCCGTTCATCTCCATGTGGAAGATGCAGGTGGCGATGGGGCCTGTGATGGCTGAAACGATGATCGGCGGCAGCCAGATCTTCGGATTCTTTACGATATTGGGCATCTGCAGCATGGAGGTGCCCAGCCCCTGGGAGACCAGACCGCCCACGCGGTTTTCCTTAAAACTCATGAAAGCGAAGCCGATCATCTGGGCACAGCAGCCTGCTACGGCAGCGCCGCCCGCAAGGCCCGTCAGCGACAGTGCGGCGCAGATCGCGGCAGAGCTGATGGGAAGGGTGAGGGCGATGCCCACCAGGACGGATACGACGATTCCCATCAGGAAGGGCTGCAGCTTGGTGGCGGAATCGATCATCAGGCCGAAGGCGGAAGCGCCTCTGCCGATGGGGGGCGCGATGAGCTTCGCCAGCGCGACCCCCACCAGGATGGTGACTGCCGGGGTCACGAGGATGTCGACGCGGGTCTCCTTGGAGACCGCCTTGCCGAATTCCGCCGCGATGATGGCGATCACCAGCACCGCCAGCGGCCCTCCGGCGCCGCCTTCCGCGTTCGCTGCCCAGCCGACGGCGGCCAGCGAGAAGAGCACCATGGGGTCCGCCTTTAACGCGTAGCCGATGGCGACGGCCATAGCGGGTCCGGAAACGGCCATCGCGTAGCTGCCGATATCGGTCAGGAACTGGATGCCGGCCTGCTGACCCAGCGTGCGGATGATCGTACCGATGAGCAGAGAACAGAACAGACCCTGCGCCATGGCGCCCAGCGCATCGATGCCGTAGCGCTTGAGGGATATCTCGATATTCTTGCGTTTCAGGAAATCTTTCATAGTCAGCCTCTACAGATAATGATCCTGGTTGGACAGTCGTTTGATGGTCGTAAAGGAGATCGCGAACATGACGGCGATAAAGACGACGAAGATCCAGGAGTTGCCGATGGACGCGATCAGGTCGTAGGTGCCGTGGATAAGCATCGGGACCATGACCGCCATGGTGCGGCATACCATACTGGTGTCTTCCCGGCCCCACAGCTGCTGTTTCTTCGCCAGGCCGTACCAGGTGCCCATAAAGACGCCGAAGCAGGCGTGACCCGGCACAGCGGTGAAAGCTCTTACCAGCGCGGTGCCAAAGCCGTAGCTGAACACGTACTGCACGTTTTCCCACAGAGCGAAGCCCAGGGAGACGAACACCGCGTAGACGACGGCATCGAACCGGCAGTTGAAGTAGGGGGAATTCCAGGTGCTCATGCGAAGCAGCAGGTATTTGAAGCCTTCTTCGGACAGTCCTACGACGAAGTACATTACGACCACATAGTAGATGAAGGATCCTTCCTGGAACAGCGTTCCGCAGATCCCCATGCCTATACGTTCCGTTACGACGGCAAGCGCTGTAGCGATAATGCCTTTCAGTACCAGGCCGAGCAGCATGCCGGGCGGTTCGGGTTCGAGCCGGTCGTATTTATAGACCTCGAACAGGAGGATGAGGGCAGGGATGACTGCCGCTGCCATCAGGATCGTAAGGGGATTGAGCAGTAGGAACATAATTTCTTGACCTCGCTTTTTATTTGTAACTATTATAAACGCTATTGTGCTATAATGGGTGCGTTCGAAAAAAATATTCCATTTTTGCATTCAGTTTAAGCATATGAAAAGAATCGTTTCCATCGTTATTCTGTTGGCGCTCGCCCTGGGGATGACCGCCTGCAGCGGCTCCGGAGGCCAGGATTCGCCGGATTTTGAGGCGAAAAACATCCAATGGATCTCTGCAGCCTCCGCTTCGAAAGAAAGCCGCGTGGACGGATTTACGACCGTCTGCGAGAAAGATCATGCCGTGGTCACCGAAGGCACCGTGAATATCTTCTGCGCACCGTGCGACGCGCCGGAGGGTTTTAAGACGCCGGACGGCTACGCCTGGCAGAAGCTCAACATGCGGGTCACGTTCGGAGACGAGAATGCCAACGAAAGCGGCTACCGCTACTGCTATCTGATGACGGATTATTACGACATGGCGAAGCTGCAGAGCAGTCTGGCGTACGACGAATCCAAACAGTGCGACACGTTTACGGTGCGCTGGAACGACAAGAAATATAAGAAGTGCGTCGCCATCATCAACAAGACCGCGGAGGACTGGGTGATGGACGAGGAGAGCGGCCTGCAGAGCTGCAGCGAGATCCTCTCCTGGACGCTTCTGCTGCCGGAAGGCTACGACGGCATCTGCTGCGGCATCTACAATGCGGCGCTGGAAGGAAAGGTCGAAACGGTGTCTGCGTTCACCGAAAACTACGATCCGGCCAGTTTCGTCCTTTACCGCCTGGATGCGGTAAAATAGCGCTCCTGCGGACGCAAAATATTTTTCAAAATCTGTTGACATACCCCCGTTCCGGGGGTATATTTATGTAGGATGTTAGCACTCATGTGTTGAGAGTGCTAACAGGATAAGAAGGCAGTTATGAATCCGAACGATCTAAACGAAAGAAAACTACAGATCCTGCAGGCTATCATCGCGGACTTCATCACCAACGGCGAACCCGTCGGCAGCCGTTCTCTCTCCAAGAGCCACGACATGGGCATCAGTCCGGCGACCATCCGCAACGAGATGTCCGATCTGGAGGATATGGGATACTTAACGCATCCGCATACTTCCGCCGGCAGAGTGCCTTCAGACAAGGCATACCGGCTGTACGTGGACGAGCTGATGGATACCAGCGAGTTGCCGGAAGAGGATAAGCAGAAGATCCGCAACAAGCTGATGGAGAGCCGCAACGAGCTGGACAGCACCATCGAACATGCGGCGGAGCTTCTTTCCGACATGACGAATCTGACGTCCTTCGTACTGATGCCCCGTAAAGACGAGAGCAAGCTGAAGTACATCAACTTCCTGCCGGTGGATTCCAACACGGTGGTCCTGATGATTGTCGCAGAGGACGGGCAGGTGATGAACCGGGCCATCCGGCTCTCCGTTCCGTATACGGAAGAGAACCTGCAGCTGATGAGCAAGGTCATGACCCACAATTACCGCGGTAAGAGCATCTCCGCCGTCATGGCCATGGACATCATCGACAGCTTTACGAACGACATGCAGTCCCTCTCGGGACTGGCGAAGGACGTGGTCCCCAGCTTCCTCAAGACGCTGGAGAAGATGCTCAACGCAGACCTCGTCATGAACGGGTATTCCAACATCTTCAGTCTGCCGGAATTCTCGACAGACATGCAGAAGACGCAGAACTTCCTGAAGATGCTGGAGGATAAGAGTAAACTGACGGATGTGATCGTCAACCGCGACAAAGGCGTGATGATCACTATCGGCGACGAGAACTCCGAGGACATGAAAGATCTGTCCCTCATCACCGCCGATTACCGGGTCAACGGCGAATTGGTCGGCCGTCTCGGGGTCATCGGCCCCACCCGTATGAAATACGGCAAAGTCACTTCGGTGATCAAATATATCAGCGACAACATCTCCCAGACGTTCGAGCTGAAAGAAAATAACGATGTAAAGGACGATAGCAACAATGACGGATCAGCAGACGAACAAGACAGCTGAAGAAGTAAAAGAAGAAGAGGTTCTGGAACAGGAAGAACCGGTAGCGGAAACGGCGGCAGAGACGGATGACCCTTCGACAAGTTCGGGGTCAGGGACAAGTGAAACGGCCGCTGAGCCGGTCGAAGCGGCAGTTGAGGACTGGCAGGATAAATACACCAGACTCTACGCGGAATTCCAGAATTTCCGCCGGCGCACGGACAAGGAGAAGAGCGACATCTACGCCTTCGCGAACGAAAAGTTCGCCATGGGTCTCCTGGAGGTCGTGGACAACTTCGAGCGCGCCATGGAGCACGGATCGGAATCCGATCCCAAGTTCTCGGAAGGCATGCAGCTCATCCTAAAGCAGCTGCAGGGCGTTCTGGAAAAGAACAACGTAGAGGAGATCGAGGCGCTGGGAAAACCCTTCGATCCCAATTATCACAACGCAGTAATGACCGAAGCAGCGGAGGCCGAGAGCGGCACCGTTACGAAGGTCTTACAAAAAGGATATATGTTAAATAAGAAAGTGATACGGCCCAGCATGGTCGCCGTAGCACAATAGGAGGTATAGAAAACAATGAGCAAAGTTATCGGTATCGATTTAGGAACAACCAACAGCTGCGTGGCAGTACTGGAAGGCGGCGAGCCTACCGTTATCGCCAACGCGGAAGGCAACAGAACCACACCGTCCGTGGTCGGCTTCACCAAGGGCGGCGAGAGACTCGTGGGCGAGACCGCCAAGAGACAGGCGATCACCAACCCCGACCGTACCATCTCCTCCATCAAGAGACACATGGGAAGCAGCTACACCGTCTCCATCGACGGCAAGGAATATACGCCGCAGGATATCTCCGCGATGATCCTGGCAAAGCTGAAGGCGGACGCCGAAAGCTATCTGGGCGAAAAGGTGACGGAAGCGGTCATCACCGTTCCCGCTTACTTCTCCGACAGCCAGAAGCAGGCAACGAAGGACGCCGGCAAGATCGCAGGTCTGGACGTAAAGCGTATCATCAACGAACCGACCGCAGCGGCTCTGGCCTACGGCCTCGACAAGGAAAACGAACATCATAAGATCCTGGTCTACGACCTGGGCGGCGGCACCTTCGATGTCTCCATCCTGGAACTGGGCGACGGCGTGTTCGAAGTACTGTCCACCAACGGCGACACCAAACTGGGCGGCGATGACTTCGATAACGTTCTGATGAACTACATGGCAGATCAGTTCGCCAAGGAAAACGGCGTCGATCTGAGAAACGATAAGATGGCTCTGCAGAGACTGAAGGAAGCTGCAGAAAAGGCCAAGAAGGAGCTGAGCTCCAGCCAGACCACCAACGTCAACCTGCCGTTCATCACGGTCAACCAGGACGGTCCGCTCCACCTGAATATGGACATCACCAGAGCGAAGTTCGATCAGCTGACCGAACACCTGGTACAGCGCACCATCGAGCCGATGAAGAAGGCCATGGCAGACGCAGGCGTTACGATGGCAGACCTGGCCAAGGTCATCCTGGTGGGCGGTTCCACAAGAATCCCCGCAGTCCAGGAAGCTGTTAAGAGAATCACCGGCAAGGAACCCTTCAAGGGCATCAACCCGGACGAATGCGTCGCCATCGGCGCCAGCATCCAGGCGGGCGTACTCACCGGCGAGGTCAAGGACGTGCTGCTGCTGGATGTCACCCCGCTGAGCCTTTCCATCGAGACTCTGGGCGGCGTAGCCACCAAACTGATCGAGAGAAACACCACCATCCCCACCAAGAAGAGCCAGATCTTCTCCACGGCTGCGGATAACCAGAGCGCAGTGGACATCCACGTAATGCAGGGCGAACGCCAGATGGCAGCCGACAACATTACGCTGGGCAGATTCCAGCTGACGGGCATTCCCGCTGCTCCCCGCGGTGTACCTCAGATCGAAGTTACGTTCGATATCGACGCCAACGGCATCGTAAACGTATCCGCTAAGGATCTGGGAACCGGCCAGCAGCAGAGCATTACGATCACTTCCTCCAACAAGCTCTCCGAAGAGGAGATCAAGCAGAAGGTAAAGGAAGCCGAGGAATACGCCGAGGCCGATAAGAAGAAGAAGGAAGACACCGAGGCCAGAAACCAGGCAGAGACCCTGGTCTACGAGACCGAGAAGAACCTGAAGACCCTGGAAGGCAAGCTGTCCGAAGCGGAAGTCAAGGAGATCACCGATGCGAAGGACGAGCTGCAGAAGGCGCTCAACGCAGGCACCACGGAAGAGGTCAAGGCCAAGACCGAAGCCCTCACCAACAAGTTCCACATCATGAGCACCAAGCTCTACGAGCAGGCTGCCGCACAGCAGCAGGCACAGCAGGGCGGCGCAGGTCCCCAGGGCGGATTCAACCCGGGCGCAGCCGGCGGAGCAGCTCCTGCTGACGACGGCGTCCAGGATGCGGACTTCGAAGTCGTGGACGACGACAATAAGTAATTCTGAAAAAGGATAACGCGGAGGCGGGCATTTAGTCCGCCTTTGCGGCGATTTATAACATGGCAGACAAAAGAGATTATTACGAGGTCTTAGGACTGGAAAAGGGCGCTACGGAAGATCAGATCAAATCGGCCTTCCGCAAGATGGCCATGAAGTATCATCCGGACAGAAACCCCGGCGACAAGAGTGCGGAGGAGAAGTTCAAGGAGATCAACGAGGCCTATTCCGTTCTGTCTGACCCCGACAAAAAAGAAAAATACGACCGCTTCGGCTTCGCCGGCGTCGATCCCAATTCCGCCTACAGCGGCGGAGGCGGGTTCGGCGGCTTCGATGCGTCCGGCTTCGGCGGGTTTGAGGACATCTTCAACATGTTCGGCGGTGGTTTCGGCGGCTTCGGCAGCAGCCGGCAGACGCGGAACGGTCCGCGGCGCGGTGCGGATATCCAAAAGCGCATGAACACCACGTTCAACGAAGCGGTGTTCGGCTGCAAGAAGGAGATCCGGCTGACGAAGGACTGCACCTGCGATGCCTGCGGCGGCACCGGCGCGAAGAAGGGCACCGGCAAGAAGACCTGTCCGCACTGCGGCGGCACCGGCCAGGTCCGCACCGTACAGAACACGCCTCTGGGCCAGTTCCAGAGCGTCCGTACCTGCGATCACTGCGGCGGCACCGGTCAGATCATCGAAGATCCGTGCCCGGCCTGCGGCGGTACCGGCAAGGTCCGCAAGACCATTACGCTGAGCGTTACGATCCCGGCAGGATCCTACACGGATTACGTGTTGACGCTGCAGGGTCAGGGCCAGCCCGGCACCAACGGCGGTCCGGCAGGCGACTTGTACATCGTGCTCAATGTGGGCGACCACAAACTGTTTACCCGCAAGGGCGACGATCTGTGGCTCAAAGTGCCCGTCACCTTCAGCCAGGCAGCTCTGGGCGATACCGTTACGATCCCCGGACTTTCCGAGAAGCTTGCGCTTAAGATTCCGGCAGGCACGCAGCCCGGCGACGTGCTCCGCATGAAGGGCAAAGGCGTGCCCAACGTGCGCAGCAAGCGGCCCGGCGACCTGTATGCCGAGATCGTGCTGGAGGTCCCGACCAAACTGTCCGCAGAGCAGAAAGAACTCATCAAGAAGTTCGGCGAGACGAAGACCACCACGGGCTACGCGAAGAGAAAGTCCTTTATGGATAACCTGAAGGATCTGTTTAGTTAAACAACGTGATTTAAGGCACTTGCTGTAAGGCAAGTGCCTTTTTGTATATATCAGCGGATCTATATTAAATAGGCAAAATTTGCCGATGTGAGACCGCGTATGTGATATAATAGAGCAAACCCCATTTCATCGATGATTGAAAGCAGGTGAGTGTTATGAGGCACAGAAAAACGTTATGCACGCTTCTCTGTGCTTTTTGTGTGCTTTTTTCTTTCCTGCCTGTCCTTGCTGCGGGAAGCTATAAAGATGTCCGGGTTGGTGTGAGCGGGCAGACGCAGCCGCTGCTGTTTGTCGATAAAGACGGCATTCCGCAGGGTGTATACGTCGATATCATGAACGAACTGGCCCGCATCGGAGATCTGAACGTGGAATATGTGGTATTCGATCGGCAGAATCAGGCGGTAGAGGCTTTGGAAAGAGGCGATGTGGACGCTGTGCTGGGCGTGTTGGAGAACGATTACGAATCTTACCCGAATCTTCGATCCAGCCCAGAGATCTATTCCGCATCGACATGCCTCGTAACGTCTGTGGATAATGCGGAAAAAGTCCTCAACATGCCGGAAGAAGGGTATCTATCCGCAGCCTATGAATTGGGTACCGCTACGTATTCTCTGGTATCCCAGATCAATGCGAAGCCCATCCGCATCATGGGTACGCAGGAACAACTGTACGATTCCCTGCAGTCTGGCGGCGTCGATATGGTGATGGCGGTACGGGATTGCATGCAATATATGATGAATGAGGATGGCGTAAGCGAACAGTATACCGTAGCGCTCAACTATATGACCAGCGTCAGCTACGCTATCCTGCTGAACCGCAACGACCATCTGCTCTTCAATGCGGTCAGCGGCAGCATCAACCGCCTGCGTTCCAGTTCCGATTACGACAACATCATCGATAAATGGATTGTGAATGCGGATCTGGAGAACGCACAGATGCGCATCCAGCGTCTGACGACCATTTTAAGCGTTGTCTTCGGCGGGGCGGTCCTTATCGTTGTCATGATCATAGCGTTCAACCGCCAGCTTGCCAAGCTAGTGGACGAAAAAACAGGTGAACTCAAGGAAAAAGTGGAAGAATTGGAGAACGCCTATACGCTGCGGAATAAGTTGGTGGAACATAGCAATGCGGCTAATCTGGTGGTGCGGCTGGACGGAACAGTCCTCCTGATGAACGATATCGCACGCCGCATGGAGAACATCCCGATCGAGCAGCCTGAGCTTCCGAATATAGAAGACATGCATATTATCGGCGAGGCCTGGGAGCGGTCACCGGCGGAGATGGAACAGCCGGAACTTCTTGTAATGCGGGATGAAAACGGAGGCCGGCACACCTATCGCTATCAGTGCCACCGGACATCCATACCGGACGAACGGGTGTTTATCGTGGAGGACGTTACCAGCGAAGAGCAGGAGAAACAGGAGATCTTCGAAGAGAGCAAGAATAAAGCGCTCAACCGTATCATCTCCGGGATCGCTCACGAGATCAAAAATCCGCTCACGACGATACGGACTTACGCTTCGTTGGCGAAAGATCAGGGGGATGACCCGGAATTTCTGGAATCTTTCCAGGAATATGTGCCCCGGGAAGTAGATAGGATCTCCAGAATGATCGAAACGCTAATGAATTATTCCCGTCCGCCAAGAGGCCAGATCGAGCGGTTTTCCATGGCGTCCGTCGTGGATGACTGCCTGGGGATCGCCTATATCTCTGCCAAGAAAAAAATACGTATCGAAACGGATCTCGACCGGGAACTGTACGTATACACGAGTAAAGAGCCCATACGGCAGGCGTTGGTGAATCTGCTGATGAACAGCGTGGAATCGGTGGAGACCAAACTGGCAGCAGGTGTTGACCCTGCAGATCTTTTCGTAAGGGTTCGCGTATTCAGGCGGGAATCTTTTGTTGTTACGGAAGTCTATGATACCGGCACAGGAATGACGGAAGAACAGGTGCAGCAGTGTACAGATCCGTTCTTTACGACGAAGACCACCGGCACCGGCATGGGGCTGGCGATGTCGAAAATGTATATCCGGGAGACCGGCGGATCGCTGGAAGTGGAGAGTGCACTTGGAGAATTTACCATAATGCGCATGGTTTATAAAGAGGATAGGGAAAATGTCGAAGCCTAAAATATGGATTGTGGACGATGAGCAGGGGATCTGCATCTCCTTGACTTTTGCGTTAAAGAATATCTATGAAGTGAAAACGTTTCAGAATTCGGCTCCGCTGCTGGAGCAACTGCGGCGGGAATCCTGCGATGCCATATTGCTGGATCTGAAGCTTGGAGACGAAAACGGACTGGATGTGCTGCGCGCGGTAAAGGAAGCCGATCCGACGGTCGCCGTCATCATCATGACGGCTTATGCCAGCATCGGCACCTCCGTGGAGGCGATGAAGGCCGGTGCTTTTACCTATCTGACGAAGCCTCTGGATCTGGAAGAGTTAAAGATCGTCATTGGGCAGGCACTGGAATTTCGCCAGCTGACAGAACGGGTCTCCTATCTCTCGGATGAACTGGAGAGCAGCCGGCATTACGACCGTATCGTCGGAGAAAGCCCCAGTATGCAGCGGGTCTACGAGCTGATCGATACGTTGAAGGACATCGATTCCAATGTTCTGATCACCGGAGAGAGCGGAACAGGGAAGGAACTGGTGGCAAAAGCGATCCATGAGGGAGGAAAGCGCCGGGATGAACGCTTTATCGTGGTCAACTGCGCTGCGATCCCCGACAATCTTTTGGAATCCGAATTCTTCGGCTACCGTAAAGGTGCGTTTACCGGTGCAGATGCAGATCGCAAGGGAAAATTCGAACTGGCGGATCGGGGAACGATCTTCCTGGATGAGATCGGCGATATGCCTCTGGCACTGCAGGCAAAGATCCTGCGGGTGCTGCAGGATAAGGAGTTTACACCGGTCGGCGCAGCGGAACCCCGCAAAGTGGATGTCCGCGTGATCGCCGCCACGAATCAGGACTTGCACACCCTGATCGATCGGAAACAGTTCCGGGAGGATCTGTATTACCGTCTGAATGTAATGTCGATCGAGATCCCGCCGCTGCGGGAAAGACGGGAGGATATCCTTCTTCTCTGCGAGCATTTTATCCAGCAGAATTCCTTTGAGATGAGAAAATCCATTACCGGCATGACCTCGGAGGCGAAAGATCTTCTGATGCATTATCCGTATCCGGGCAACGTGTGACAATTAGCTAATATTCTGGAATACGCCTGCATCGTTTGCAAGGGCGGGCAGATCGGAACGCAGGATCTTCCTGCGGAGGTGCACCGGGAGTTTTCCGAAGGGGAGGCTTTCTCCTCCGGAATCCTGGAAACGTATCTGTCCAGCCATTCTCTGAAAGATATCGAAAAGTTGGCGATCAAGCAGACCTTAAAGAAAAACGGGGGCAGGAGAGATAAGACCGCGGAAGATCTGGGGATCTCAAAGAGAGGACTGTTGAACAAGATCAATGAGTACAAACTGAACGACGATTAATCGGCAAAAAATGCGCGTAAGACGCAAGAATTGCCGCGCAATTATTGCGTTTACATTACAAAATCCTTGAAATTTCAAATACCGTGCCTGTTGGCACGGTATTTGCTTGTATATACAAGACAAATGGTCGAAAGACCGCGCTCAGGTATTTATCGATTTAGGAGGAAAAACATGAGTAAGAAGATTCTTGCACTACTGCTTGCTCTGGCGATGATCTTCTCCCTGGCTGCCTGCACCAGTGGCGGCGGCACAGAGCCCGCTGAACCAAGCGGAGGAGAAGGCGAAGCAGCCGGCGAGCCGCACTACAAGGAAGAGATCGTCATTGGTATGGCGGATGAATTTACTACCATCGACCCGATGGAGACGACCGCAGAAACCAACCAGATCGTTCAGGACTGCACCCACGACCTGCTGACCGATACCAATCTCGATACCATGCAGAACGAAGGCGAGTTAGTCGACCATTGGGAGATGATCGATCCGACCCACTGGAGATTCGTCCTGAAGGAAGGCGTTAAGTTCCATGACGGTACCATCCTGGATACTGAAGACGTACGCTGGACCCTGATGGAGAGAGCGCCCCAGTTCTCCGCAACTTCCGCTTATGCTGCGAAGATCAAAGAATTCACGATCGTTGACGACCTGACCTTTGATATTGAGTTGGTCAACGGCGACGTAGACTTCAACTATACGTTTGCAGCGAACTCTCTGGCCATTCTGTCCAAGGAAGCATTTGAATCCATGCCTGCAGAAGAAGCTGTTAAGATCGGTACCGGTCCCTGGATGTTCGAAGAATTCGTATCCGGCGACTACGTATCCCTTGTTCGCTTTGAGGACTGCACGCTGTATCCTGTTCCCAACACCAAGAGACTCGTATTTAAGATGATTCCTGAAGCTTCTGCCAGAATGATCGCTCTGGAAAAAGGCGAAGTGGACGTAATCATGAGCCCGAACGCAACGGACTACAACAGACTGATCGAGGATCCGAACCTGCAGCTGATCACCGAGACCGGACGTACGCAGAACTTTGTAGGCTTCAATCTGCAGAACGATAAATCCATCGTTTCCAATCCGAAATTCCGTCTGGCAGTAGCCAAGGCTATCGATAAAGAAGAAATGGTTCTGGCTGCCTGGGACGGCTATGCACAGGTCTCCACAAACATCCACTGCCGCGACATGGGTTACTATCATGACATCGAAGGCATCCCCTACGATCCCGACGGTGCAAAAGCTCTGTTCGAAGAACTCGGCGTGGATGGCATGACCATTCCTCTCGTCACTTCTGATGCTGCTCACAGACAGAAAATGGCGACCAACCTGCAGTCTCAGCTGCAGAAGTATGGCATCACCATCACGATCGAGACCATGCAGAACTCCGCTCTTACCGAGCTGAACACTTCCGATGGCCGCACCAACGGTGTGGAACTTTACATCGCTTCCTGGACTCCCGGTAAGAACGCAGACTATATGTACAGAAATCCGATGTATTCCACCGGCGGCCGCAACTACTCTCACCTGCAGGATCCGGAGATCGACGCTCTGATCGATGCGGCAGCAGGAGAGGAAGACACCAATAAGCGCAGCGAACTGTATCTCGAACTCGAGACCAAGCTCACCTGCGACATCATTCCCTGGGTGCCCATTGCCCAGCCGACGCTCACCTTCGGTGCTGCTGCCGGCGTGACCGGTGCAAAGATCCATCCGGGTCTTGTCCACCAGTTCAAGGAAGTCGAAAGACTGATCACTGACTAAACAAATTTCTTCTCTGAATTTCAACAATCGTTACCTTTAGCATGGGAGTTCCCGGATCTCTTTGCTCCGGGAACTCCTGTTCAAAGTTAGGAGGATCTTATGGGACGATACATCATCAAGCGCCTGCTCATGATGATACCGGTTCTCATCTGCGTTTCCTTCGTAGTCTATTTCCTGCTGGATCTTGCCCCCGGCGATATCATTGCACAGATGGCTCCGCCGGATGCAACGCCGGAGCAGATCGAACAGATGAAGGAGGAATTAGGCCTCAACGGAACCATATTTGAACGCTATTTCCGCTATCTGAAGGGACTGGTGCGGTTGGATCTCGGACAATCGCTTTCGCAGAAACGTCCTGTCTGGGACATTTTCCTGGAACGCATCCCCAAAACGATGGAACTCGCCTTCGGCAGCATATTTGTGGCGCTGCTCATAGCGATACCGCTGGGTATCCTGGCAGCGACACATCACAGAACCTGGCTGGACGGCGTTTCTATGACCACATCCATGATCGGTGTATCGATGCCGAATTTCTGGTTTGGCCTTCTGCTGATCCTCGCGTTCTCATTGCATCTTAAACTTTTACCGTCCTACGGAGCGGACGATGGATTGAAATCTCTGATCTTGCCTGCCATCACACTGGGGACGGAACAGGCGGGTACCCTCACCCGTATCACCCGTTCTTCTATGTTGGAGGTCATCCGTCAGGATTATCTGCGTACTGCGAGAGCGAAAGGCGTTCCCGAGAAAGCGGTGATCCGTAAGCATGCATTGAAGAACGCCTTGATTCCAATCATTACGGTATTGGGCTCTACATTGGGCAATGCGTTTGGCGGTGCCGTTACCACGGAAGCGATCTTCGCTTGGCCGGGTGTCGGCAGACTGACCGTTATGGCGGTCAATATGCGGGATTACAATCTGGCTTGCGGATGCATCATTATGTTCACGCTGCTCCTTAACGTCACATTGCTTGTGGTGGATATCGCTTATGCCTTTGTCGATCCGCGCATCAAGGCGCGCTATTCGAAGTAAGGAGGGAATGTCATGGACGAAAAGAGAACATATGATATTGCCGAACTGAAAAAATACAAAAAGCGCAGCATGCTTGGTGAGATCTGGCGCAATTATCGCAAAAGCCCAAGTGCCATGGTCGGTTTAGCGATCGTCATCCTTCTTATAGTCATTACGATTGCAGCGCAGGTTATGTATGTCTACAACGAGGATATCGTATATAACGACATGCAAAACCGTTTGCTGAAACCCAGCATGGAGCATTGGTTCGGCACGGACCAGTATGGACGTGATGTCTTTGTGCGCATCATATACGGTGCAAAATATTCGCTTTCCGTCGGTATCGTATCTGTTATGATCGCCTGCGGACTTGGCATGTGTCTCGGCCTTGTAGCCGGTTATTACGGCGGCATAGTTGAAAATATCATTCTTCGTACCTGCGAGATCTTTATCGGCATCCCGAGCATTCTGATGGGCGTCGCGTTGATGTCTGCATTCGGGCAGGGGCTGGGTGTATTGATGCTGGCGATCGGCCTCGTCTATACGCCTCTGTTTGCTCGAACGACTCGTGCAGCAGTACTGCCGGTACGCGATGCAGAGTATATCGAGGCGGCAAAGATCGCCGGATGTTCGGACCTGGAGATCATGTTCAAGCATGTACTGCCCAATTCGCTCTCGCCGATCATCGTGCAGGCGACCATGGGTGTAGCCAGCGGTATCCTGACGGCATCTTCTTTGAGCTTCCTCGGCATGGGCGTTCCCATTCCGACACCGGAGTGGGGTGCAATGCTGTCCGACGGCAGAGAACTCATCCGCGATTACAGTTATCTTACCCTGTTCCCGGGTCTGGCCATTATGACGACCGTACTGTCCTTCAACCTTATGGGCGACGGTCTGCGGGATGCCCTTGACCCGAAACTGAAGCAGTAAGGAGGCGGACGATGGAAAAAGATTTGATACTGGATCTGAAAGATCTGGTCGTCCGCTTTGAGACCGAGGACGGCATCGTACGCGCGGTCAACGGACTGGATCTGGAGATCGAGCGCGGTCACGCCATCGGTCTGGTAGGGGAGACCGGTGCCGGCAAGACGACAACGGCACTCTCTCTGCTCCGCCTGGTACCCGATCCGCCCGGCGTGGTGGAATGCGGCAAGATGGAGCTGGATGGAAAAGATGTTCTAAACATGCCCGTGAAGGAACTGGAGCAGGTCCGGGGCAAGGATATCTCCATGATCTTCCAGGATCCGATGACCGCCCTCAATCCGGTGTTTACCGTGGGCGAGCAGATCGCGGAAGCGGTGCTGCTCCACGAAGACGTTAGCAAACCGGAATCCATGAAGCGGGCCATCGAAATGCTGGAACTCGTCGGCATCCCTGCCGAAAGAGCATACGACTTTCCCCACGAATTTTCCGGCGGTATGAAGCAGCGCGTCGTCATCGCGATCGCTCTGGCCTGCCATCCGCAGCTTCTAATCGCGGATGAACCCACGACTGCTCTGGACGTTACGATCCAGGCGCAGGTGTTGGACCTGATGCGGAGACTGCGCGAACAGTACAAGACTTCCCTGATCATGATCACCCACGACCTGGGCATCGTCGCGGAGATCTGCGACGAAGTAGCCGTTATGTATGCGGGCAAGATCATCGAGAAGGGAACACTGGAAGACGTGTTCAACCGCACGAAGCATCCCTATACGGAAGGTCTGTTCAATTCCATTCCCAACATCAACGACCGCAAGGCGATGCTGACCCCGATCAAGGGCATGATGCCGGATCCGACGGATCTGCCGGAAGGCTGTGCCTTTGAGCCCAGATGCCCCTATGCCGGAGAAGACTGCAAACTCCCGCAGAGCGTCAAGCATATGTCAGATACGCATTATGTCCGCTGCTGTGCCTACGACCGGCCGGGCTTCCACATTGACCGAAAGGAGAAGAGCTGATGGCAGACACGATTCTTGAGGTCAAAGACCTGAAAAAATATTTCAAGACGAAGAGCGGCACCCTTCATGCGGTAGACGGCGTCAGCTTTACGATCGAGCGCGGGAAGACTTTAGGCCTCGTCGGAGAGTCCGGCTGCGGAAAATCCACGACCGGCCGGGCGATCCTTCGGCTCATCGAACCCACTGCCGGTCAGGTACTGTTCGAAGGCAAAGACGTCAGTAAACTCAGCCGGCATCAACTGCGGCTGGCCCGTAAAGATATGCAGCTGATCTTCCAGGATCCGTTTTCATCGCTGGACCCCCGGAAAACGGTAGCCCAGCTGATCGCCGAACCTATCGTAGTCAACAAGATCATCACGGATAAGAAGAAATTGGACGAGAGGGTAGCGGAGTTGATGTACACCGTCGGCTTGGCTCCTCGTCTGTTCAACTCCTATCCGCACGAACTGGACGGCGGCAGACGGCAGCGTATCGGGATCGCCCGGGCACTGGCGCTGGAACCGAAGTTCATCATCTGCGACGAACCGGTATCCGCGCTGGATGTATCCATCCAGGCGCAGATCCTCAATCTACTGAAAGAACTGCAGCAGGACATGGGACTCACTTACATCTTTATCACTCACGATCTGTCCGTCGTCAACCATTTCTCGGACGACATCGCGGTCATGTATCTGGGACAGATCGTAGAGAAAGCACCGTCTGTGGAACTGTTCGAACATCCGCTGCATCCCTATACGGAAGCGCTGCTGTCCGCGATCCCCATCCCGGATCTAAGCGAGCGGAAGGAACGCATCCTCATCAAAGGAGAGATCACGTCACCCATCGATCCGCCGGATGAATGCCGCTTCTTTAAGCGCTGCAACTATGCCTGCGACGCCTGTAAGAAGAACCCCGAGCTGCGGGAGATCAAACCCGGCCATTTTGTGGCCTGCAACCGTTTGGAAGAGCTCAGAGAGCTTTGATCCCATAAGAATTTTCAAACCCATAAGATTTCAGGAGGAACAAGAGAAAAATGATTTTCGGAATCTTAAAAGACATCAAAGAAGGCGAAAACAGAGTTATCTGCACGCCTGCAGAGGTAAAATCCATCGTAGCCTGCGGCCATAAGGTCCTGGCACAGCACGACTGCGGCAAGGGATCCTGCTTCTCTGACGAGATGTACGAAGCAGCCGGCGCAGAGATCGTCGAGACCATGGAGGAGATGTACGCCAGAAGCGAATTCATCGCTAAGGTAAAGGAATTCGAACCCTGCGAATACGATCTCATCCGTGAAAACCAGATCATCCTGGGCTGCATCCATCCGGCCGGTCATCCCGAGGAAGTGGACGCTCTGCTGAAGAGCAAGTGCATCGCCTTTACCGCAGAGGACTCCCACAGATACGGTTCTCCCAACTGCGAAGCCGCAGGAAAGCAGGGCGCTCTGTTCGGACTGGAATCCATGCTCACCATCAACGGCGGCAAGGGTAAATTCGTCGGCGGATTTGCCGGCGCTCCCGGAATCAACGTTCTGATCCTCGGCGCAGGCAACGTCGGCAGAGGTTCTCTGCAGGTGCTGCATGCTCTGGGTGCAAACTGCACGGTCATGGACATCAACGTAGGCATTCTGCGCACGGTAGGAGAGATGTATTCCAACAAGATCAATACGATGTACTGCAACCAGGAGAACATCGCCTCCGTACTGCCGCAGATGGATATGGTCATCAATGCGGTCAAATGGCCGAAGCAGAGAAAGGATTTCCTCATTACGAAGGAAATGCTCAAGCTGATGGAGCCCGGCAGCGTGCTCGTCGACATCTCCAACGATGATCCCGGTGCCATCGAATCCTCTCACGAGACCCATCACGATAACCCCAGATACGTGGTCAACGGCGTCGTGCACTACTGCGTTTCCAACATTCCGGGCGCTGTGGCGCAGTCCACGTCCGTATCCTATGCCGGCGAGATGCTGCCCTTTATTCTGGGCCTGCTGAACGATGGCATCGAAAAGACCTGCATCAAGGACGGTTTCTACAGAAGATCCCTCACCATGTACAAGGGACTGCTGACCCACGAAGAGACTTCCGGTATTCAGGGCAGACCCTGGATCCGTCCGGAAGACGTTCTGGGCATTGCGGATCAGAAGCTGGATCCGGCCCCTCCCGCAACGACCACCAGATCCGACAATTTTATTAAGCTGTAACGATACGTTTTTTGCCGCCTGCCCGCACATTACCTCCTTTCTTGGGCAGGCGGCGCTTTTTTGCAGGTGACCCCATGACAAACAGACAGAAAGCAGACATCCTTCTGAACACTGCCAGAGCCTATCTGGCAAGAGGCAGCTGGATCCAGTACGACCAACTCAGCATGGACCGTTTCGTGCGCTGCAGCCCGAGGCGCAGTGCTTTTGCACCGCCGGAGGCCGGCACGGAAGATCTGCCGCTCTTTTTGGACTGTTCCTCCTTCATCTGGAACTGCTATTACCAGACCTTCGACTATATGCTTCCGGCGGATCTCACCTGGCATATGATCGATGTGCTGCCGAACCGCGTATTCTACTACGAGCCGACCCATGAGGAAACACCGGCGGAGCAGCAGGCGATCTGTGAACAGGTCCGGGAACTGTTGCAGCCCGGCGATATCGTGACCTTCGAACGGACCGTCCACAGCGGTCATACCATGCTGTACGCAGGGGACGGTCAGTTTATCCACAGCACGCAGAAACACGGCTTTAACGGTTATAAGTACGATGAGATGCGCAATATCCTCGATCCGGAAGGGACGATCGGCATGGATACCTGCGAACGCTGGTTTACGCCGTGGGACGGCAGCGACTGGACGAAGCTGTACTTGCTGAGAAATAACGTAAAAAGGTTTTCTGTACACCGTCCGCTGGACGTTGTTGGTGACCCCACCGAACAGGCTGTACTGCGCTATACGAAGGCGAAGGATCTGGTCTGCAGCGTTACGGCAGACTGCAAACCGGGTCAGACCGTCCCCAACGGAAAGCCTGTCGTCTATTCGGTGGAAGTCCGGAACGCAGGCTGCAAGGATCAGGTGGCGGAGATCGACTATTTTGCCACGCGCGGCATCGTCGAGGATAAAAAGGGATTCCGTGTCGTGATCGTCAAGGCGGGGGAGACGGAGCGCATCACGTTCACGCTCACGGCAGACACAGATGGCCCCTTCATCGAAGAACCTCAGGTGTACATCAACGGTCTGCGCATCTGGGCGCCGAGGATCCTGGCAGGGCCTTCTGCCAGAAGCGCAGGATCTGAAACATTTCCGGAAGATCTTGAGATCTCAACGGAGCTGCACCGCCTGTTCTTCCTGCACGATACGGAACTGGCGGATGTGGTGTCCAGACGGCCGCAGCAGCCCTTTATAGACGGATGCGTCTACGGACTATACGGCGGCATCGGGGTCATTACGCCGCAGAACGCTACCGGTGCCCAGATCCGTACGACGCATATCACCCGCAGCTATCTGCAGCCCGGCGATCTTATCCTGTGCGCAGACGATGCGCTGTTCACAAAGGCCTACGGCGTTCTTTGGACCGGAGAAAAACTGACAGGCTGCTTCGAATCCGGGGCGGTTGCATCTGAACGGGGCGGCTCGGAGGCAGACCGCTGGATCGATACCCTGTTCGGCCGTTTCTGCTTCGCTGTTTTGCGTCCGTCTCTGAAGTCGGTCTAGGAGGACTCTATGCGATATCCTGAGTATCCTGTTCTGCAGGCGGATCTGCATGCGATCGCACAGAACGCGCGGGTCATCTGTGGACTCTATGAAAAACAGGGGATATCCGTGGCAGGCGTCATCAAAGTTTCTGACGGCAGCCCGGAGATCGCGGGTGCCTATCTGGACGGCGGCTGCCGACAGCTGGCTTCCTCCCGGATCTGTCATCTTGCCATGCTGCGCAAAGCCTTTCCAAAGGTCCCGATGATGCTGCTGCGCATCCCGCAGCCCTGCGAAGTGCGGGATGTGGTCGAATATGCCGATCACAGCCTGAATTCGGAAGCATCCGTGCTGCAGGTCCTAAACGACGCGGCTGGACGTCTGGGAAAAACACACAAAGTAATACTGATGCTGGATGTAGGTGACCGCAGAGAAGGCGTTACGACGGTCGAAGATCTTGCGGCACTGGCATCCGAGGTCAAACGGACGATGCCGCACCTGGAAGTGGCCGGAGTCGGGACCAACTACGGATGCGTTTCCGGCGTTCTGCCGGACGATGCGAATCTGCAGATGCTCTGCGATGGCGCGGAGGCGGTCGAATCTGTCCTGGGTCATCCGCTGGAGATCGTCTCCGGCGGCAGCTCTTCGTCGCTCATCCGCAGTTGGAAAGGGCTGCCCATGCCGGCGAAGATCGATCACCTTCGCATCGGCGGTGCCATCGCCAACCCGAACAATATCATGATCAACCGGGGGATCGAGATCCCCGGTGCAAACATCGATACGTTCCGGCTGAAGGTGCAGATCGCAGAGTGCAAAGAGAAGACCGGCGTGCAGGGCAGCGGCAAGAACTGGAAGGGCGAGACCGTGCATTTCGACGGCGGCGGGCTTCGGCGCAGAGCGATCGCTGCCATCGGGTCACAGGATATCGGAGATCCTTTTAATCTGCTTCCGGTCGATCCGGACGTGCATGTGATCGCCGGCAGCAGCGACCATACCGTTCTGGATGTGACGGACTGCAAAGAAAAAGTAAACGTCGGAGATGTGCTGGAATTCCGCCTCCGCTACGGCGGTCTGCTGCAGATCTTCTCCACAAAACATGTAAAGATCCAATTTCGATAGGGGTAACGATGCATTACGAAACTGATTACAGACTGGAAAACTTTATTCTTGACACCCGCTGGGACGACGTCCCCGCAGAGGTGAAGATGCGCATGAAGGGCTGCCTGCTGGATCTGACCGGCGCTTTGATCGTCGGATCGCGCAGCGGTCAGTTCGAGGCGGGGTTAAAGCTGGCGGAACGGGTGTTCCCGGCAGGAGACATTCCCGTGGTTGGCTCTGAGAAAACGTTTGGCGTTCTGGGCGCAGCGACTGCCATGGGTCACTCATCCAACGCCTACGATATCGACGACGGCCATAACATGACCCGGGCCCATCCCGGCACCTCCGTGATCGGCGGCGTGCTGGCCGCAGCCATGGAAAAGGGGCTGACCCTGGAGAAATTCCTGGAGACGCTGTTGGTCTCCTATGAGACGACGATCCGAAGCGGCGCGGCCATTATGGATTACTATCAGTGGGCGCACAGCAGCGGCACGTTCGGCGCTGTGGGAACAGCGGCCGGGGTGGGACGCATCTACGGCTTTACGAAAGAGCAGCTGAACAATGCGCTTTCTGTCGCAGAGTTCAACGCGCCTATCGTGCCCGGCATCCGCAGCGTGGAGTATCCCTCCATGAACAAGGACGGCGTGCCCTTCGGCATCATGGTGGGCATGCTGGCAGTCGTGGAGACGCTGTGCGGCTTTACCGGCAACAAGAACCTGCTGGAATCCGATGACCACAAGCATTACCTGGATGACTTGGGAAAGAAATGGCAGGTGATGGACCTGTATTTTAAGCCCTATACCTGCTGCCGCTGGGCGCACCCGGCCATCGATGCGGTGGTGGACGTGATGCGGACCAACGGACTGACTGCCGGGGATATCGAAGATGTTACGATCGAGACATTCCTGAAGGCTACGATGCTGTCCAAGATCGTTCCCAAAGATGCGGACGAAGCGCAGTACAACATCGTATATCCGGTGGCTGCGGCCGTCTGCTACGGCGATTTCGGTCTGGCGCAGTGCAACGACAAGTTCCTGGGCGATCCCAAGGTGCTGGATATGATGAAAAAACTGCATTTCGTCTGCGATGAGGAACTGGACAAGAAATTCCCGGCGCAGCGCATCTGCCGCGCGGTCATCCGCACAAAGGACGGCAAGGTGTACCGCTCCGCGGAGTACGAGCCCCGGGGCGAAGCGAAGGAAAATATCCAGTGGCCCTGGCTGGAGGAGAAGTTCCGGCGGGTCACCGGCCCTGTGTTTACAAAGGAAGGGCAGGATGCGGTCGTTTCCATGATCCTCGGCAGCGAAGATCTGCCGATCAGAAGCTATGTTGAGACGATCAACGACCCGGCGTTCTGGAAAGCGCTATAACGAAATGCAAAGCATTTCTTCATAAACCTCCATTCCTGCAAAAGAGCTCTCTCGCTTTCTGCCGCACGAGGGGCTCTTTTGTGTTATACTTCTTAGGAACTGATCGAAAAAGAGGTGTATCCAATGGAAAACAGAGTAACGCTGCAAATGATACAGGAAGCCCGGGAAGCAATGGCCGGGGTCACGGAACTGACGCCCATCGTAACGTCCACCCGCCTGGGCAAAAATCTATATATTAAGTCCGAAAATCTGCAAAAGACCGGTTCGTTCAAGATCCGGGGCGCCTTCAACAAGATCCGCAATCTGTCTCCGGAAGAGGCCGCAAAGGGCGTGATCGCCTGTTCCGCCGGCAACCACGCCCAGGGTGTGGCGCTGTCCGCGACGCGGCTCGGCATCCGCTCTGTCATCTGCATGCCGGAAGGGGCGCCGATCCTCAAGGTCGAAGCCACCCGCAGCTACGGCGGCGAAGTGGTGCTGGTGCCCGGCAATTACGACGATGCGGCGGCGGAAGCGGCCCGTCTGGCGAAAGAGGAGGGCTATACCTTCGCGCATCCCTTTAACGATCCCTACGTGATCGCGGGGCAGGGCACCCTGGGCCTGGAGATCCTGGAACAGGTTCCGGACGTGGATCAGATCGTCGTGCCCATCGGAGGAGGCGGCCTCATCAGCGGTGTTGCGACGGCCGTGAAATCCATGCGGCCCAACGTAAAGGTGATCGGCGTGCAGGCGGCCACCGTTCCGTCCATGTTCGTCTCGGTGAGAAACGGCGCCATTACGACGGTGAAAGATGGCCCGACCATCGCGGACGGCATCCACGTGCTCACCCCGGGAGACCTTACGTTCGACCTGGTATCCCAGTATGTGGACGATATCGTAACGGTGTCCGAGGATGAGATCGCGGCTGCCATCGTGGCGCTGCTGGAAGGTCCGAAGACCGTGGCGGAAGGCGCCGGCGCGACTACCGTGGCGGCCTATCTGTTCCGCAAGATCGACACGTCTCTTAAGACGGTAGCGCTGGTCTCCGGCGGCAACGTGGATATTACGACGCTGTCGAGGATCATCACCAAGGGCCTGCAGAAAACGGGACGCATCATAAAACTGACGACGAAGCTGGTGGACAAGGCGGGCAACCTGGCCAATCTGCTGCAGGTGGTGGCGGACAACGGCGCCAACGTGCTGGAGATCGACCACGAAAGAGAAGACGCCAAGACCGAGGTGAATTCCTGCGTCGTCACCCTAACCCTGGAAACGAAGGACGAAGACCATATCCGCAAGATCCGCAGAGATATGGAGGAGAACGGATATCAGCTGTTCGATTAGACCATGAAATACAAAGAGATCAAGATCTATCCGAAAAGAGAAGAACTGGATGCGCTGGTCGAGGCGCTCAATGCGGCGGGAAGAACGGACCTGGTCATCAACGACCCCGGCGAGCTGGAAGGCATCATGCGGGCCAGAGACGAACACGTCTGGGATTACGTCGATCCGGAGGTGATCGAGGACCTGCAGGGCAACCCCTACGTCTGCTTCTATCTGCAGGAGGGGGAGGATGACCCGGCAGCCATGGACATCGCGAAAGGTTTTGATTTTACGCTCACCCACGTGGACGACGAGGACTGGCTGCACAAGTGGGAAGAATACTTTATGCCCACGAAGATCTCGGAGCGCTTCGTCGTAAAGCCCGCCTGGCGGCAGTACGAACCGAAGGAAGGAGAGGATGTCATCACCATCGATCCGGGTCTCGCCTTTGGCACAGGCACCCACGCCACGACCTTTCTTACCCTGCGGCTGATGGAAAAGTATCTGCAGCCCGGAGACGACGTGCTGGACGTGGGCTCCGGCAGCGGCATCCTGTCCATCGGGGCGGTCAAGCTCGGTGCGGCGCGCATCTGGGCAGTGGACCTGTTCGATGACGCCGTCCAGAGCACGAAAAAGAACGCCGCCCTAAACGGATGCGAGGATAAGATCGAGGCGTTTCAGGGCGATCTGACGAAAGGCCTGGACATAAAGGCGGATCTGGTGTGCGCCAATCTGATGGCGGATCTCGTTAAGATGCTCTCGAAAGATGTAGCGAAACATCTGAAGGGCAGGGGGATCTATATCTCCAGCGGCATTCTGGACGAAAAAGAAGAGGATGTCGCCGGCGCCATAAAGGGCGCGGGATTCGACATCCTCGAAAGTATCCATGCAGACGGATGGTGCGCTATTTGCGCGGTTTGGAATCGAAGCTTTCCACCACGGACTTGACGTCGTTTTCCACCCGGACCTGACCGATGCGGGTAAAGTGAGGCTCTTTGCCGTGCTTAGCCAGCGCATCGCCGTTCTTCCACATTTCCAGGAGCAGGATCTCGTTGGGATCTTCATAGTTCAGGAAATAGTCATAGCAGATGTTGCCTTCTTCAGCGCGGCAGGCCTGGGGCAGGCCCTCGTCGAACAGCTGCTGCAGGAACGCATCCCGCTGACCTTCCGGGGTCCGGTATTTCACGCGTACGATGATCATTTTTTCCCTCCGTTCTTTACAGAGAACATTTGTTCTGTTATAATCAGGTTGCTGTTACGTTTATTATACAACGTTTTTTCCGTCGCGGAGAGCAAAGTTAGGAGGACAACATGAGATATACCGTATTTATGGATTCTCCCATCGGCAAATTGCAGCTGGCAGAAGAAGATGGCAAGCTTACGCACCTGCTCTTTGCGTGGCACAATACGCTGGCGGACTACGGTCTGCAGGCGGAAGAGAAGGAGACGCCTCTCCTCAAAAAGGCGAAGAAACAGCTGAACGAGTATTTCGCAGGAAAGCGCAAGGTGTTCGATCTGCCCCTGGCGCCTTCCGGCACCGCGTTTCAGCAAAAATGCTGGGAAGGTCTTCGCACCATCCCCTACGGCGAGACCCGCACCTACCGCGATATCGCTGCTTATGCGGGCAATCCCAAGGCGGTAAGAGCGGCGGGCGGCGCCAATCACAACAATCCCATCAGCATCATCGTTCCCTGCCACCGGGTAGTCGGCAGCACCGGCTCCTTAACGGGCTTCGGCGGGGGACTGGAAGCCAAGGCCTTCCTGCTCAACCTGGAGCAGAAGGGCATCGGCGGAGACAAGGTATGGCAGGCGAAATAGGATCTTTAAAAAAGAAGACCGTATCGTTTTTTACGCTGGGCTGCAAAGTAAACCAGTACGAGTCCCAGGCGCTGGCGGAAGCGTTCCGCCGGGCCGGATGCGAAGTAACGGATTCCGAAGACAGCCCGGCGGATATTTACGTGGTAAACACCTGCAGCGTAACGCGGCTGGCAGACCGCAAATCCCGGCAGTACATGCGGCGGGTCAAACGGGAGAATCCCGGCGCGCTCGTCATCGTCATGGGATGCTATCCCCAGACGAATCCCAAGGAAGTGGGGACGATCGAAGAGGCCGACCTCATCCTCGGCACGACGGAGAAGATGCGGGCGGTGGAGCTGGCGGAAGAATGGTTCTCCTGTGACCCTTCCAGCCGCCTCCGGCACAATCTCGTGGAAGATCCCGTCGTGCATCAGACCGCATACGAGCAGCACGAGGGCATCACCGGCATGGAGACAAAGACGCGCGCCCTTATCAAGATCCAGGAGGGCTGCAACCGGTTCTGCTCCTACTGCGTCATTCCTCACGCCAGAGGGCAGGTGCGCAGCCGCAGCGCCGCCGCCATCAAAAAAGAGGCGATGGCGCTCGTTTCCGCAGGTTATAAGGAAATTACCCTTACGGGCATCAATACGGCCCTCTACGGGGCGGAAAAGGGCTTTACAGACGATCTTGGCACGGGACTCGAAGGTGTGGAGATCATCGTAAAGGCGTTAAACGACATCCCCGGAGATTTTCTCATCCGTCTGGGTTCCATGGAACCGACCGTCATCGATGCGGATTACATCCAGCGGCTGTTCCGCTACGAAAAACTGGCGCATCACGTGCACCTGTCCATCCAGAGCGGATCCGATGCCGTCATCGCGCGGATGAACCGCCATTATACCGCCGCAGACTATCTGGAGATCGTCCGGCGCTGCCGGGACTTCGATCCTCTCTACGGCATTACGACGGATATCATTACGGGTTTTCCCGGGGAGACAGAGGCCGATTTCGAAGCCAGCAAGGAGATCGTAAGGCAGGTGGCGTACCTGCACGTGCACTGTTTCCCCTACAGCCGCAGGATGTATACGCCGGCGGCGGACATGCCTGGACAGATCGCTCCGCCTGTCAAAAAACAGCGCAACAAAGAACTCATCGCCGTTGCCGAAGAGGTCTCGAAACAGTTCCGTTCTTCCATGATCGGCTCCGTGCAGCGGGTGCTGGCGGAGGAGGCTGAGGAAACGGGGCAGGGCAGGCTCTGGAAGGGTCACTGCAGCAATTTCTGCACCGTCTATTTCCGTGATCCGTCCATGACGGATCCGTCCCGCGCCGCTTCCCTGGAAAACCAGTGGATCGACGTAAAAGTCGAAGCGGTCTACGAGGACGGCGTAATGGGAAATATGCTATAATAGATCATTACTGAAAGGAGGAGATCCTATGTCCGATTGCTTATTCTGTAAGATCATAGCGGGGGAGATCCCATCCAATAAGGTCTACGAAGACGACGAGATCCTGGCCTTCAACGACGTTGCGCCCCAGGCACCCGTGCATTTCCTCATCGTTCCCAAGAAGCACATGGCTTCCCTGGACGACACGACGGACGAAGACGCGGCACTGCTGGCTCACATCATGCTGAAGATCAAGGATATCGCCAAAGACCTTGGCCTGGAGAACGGATACCGCGTGGTCATCAACACCGGCGAGGACGGCATGCAGTCCGTCAAGCATCTGCACGTCCACGTCCTCGGCAAGAGAAGACTTCTCTGGCCTCCCGGCTGATGCATTTTCATTGACAACCACAGGCAGTAGTATATAATTTTCCTTGTATGTCACTTTGTATCTGACATACAAAAGGAGAGAAAGATTATGGCAGAAGAAATCAAAGTCAACAAATTCGACGACGAAGAATACAGACAGACTTATTGGCATTCCTGCTCCCACGTCATGGCGCAGGCAGTCAAGAGACTGTGGCCTGAGGTAAAGCTGGCCATCGGTCCGTCCATCAAGGAAGGCTGGTATTACGACATGCTGGCTCCGTTCGCCTTTACGCCGGAGCACATGGAAAAGATCGAAGCGGAAATGAAGAAGATCTGCAAGGAAAACCTGAAGATCGAACGCTTCGAGCTTCCCAGAGACGAAGCCATCAAGTTCATGGAGGAAAAGGAAGAACCCTTCAAGGTGGAGCTCATCAACGATCTCCCCGAGGGCGAACCCATTTCGTTCTATAAGCAGGGCGAATTCACCGACCTGTGCGCCGGTCCCCACCTGGACTACACCGGCCGCATCAAGGGCAACGCGCTTAAGCTTCTCACCTGCAACGCCGCTTACTGGAGAGGGGATTCCAACAGAGAGACCCTGCAGCGCATCTACGGCATCGCCTTCCCGAAGAAGGAAGAACTGGACGAATATCTGGAGCGCATCGAAGAGGCCAAGAGACGCGACCACAGAAAGCTGGGCAAGGAACTGGGACTGTTCATGTTCCGGGACGAAGCCCCCGGTTTTCCGTTCTACCTTCCCAAGGGCATGACCCTTCGCAACACGCTCATCGAATACTGGAGAGACGTGCACCGCAAGTGGGGCTATACCGAGATCATGACGCCTCAGATCATGAAGCGCACGCTTTGGGAGACCTCCGGCCACTGGGATCACTATAAGGAAAACATGTACACGACGGTCATCGACGACGAGGACTTCGCCATTAAGCCGATGAACTGCCCCGGTGCCATTCTTACATACGAGAATGAGCCGCACAGCTACAAGGATCTGCCGCTGCGCTATACCGAGCTCGGTATCGTGCACAGACACGAGCTTTCCGGCGCGCTGCACGGCATGTTCCGCGTCCGCTGCTTCACCCAGGACGATGCGCATATCCTGCTGGCAAAGGAGCAGATCAAAGACGAAGTCGTCCGCATCGCCAAGCTGTTCGATGAGATCTACGGCGTATTCCAGCTGCCTTACCGCATCGATCTTTCTACGATGCCGGAAGACCATATCGGCACGAGAGAGGATTGGGAGAAGGCGGAAGGCGCTTTAGCGGATGCTATTACGTCCATCGGCAAAGAATATCATCTGAACCCGGGCGACGGCGCGTTCTACGGACCGAAGCTGGACTTCCACATCGAAGATTCTCTGGGCCGCACCTGGCAGTGCGGTACGATCCAGCTGGACTATCAGCTGCCCGGCCGTTTCGGGATCACCTATGTGGACAAGAATTCCGAAAAGCAGACGCCCGTCATGATCCACAGAACCGTCTTCGGTTCCATCGAACGGTTCATCGGCGTCATCACTGAGCACTTCGCCGGCGCGTTCCCGACCTGGCTGTCTCCTGTTCAGGTCAAGATCCTGCCGGTCACCGACAGAGCCCTGGATTACGCAAAGAGCGTAGCGCAGATGCTGGAATCCTCCGGCTTCCGTACCGAGATCGACGAACGCAACGAGAAACTGGGCAGAAAGATCGTGGACGGCCGCGCCGAAAAGATCCCGTATCTGCTCATCGTGGGCGACAAGGATGTTCAACATAATACCGTGGCGCCGCGAAGCAGGGTCGAAGGCGATCTGGGCACCATGAACATCACGGAATTCACGGAACTGCTGCGCAAGAAGGTCGCCAGCAAAGCGGTGAAATAAAGACTTGCAATCGACGGAGAACATGGTATAATTTCTCTGTTACGAATTTGAAAGGATAAGGAGGTGAACAAAGTTATGGCACAGGTAATCGTAAGAGAAGGCGAAAATCTGGAAAGCGCTCTTAAGAGATTCAAGCGTTCTTGCGCCAGAGACGGCGTCATGTCCGAGCTCCGTAAGAGAGAACACTATGAAAAGCCCAGCGTAAAGCGGAAGAAGAAGTCCGAAGCTGCACGCAAGAAGGCGAACAAGAGATACTAATCCGATCAAAGCAAACCTGAGCCGAAGCCGAAAAGCTTCGGCTTTGTGTTTTCAAAGACAGGCAGTTTATGGTATCATATAGGTTGAGTAATTATAGGGAGGATCGTTTTTGAGCGAGATCAGGATCAATCAGGATACGGATCTGGGCCCGAGGGACGTCTTCGGCACCCTGGATACCAATTTAAAAGCGATAGAAAAGGATTGCGGCGTGGAGATCGCCATCCGCGGGGATGAGATCATCATCAACGGGGAAGAGGCGGAGAGAGCTGCTTCCGTCATAGAAGAGATGTTTAAGGTCTCGGATGCGGGTCAGCCGCTGGACGAACAGAAGGTGAACTACATCCTGGAACTGTCCCGGGAGGGGATCTCTTATTCCCAGAGCGCGCTGTCCAAGGACGTGGTGTGCTTCACCCACAAGGGCAAACCTCTGAAAGCGAAGACGCTCGGCCAGAAGCAGTACGTGGACGCGGTGCGTAAGAACGACATCGTGTTCGGCATCGGTCCTGCGGGTACCGGCAAGTCCTATCTGGCGGTCGCCATGGCCATCAACGCCTTAAAAAACAAGGAAGTGGAGAAGATCATCCTGGCCAGACCTGCCGTGGAAGCGGGGGAGCGGCTCGGTTTTCTGCCCGGCGATCTGCAGGAAAAGGTGGACCCCTACCTGCGGCCTCTGTACGATGCGCTCTACGACATCTTAGGCAGAGACGCGGCGCTGCGTTTAAAGGAAAAGGAGACCATCGAGGTCGTTCCTCTGGCCTACATGCGCGGCCGCACGCTGGATAATTCCTTTATCATCCTGGACGAGGCGCAGAACGCTACGAAGGAACAGATGAAGATGTTCCTCACCCGTATGGGTTTCGGAAGCAAGGTCATCGTAACGGGCGACGTAACGCAGATCGACCTGCCGAGAGGCAAACGCTCCGGCCTCGTGGACGCCATGCACATCCTGAATCACGTGGAAGGCATCGCGTTCTGCCGGCTCACGGACAGCGACGTCGTACGGCATCCGCTGGTGCGCCGCATTGTTAACGCTTACGACAGATACCTCCAGAAGCACCCGGAATGGGCGCAGGACGAATAGGTCATGTATATTTATTTTGACGACGAAGAAAGAGTAGATAAAAAGATTTCCGCGCAGATGTACGCCGCGGCGGCGCTGTGCGCGAGAGAAGAAGACCTGGACGACGACAGGCTGTCCCTGTCCGTTTCATTTGTGGACGCGGACGAGATCCAGCGGCTCAACCGGGAATACCGGGACAAGGACGCCGTTACGGACGTGCTGTCCTTCCCCCAGTTTGACCCCTACGAATACATGCAGGACTGGGACGAAGTCGCCCTGGGCGACGTGGTCATCTGTGAAGAGCGGGCCAGGCAGCAGGCCGAGGAATACGGCCACAGCTACGAACGGGAGCTGATCTACCTGTTCGTGCATTCCTGCTTCCATCTGCTGGGCTACGACCACGAGACGGAAGAAGAGAAAAAGGTCATGCGCGAGAAGGAAGAGAAGGTCATGACCGAACTGGACCTGAGGAGGGGATAGCATGAGACCGACAGACAAAGAACTGTTCCGCATGGCGGTCAAGGCGTCGGAAAACGCCTACGTGCCGTTTTCGAATTTCCATGTGGGTGCGGCGCTCCTCACAAAGGACGGGCAGGTCTATACCGGCTGCAACATCGAAAACTCCTCTTACGGCGCCACGATCTGCGCCGAGCGGACGGCCATGGTAAAGGCCGTATCGGAAGGCGTACGGGAATTCGAGGCCATTGCGATCGCCGGCAACGGCGGCACCAGCTGGCCCTGCGGCATCTGCCGGCAGTTCATGTTCGAGTTTTCGGAAGATATGCGGGTCATCAGCGGAGAAAATGAGGACGAACTGAAGTCCTACCGCTTAAACGAACTTCTCCTGGAGGGATTTAAACTATGAAGAGCGGTTTTATCGGCATCATCGGCAGACCCAACGTGGGCAAATCCACGCTGCTGAACTCCATCTTAGGAGAAAAGATCGCCATTACGACGGAAAAACCACAGACGACGAGAAATACCATCCGCGGTATCTACACGAGGATGGAGGGCGAAGGCGAGGACAGGGAACCGGCTTGCCAGATGGTCTTTATCGACACGCCGGGCATCCATAAGCCCAAAAATAAGCTGGGCAGCTACATGACGGACGCTGCGGTGAATACGTTGAAGGAAGTAGACGTAATCCTGTTTCTCGTCGACTCTGAATTCGAGGGCGAGGGCAGCGGCGACGCTTACATCCTGGACCTCTTAAAGTCCAACCAGACACCGAAACTGCTGGTCATCAACAAGATCGACAAGATCGATCCGGATACGTTCCGCCGGATCTACGAGTATTACGAAGGTCTGGATCTGTTCGATGCCATCATCGGCACGAACGCCAAGAGCGGGCAGAACGTGGACGAGCTGCTGGTGACCCTGGAAGATCTGCTGGCGGAAGGACCCATGTTCTTCCCCGAAGACATGATCACCGACAACCCTATGCGTTTTCTGGCTTCGGAGATCATCCGCGAGAAGGCGCTGCTGTACCTGAACGACGAAGTGCCTCACGGCGTGGCTGTCGAGATCGAGCGCTTCGAGGAGCAGCCCGGCATCGCGAACATTTCCGCGGTCATCTACTGCGAGAAGGATTCCCACAAGGGCATCATCATCGGCAGGGACGGCAAGAAGCTCAAGGGCATCGGAAAATCCGCAAGAATGGAGATCGAAGCGTTCCTGGGCACGAAGGTCTATCTGGAACTGTTCGTCAAGGTAAAGAAAAACTGGCGTCAGAGCGATGTAATGCTGGGCAACTTCGGCTACGTCGCGTCCTGGAAGACGGACCTGCACCGGTAGGCTGCCATGGTAACGGATACCGAAGGCCTGGTGCTGCGGCAGATCAAAGCGGCGAACGGCCGGCGCATGATCGTCATCCTGACGAAGCGCTACGGCAAGATCTCCGCGGGCACGTCCATCAGCGAAGGCGGAAAAAACAAGACGGCGCTGGCGCTGCGGCCTTTCACCTATGGGCGCTACGAATTGTATAAAGCCCGGGATTCCTTCAGCATCAACGGGGCGGAGACGCTGCAGAGCTTCTACGCCATCGGCGAGGACGTGGATAAATACATGGCGGCGTCGTACGCGCTGGAACTGACGGATGCCATGGCGCAGGAGGCAGAGCCGCAGCCGGCGCTTCTGGGGCTCATCCGGGACTTCCTGCAGCTGCTGGATGAAAGAAAGCGCGCGTTCGGAACGCTGCTGATCGGCTTTCAGATGAAGGCTTTGCAGATCGAAGGCAGCGCGCCGCAGCTGGACCGCTGCATGAGGACCGGAAGCAGGGAAGACCTGCAGGCGCTCAGCATCGCGGAAGGCGGCATGCTCTGCGGCGACTGCGCGAAGGATCTTTCAGCCGATCCGCTGGTGTTTGCGGTCACGCCGGACCAGTTGTCGGCCTTGCGCTACATGGCGGCGCATCCCATCGGCGCCCTCAAGGGCATCGGATTGAACGAGGAAGCGGAGAAGAAACTCCGCAGACTCTTTAAGGCATATTATGCGTATCACCTGGGGATAGAAAACCTCAAGAGCGAGAGTTTACTGATCTAGATCGGCTTTTGCCGGAAAGGGGAAACTATGGAAATCACATTGGAAAAGATCGAACTGGTAAAAGACAGAACGGGCGTCGGGTATAAGGAAGCCAAGGACGCTCTGGAGAAGACCGATGGCAGCGTCGTGGACGCGATCATCCTGATCGAAGAGACCATCGACGACTCCACGAAGGAAACGGAAAAGAAAAACGTCCAGATCCTGGATACGATCAAGGAAGCGGTCCGCAAGGGCAACGTGAGCAAGATCGTCATCAAGAAGGATGGCGACATCGTGATGAATCTGCCTGTCAACATCGGCATCATCGGCACGGTCCTGTTCCCCTGGGCTGCGATCGGCGGCTGCATCGCGGCGCTGGGCACCAAGTGCAGCATCGAACTCGTTAAGGAGGACGGCGGCGTCGTAAACGTGTCCGATAAGGCATCGAAGACCTTCGAGACCGTAAAGGACAAGGGTTCCGTCATCTACGACGAAGTGAAGGACAAGAGCGGCAATCTGTTCGAGACCGCAAAGGACAAGGGCGGCGATCTGTTCGAGGCAGCCAAGGGCAAGAGCGGAGACCTGTTCGAAGCGGCGAAGGATAAGAGCGGCGAACTGTTCGAAGCAGCGAAGGACAAGGGCGGCGATCTCTACGAGGCAGCCAGAGACAAGGGCGGTGACCTCTACGAGGCGGCGAAGGACAGATTCGTCAAGGAAAAGGCTCCCGAAGCGGAAGAAACTTACGCAAAGAAGAACGATTTTGACCTTTCCGATCTGGATCTGGACGGAATGGAAGAAGATAAATAGAACAACACATAGGAGAACAGCATGAACAAAGAACTGACGATGGACCAGATCGTAGCGCTCTGCAAGAACAGAGGATTTCTGTATCCCGGCTCCGAGATCTACGGCGGACTGGCGAATTCCTGGGACTATGGTCCCCTCGGCGTGGAATTCAAGAACAACGTAAAAAAGGCGTGGTGGAAGAAATTCGTCCAGGAAAGCCCCTATAACGTGGGTCTGGATGCCGCCATCCTCATGAACCCGCAGACCTGGGTGGCATCCGGCCATCTGGCCAGCTTTTCCGACCCTCTGATGGACTGCAAAGCCTGCCGCGCCAGATTCCGTGCGGACAAGCTCATCGAGGACTTTGCCGGCGAAAACGGCATCGACCTGGGCGGCTCCGTAGACGGCTGGTCCAACCAGGAGATGGAGACCTTTATCGCAGAACATAAGATCCCTTGCCCTGAATGCGGCAAGACCGACTTTACCCCCATCCGTCAGTTCAACCTGATGTTCAAGACGTTCCAGGGGGTCACCGAGGATTCCAAGGCGGAGCTGTACCTGCGCCCCGAAACGGCCCAGGGCATCTTCGTCAACTTCAAGAACGTGCAGCGCACGAGCCGCAAGAAGGTGCCTTTCGGCATCTGCCAGATCGGCAAGTCCTTCCGCAACGAGATCACCCCGGGCAACTTCATCTTCCGCATCCGCGAATTCGAACAGATGGAGCTGGAGTTCTTCTGCCAGCCCGGCACGGACCTTGAATGGTTCGCCTACTGGAAAGAGTACTGCAGAAAGTTCCTGGAGAGCCTGTCCATGAACATGGATAAGCTGCGCCTGCGCGACCACTCCAAGGAGGAGTTGTCCTTCTACAGCCGCGCCACCACGGACTTCGAGTATCTGTTCCCCTTCGGCTGGGGCGAACTGTGGGGCATCGCAGACCGTACCGACTACGACCTGGGACGCCATCAGGAAGTCTCCGGCCAGAACCTGGAATACATCGATCCCGTTACGAACGAGCGCTATCTGCCCTACGTCATCGAACCCTCTCTGGGTGCCGACCGCGTAGCGCTGGCATTCCTGTGCGACGCCTACGACGAGGAAGACCTGAGCAAGGACGGCAAGACCGACAGCCGCACCGTCATGCACTTCCATCCGTTCCTGGCGCCTTATAAAGCCGCTGTCCTGCCGCTGTCCAAGAAACTGTCCGAGCAGGCCATGGCGATCTATCAGGATCTGTCCAAGTACTTCTCCGTGGATTACGATCAGTCCGGCAGCATCGGTAAGCTGTACCGCCGTCAGGACGAGATCGGTACGCCGTTCTGCATCACCGTGGACTTCGATACCGCCACGGACGGCTGCGTTACGGTGCGTGACCGCGACACCATGGAACAGGTCCGCATGCCCATCAGTGAGCTGAGAGCCTATATCGAAAAGGCAATGGAGTTCTAGTGAAAAAGATCCTTATTCTGAACACAGGCGGCACCATCGGCATGACCCGCACAGAGAAGGGCTACATGCCGGACCGGGAGTATTTCCGCAAAGCGCTGATGAACATGGATTCTCTGCGCGCGCCGGGCATGCCGGCCTGGGACCTGGCGGAGACGGAAGAACTGCTGGATTCTTCCAACATGACCGTGAGGGATTGGAACGAGATCGCGAAGATCCTGGCGGATGCCTACGACAGTTACGACGGGTTTGTGGTGCTTCACGGCACCGATACCATGGCGTACACGTCCTCGGCGCTGTCCTTTATGCTGGAAGAACTGGATAAACCCGTCATTCTGACAGGAAGCCAGATCCCTCTGTGCGAACTGCGCAGCGACGGCAGAGACAACCTCATCTCCTCGATGCTGATCGCAGCGGAAGGGCGGGTGAAGGAGGTCTGCATCTATTTCGGCGGAAAGCTGCTGCGGGGCAACCGCGCCATGAAGTATTCCGCGGATGGACTGCTCGCTTTTACGTCGCCCAACTATCCGCCTCTGGCGGAAGCCGGAATCTCCATCCAATATAATACGAAGGCGATGCTGGACCCGATCAAAAAGCCGTTCCGTCTGCAATTGCTGGAGGAAGTGCCGATCGGGGTACTCAAAGTCTTCCCCGGCATCCAGTTCGGCCTGTTTGAATCCATCATGACGGAGAGCCTGAAGGGGATCGTCATCGAGACCTTCGGCGCGGGCAATATCCCGGCAGGGGGCGATGCGCTGCTGCCCATCATACGCAGAGCGTTCGAGAACGGCAGCATCCTTACGGTATGCTCCCAGTGTCCCCAGGGCACCGTTTCGCTGGGGACCTACGAGACCAGCAGCGGTCTGACTTCCGCGGGCGCCGTATCCGGCAAGGATATGACGACGGAAGCCGCAGTCGCCAAACTGTATTATCTCTTCTCGAAAGGTTACCCGAAAGAAGGGATCAAAAAGCTGATGGAATGCAATCTGCGGGGCGAGATGCGGGATTGACCCGGGTCATCCAAACGAACCTGAGCAAGGTGCAAAAGCACCTTGCTTTTTGATTGCTTGTGCAAAGAAAATAACGGGAATAATGGTAAAATATGCTTGACAAAAACTGGATGTTTGCTATGATAAAAATACACAAAATGGTAAATGAGGTAAAGTATGAATGAATTCAGATTGGCGCTCGTTCTGAGCGACGAAGCGCTGGCATCTGCCCTGGCCAGGGCGATCGCCAAAGAATACCGCTATGTCCTCGTGCACATCGGAGAATGGGACGAGGCGGATTATACGATACGGGACGGTTTTCTGGGCGGCCCCGCGCCGGTCTGGGAGATCGTCGATCGTGCGCTTGCAGCCAGCGGTAAGACCTTCCATTTCCAAAGGAAACCTGGTTCCTGTCCCATTACGGCGTTTACCGCCGGCGGCGGGGGCAGGGGCGTGACCCTTTGCTCTTTCATTTACAGTGCGATCGCTGCCAAAGGTGAAAAACGCAGTGTGCTGCAGATCAGTTTCGATCCTTACGCTCCGGGAACAGAACCGGAGCGTGGCATGTATCTGCTCGAAACGATCTTGGGCGGCAGCTCGTTTCCCTTGCAGCCGGCATGCAGGAAAATGGAAGAAGGGTATTATGTTCCGTCGCAGCAGACGGTAAATAACGTCTTTTTCGAACTGGATGCCCAGACCGTTGCCTCTTTTCTGCAGACAGCGGAAGACAGCGAAGAATGGGATGAGATCGTATTGGACGTCCCCAGGAGCTATCCCCACTGGCGGGAGGTCATGAGCATGTGCGAGAACTGTGTGGTGGTCTATAGCCGCCGGGAAGACCAGCGGTTTGCCGACGACGCGGCGTATGCAGAGCTCTCTCTGCTGGCGGAGCAGCGGCCGGTCGGCGCTTCTGTGCAGAAGCTGCTGCGGATAGAACCGCCGGAAGATCCCGGCGTTCAGACAGCCTTTCCCGATCCGCTGGGACCTCTGGGATGTGAGGTGAGAGAACTTGCGCAGCGACTGGAAAACAGCTGAACCGGCTGTCAGCGTCTATGGTCTGGCAGAGGCCGTGCGCCGCAGCATGGCGCAAGGCAGCCGCGATCCGGACGACAGACAGGTGCAGCAGCTCTGCGAACAGGCGGTGCTGTCGTGCCGCGAAGCGCCTTTGCTTTCACCTGCTTCGAAACTGCGGTTGGCGAGGCTCGTGTTCTGTGCGCTGCGGTGCGAGCTGGAGATCCTGCAGGATCTCGCGGACGACGCAGCCGTTACGGAGATCATGGTAAACGGGCCGGACCGCATTTTTATCGAACGGGCCGGCGAGACATTCCGGGCGGATCTGTCCTTTGAGACGGCGGAGCGGCTCAACCGGGTCATCCAGCGGCTTGCCGCCCGGGTCGGCCGGGAGATGAACGAACTGCATCCCATCGTGGACGCCAGGCTTTCCGACGGATCGCGGGTGAACGCGGTGCACAGCAGCATCGCTCTTGGCGGACCGGTGCTGACGATACGTAAATTCAACCGCAGCCGCATGACGATGGAGGATCTGGTACGGCAGGGCGACGTCTGCCGGGCGGCGGCAGATCTTTTGCGCAGGCTGACGGCGGCAGGCTACAACATCTTCGTATCCGGCGGCACCAGCTCCGGCAAGACCACATTTCTGAACGTGCTGTCGGACTATATCCCCGCCAGCGAAAGAGTCGTGGTCATTGAGGATTCGGCGGAGCTGCAGATCCGGGGCATTCCCAATCTCGTGCGCATGGAAGCCCGCAGCGCCAACGCCCAGGGAAAAGGCGCCGTACCGATCCGCCAACTCATCCGCACCAGCCTCCGGCAGCGGCCGGACCGCATCCTCGTAGGTGAGGTGCGGGGCGAAGAGGTCGTCGATATGCTGGCAGCGATGAGCACAGGGCATGACGGATCGCTCTCCACGGGTCACGCAAATTCCGTACGGGGCATGATCGGCCGTCTGGAGACGATGCACATCTCCTCGTCGGGATTTCCGGCGGAATCGGTCCGCGCACAGATCGCGGAGGCGATCGATATTTTCGTTCATCTGGCTCGTACGCCGGACGGACACCGGCGCGTCGTGGAGATATGCGAATGCGCCGGCGTAAAGGACGGAGAGATCGCGCTGAATCCTCTGTATTGCTACGATCCCGAGAAAGGACTGGTCTTTACGGGAAATCCGCTCATCCGCGTTGCGAAACTGAAACTGCACGGACTTTCGGAGGAGGTCGAGCCATGACGGATTACGCTGTCTACAGCCCCGGGAAAAGGGAACGCATCCGCTACTATCTTACGGCCTGTCCGCTGCTGATGCTGCTGGGGCTGCTGTTTTACCGGCATATCGCCGCGGCAGCAGTGTGCGCCGCACTGGCCGTTCCGCTGGAGCGTTTCTACCGGCAGCACATGGCGCACGAACGCAGACAGAGACTGCTGGAAGGGTTCCGGGATGCGCTCTATACGATCTCCGCTTCCGTCGCAGCAGGGCGATCCATGCCGGCGGCGCTGGAAGACGCGGCGATGCAGTCGGAGGCATCCTACGGCGTGGAAGCGGATATCACGGGCGAACTGCGCAGCATCGTGGACAGCTACCGTTCGGTCCACGGAGACCCTGCGGAGCTGCTGACCGATCTCGGAAAACGGAGCGGTCTGGCGGAGATCGCGCTGTTCGCATCGTCTTACGCGATCTGCCGCCTCTGCGGCGGCGATCTGGAAGACGTCTGCTTAAAGAGCGCTTCTCTGCTTTTGGATAAACTGGCGTTCCGCAGCGAAACGGACAGCCTGATGGCGCAGAAAAAACTGGACATTCTGCTGCTTCTGTCGCTGCCGCTGCTGATGCTCGTCTTTTTAAACCTGACGGCGTTCAGCTATATCGCCGTATTGTACACGAGCGCTGCCGGCAGGCTCCTGATGAGCATGTGCCTGGCGGCGATAGGAGGTGCCTTGTATTGGAGCATCCGCATCATCGACATCGAATTGTAGGACCGTTGGCCGCAAAACTGCGAAGAGCGGGAGAGATCCTGCGGCAGAAAGACGAGCAAGCTCTCGAAGGGTATGCGTTTCTGCAGCAGGCAGGGGAGGATGTTTCATCCGAACTGGACCGTCTGCAGAAACGGCTTGGCCGGTTGCTCCTGCTCTGCGCGGCAGCGTGTCTGCTGCTATTTCTGCTTGCCGCGCTTATCGGCAGACAGAATGCAGGTTTGGAAATGCTGCTGCAGAGACCGTCCATTACAGAAGACGATACTTATGCGGACGTGCGCGTTACGCTTCAGTGGCAGGAGGCTTCCTGGAAGCAGGACGTCCGGCTGGACGTGCCGAGACAGGAGATCTCCGCCAAAGATGCGCGCGCTCTGTTCGAACGCTGCCGGCAGTGGCTCGAAACGGAGGTGTTTGGCAGCCGTCAGGATCTGGGAAGGGTCACCGGGGATCTGAAACTGCCGCTGCAGGACGAGACGGGCCTTGTCGCGATAGGCTGGAGCAGTTCCGACCCCTCGCGCATCGCAGAGGACGGCCGCGTGAACCTGACAGGCGTAAGGGACGGAGAGTCTGTGGAGCTCGCCGCCTCGCTGCAGGCGGGTGATCACGGGGATACGCTGCGGTTTACTGCGGTATTTGCGCCGTCTGAGGCGAAAGATCTGACGCCTTCGCTGCAATATGAGGCGGAAGAGATGCTGCAGCAGCTGCCGGAGCTCCTGACAGAGGTTCGCCAGGAACTGCCGGAAAAGACGCCCGGCGGCGCTGATGCGGACTGGGTCCTCAAAAGAGGAGGACTTCCCTGGGAGATCGCAGGTGTCTTCTTTCTTGCGGCTGTCTTTCTCGTCTTCAGCCGGACAGACTCCCTGAAAAAACACCTGAAAGAGCGGAAGGCAGCATTCGAGCAGGAGATCCCGAACATGAGCCTTCAGATGATCCTGCTTCTAAACGCCGGCCTCACGGTGGAAGGGTCGTTTCAGCGTCTCGTGCAGGAGAACCGGGACAGGGACCATCCGCTGTACCGGGCGCTTTGCTCGCTGGACGCGGAGAGCCGGGCAACGAATCTGCCGTTCGTGAACGCGTTGTATGTCTATGCGCGGCAGAGCAGCATCCGGGATCTCATCCGCTTCTCGTCTCTGGCGCTGGACTGCAGCGGACGGGGCGCGGAGCTGTCCGAAAAACTGGACCGGGAGCGGCAGCAGCTCTGGAATGTCCGGCTCAACCAGGCGAAAGCCAGAGCGAAGGAAGCCGAGACGAAACTCTGTCTGCCGCTGATGATATTGCTGCTGGTGCTGGTGGTGATCGCCATCGCGCCGGCTTTGATGGAAATGTAGAACAGGAGGAAAGTATGGACCGTTTGCTCGTTGGGATCGAAACAAAACTCAGGGCGCAGGAGGGCATGGAACTGGTGCAGGTCGCGATCCTGATCGCCATCGCCGTCTTTTTAGGTCTTATCTTCAAGGATAAGATCGGAAAGTTTGTCAACAATGTATTTGGAGACCTTCTTAAGGCGGATTTCTGATCCGTCCGGCAGCGCGATCGTGGAGGCTGCGCTGGTCTTTCCGCTGGTCGTACTGCTGCTGACCGCGATCATCGGACTGTCTCTGCAGGTGTTGGCCGGAACGGAGGCGGATGCTTCGCGCCACAGGGAAGAAGCGAAGGAAGAACTGGAGCCGAAATTGCTGGAGGTGGAGAACGTGCTGCGGGGAGTGTGGCTGATGGATGAAGAAGAATAGCGGATTTTCGTCGATCTACGTCTTGCTGTGCCTCTCTTCCCTTGTCCTGTTTTTGCTGTGCGTCTGCGAACTGTGCAGCGGATACGCTGCCGGCAGCATCTGCGAAAACGTCTGCCTCGTAGCCGGCAAGTCCGTGCTGTCCGAATATCAGCCGGACCTGCAGCGGCGGTACGGCGTGTTTGCAGTCACAGCCTTTCCCCAGAAACTGGAGCCCTTAAACGCATTCTATATCCGGCAGAACCTCAACGGGACGTCTCTGCTGATCCGGCCAAAACTCAGAGAGTGCACCGTTTCCTGCGAAGAGACGCAGGGACTGGATGTGGAGAGCCTGGCGGATCAGATCGATACGTTAGGTCTGATGATGCTGGGAAAGGATGCGCTGGACGAGACCGGCGCGCTCCGGCTGCTGAGGGAACTGCTGGATCCCCTGGAGAACAGGGAGGATAAAGAGGCTGCCAAACATGTGAAAGATCTCCCCCCGTCGCCCCCGGAAGGGCAGTCTGGAAAGTCCCCGGCGGAACTGATGCGGGAATACGACGATGCGATGCATCCGGATCTCGGGGAACACGAAGGGCGCAGCCTG